>JAANMT010000006.1_pt1 | contig 182729 bp, 302 predicted proteins | sample 7279711 | NCBI WGS metagenome assembly JAANMT01 (sample SAMN14094538, study PRJNA606508) | bioreactor metagenome | isolation source: A lab-scale SPAN reactor treating ammonium-rich wastewater day 1 | place: Ireland: Galway | collected 2017-01-16
GCATCTTCATAGGTGGTGATTCTGTATGACCCAATTCTGGTGTCCACACGCAGAATGATGTCATAAATACCTCCCACACTGTACGAAGCTCTGGTGCTTGACGAGTTGTTGTGAGTCAAATCATCTGCTAACTCCCATGTGTACTCCATAATGGGATCAATTGGGCTGTTGCTGCCATCCAATTCCTCGCCCCCATAGGAGAGTCCCGTATTGGGGTTCACTCCGCTTGGAATCTGAATGTCGATCAATGTGTTTACCGGAGATCGAATAGTTGGGTAGGTTGTGTATGGTCCGTCATCTGGAACTCCTGCCGTGTGTATCTGTCCTGGCCGACTGACGAACTCAAAGATTGCTTCTTCAGGGGCGGCAACCCGTGCATTGATGAGATCAGGGAAAATGACAGAATCTTCTCCAAAGTCATTGATGACCGTTAGTTTGACATCGTAAATTCCAGGCGTTGTGTATGTTTTTTCAATCGTTCCACCGTCTAGGTCTTCCACGATAACATTGGGCTGGTTAGGCACCGTATCTGTTGCAGAAATCGTAATGACAGAAGAGAGGTTTGTGTTGTCGCCAAAATCCCAAATGTATGTTACCTCACCCGCCGTGCCGTCTGTTCCCAGGCGGAAACTCAGGTCTTTGAACGTCACCGTCAAAGGAACCAATCCAATTGTCTTGTCAGCGGAGAACCATGCTCGCGGGACGAGAACCAACTTGCGAAGAAAGTTGATTCGCTCTTCCATTGTTCCTTGCAATGGCCTTTGGGCTACTCTGCCTTTGATCCCAACAAATTCTTCAATTGCAATCACAGCATCTTTGATGGCGTTGTGATGGCGAGCCATCACATTTTGAGTGACGCTGGTGATGCTCTTGGGCTTGATACCATCGGTGAATCCTGGAAGTATCTCCAGGTTTTCAAACGTAGTAAGCGTTTTTGCTCCGTAGTAGAAGGAAATCGCTCGTAGCTCTGGTTCGCTGCACTGTTCCGTTAAAGTGATGATTCCTGTTGGTGGAAATCGACGCATGATTTCTTCATCGCCTATTACATTGATGAAGGTGTCCCCAGGGTTGTAGTCCTCTGCTAGTACCACGCGAAGCGAATCGTGTGCTATGTACAGATTATCATCTGTGTCTAGGGTTGTTGGAAACGTACTGGAAGTAGGGATCGTCATTAAAACACCGTAATCTCATTCTTCAGGAATGCTCTTTTGATTTGTTGATTGGCAAACAATACCATTTCTGACGGCTGGTATACTCCCGTCTTTTCGTAAAGCACTTTTGTCACATGAATATTTGGATCGAGTTGGGCTACACTTTGCCCTTCGATGGGCGTACCGTTTTCGTCTTGAACGTCTCCATCCAAAATCCAGTAGCGTTGGGTCACATCCCCATCTGTTTGGTCTACGAAGGTAAATACCGTAGCGTCTGTTGGGTTGCCATTTGCCGTCATAGTCGCCGCCGTTTCTACTGAGTAGCCCTCTTGTGGAGTCACATAGAAGAAAGGTGGCTTCTCTTCTTCACTCACAGTGATGTAATTCAATTTGTTGGAAATGCCCTGTGCCCCCAACGATGTAATTACATTCAATTTGACAGTGTAGATTCCTTCTTGTTGATACGTGTGAATGGGGTTTCTCTCGACAGAGGTTGTGCCATCGCCGAAATCCCACAGGAATCGCACTGCATCGCCTGTAGTGAAGTTTTGAAATCTCACACGCAATGATGGCGGGCCACTGGTCGGCCATGCTCGAAACAACGCCTTGGGAGCCAAAAAACGTCTTTCCTGTTCTTTGAGGATGTAATTCAAGGTTTCCTCAGCAGGAAATTCTTCGGTGCCTAAGTTGCGTTCGATTTGCAGGATCGCATCTTTGATTGCGTTATGGTGTTCAGCCATCACTGCATTGACGACTGTTTTGCCGGTGGTCCACCTGTTTTGACGCGAGCCAGCAAAGCCTCGAATCAAATCTCGAAAGATGCCGGTTGTCTTTTTGTTGTAGTAAATCAGTTCGGCACTTCCAGCCTCTCCCGGTGGTGGACCGATACGAATTAAACCCTTGGGAGGAAAGCCGGACGTGTCCTCTACAATGACATATTTGCCGTTGTAGGACAGCGATTGCTTGAGAACTGTTTGGGCATTGTTTCTGACTTCATACAGTTGCTCTTTGTCATCTTGTGCGATTGGATAAAGCGATAGGTCGCCGCTTTGGTATCCAATATCCAACGATGAATTTCTTTCAATCGCCATTTATCCCCCGTTTTTTCCGTCCAGTAACTTTTTCTTGTATTCTTCTTTGAGCCGCACCAATTCCGACTTGGTGTTTTCCAGACGCCTGAGCATATCTTGCTTGACTGGCATATCATCGGGCAGAGCCAAGATCGTTTTTACCAACTCTGTATCTAGTGGGTTTTGTAGCAGCATTTTCAACTGCATTTGATCGGCCAGTTTTTTGCTCCAATACTCCTTTTGCGACTCGAAGTCGTCAAAAGGCTTCAACGATTCCAGCTTCAATAGGTTTTTGTAGGATTCCAGGAAAAACTTGCCTTCCTCCTCGATCCACTTTTTCTTTTCCTGGAGTTGCATCAGGTGTTCTTCCTGAGCCAGCTTTTTTCTGTGGAGCTTCCTCAAATTGATTTCAGCCCGCAGGTCAGGTTTCGAGCTATCATATGCAATGGAGTTTTCTCTGTTTTTCTGCAAATTCGACTGCTCTTTTATGTCAATATCTAGTAATTCGAGATTATCCTGAGCATCTTCGATTTCCCAATTTATTGCCTTGAGCGAATCCTTTCGTGCCTTTATCTCGCGTAAGCATTGCCAGAGGCGGGCTTGATGAGTTGGCTCTTTGCCAATCACGAAATATTTGAGTTGAAAATAACTGTGTCGTGCAGTAATATCGACATCGAGTATTTCATCCATTGCCGAAACGAGATTCTCGGTAGATAATTCAGTTGACATGGCGGTCCTTTCGATATAAGGTAACTGCTTTATAAGAGTGTCAAACGAGGATAACATGCAGAATATTGACGACCAGGAAAGACCAATTGAGGAATGGTGGGAGGAATTGATCTCTCAGCAGGTTCTCCCCAGGAAGAATCCTTTGGCGGGTTCACGTTGTTATTTATCCGGCCCGATTGAAAATGACACTGCTGAGGGCCACAATTGGCGGGATAATCCGCGTGACGTACTGGTAAATCAGTTCGAGATTGACCTGTTTGATCCCTTCGCGGACCCCAAGCAACAATGGGTGCCCATTTTGACACGGGCCAGACAGGAAAAGAACTACGAGATCATGCGAAAAGTCGCAAAGCGATTTGTTCGTAAAGATTTGGCAATGGTGGATCGAGCGGATTTTGTGGTGGCGTATCTTCCCTATAAGGTGCCAACCACTGGTACGCATCATGAAATCATTATGAGTAACAACAACAAAAAGCCCACTCTGCTCGTTTGTCCACAAGGAAAAGAATTCGCCCCCTTGTGGTATTACGGATTCATCCCCCATGAATTGATTTTTTCGTCCTGGGAAGACCTGTACCGTTACCTCGATGAAGTCAATTTGGGGTTGCATACGAATAACGACAGATGGGGCTTCGCATACGGATTGGTGTAAATGAGCTACAACACATATGCCACAGAAGATGGCGTCGAATACCTGGGATTGGTTTGCGAGAGCCTGGGATCAGCAAACTGCTATCTGGTGGACATCCTGGACGCCAGAGACGCTCTCTCCGGGCAGGCAATGCCAGTGCCGGAGGATGGCCTGCTTTTGGACTTGACGGGCTTAGTCGTCAAATCTGGCGATCAGATATGGTTCCAGCGAGTTGACGGCGAATTCATCTTTTCGGCGGATCAACAAAATCCAGCTTCTCATTGAAGTTGTGGATGAGCAACGGGCAAGTTTGCAGATTATATCTGAGGCGAATATCCATAGCCTTGATCGTATTTTGCAATTTTTCCCGGTCATACAGGTCAGGATCGAATATTTTGATGATATGCTCCAGGTGATGCTCTGGTCGCTCCAGGAAATCGTAGTATTCCAGAAAATATGCTTGCGGGTTGTCGTTGTTGACTATCCATTTCTGGATAAAGCTATGATAATAGTCGCGTTTTCCTTTGCAAAAACGCACGAAGTCATCCCGTTGCCCTGCGAAATACTGGCTGGTTTCACCTTTGGGGCGATTCTCGCGGCCAAGTAACCCTTTGAGATAGACGTTTCGATACATTGCGTTGAGCGTTGATTGAGCGTCTCGTCGATATTGAACGATGTAGGGCATATCTTCATCGGTACGCAATAGAGGGAGCATTTTAGCTTTGTGTACCGGCACGTCATGGTTTTTTGGAAGTTGCCCCCATGAGGACATCCTATGGTTTTGCAGCAACCATAGAAATTGCAGTATTTCAGGTCTTCGCCAAAGTAATGGTTCAGGCAGTTGACCAGTAAATGGTGTCCAGTGCGGGGAATGGACACCGATTGTACCTTCTTCATATTATCCTCGTTCCTATTACGGCTTTGAACTTCCCGCCTTTCTCAACAGCAGACAAGGCCCACATTAGTTTGCATATATCTAGTGGGTTGTCGGTCGCCATGTCGCCGACTTCCTTGTAAAAATTCTTGTTGATAAACAAGCCGTTAATAGTCCCATCGACAAAATCAGTTTTGCCCTCAGCGATGGGGAACATTACATCCTTCTCGCTCTCCAAAAAGAAGCCAAATCGAGTGTCCAGATTGCGTCTCACGATGCATCCGGCAACGATCATGAAATTCCATTCGGCTTTGGCCTTCTTCATACCCACGTTGATGAGGGACGACCAGGAGTCTTTGCCCTTAAAAGAAGGGCATATCTCCTTTAGTTCCCTCATGTCGTCCGCATTGACAGAACTATCCGCAACGCAAACTATGGGCACATCATCCCCATAGTTACGCCGAATGGTTCTGGCCGTTAGGTTGACCAAACTCGTATCGTGGTTATGACACAGGACCACAAAGCCAAAATCTAGGTCTTTGTGTTGATACATTTTGTATTCTTTTGACATTTACACTAATGAAATGTCGAAATCTACCCGAATAATATCGTCGATTGTGATCGTATTCGACAATACAAAAGACCCATTTGAATGGTCTGGTGTGTACTTAATCAGGGTCCAGGTATCGGTAGGTAAATTACCTGGAACATAGACTTCGACTTCTGAGCTAAGTCTGACTCCATTGATATACACCCGAAGAGAATCTTCGGTGTAAGGGGTGGCGACCGAATTGACGGTGTAATTCGTGAAGTCAGAAGTTACTGGTTCTAAATCATAATAGTGACGGTGAGCCGATTCGACCGGAAAGCCCAAATTGGCTCGGACTTTATTTCCGTCTACTACCTGCCATTCTACCGTGCTGGAAGGCTCCAACACGACTGGCCCATCATCGAACACAACAATATTCGATGGTGTTTCTACTGATATTGTAACATTGGTGGCTTCATCGGCTACCAAATCTAGCTTGTCCCGCTCAGATTCTTTCATTCGGACATATGCCACGGCGTCTGGACCCACGCCATCTGTGTGATGCCCAATATTGTGCAATGACTCATTCATTGCCGAGGCTTTCAGAGAGCCGTCTTGAGCAATAGATTGATTCAGGCGGTTGGACAAAGTGCCCTGCGTACCTGCGGCTCCTCGCAAGATAGCCGAATTGATGTCCACGGCATCGTTGATAACCCGATCACGTTCGATCAGACTTTGTAGTGGGAGATTATCATACTCCCAATGATACGGATGCAACGGATCGTACAGTGCGGGTGCGTGTTTTTCCAGTTCTGGCATTTGGACCTCATTATTCCTTGATTACAAGCTATATATTGGCATGGAACTCCGATTTACCCACTGGTTGCGAGAAAACGAGAACGAGGACGATTACAACGACGAAATCGAGTGGGCGACAGCCATTCTTGAGAATGATGCTCGCTTGGAAGATTACGTCTACTACCCGGACTACGTTCGCACAGTCGCCAAAGAAGCCTCTTTGATACGCGGTGGGCACGTCTTATTTATTGGTGGAGGGCCAGTTCCGCTCACCCCTATTTTGCTTTATCGAAATCATGGCATTCGCTGTGATGCAATGGACTACGATAAACAAGCTGTGCATTTCGGTGGAGCCGTCCTCCGAAAGCTGGAACAACAAATTCCTGGCGTGAGCCAGATCAAAGTCTTTTTTGGTGACGGCACCAATTTCAAATCCTACGCACAATACAGCACCATCATGATCGCCCTCGAAGCAGGCATCAATGAACAAGTGAAAAGGGCGATATTCGAGAACATCAAGTCTCAAATATCGCCTCAGACCACAGTTTTGATTCGTGGCTCGAACTCAGCAGATGCCGTAGACGGTGAGTCTTTCACCAATGTCGAAGGATATGTTGGAAGCTATTTCAGCGTCATGAAGCGAGTTCCCGTTTTCAGCAACCTGTCAACAAGCTATCTGCTGAAGTGCGAAACCTGCCCCACAGATGCTAAACGTCCAGAACCCAATTCTTCTTCTGCTCCTGCTCCTTCTTCTCCTGCCACTCCCGTTCTTCAATAATCTGAAGCCAGTGGTTGCGATACTTAGGACGCGGAGGCGTTTCTTTCTTCGGCGGCAGTACGAAGTGTGAAAAACTCCCGCTCACATCCAAATCAATCTCGTTGTAAATCTCTGTGTTCCAAGGAGGAAAAATGTCGCTATTTGCGTTTGCGGCTTCAAATACAGAGGCATCTTCTGGAGAAGTTGTAAGCCAGTTAGTAGGCAATGGCTTGCGGTTGACAACATTTTTGACTTCAACCACCTTCACGTACTTGGACTCATACTTCTCTTTAATGGTCTTGCCTAGCTCTGTCTCGAAGTTCCAGGTGCAGACTGCTGGTACTGGCAACATACTGTCGGGAATCTTGTCGCCAATCCATTGCACAGCATTGGGATCGGGTGTGGTGAGTGTTAATTCACCTGCCGGAATAGTAGAAACTGGCTCCGGTAGCATGTGATCGGGAATCTTGTCTCCAATCCACTGAACCGCATTGGGATCGGGAGAGACAATGGTAATCCCACCCATGTCGATAGTCGTATTCATATTGTAATCGCCATCCACGAATTTGAAATAATGCTTTTGTGGCGTGACGAAGCCATATATGTTGGGATATTGTGGTTGGTTTTGTTGTTGCTGCATCATGTTAATCATGTGCCAGTCACCCGTAGATTGTGTATTAGACAAAGGATAGCCTCCAGTTCCAAGTGATTTGCATTTGTTCCGTTTTGTTCAGATCAGGGAATGTCAACATACTGTAAAGATTCCCATTGTTCATCTGAAGCGACATTTCGTTTAATGCGTATCCATTTCCTTCGTCAAACGCAATCACAGAAGTAAAAATCACCTGTGAGGGAATATCGGGGTCTACGCTACTGATAACGCCCTTGCTGACGCGAGTAACTCCAAATAAACCATTTCGTTCTGTATTGACATATTTGGGTATGCCGCCCGTCGTACCACTGTCACCGAATATCATTCGAGCAATGAAGAAGTTGTACGAACTACCTACTTCATTGGCTAAACTCGCAGCCAATGCTTCACGTCCTTTGCGAAGGATCGTGTTTCTGTATTCGAGAACCTCTCGGCGACCATCTTTGTAGTCGATGATGACCTCAACGTCTCCGTATAGTTTGATCTCTTCCGTTATCATAGTTCCCCTTGTTCGGACGACCCATCGGCATACTCAATGCTGTAAGTGACGGATTCCTCTTGACTTATGTATTCTGTAATTTCGCTACCATTAGGTATGGATGCAGCCATCATAGTTACAGCAGTTTCTATCTCGTTGGAAACCAGTTCTTTGCCACGCCGATCAATGAAGTTAAAATCATGGTCGGGTTGGTCGAATTGTTGTCCTTCAATTGTGGCTGCTTCCTTTACATAACGGTATATTGTGAAATCAACCGATGTCCCACCAGCACCCAATGTTTGCCAGTAGTGATCTGGTCCATTCAATACCATAACGGTATCTCCGCTGCTTCCATCAATCGAAGCAATGGAGTAATATTCGTCGTCGATCACAACCAGGAAATTCTCTTTGAATCGGTTGTTTTCGAGAACATTGTCCTCTCCCGGAGGATTGCTTCCGTTGGAAATGCTCAAACTGGTTTCGTAGTCAACACCAGATTTGGTCAATCGCAGGCCGCGATGGCTGTAATAACCAATTTGATTGTCCGCCAAACGCTGGTAGACCTTCAAATTCTCTCCAGCCATATCTCCATCAGAGTAATTATCAATGTAGAATTGGTCGTTGGTGTCTTTTACGAAACCTGTGATTTCGTATTGCGTACCGCCATTGACGAAGTAATTTCCAATCTTCACCGACTCGTCAATATCCAGAACAGATGCACTCAATGCCTCGACACGCCCGCGACGAGTAACCGTCAATGATCCCGTCGTGCTGGTGACAACCTCTACATCCGAATTTGTCTTGATCGTGTATGTGATGCCAGAAACATTACTGGTCGGAAGTGTTGCCGATGGGTCGTTCAAAATTAAAGTACCATTGGGCAACAAATGCTGGATTGTATATGGTGTCGCAGAATACGCAGGGATCAATATCTTCCACGGAGCCGTGGCATCCCCATGCTCCACATCGAAATCTGTCTTGACACCCAATAGACCGAAATTCTGATCGTCGTCTCCAAGTCGCTTAATATCGTCCTGATGAATATCGCACAAAGTTCCAGTCAATACAGGATTGGAAATCCTGAACGTGAAAGCGGACGTATCCAATGGCTCCGTGGCAGAAGCAATTACGGCTGTGTGGCGATATGGAGAGGACAAAGTTGTTTCTGTGCTATCGGATAGGTTTTCCAAAATGGTAGTTCCATCCCCATCCAGGCCAATCTGATCGAAAAGCAGATCGGGGCAGAAGACAGTAAGCTCTTTGTTCCAAGCTGTGCCCGTTGTTTCTGTGACTGCTACTTCGCTTGTAGCGAGTTCATTTCGTAATACTGCCTTGGTGGTTTTGCCTCGCTTCATTGCACGGTTGAAATACATTTGTGCTTCTCCTGCAATTACTGCTTCTGTTCCTTTGTAAAGCACCAAGATTTCAACTTCTTCGATGGGCGGCTGGACGAATTCATTGACCCCACCCACAAAAGTCAACGAATGCAGCAATGCGTGAAAAGGCGAGAACTCTTTGAGAATATCTTGAGCCTCAACCAACTTATCGTTTGATAGATTTTCGATTTCCAGCACGACATTGTACATGCTGCTCTGGCACGCTTTGCAGGGATCAACAAACTCGCGGTCAATATCACATGGATTCAGAGAGTTACGAATGCTACCGTTGTACTCTTCCATGTTGTACACATTTTCTGAGTACGGAAATTCAGTTCGTATTTTGCCCCAAACCAAATAATCATGGTATGGATGACGCACAGGGATCAACACATCAAACAAAGGATCGTCTTCCTCAATGACATGCACATTCCAGTTTTTGGGTGGATACACCTGCGTTGTTTCGTCTCGCTGATCCATCAGCGGCAGACCAATAATGTAATCTTCAATTGTTTGCTGAGTTGAATTCGGCACATCAGCGTACTTATACCTGACCCGAATAATGTCGTTGTACTCCAAGGTGATGGGATTGACAGACAGCGTGTCTCCTACCCAGGTCATCGTGGTTACGCCGCCTGCCGTTGAGAACTCCACGTAATCTGATGTCAACTCCACGTAGTCTTCTGTGTCATGATAACGAATGTGCAGCGAGAAGTTGTCTTGGTCTACCGGCAATGCAACCTTCTCTAGTTCAAAACTTTCAGTTAGCGGAGGACCATCAACAACAAAGCTCTCCTGCCATGTATAGGGTGGAATCACTTGCCACAACTTGGTCAGCTTCGTCAATGTAATGCCCGCCTGATCGAATGCCTCTTGCAATCCGGCAAGAGTGCCTTTCTTCTTGAACAAAGAAACAGCATTCTTGATTTGCCTACGCCAAAGAGTCGGATCAGTAGTTTTGAGCTTCAGATTGAACAGATTGGACAGTAGAGGCAATAGTGCCTCATGTGTTGAGTTCGAGTCTTGAATATCGACAATTTGGTTGGCAAGGTCTTCTAGGACTTTGAAACTGGAAGCAACTGATTTGTTCAACCTGTCAATTGTTGTAACACTTCTATCTCCTTCACACATATTCAACTTGTACATTTCAGGAGTGTACCGCTCCAAGAGCGTTTCGTACTTCTCGTCCGGTGTGAAGTGAGTTGGAATACTTGTGGTGATTTGTGTGTCGCCGCCCAAGCTGAAATGAAAGTGCGACGACAGCGAGTCGCCCGCAGGCAGCATCGTCCAGGTCCAACAAATGAAATAGTCGCCTTCTCGATGGCCTGTTGGTTGCCATTCGAGCTTGAACCTGCCGTACTGCGTATTGCCGTCTTCATCTTCCGGTACATTCTCAATAAATGCATTGTCTGTATCAGTAGACAGCCAAGCCGGAAAGTCAGGCGAGCCAAATACAGCAATAGCCTTGGCTTCGTTGTAGTAAAAAGGACTGGTAATGGACGTGCTGTCTGCTTCTGCTCGTAATTTGAGAGCGGCGTTGATATTCTCAACAGTCGGGTTCTCGGCAGCTTCTATTTCAGCTTCCTCCGCAGCCGCCAATGCAGTTTTGTCGTAAACCGTTTTGTCGAATTGTTTTAAGTTTCCACTCGCAAAGCTCCGTTCGACGTAGAATATCTTTACGTTATCTACTTTGTACGGATTGATGAGAAACGCACCATCTTCGTTCGGTGTTGCTAATTCAAACAACACCGTGTCGCTGATAGTGGGGAAATTCTGTGCTTTAACAATTGCCACGGCTTACTCGTAATTGAATGCAATTTCAATGGTGTCACTTCGGATGATCTCATTGAATTTAGTTGTAACGGCTTGACCAGAGTTGTCTTCATCACTTGTTACAAAAGTAATGTCATACCCATTGACCTCTCGAATGTCCGATAGATTCTTGATGAGGTCTGTGTCCTTTAAGTTTTGGTTGTACTCCCAATTATTTAGGGAGAAGAAGCGATTGATGCGTCGTTCAATTCTCTCGCGGAACTCTGCCTCGAATTTACGATAGAACCTGTTGATATTTACATCGACTCTGACATCCACCGAGATAATGAATCCATTTCTGATACACACATGATCGGTGAATATCTTTTTGCTGTCGATTTCGTCCTGCAATGCTCCTTTAAGTTCATTGGACGCCTCTTCTAGTCCGCTCTCGCCTACCCTTGCCAGAACGTAAAGATCAATGACGTTGCCCGCACAGCCATGATGTCGTAGAACTGCCGTAGATTTGCCAATTGATCCTTGATATGGCGTAGCGAATTGATCTGCCAATGTCTTGTAGTCCAATCCAGTAACGGCTCTTAACTGAGTTCGCAGCCAACGAGGTAGTTTCCTTCGCACGTCTTCAATATCATCGCCTTCATACCCGTATTCACCCTTGGTGTAGTTTCGGAAGTTGACCGGAATCGAGTATTCCAGACCTGGGACATTGACGATAGTTTCGCTGCTGGCAAAACCCGTTACGATGTTTCCCTGTCGTCCGCCGCCACTTCTATACGTTACACGAATATCAGAGCCTTGGGATGGAATGAGTCCGGCACGGTTGTTGCCAAATATGACGAATGCCTGATAATCAGAATTGAACTCGACGCGAAACTCTCGTCGGGGTTGCGAGTCGGTAAAAGAATCAACTTGGTTCCACATTGTCCCATCAACCGATACCCTAACCGAATCCCAAATAACAGGCAGGAAATTCAAGGAAACTGATTGTCCTGACTCGCCGTTACCTTGAACTTGCTGGTTGTGCGTCTTTCCCTCAAGTCCAATGATACTGGCGTTTACGATGCTGCCTGCCGGGATGATAATATCTTCATTGAAGATTGGATTGTTGTCAGAGTCAGCAGGAAAGAGTTCGTATGTCAGCGGATTGCCTCCAGAGGATAGTTCAATATCCAATGGTGCAGGAACGACCAAATCGGTAAGGAGTGGGTTGTTGATTGTGGCTGTGAACATGGCCCGTGAAGCAATCGGCGGTTGTGGTTGGAACCCAACCAGTTTTGCCAATCGGAAGATATTCTCGACTTCAGTCACCGTGTCAATGAAAATTTCATTGGCGAGTTGGTCGATCTTGAAAGACAAAGTGTCAGCCAGAAAAGCGAAGTTTTCGATCAGCATGATCGCCAAGTCGGATTCAACGAAGTCATTGAATTCCTTCTCAAAATTCTGCTCAATATAGTCAATCAGCCTGCTCTTCATCGACCAAAAATCTTGGTTGGTGTAGTTCAGATTGAAGATATTCGGAGTGCTGATCGTCTCCGCTGTTGTGTATGGTGTAATATCAAAAGGACAATTTTCCATCAGGCCCCACTTCCCAAAGGTAGTTCTAGTACAAGCTCGTTTACTTCTCGAATGTTTTCAGGATCAACAAACAATATCTTGATAAGCAAGATATGCTCCAAATCATCCAAGGCGTCATCTGGATGAAGCACGCTTTTGTCTCCAATCGGTGCCTGAACGTCGATTTGTCTGACGGCAATTCTCGGCTCCCACCTGTTAATGGAGTCGATTATCATATTTCTTGCCTTATTGGACAAACCAGGATCATTGGGTTCAAACACCAATCTCCTCAAAGGAGTGCCATACTCTGGTAGCATCACACGCTCACCAGGATTCGTAAGAAGCAGTTGCAGCAAATCCGCTTTGATCTGGTTGACACCAAACTGACTCGCCAACAAACCGTTAGGAGTCTTGATGATTGGATATGGGCAACCTAGAAACTTCTTCATTATTCTTCCTCAGTAGGACACTTCGCAAATGGATCAAGCATGAAAATGTTGACTGGTGTGTCTGTTTTTCTGGCTGAGGCGAATACACGACTACTCAGCCTCAAGCAACCATTGACAAATACTGCCAATGGCCCCGCACATGGGCACGGTCCTGGATCACAGCTACAACCGCCTTCAGGGCAGTCACATTGGCCTGCCAAAAGGAAAATGTACTCATTTGCCAAGAAGATATGCATTTTGGCAATATTGATGTAGAACTCCTTCTCGACCATGATCTTGTTTTTGCTTGTAATCTCTATGTAGTTGGCCGGGAAGTTTCCTTCCTCGTCTCCAACCACATCAATTTTGTCGCAGCAAGTGGAAATGATGTAATAACCACCAGTTCGCAAGAAGACTAGGCCGCAGCCCGAAGGTACTTCCTGGAATCGCATGATGTGCGGTCCACAATCCTGGTTGTCCTTCTGTGGGCAAAATATCTGGATATACTGAGCAACTGTATCTTCTTGGCTGTTTTGGTCGGCCATCATGATTTCCAAGCCATAGCCAGTACGAATTTGCACAAATGCTTTCGTAGCCTTGGGTACGGGAATACCACCTTCTTTTCGTTGTGGCCCACACTGTTCATTCTCTTCATCAATCATTCTGATGACGTGACGACTGGTGCTGGTCATGGTGATTCCACGCTTCGGACCAGCTTTGCAGACTTCCGAGGAATCGTCGCTGATTTTGATGCTGCTGCCGTGAGCCGAAACCAAAGAGATTCCATTCAGTTCGTCACGTTTTCCAGCCTTGTCTTTTTCTTTGTCATTGAGTGTAATTCTGTGACCCGTTGCCGAAATCCAATCACAACGACCCACGAAGAGATCGTTGCAGCCAAAGCTGAAGCTCTCCATCGAGCGTTGCCATGTTGGTTCGCCAAAAGGTTCCTCTACGGAATCGTCAAACAAAATTGTGTGTCCGCTGAGGGACATAACCTGCCAACCACTCTGCGGCAATTCGCATTTGTTGTTTTGCGGCGTACCTGGACCCCGATAAGGCCGACATTCCTGTCGGTGTTTGAAGTAGGGATTGGCACCCTTTTGTGATTTGTAGTGCTTTGTGTCTTTTGGTGTGCTTGGATGTCCGCCAATGATCTTACTATTGCTTTTTTTGCCTTCGCAGGGAACTTCTTCTTTCTTCTGTCCCTCTTTTGGCGTCAAATCTGTTGTTTGGGCAATAGCTTCGTCTGAAGCAATGGATGTCAATCCTGAATTTCTTGTGATGTCTTCTGATGCACTTCCTTCACCCTGCCCCTCAATGCAACTCACATCGGCATCTGGAACACCGCAGTCAGGATGTGCCCATTGACCGCAATAGTGCAGGTGATCGTCTTTGAACATCATCCAGTTGCCCGTGCTAGACATGATCTCCATACGTTTCCAGCGACGGTTGCACTTGGCATCACCGTCAACCATTTTGACCATGTGCTTCTCAGGCGTCTTAAACCCATAAATGTTTGGGTATGTAATTCGCTTCTGAGCTTCCGGGTTAGAGTCAAAATCCACGACAGAGTTCAGGTCAAAGCCGTTATAAGACTCCGTGTTCCAGGGAGGAAAGACTTGAGATTCATCATCTGGTCCTACCATGTAGCCGCCACGGTTCCCTTCAGAAACCTTGTAGTATTCTTCTACGTTGTAGTTCCAGTTGTGATTGCCCTGTGGTCCGCGATCTCGATGCCAGATTGTGCCAATGTAGTACGGACATTCTCGCTGACCACCTTCATGAATGATGGCAATCGTTGATCCAGCCGGTGGAACCCAGGAACAACCACTGTCATCAAATCCACCCATGTTGGAAATAGGGAAAGCCCAAGGCAGCGACTTGACTGGCGACTTGGGGTCATGGAACAGCGGACAATAGAATCGAACCTTGTTGGACTTCCAAATGTCAATCGTTTCAATACAAAGTCCGGTGTAGATTCCGAACTTTTGTTCTGATTGGGCGTGGAACCGCATTCGATCCTGCATTGTGCTTTGAGCAACTTGACGCAGGTCGTAGTTCATATTGCCAAAGCGTTCCTCGATAGCTTTGACTCGCAGTTGTAGTGCTTCGTATTCTTCACAATTTACAAATGACATTAGTCTCCAGTTCCCATAGCATTAGCTGGTGTCCAAGTTCCACATCCAGGCCCGCCAGCAGCAGTGTCTCCCTCCAAGTCAACTCCTGGTGCCCGCAGTGTTACTTTCAGTGTAGTAACATAGTTTCCTTCTTGGATTTGGTGATTTACACCCAAAACCAACCAGCTTTTATTGCTGAAAATGTTATTGCATTGCGGTTCTGCTAACCACCGACAGTTTCCTAACGATCCATCTTGTTTGACGTAAAAAGGATTGATGACAATGATGGAAACTGTTGCTCCCCGTAACCAACCATTTGAAGCAATAGGAATGATTGTGGGATCGCCTTGAATCTTTAGTTCCGCCTCGATGCTTTTGGGGACTTCATTGTCCGCAGTTGCCTTTTCGTGGGCTGCCTGAGCCTTCTTGTTCTTTTCTGCTGAGGACTGGCCCGATCTCCATTGATCTTCGTTGTTGTTGCCTACGATATGCGTTGTCGTACCAACTCGCTCTCGGTTGCTCCCTGGTTCGCCGTCTTGATCGGTGGTGTTGCCAGCACGGCCAGCAGACATACCACCACCGCTACCGGCCAATGTTCCCAATGTCCAGTTAACGGATGGACTGAAGGAAATAACAGGAGAGCAATCACCACCATTGACGATGTATGTGCCAATGTTTTTTACGCAGCAATCAGGAGACTCTCCTGGAGCCGGGTTGTTGCCTTCCCACAAAATAATCTCTGGTGTGCCGCCATTTTCAGGATTCCAGGTCATTTCCACACCTTTGCCTTCATCCGTGGTCAGACCGCGAATCCATTTCCTGACGGTTGTTAATGCATTTTGTTGGTCAGTTGTCCATACGGCTTTGGGACCATCACACCCGCCATCACTATTCAGAAAACACCATTCAGACCCATCAGGTCTTTGAAATTTGATTGTTGGAACCTTTGGGTCGTTTTCGCTGAATAGTCTTCTAATGGCGGGTTTGAGTGCAATCTTGTTGGCCTCAGTGCCGATATTTTTGTCGATTCGGTTTTCGGCGATACGATCCATGAAGTCTGCACCAATCAACGTATATTTGATCTTTCCTTGCTCAAATGCCATTTTGATTTCACGCGGCAGAAAATACAAAGGCCCGCCGAAGTCGGTCGTCTTATACAATTTGGGGGCATTTCCGTTGCAGTCGCTAATGATCCATCCCCATTCGACGAACATTCGGTAGTCTTCTGGTGCCCTGGACATCGTTTTGTTCAAACGGTCCATAAACTTCGAGAAGTTACTTCCTTCTTCGTCAAATATTTCGAGTTCTACACCCTGACCGTTTTGACCACCATATTGGAAGGATTTGATTACGGCGTGATTGCCAGGAGGGGCGGACTTATTACCGACAGTGATGAATTCTCCATCGCCAGAAAATCCTACTTTGACATATGGGGCAAAGCTGGTGCCCTTAATCGGTTTTTGAGGAGAACTACATGAGTATTCACCTAAACATTCTGCTTGGCAGGGCATCTTTTCTCCTTAGAACAAGGCGTCAGGAATGCGAACATTCTCTCCCGCCTGAAATTCCCATATATCTTTCATGTTGTTGGCTTCAAGGATTTTCCACCAGAAATCTGGCACCCCGTAGGCTCTCGCAGACACTAAATCTGGTCGATATTCAAGACCTTTGGTGACAACCATGAAGCGGTCGGTTGGCTTATTGGGGATGGGTGTTTTCTTGTAAGTCGCAAATGTCAGCAGTCGCCGATCTGTGTAATAAACAACATCAGAATCCAAATAACGACTGGTGATCGTCACAAACCGCTGTGGGTTGAAATTCGTTTTTTCAAAGTAGTTTGCCATATTAAATACCTGGACCCTCTTCCCAAATCCTTTGTGCCCCTGGAAGCTCTTGGCTGTCGTAAACGACTTTCCATTGCATATCCACATCAAACTTGTGCGGAATGTATCCGTTTTCATCCCAAACTACGTCCGTTGGGAATTTCACCGAATAGCTGTACAATACCGCACAGACTTCGCCGCCCAATGATTCATGTGCTAATAGCGATCCACACCGAATGCGACAGATGGGAGGAGGAGCATATGGTGCCCCACCTGTATTTGTGTCTTCAGGATACACCAAAGATTCGATTGCTCTCAGGTCTGACATGATCTCTTCTTGATCTCCGTCTTTGACCACCATGAAGTGGGCTGTCCAGGAAATATCCCTGTTCTCCGAGTGTGAGTATGTCTTCAATGGATAAGATCGACCAATAATCGGCTCGTCGTTGTAAGACGCTGACTTGGAGTCCGATATTTCGGGCAGAATCTTCATTGTGATAGTGCGGTTAGGTGTCTCGATATAGCAATTGGGAATAGGCTGAAGATCACCTTGACCATTTGTAGCTCTCATTCGGCTCCTTTTGTCAAATGTTTAAGTTATATAGAGTAATTTTGCCGTCATTAAGAGGCGGGGTTGCTGATATTTCCAATGTCCTTGCAGCCTAGCTGGTGATGCTGGCCGGTCGTCCATTTGAAGAACTTAGCTGGTCGGTGGGTTACATAATTGGTAGCGGTCGAACCGCCTGCGTTCGTTGAAGATTCGCCCTTGGTGCTAGGCTTCAAATACTCGCTGATTCTGGATAGGTGATGAACCATTTGCGTTTGCAAACTGATTTGAGCATCAGTTGCACTTGCCACCCGGCTCAACTCTGGCGACGAAACTGTTGCTACGCCCGCTTCCGTTCCAACTGCGTCTCGATGGACGCTGGTGTGAACATCAATTGGGCTGCTTGGCTGTACTTCTGCTTTTCTTGGCTCTGCCCAATTTGCTTCCAATCCACTTGGATTAAATCCAGATGCACTAACTCTCTCATCCAAAATCACACCAGAACGGCCAGCTAATTCGGAGACTTCCATCATAGAAACGGCTTTTTCATGTGCAGCTTGTGCAGAAGTTGACGATCCACCAATGCCCATCCATCGTTTTGCCATTCCAAGTATGCCTGCGTCACCTGCCATGTTGGCAGCCGGAATTTGCTTACCTTCCGCACCAGCACCGTGTTCTCGCTCGATTGCTTCAGCCATATTTGCTGGCGTCAACATACCAACACCAGACGCAACACTTCTTTTGACTCGCGTTTGCGTCTTGCCTGTCACCAAGTCATTGAGCAACTTCTCAATATGAATGTCATGTGTGTAGATGCTTCCTGGCTTGGTTGCATGAACAATGAATTCACTCATTTGCGATGCAAGTGAGTGGCTGGCATTAGCTTCTTTTTTCTGGATGGATTGGTTGATGACTCTCTGTGAAACAGAATTGCCTTCCCCGCCACCACCCATTGGAATGCCGCCGCTTGCACCGACCTGAGTGCCAGACAATCCAGCACCAATGGCCTGCCAGTTGATTTTGTTCAGTTTGCTGAAATCTAGTCCGCTGGTGTCCATTCCATTAAGAACTTCTGCCATTACAATCAGCAATTCATCAAGGCCCTTGAAGATACCTACGATTCCCTCAATCGTAGCAAGAGTTGCCTCTACTTCTGCTAGTGGCGGGAAGAACTGCTTGATTGGATCAAGAATGCCTTCGGTGATCGCTTTTGCAATTCCAGTGAATTGATTACGGAATCTTTCAGCCATATTGCCGGTGTCGGCCATCTTGGAACCCCAAGAGAAGAACAAGAAGCTCTTCGTTGGCTCTACCCACGGAGCAAGTTCTTCACCAAGTACATCCAACATTTCGGCAGCCTTACGGATAATCTCCTTGACGCCATCCATGCGAGACACAAGTTCAGGAAGCTCATCCGTAGTTGCGAATGTCTCTCGGATGGGTCGGATGATTCCATCGCCCAACATAGATGCAATGCCTGAGAAGTAATGAGCAAATGTAGCAACAGCCCCATGTGCCTTCGCGGCAGGAGACTTAACCAATCCCCACATCGTAAAGGTCAAGCTGCCCATGATTGCCGAAAGTTCAGCAAGGAATGTCGGCAACAATTTCAGAACAGCAATCATGTTGTCCAACAGCCCTGCAACCTGTGTGATTTCTTCTGGCTGCGGGAAGTGAGTAAAGATTGGCGTAATGATGCCCTCTCGCATGAATGTTGCGAAGGCAGTCATTTGAGCTTTGTACGTTGGGATGTTGCTGACGATCTTCTCAAGCGGCGACTCAGCAAAGCAGTCGTCGGGGTCCAATGGCCCAAATACCTTGCCCAAGTTGCGGAAGATTTCCGGCAGTTGAGACAGAATGGATGCCACGGCTCGCAAAATTCTTGCGGCCTCTGTGATCGTCTTCGCTTCAGGAATTTCCGTCAGAATTGGTGTGACAATACCGTCACGGATGAATGCTGCAATGGCCGTGAACTGTCGTGTGAAGTCACCTGTACGTGCCTGGATGAGTTCCATTGGTGCCTCGTCCAAACCTTCGCCCTCAAGAAGAGGCATCAATTTGAAAGCCAAATCCTTAATGATTGGTGGAACCTGAGACACAATCGAAGCTACTGCTCGTAGGATGCGTGCGGCCTCAACAATCTTCTTAACGCCTAATTTCTTCTCCAATTCCTCGATGATTGGAATGACGATGCCGTCTCGAATGAAATCGAGAATGGATGTCCAATACCATGCCCAAACAAGTTTCCATTTGTGGATTTCCTTCATAGGGGCAGCCTCAAAGAGACTCTCGTCCAAAAGCAGTCCCATTGCTTCAGAAAGATTTCTAATCAATGGCGGAATAGCCGCAGAAATAGCAGTTAATGCCTCGATGATTGTTCTGGCTTCAGAAACTCGTTTTGCATCTGTGAAAACTGTGAGCGTTGGCTCAACAATGCCGTCCCGCATGAACTCAGCGATTGCCTTGAAGTATTCTGCGAACTGGTCCTTAGCATCAACAATGCTCTTCATGGGGGCACTGCTGAAGAAGCTGTCTCCCTTGATCGCCAATCCCGTAGCATCAGCCAAACCTCTAATGAGAGGCGGCAAGCTAGTTGCAACGCCGGTCAAAATGGTAATTGTTGTACCTGCCTTGCGAATCTCCGATGGGTCCGGGAACACTTTGTCTACGGGTTCCAAGATGCCTGTCTTCATGAATACAGCGATTGCATGGAAGTATTCTTTGAAGTCGTCCTTGCTCGACATGATTTGCTCAAGCGGAGCATCCTTCCAGAAGGATTCCGGCTCCATCAAAGCAACCACATCCACCATCTTCGTCAACATGGTCTTCGTGGCACACATCACGCACGCCAGAATCTTTATCGTCTTGCCCGTCTTCTCCAACTCCTTCGGATTGGTGAAGTTTCTCTCGACTGGCTTGATAATGCCATTCTTGGTAAAGTCAGCAATATCGCCGATCATCTTGGGCAGCTTGTCGTCTTGCAGGCCAGCCGAAATGTTTTCGGCAGTTGTGTTGGTGAAGAACCCACCATCACTGTAAATTGCAGCAACATTGGCTAGTGCGTCGATGGATGTACGAGTAGCGTCCAGAACCAATGCCATGATTTGAATGGTTCTACCTGCGGCCTTCAGACCTTTTGTATCTGATAGGTGTGCCTGAATTGGCTTGACAATTCCCGTCTGAACAAACTCTGCTGTTTGTTCAAACATATTGGCAAACTCAGGAATGGCTGATCTGATTTTCTGAATTGGCGACTTGGTAAAGAACCCGCCCTGAGCCAACGGAGCAATACTGTTGCTCATAATGTCCATAGACGGTCCAACAGCATCCAAGATCAATGCCATGATCTGGAGGTTCTTGGCTGCACTTCGTAGCTTGTCGATGTCCTTCATTCCGCTGTTGACACTATCAACAATTCCCTCGTTGACAAATTCAACCAATACAGGGAAGAAGGCTTCCAACTCACCCTTGGCTCGACGAACTTGTTCAAGTGGTGACTTGGTGAAGAATCCGCCCTGAGTCATCGGCACGATGCTCTTGTGCATAACATCAAATACGCTACCCACCTGTTTCACAATGAGTGAAATTCTTTCAAGAGAAACCATTACTGATTTCGCTTCCGATGGGTTGATTACTGCTGCCATATCCAGTGCGGCAGTCTTAGTTGCTTCCAAGAAGTCGATTACCGGCTTCTTCATTTTCTTGAATGCCTGGATACCGGAGTCCATACTACTGGTGATCCATCCGGTGTAAAAACCCAGGAGTCCAAGGATTGCAACTCGGCTGGCCGTCTTTTCAACGAGGTTGGTCACAGCCACCGCCATATCCGTAATGGCAGTGATTCCTTCTGTGATTTCCGTAGCAAATGCTGGATTTATAACCTGTCCAAGCCTGCTGGCAAGGGCCACAGTTTGTGTGACAAAGGAAACAATTGGGTCTTCCAAGAGCTTCAATGCCCCAATGCCCTTCCAAATATATTTGGTGTTTGTGCCAAAATATGCTGCCATCAAACCGATCCAAAACAATCTCGATCCAGCATTCTGAATCTGCTCGGCGACATTTGCCGATGCTTCCAGAACATCAGCCACGCCCTGAGCCATTTCCGCAGCTTGAGCCGGATTGATCTTTGTGCCAATCGCTTTAGAAATGTCGTGGATGGCCCCGACGTAGTTGACGATTGGATTCTTGAGAGCTTCCAATCCTTGAACGCCCAGGTGCAACATTCCGATAATGAATCGACCAATGAACCCAAGAGCAAACCAGCCCAATCCCATAATTCTTGGCACAGCAGCCTTGAGTTCATCTGCAACAGCACCGGCAGAAGCCAACACATTAGCCACACCTTCTGCCATTTCCGCAGCCTGGGATGGATTGAGACTTCCGCCAATTGCCTTGGCGATGTCTGTAATTGCATCTACATAAGCGACCATCGGCAGCTTGAGGGCTTCCAGACCAATGATTCCTAGCCACAACCCAATTGTCATTGGGTTCCACCAACCGCCTACATACCAACCCATACTTTGGATTCTTGGTACAGCAGCTTCTAGTTCGTCTGCAACCTTGCCAGCAGCCGCAAGGACGTTGGCTACACCTTCTGCCATTTCCGCAGCCTGGGATGGATCGAGTCGTCCGCCGATTGCCTTGGCAATGTCCGTGATTGCATCAATGTACGCAATAATTGGCAGTTTTAGAGCTTGTAGTCCAACTGTCCCTAACATAAGCCCGCCAATCAGCATTGCTCCAAACAGAGGCAGAGCAAATACCGAGAAGGACATGATTGTCCCGGCCATGCTTAGGATCATTGAGGAAATATCGCCAGCGGCGTCCAAAACGGACTTCAAGCCATCAACCGCTTCTTTCGCGGTTGCGGGCGACATCGTTCCAGAAATAGCTTTCGCCATTGCTATGGTTGCTAGAGCGAAACCAACAATGGGCGGCGTCAAGGCATTCAGTGCAGCAATGCCCAAGAACATAAGCGGTACAAGAACCCAGGCAACCAGTGACAAAGCTCCCAATACACCCAAGATTGCAACCTGAGCCATTACAGAGAATGCGATGTCCGCTGCGGCTCCCAAGACATCAGCCAGAGCTTGTGCCGTTGCTGCTGCCGCTGATGGGTCAACCCCACCAGACATCAACTGACTTGCCATATTCAATACAGCATAGGACAAACCCAATACGGCTGGCGTCAAAGCAAACAATGCGACAGTTCCAGCAAGAATCGCCCACAAGCCTGTCCAGATCAATGGAACTGCTAGTCCGAGTAGATATAGACCGCCAATAGCTGCTGCGACACCCAAAGCAATCGCGGCAGCCGAGCCAATAATAGTTGCCACAGCTTTAGCTGTTTCTGCTGCCACTGCCGGGTCGAGTTGCATTGAACTCATCACCCCTTGAGACATGAAGATCACAGCACTTGCCAAACCAATGATGGCTGGTGTCAAGATGAGAAGAGCAGCGGTTCCGCCAAGAATAGGCAGAATGATGCTCCATGCCATTCCAGCTAGAATGCCTAGTCCCCATAGTCCAGCAATCGCTCCGATGATGGCACCAGCGATCACTGCTGCTGAGAGAATCAACGTCGCAACATCCATCGCTGTCCTGGCAGCAGTAGCAGCATCAATTCCCAATACACCCATGATGCCGCCAATAAGGGCGACCACTCCAGCAGCCAACAGTGTCAAAGCAGGAGCAAGCAGTAGGAATGCATATCCGCCAGACCACATTAACGCTATTTGTGGGCCTTTAAGTGATTCAGCAAGTAATCCAAGTCCGTATAGACCTGCAATCATGCCAATAATGGCTCCAGCAATTACTGCTGCTGAGAGAAGCAATGCTCCCACGCCTGCTGCGACTTTAGCAGCAGTGCCCGCATCCATTCCCAACAGGCTCATGATTCCACCTGTGAGGAATACAACCCCCGCAGCCAGAGCGGTTAGAGCCGGAGCTAGAATTAGTAGTGCTAATCCGCCTTTGAATAGTGTTTTGGCTATTTCTTTTGGCTTCAATTCATTGATGAACTCATTGAGTTCTTCAATTGGCTTGATGACACTGATAACACCTGCGGCAATTGCCCCCGCAGCAACCAAGATGGCGGCTACCGTGCCTGCGGTTGCCAAAGCAGAATCCCAACTAACTCCGGTCATTGAGGACAGACCTTGAGCCATGAGAATTACCCCTAGAGCGATTCCCAATACGGCAGGAGTCAACAGGAAGAGAGCTAAAGCTCCTTTAGCCAGTGTTTTGACTAATCCTTTTGTTTCATCAACGAACTTATTGAGTTCTTCGAGTCCTTTGACGGCTCCCACAACGCCCACCGCGATTGCAGCAGCGGCACCAATGATGCCAGCAATATTCATTGCTGTTTGCATTGCCGTGCCAATGTCAACCTTGGTTGCCTTCAGGATTTTGCTTGTTACCATTGTCAAGACGGCAGCAAGTGTAACTACGGCAATTGCGATAGTGCCCATGATGGCTGCGGCCTTGATGAGCTTGGCACCCTCTTTCTGTGCTTCTTTTGCCTTTGCCAGCATTTGATCGCCGATGCCTGCTGGTGCAGGAGACGAAAGGTTCCCGCCTGCCGTTGCTGTGCCCGCAGCAGGAGTTGGACTTGTTGTCGTCGTCGTTGCTGGTTTTGCAGATGGAGCTTCAGCCGCAGCACCCTTAGCTGCTGCCATTTCAGCATTGCAAACACAACCGCGAATTGCGGCTAGGTGTTTGACCATTTCCCGCAAAATGCTTCGCATGTCTGTGAAGACTTTCATTTCGTCTTGTGCGGCAGCCAGCAAAGCATCATCTTCAACCGAAGCTATATCTGCGGGCGATGCTGATGGCCCTCTTGTGGTTGAGGTAACAGTAGAGCTTGCTGGCTCTTGTCCTTGGGTAGACTTCTGAAGTCTTCCCTGCAAAAACTGAAATGATTTGCCAATGTTTTGCATGGTGTGCCATGCACCCATACCAGCCGTCAATAATTGACCGAGGAATGTTGGAATCAAAACAGCCAGCGGCAACAAGATTCCAGCAATGTTCATCAAGCTGCTAAGAATGCCACTGCTGATGTTTCGCAGGGTGTCATTGATTTCCCGAAGGTGTTGCTCCATCTTGCTCATCGGGTCGATGGCTGCTTTTTGAGCAATAGCAAACTCTTGTTCTGCTTTCGATATGTCGGCAGACAATTCACGGAAGGCTACCGGGTCTTTGAGAGCCTCTTCGATTCTCGAAGAGTCAATGCTCATTTCGCTCTTGCCAACGTCTTTCAGACCGGCGTTGACGTTGGAAATAGCATCTTGAATTGCGGCCCTTGCTGCATCTGCGTTACTTGTCCAAGAATGACCCAACGCATTCAGGTCGCCCTCAAAGTCGGCTCGGCGGCTGCCAAACTTAGCTAAAGCCTCTTCCATGTTCTTCGCACCCTTGGCAGATTCATCCAGGGCGGTCATTACACCGAGAGCGGCACTTGTCTTGAGACGACGTTCCTCTTCGAGTAAGCCTTTGGTTTCTTCGATTGTTAGGTTTTCTTGTTTTCTCTTCTTTTGAATATCTGCCAAACGATCTGAGGTCGTTTTGCCAGCTTCATTCATTGCTTCAATGGTTGAACGTAGTTCTCCCAATTCCAAACCGAAAGATGCTTTCAGTTGGAGGTTGATGTTCCTTTTTGCCTCATTGCTGAGTTGGTCGATTTCATCAAGGCTATCCACGCCGAATCGCTTCAAGACTCCTTGAAGGCCCTTCGCCATATCTTTGATGCCTTCTTTACTTTGAAGAACGGTTCCGTTCATCAAATCGCCGATTCGCCCTGTTTGACTTGCGGCGTAAACCAAGAGAGAGCGTGTTTCAGCCGAGGCATCAACAATAAAGCTGGTGGAACTAGCCATTGCCTTCATCAATGGATTCATCTGCTCGGCAATGCCCAATTTCTGAGCTTGTGCCGTAATCTCCATGACGTTCTTGGCGGCATTGGCAGTCAATGTGGCAGCGTTTCTAAGCTGCTTCACAAATTCCTGGCTGGTCTTCATGGCTTCTGCCAAGTTCTTGCCAGTGATGCCTGTATAACGGGCCACGTCTCGCATTCCGCGATTCATTTCATTCAACTGACCGACATTCATGCGGAACTGGTGGTGCCAGTCAACAAACGTCTCGCCCAAATCTTCAGCCTTGAGGCCGATCATGGTTGCAGTATTCAGTTGAGCTACGGATATATCGAGAGCTTTGTCTTGGTCCCTGACGCCCTTCTTTAGAGCATCAATGTAGGCTTTCTGCGTTTGTCCCCGATCCTGTCCGGTTCGCTTTACGGTTTTACCAATATCCTCATATGCACGCTGGACTCCTTGAAGTTCTTTGGTGACACCTGCCGTTTCATAAGCGGTCTTACGAATGTCTTGAAGAAATTCTCTTTCCTTTTCGACAATACCACCCAACATGGTGCCCACGGTATTAAAACCAAAGAACGCCTTCTCTGCCTTGTTTACCCAACTGTAAACTTGGAAAAGTGCGTTTTGCAAAGCCCATACGTCGTCGGCATCAACTCTTGCTCTCACTTGAACTTCTTCAGGTCCGCCCCCCGCACCTGCGGCACCAGCAGCCCCACCGCCTCCGCGACCGCCACCACTGCCACCACCGCCTCGGCTTGCATTTGATGCTGTCTTTAGATAGCGACCCAAGAGCGAGTAGATATTTTGCATAGTTGCACGTAGGCGGACATCGTTGACGTACAACGAACCCTTCTTCAAACCGTGCCTTGCCATATTGTCGAGGTTTTTGAAGACTTTCTCTTCTTTCTTCCCTCGCTTATCCAACGACTTGAGACTCTTTGTGTCTTCTATGCCGCCCTTTTCGTTGAAAGCAGCCTTCAGAGCCGATGTGGGTTCAGCGACAGACCCACCGCCCTTTGTGGCACCACCCATTGATGCTCTTGCATTATTGACTTCTTCGGTATAGTTTTTGATGGCATCAACATATTGCTTGGCAGCAGTCTGCATCGACTTGATGGAATTACCGAATGCTGTCGTCATCTTGTCGATGGCAGCTTTATTTGCAGCAGATGCCTTGGCAGCAGCATCAAGTGAAGCGGCTAATTCTTTTGTCTTGTCATTTCCGCCACCAGTCGGAGTGTAAGCCTTGGCCGGTCCAGTCTGTCCCTTCATCATGGACTGAACCAATCCTTTGATTTCTTTCAAAGTCATTGCCGCCGTGTCTATTTGACGGCCTACATTATCTAAGACTTGTGCCATTTATCGCCGTATTGCTGAAAGCCCTTTTCATTTATGTAGTTCGGTAAGGTTGTTCTTGTGATATATCTGCCGGTACTTGCAATTGCTGACTAATCTGCTGTCGGATATTTTGTCGCATCGCTTCAAGTTCATTAGGACTAATGGTGGAGGGTCGTAACGAAGCGAGCAGATTCACGATGAAGGCCGTGTCAACCTTACTTACCTGACGAATACCTTGCTTTTTGTATTGTCGGAATGCTGATGTTATGTAGTCATTTCCCTTGAAATGCTGATACGAAAAACCAGGGTTATCAGCAAATCGTTGATCGAGCATCCACTTGATTGTCGGAAACGTCAAATAGTGAATATTCACGCCACGAACATACCGCATCGCACTGCCACGAATGCGATAATCAGGGTCCGTCACCAACACTAAAGGAGTAGGATCGTGACCGGGTTTGTGGAAAAGGTAATGGAATTTCACCAAACTGCCTTTGCCGATCTCGGCTTCCGTGTTTACGGGAGCGAAGATGGATTGCGGGGTGAATCCAGGAGACTGCGGGATGTTGCCGAGAGGCGGAATTTGATCGACCATAACAGAGTATGTAGAGCCAGAATTTTTGATTTTACAAACCGATCTGGCTGTGGTACGATGACGATGGAGGTACAACTATGGCCGGAATCGTCTTGCAATGCCCAAACTGTGATGGCAGCGTGAACATCGGGTACACAACCCGGTTCAACCTTTTTGAATGCAGCCATTGCCGCCACAGATTTCGCGGCATTTACGCCCGTACATCGCTCATCAAGCACATCGCCCGCACGACCATTGACGCCGTGATCGGGTTCGGTCGGGGTGCAGGCTACGAGACAGCCGGAGTGACGCCCTGTCCTTACTGTCACAGTCAGGTGACAATCGACGCCCGTGTTTGTGCTTATTGCCGTTGTGAGCTTCCTCGCTCGCCTGCCGGAGAGTGGCGAAAGATCAAGTGCGGCTGTGGCCGTCTCATCAGGACTTTTGATTGGGCCAATGGGTCGATGCCAGACCCCGGAACCAAGTGGGCGATTGCTCCAACGTGTTCCTGCGGTCGGGAACTCGGATCAATGGATATTCCGCCCGAAATTCCTTGCCGCTCTTGCGGAGCCATGAACTGCGTCGATCTCTCGGTTGACCCTGGCTCTCGTTGCAACTGGTGCCGCAAGCCGCTTTAAGCCTGAGCTTGTCCCTGAGCCAATGGTTTGCCGACATAGGCTCGCACGTTAACCGCAGGCCATTTGGAAAAGTCAACGGACTTCCAATCGACTTGACCGCTGTCGAGAGCCTGCTTTATCTCTGGCGGGGCTGCCTGATAGAAATACGCAATCAAGCGGTGGAACCCTTCCATCACTTTGTATGTGTTATTTCCTTTTTCGGCCAAAATGATTGGCTCGTTCTGATCGCCACGCTCCGCAGCCAACTTTCGCTGCATCTGGTGCCTGTTGGCATCGTCTCTGACCCCGCTCAGTGATTTGTTCCCAAAGTCGATCATTTTCATTTTGGAAAGATCGTCTTGGTCGATATTTACTGGCGAAATAGTCAATACGACTGGTTTTTTGCCATAGTCATATTGCAACCGCTCTTTGACATATGGGTCATTGAGAATATCGTTCATCGAACCAGCCGAACTTTTGTGTGGTTGATATGCCATAGTTGGCTCCAGGCCGTCACTATCAGGTTCGGGTGGATATGCCATCGTGGCACCTAGATCGTAACTGCCTTGCCCGCTCAAGGGGCTATTCCGCCAGGATGAGCCAATTCCATTGGAGAGAAATTGGTTGGATACATAGTTGTTCAAATGAGGGTGCATTTGCTTGAATTTTCTGGCAAATCCCCTATTTAACTCATTGATCGCCAACCATTCTTTGAATGAGAATTCTGACACGGTTACATCCTGTTCTGGACTAAGTTGGAGTAATCAGTCCCGCCCGTTCTCAACATGACCTGTGAGCCATCTGGATTCTCTTCATCCATTTCCGCTTCGGCCACCGCTGTCTTCTTGAAGAACTTCTTCACTTCTTCAACAACACTCTTGATGACCTCTTTGCCCGCTTGTTCTTCTTTCATGTTGTCCGCCATGAAATCATTGAACATTTCTTCTAAGTTGAGTTGATAAGCACGACCGTAAGGTTCGGTGTCGGGTTCCTTTTGAACACGGTAAGCAACCTCATTCCCAATCTCATAGATGCGAATGCCGTCGAAGCTCAAACGCTCGTCGGGAGAATACACAAAGAGATAAGGGTCTTCATCTTCTGTGAAACTCTGCACTTTGATCCCACTCTGCTTGAACAATTGCTCCAGCAGTTTTAGATGCTTGATTGCTTCGCGTTGCTTGCGATCAACAAATTCTCTGAACACGATGGGCATTAGCAGTTCCTCATCAAGATTTCGACAGCAGACGGAATACACCGCATCATGACCTTCAGGTCACTTGGGTTGCCAGTATATGGCGTTTCCTTCAAGACGATTCCCTGGAACGATGACGCCGCTTCACGCAGCGTGCTGAATTGAGCCGTCAAATACAGGTTCCCGTCAATTCGCTCCATGAATTCCATTTCTTCCAACACAGGCTTGCCGTTTTCATCTGTGTCGCCCGTTTCTTGAGCATACTTAATCTTCAAGTCAATGAATGGAATGATGGCACCTTCGTCGTCAATCATTGCTTCTGAGTTTTCCGACTCAATAGTTCGGACAACCAACTTGCCTTCAGTGTAGGCTGCCTTCAGCGAACCAGCCAAATCCCACCCAAAGGTATAGATCGTACCATCGTCGTTGACAACATTGACGATGAATGCACGATGCTTATACGTCTCGGCGATAGATTCCATAACGACTCGGCGTCGTAGTACGTCTTTTTCTTCCGGGCTGCCTTCTTCCAGTCGCTTTTGTTCTGGCTCGGTTAGGTAGCGTTCCGGGTCGTCCTCTCGCAAGCTCCATTTGCCAATATCGACGCGGCCCCATTTATCGCAATAGCGACTTGAAATACGAACAGAGTATTCAGTCTCGTTCCAGATCAAATCTTCCTTGTTGGCACCAGAACCAACTTGCACGGCTCCCAACAAGGATGCAATGTACTTGCGGTGCAAATCGCCCTTCATGCCCAATGTGCCCTTCAACTTGATGAAGATATTGTTCAATTCCGGCATATCCTTGAGGATATTAGTCATGTGGTTACAGATGGATACTGATGGGTTGTTTTGATCGAGTTCCTGCTTCATCAACTTTCTGATCTGCGTCATTGCTTTGTCAATATTGGCGTGCTGTCGCAGGAAAAGAACTTGCAGGTTGTCTTCGACGAACTTCCGAGGGTATGGCTGCAAATCATGTTCTCGGACTTGATGAACCATATCGAGCATCCGATTGGTGTCACCCTTGACGCTTTCTTTGAGGAATAGGTTTTTCCACTGCTCAAAGTCCTGGTCGTCGTTGTCTTCAGGCATATCCGGTCCTTGCGGATCGTCGGTGACATCCGGGACATCAGGCATGTGTCGCGGGTCTTCTTCCTGAGCATCAGGAGCCATTTTGTCGGCCTGATTTGTTACGTTGGGATCATTGGCTTGTGGCATTTGTCCCATATCGCTGCCGAAGCCAGGAGCATCCATAGGAGGTCCGCCCGCAGCTTGATTGCCACCGCCAAATTGGTCTTCACGGAGAAATTGCTCTTCCAGCCATTCTTCGAGGTTTGGATTACTCATTATTCTTCCTTCTTTTTCTTGGCCTTATTTATGGCTTCCAGCAGTTGTCGCTTTTTGCCGGAGTCGTTGATATTGATGGTGTTATTTTGATGAGCCGCCAAATAACGAGGGAACGTATTCGTTTCTTTGAGTTTGATGCGAGTCATCAGGTCGGCAATCTTCACCTTTTTATCAATTAAGTCTGTTTCGATTTTGACGAAATTGACCAACGCTTCTTTACTGGATGTTGTGGCGTCACCTTCGTTGAAGACCATTTCCGCCATGTTGGCAACGTAATCTGATACTTCTTTTTCTTTTTCGTTGATGTCCTTCAATATGTCGCCATAGATTTCCAGAATGTCATCATCGGTGATTAACTCTGGTGCTGCTTCGGCTGGCGGGTTGGAGGGAACCGTTACGTTCATCCGGGGGACCAGATCGTCAATCGCATCCTCGATTTCAACATCGGTAGTGGATTTGGCAACTTTTTCGACAATTTCGGGTTCTTTATTCATGGTAACATATATAGAACGTGTAATTGAAAAAGGTTCCAGTCGAAACGGGGAATATATGGCCGACGCAAGCATCCCGGAGCAATTTTACAGTCAAGTATCCGAATCCATTAAGTTGGTGTTCGATCTGACATCCCGGATTGATGAACGGGTTAAAATGCTCATGGAGCAACAAAAAGAATCCGATAAACAGATTCGACAACTCATTGGCCTGCACAATGAGTTGATTGCCAGAGTGTCGGTATTAGAGTCCAGGGACGTTTCTAGCATCCGAAATGAAGTACAGGCCATTTCTCATCGGCTTGCCGTCCTTGAAGCACAATGCACTCAAGAAGAAGTAGACGTTCTGGAAAAAAAGATTCAAACGCTGGAGCTTAAAACAGAAACGCTCGCTCTCCGCACAGATTCCACGGAAGGCAAATGGGCCAAAGTAATCGACTTCGCCCTCAAATTGGGATGGGCAATTCTCGCCGGGTACATACTTTACAGATTGGGATTTCCAGAACCACTATGATTGACTTCAACGGGAAAAAGGTCGATTTCATCGCAGCCAGTGGAGCATTGGGTTTGGATGGCTCTGGTTGGTGGTGGGAAAAACCTCTCCGTTGGACTGGCTTATTGAGGCCAGAAGAGTTCACCATTATCACAAAAACTTTGACCTACCGCCCCTGCAAAGGCCATCTGGATATGATGCGTCCTTGGCGTTGCGTGCGTCTCATACCAGGGGGAGCAGTAAATTCAGTTGGACTTACCAATCCAGGGATACTTCATTGGATTGAATTTTGTTACCCAAATATGGTTGAACAAAACCTGCAATTCATTCCGTCCATTCGCCCCGACTCTCCCAAGGAAGCGGAAGTAATGGCAAAAATACTGGACAAATTGCCGGGGATGACGGCTGTTGAGATAAATATCTCTTGCCCCAATGTGGTGGGTCGTCAGCAATATGATCGAATTTTGAGGAAGATTAGAGACAACACCAATCATCCTTTAATTGTGAAACTTGGTTGGAACTCTCCTATTGAGGATGTCTGCAAGAAGTGGGGCCAGGAAATTCAAGCCTTCGATGTTATCAATGCGGTGCCTTGGCATACGGTGTTTCCTTATAAAGAAACGCCGCTGGCTAAATATGATCTGATAGGCGGCGTGTCGGGGACACCTATCAAAGCCCACGGTCGAATGGCATTGAAACGTGTCAAAGACGCAACCGATACCCCTATTATCTCTGGTGGCGGGATCGACGGTTACGATGAGGTTTGTCAGAGAATTGATATGGGAGCAAACGCTGTTGCCATCGGTGTCTTGTTTTTGAGATACCCCTGGCTCCCTAATATGATCGTCTCCAAATGCAGGAAAAATCAACTTGGCAAGGGTAAATAGAACACCGGGCAAATTCAGGTGGGAAGGAAATATGACAAAGACACTTTTCGGAAAGTATTTTGTTCTACGTGAAGAGGAAGAATCTACAAATTCTAACTCTGAGAGCGGTGGTGCCGTCAAAGGCCCGACTGCCAAGATCAAATTGGCGAAGCAGGAAGGCTCTAGTGAGTTCGCTCCCTTCACGGTCAACAAAACAACACACCCCAATCTCCGCACTGTTATCAAGGCATTTCAAGATAGTGCCTCGACGGGTGTTGGGTATACAACTATTGAGAAAAACAAAGGCGAAGTTGAACCACAACTCAAGAAGAAGACGTTGTGGCTCACAGGCGGTGCCGTCCGCGATCACCTAAAGGGCAAGACCCCCAGGAATTACGATCTGGTAACGGACGCCACGCCGAGCGAAATGCGTATGATTTTGGGCAATTCCGAGTTGGGCTTCCAGGAAGTCAAACCCAAGGACACGGAATGTGCAACCAAAGATGAACGCTACAAGGAATTGCCAGCCAGTGGCAAAGGCGACAAGGACAAGGTTTTCTATGTCAGCCGATGGGATGGTCAGGGCAAAGAAATGGAAATCACCATCGAGATCAACGGAGAGCAATTCAAAATCTCGACGCTCTCGAAGGGTTCCAAAAGCAGGCGAATCAAAGCAGACAAGGGAGAATCGGCGTCTTCTATCGAAGAAGATTCGGAAGGCCGCGACTTCACTGTCAACAGCATGTACATCCCGTTGACCCAATCAGATGGCGACAATAGCGAATTGCTCGATCCGCACGGTGGCTCCCACCACATCAAGAGCGGAGAGATCGCCCCAATTGGTGGCAACATGGAGAAGAAGCTGGCCGCAGACCCCTCAACAGTATTGCGGTATATCAAGCTGATTACCAGATTTGGCAACGGCGAGATTCCCGAAAAGTACAAGTCTGCAATTCAACGCCACAAAGATTTGACGGACGTTGAGCCGGATCATATTCGGAAAGAGTTCTTGGATGGTCTGGAACACCCGGATTCGGACCCGAAGAAGTACATGAAAGCCTACGGCGATACTGGTCTTCTGAGCAAGGTGTTTCCGAATGTTGAGTTCGACCTGGAAGATATGCCTACTGAGTTTAAGGGCGACCGCTGGCTTGCACCAGCATGGGTTCTGAGAAACAACGAACCCGAAGAAGTGAAGAAAATCTTGACCGCAGGAGGTTGGTCAAAGAATGAAGCCAACGACATTGGATTTTTGGTCAAATTGTACAATTGGGGCAGCAAGAACAAGTTCGATGCGAAAATGTTCTACGACCTTAAGAAGTCACCGTCAGGTCTAACCAAGAGCAAGATTCGTGAATGGATGCAGATGGCAAAAGTTCACGGGCCGGAAGTTGATGCCTTCCTGGCTCACGACGACAAAGACTTGACAAGTATGGTGAAAGATGACTCCGGCAAGAGGAGCGTCAATCCCGAATTCACAAAAGCCATTGGCCGGACGCCGATTGGCGGCGAGTTCGCATCCATCAAAAAACAGCTATCGACCAGTCGTTGGGAAGATATGCTCTCCAAACTCAAGCCAAAGGGATAATTATGACAAACGAAAAATGCTCATGTGATTGTGAACACTGCAAAGAAGAGTGCTGCGGGCACGACAAGGATAATCCGTGCTGCGAGGATTGCACCTGCTGCAACTGAAAGGGTTGAAATGTTGACGTTTAGATCGTTCCTGGAATTCACCGAAAAGCACAAGTTCGTTGACCGCGAAGCGGAATGGAAAGCGTTGCGTGCGAAGTACGGCCAAGATAACGTCTACGGCGTTAATGGCATGTGGACCCCTACCTCGGTCACGACCAAGGCCAAGGTTCATGCGAATGAGAAATATTGGGACAAATTCATGACTGCAAAGCAAAATGAACATGATCCTGAGAAAGCGGCAGGCAAGAATCGCCAATAGAGCGGAAGGGCAGGCTGAAGAGCCTAAAACATTTGGCTCTCTTTCTTCGCTTTAAGGACGCCCCGCATTTTGAATGGACACAAATAAAAAAAGGCCACACGCTGAGGTTTCCCCCATCGTGTGGCCTTTTTCAGCAGACGGCTTACTGTTCCACACATACCTTTCGGAGAGGTATGAAACAGCCAACTATTTAGTCCAACCACATTGACAGCGTACACAGGTGCCATCCACCTTCAGGGTTTTGCCCCGACCGCATCTTACCTGTGTTGTGGTCCATAGTGATGGTTTTTCACACTCTTCATTCCGTTAATCACTGTTCGTTGCTGACAGAGTTTCCTGCTGTTACCACAGGCCCACTCTTGCCATTGGCGTTCAATCATCAACGAAGGCTTTGTGCAAGCACTTCTCACTATGCTCCAGTTATTTTTGATCGCTGGCCGATCTCGCTTCTAGGATCGTTGTTGGTTGCCACGATTTTTAGGTTTTCGTAGCCGATCCAGGCTCAACTTCACTATGCTCCTTCGCCAAGGATGCTCCTTTTGAGGGAGGGCTTTTGCCGAGAGTAGCATGTTGCTCTCGACGTATCCCGTGAAGCCTCCGGGGTCGTTTCTTTCAGAACCACAGGCTGCCGGATTTTAACCCGAACAGTGCGTCCCTATGCTTCTTCAAGTGCGTTGGCGAGTTTTTGTTCTCAACCACTGTTTCCAGTCGTAGAGTCTATTCTACTCGTCCACCCCATCGTCGATGCCCACCGTAGAGTTCCGGTCTGTATCCTCTCCACAATTCATTTCTGATATTGTGAAGTTTCAACTTCGCCGTGCCTCATTAACTCCGTTCGTCCCTACAACACCCTGATTCATCGTCACCGACTACACAGTAATGTTGCCCGAACAAACTTCGTTTGCCAGTCAGTGCTTTAGTGCCTTCAGTCTTAATGTCACCATTCTTTCCTATGCACTATCCGCTTTGTGTTGGGGGAGCAACTTTTGATGTAATCTCCGTTTGCCTTCCATCCACTCTCTTGGTGTTTTTTGAGCTTGTGTGGTTCTAACAGGGCGAACCCCGCTAAAACCTCAGTCCACTCGTCCCGCACCAAGTCTGACTCGCAGAGGCCCTCGCCCGTTTTTGCGGTTTAGGCTTTTGTCGTTGCGGATAAGTTTCCTTATTCCACAACTGTCCCTACGGTTCAGTTAGTTCCTACTACCTTTCAGTAGCAGGTTGGACTTTTTCCTGATTGTCAAAGATCAGTTGATTCCGTTCGCTTCGGACTGATGAGTATCTTACTGATTCTCTTCAGCCCGTCAAGAGTAGTTTCAAAATTCTTTTCAGCCTCTTGAAAGCTCTCTTGTCCCGCGAAGGTTGATTTATACTGACTCTTTCAGTTCGTGTCAAGAACCGAGTAAACTCGTTCTTGTCTCACACTCCGCTTTCCTGGCGGCAACCTTCTTCAAGTTTGAGTAGATTACTGAGTCCGTTTCAGTTTGTCAACAGCGTTCAGAAGTTTTTCTTTCGGCTGGCCGCTTCGTGCGGTTTCTACTCTAAACTCTATGGGATTTGGTTGTGTGCCGATGATCCTCCGGCTACTTCCAGAACCCACATCCTGTGGGCCGTCCATTTTCCCTGCTACTTCCTAAGAAGTAGGCTGGACTTTAGTACCTAATTGTCAAAGATCAAAAGTCTTCAGTGCGGTGCTATCCGCGACTTGTTCGACTGAGGAGTAGATTACTGACTTCTTCAGTCGCTTGCAAGAGCAGGTTGAATTTTTTTCTTCTGCTTTGCTCGCCGCTTGTTTTCACTTGCGACGGTGGATGTTCTACAAAACCTCTATTGAGATCGCAAGCCCACATGGCAAATTTTTTTGCGGGCGTATGAACTCGAAGCCGTTTGTCGTGTCCTCTTATATGCAAAGCATTCCAACGAATTGATTTGCTTTACATCGAAAACCCGCCAGGGTACTATTCCATAGACAGTCCGTCAAGTGACCACAAAGAAATTGGTGAAAACGTGTCAAAAGAAAACAGACCAGAGGCCATTTGGCCGCACCTGGATAAACCAAAACCGAGCCTCTCCAAGCAAAAGAAGCGGCTCGTTGTGTACGATTTCGACAACACCCTGTTCGATTCCCCGAAAAGGGAAGACGGTGAACTTGCGTATTTCGAGGCCACAGGAGAAGAATGGCCGTTCCCTGGATGGTACGGGCGTGTCGAATCCATGCTCCCGCCCATCATCCCGGACCCCGTTCCCGACTCCTTGTGGATCGCCGACACCGTGGCTGCCTTCCAAGCAGATTCGGCTCGGAACGATACACACGTCGTTTTGATGACCGGCAGACCCTACAAATGGCGTTGGAGGATCAGGGAACTCCTTAACTCCAAAGGACTTGTGCCAAATGAGGATCACTACCGGGGATGCCCTACGCATCCTCGCGGCTCTGATACTATCGACATCAAACTGGCAATTCTCCTGAACTGGCTCGTACACGCCAAATTGGAAATTGTGGAAGTTTGGGAAGATAGGCCAGAGCATTCCAGCCGCTTCATGACCGAACTCAAACGTCTTAAAGCCAAGAACCGCAACACTTTACGAGAAGCAATCGTCCACGATCTGTCTTCTGGTGAAATTTGCAAATTCTGATTCGGCCCAAATTAGCCTCAATTCCCCGATATATAATCACGGTAGGTCACGCCTGCCGTGATTTTTCTTTTCTTGGGGGTGATATGGCTAAGTTCGCTACTTATAGGAGATTGGTCAATGTGCTGAAGAAAAAATGCCCTGTTGCTTATCCGGTCAGTGTTCGCCGGGTGCAATTATCCGAGTGTGATGGAGACTGCTCGAAGATCAAGGGTCAATTTTACATTCGCATTGACAAACACTTACCGGAGGTAGGGGCGATTGATACGCTGATCCACGAATGGGCACATGCCAGAGCGTGGAACCACATATACGATAATTTGTCATGGGAAGAATTCGAGGCGGTTGCTCATGACGCGACCTGGGGTGTGGCATATAGCGAAGTTTATCGCATCTACGAGCAAGTCTTCTTGCCAGAGATTAACGGCACAACGGGCATCTGCAAAAAGTTTCGCCCAAAATAAAACCACAATATTCCATTTTGCCCAAGTGGTTACTCCATTAGGGCAAGATGGAATATTTTCTTTGCATTGAAAACACGCCGTATCACCACTGGCAAACCGAACTCTTAATCGAGAGCTTCCGGCATCACAAATGTCAGGACGATCTTTTGATCTCGGTCGTGCCCTCATCGGCTCCTCGTTTGAGTGAAACGCCGAATCTAGCGACACATGCCCGATACGTTTCGCCCAATGTCAATGTCGGCGAACAACGTGGGTATCGCAAGCTCAATACCCTCTACAACCTACTTGCTGTTGTGGAGCGTGAGGTCATCAAGCCTCCATTCGCTTTGATCGAGCCTGATATGGTTCTCTATAAACCAATCAAGCCAGATACCAGATACAACATTTCTTTCCAACTCGATCCGTCTCTGTCGCCGAGTATTGTGGAAGAACATTGTAAGATACAACAGACAATAGAGACGCTCGCTCGGAAATTGACAATTAAGCCGGAAGAAGCGTGGCTGCCAGTCGGCAAGGTGATTGTCTTTAACGTAGCTCCAAAAGAATTGTTCATGCGAGTTATTGCTGTCGCCGAAAAATTGGCGACACAGCAACTCCAAGCCACTGGCAAAATTTGGGAGCATACTGACCAAGTTGCCTGGGCTTTTACATTATTGGAATATTATGGTCAAATGAGCTATGAGGCCACGTATAATTACGAAATGAATATGCTCGAAAACAACGTGATGAGAAATCTCATTCACTACGAGCATGGCGTACCACCAATATTCAGCAAGTATATGTTCCGGTATCAAGAACCAGACTACGTTGTTTTTTCCAACGATACGCCGCTAGAATTTCTAGCGAAGTCTGATATGGCTGTATCCACTGCTGCACACTACGTTCAGCAACTTGCAGAATCTTACGTCAATAGAAAATTCGACATCGAGGAATAACATGATGGCTTACTTCACAACCTTTCTGCTCTTTCTGGTTGATGTCCTGCTGTTTGGTTCCGCCGCATTCTTTTGCCATGCTGGCAATGCCGCATGGGGTTGGTTCCTGGGAGTTGGTGTATTTGCACTTTTGATGACGTTGGGACATATCGGGTCTGTCTCACGCTCAAAATCAGACGAATAGTCTTGCAGAATATTCATCCTGTAATACAATGTGGATGTTTCTGCATAAATACGCCAAGGAAGTCCGGTATGCAGCGGAGGCGGAACGGTGAGGTATATTGCAGCACTTTACTCAAATGGCCGCGTCGTAACAGGCAACCATCACGGTGAAGCCTTCGAGAAACTTACGGTCGAGGAAAAGGACGGTGATATTTGCAGCGGTTTTTTCGATCCAGAAACTTGTAAATTCATTACCGATTGCGGCGGCTTCTACACCAAAAACTTTATTCTCGTTCGCCACGGCATGACCCTAGAAAGCAGGGGTCGTGACTCTTCTCTCTGCGAACTCGGTAAATCTCAAGTCATCAAACTGGCAAATTATCTGCTCACCCAAGAAATTGATGACTTCCAGGGCTTCGTTAGCCCATATCAGCGATGCCTGGAAACAGCATCCATTATCTCCTCGATCACCGGCATCAAATTCACCATCAATCTCGATATTCGAGAAAAGGTGCCGCACGAAGAACAGATCGAATCTCATATTGAGGAATTCCCTCAATTCAATTGGCCCGCTCTCTCCAAAATAAGCTGGCATTTCTTTCCAGAAGAAATCCACCAATTCATGCAGCGAATTGATATGGTGGCAGCCCAATTGCCCAAAAAATCTCTCCTAGTTTCTCACTGTGATTTTATTCTCAACTTCCTTCAAGGAGCCGTGGATGAGGATATAACCAAATGTGCCACTCAAATGCCCTACGCGGGCCTGTCCATGATTCAAGACCGTACCTTACTTTGCGTTGGCAAAGAGTTCGCATAGAATTTATTGCAGAAAGCTAATACATGGCTATTTCAGTTCAGCAAGAAGGCGAAAATGCATTCTTTGTTATCCAAGATGGAGCGAACACCACTACTTTCAAAACGGGGGTTACTGGAATGGACCAATTCATCAATTGTCTTGAGAGATTGGATACCGGCTCCCTCGAATCATTACAACAAATCGTGGCGTTGCTCGACTTGTGCAAATCCGCATTGCGGAAAATGAGGCACTGTCGAGAAATGCGAATACTCGAAAGTACATCCTTCTATGAAGAAATATCTTATTGTTGACCCACTGATCCAGTGTAAGCATTCCGAGCTTATCAAAGACCCCGTTGTCGTTCGCGTCAACAAATTCAATGAAGATGGTGCCAAGGCATTTGCGGAAGACCTGGAAGACGCACATCAAACCGGCCAGCCCGTTATTCCCGTCGTGATCGACTCCTATGGCGGACAGGTTTATAGCTTGTGTGAAATGGTATCCCAAATCCAAAATTGCAAATTACCCGTCATCACAATCTGCGAAGGCAAAGCCATGAGTTGCGGGGCCGTCCTGTTCACAATGGGACAAGAACGCTGGATGAGCAAAACCGCAACACTCATGATCCACGATGTTTCCTCGATGGAATGGGGAAAAGTCGAAGAAGTTAAAGCTGGAGCCAATGAAGCCGACCGGCTCAATCAATTCATTTACAAATTGATGGCGAAGAATTGCGGCCAAGTAGATGATTATTTCCTCAAAATCATCCACGACAAAAGTCATGCTGAATGGTATATTCCACCCACATTGGCGAAGAAGCATAATCTCGCCACGAATATCGGCGTGCCTAGCCTAACCACAGAAGTCAAAGTGAACTTTACGTTCGCATAAGGAGGCACCATGAGCTTGGAACTTTACTCCAATGAGGAGCTTATCAGAGAATTACTCAACCGAGACTTGTTTGTTGGTTTCCTGATCCAGTCAAAGCGAGAAGCCAGGGAAGAAGTCTCGCAACATCGTGATTTTGATCTTACTATCAGCAAAACCTTGAATATGGCTCAGGCACTTACCCTGATGGAAACTTGTGCCAGAGAATTACGGAAAAGAGGTCATGCCGGAGTTTCAGATGGAAGAAATGCCTGATAGAGTGTCCTTCAAGGCAAATCCAGATATTGCTGCCAAACACATTCTCGAACAATACGGCGTTCAAACACATGGCCTGGGAGGAGGACAGATGGTTCTAATCCCATTGAAAATCCGCCGCAGGTGGTTCTTCGGATATAGCTATACCTGCACGTATCACCAAATTATGTCCTTGCATAAAGGAGCCAGCAACGGCATATCCCATTCTGGTTTAACGCTGCGAGTGTACGGACATCAAAATATTCAAGATGCAATAGAGCTTGCCGGATTACTTGCAATCAACTACAACGATCATGTTGAAGTGTTTCTTCAGGACGAAAATCCTATCGAAATAACACGGGCAGTCATTTTGGAAGATTTTGAACAAGCTCGCCTTTGGCTTGAATCCACACAATGGAGAAAGTGATGGACGAAAAAGATCAAGTAGAAGTTCGTGAGGCCCCGAATGTGTCCGCTTTTTGGCCCTTCACATTCATGATTACGATGGTGTGTTTGATTTGTGGCGGCATGTGGATTTTCGCGGTGTGGCTCCCTAGTCGATGCGAAATTCGATACGGCTACAAATACGAAAAAATCGTCCGCTGGATGGAAGGCAGTGACGCCGAACATTATTGGCCCACACTCAAAAAGGCGATGGCAGATGGAGTCATCACCAGGGGCGAATACAACGAACTGGAAGCCATTGAAACCGATCTCGACCTGCTTCGAGGGAAATCTGCCTTTCTGAAGTTCTACCAGGAACGTAAAGACTATTGGGAAAAAGGCCACTTCGGCGACCCGGTTTATCTTCCTGAAAACACCGAGGATGTTCTGTAATGCACTTTCGTTGTCTCCCCCTCAAAGCCTGGGTCGAAAAACACTACTCCCCGCCGTATACCATTCCAAGCTATTTTGTTCGTGAAAGCGAAGACGGGACGGTATCCGTCTTTGCCCGAAATTCCGATCCCCATTCCTTGTCCTACACTGCCCGCGACAAAGACTTCAAAGTTTGCGAACTTCCGAGCAACCTCATGACCGTCCATGTCCCGCATATTTCAGGCGGCATCAAGGACAAGGAAAACATCCGGTCAGGAACCTACGTGGGGGAAGTCGCCGACATGATGCAACTCCAAATAATGGTGGACAATTTGAACGAAGAATTGTCGCTCGCCATCAGCGTCGTCAACGACTTCCTGAAGTCCTGATTTACAAATGCCGCCCTACGGAGTAGTATTAGGATGACAATCCACAATCTCTCCAAATGGGGGCGTCTGTAAATATGTACACCGCACTTTTGCTCGATGAACAGGCTCAGGTTTTCCTGCAAGGAGCGGCTCAGGGTTTGCTCCCGGAAGGGTGGGTCACTCGTTCCCGGCAAGAGCCGGGCCTCTGCCACCACATGACTATCTGCATGGGGGAACCCAAGCCAGGGATGGATATTCGTGTGGGTGAGCAGGCTTATTTGATCGTCAACTCCATCGCCAAAGACGATAAAGTCATGGCTGTGGGGTGCGAAGCCTTTTACACCAGCGACAACAAACCCGTACCTTCTACGAATCAGCAGAAGCACGTCACGCTGGCAATCAAATACTCCGAGGATGGAACTCGGCGTGTAGGCAAGCCATTCCAAAGCAATATGCTGACCGGCTGGCAGCCAAGAGACGAAGTGAAACTTACAGGAACGGTTCAAATCCTGGAATGAGCATAAAAACTGCAAAACCACAACTGCCTTACGACAAGAACTACGGTAAGCGATTCATTTACGAAGCTACGCTCAATTTGTACGAGCGAACGCTTCAAGTGAAGTTGAAGACCGTAACATTGGGCGGGGCCGTTGTGGATTCGGAAATATCTGTGCCCAATATCGACGATTTCGATTTGGCTGCCTTCAGCGGCTTTAGCGTTACGCCCCAGGGCCAGGAAATCAAGTTGGGCGGGAAGTCCTTCGGCATCGAAGATATTTGTGCCGTCGCAGGAATCCCCATACCTGATGAAGAAAATTACTTCGATTCACAAACCAGTCTGCGGCAAAAAGAGCAGATGAAGAAAATGCTCTCGGCAGATATGAATGCATTGAAAGCCAATCCCAACGCTTTCAATACGATGCCATCTTTGGAGAATTCCAAACCATCCTGGCAATTGAACCGACCGCGACCCACATCACAAGTTCCTACACCACCACAAGTTGAAGTGAAAACCAACATTTCAGCCAAGAGCAGTTTTCCGCTTTTCGCGGTTGGTGTTGTCGTTTTTGTGGCCTTGACGGCTCTATTGGCATTCGTTGTGTTCAAATGACAAAAATCATTCGCTCAGATTATCGAGGCAGCCCTCCCACGGGGAACGACGTATGCGAATACGTTGCCTTCGCCGAACTGAATCTCGATGAGCGAAACCTCTTCTTCCTGATCTACAAGAACAAGGCCCACGCCGAATCCTGGGTTCCCGATGATATTATCATCGGACGAATCGACGACATTGAAAACCTGGATATTTCCGGCTTTAGCGACTTTCGAGTCGATGAGGAAACATGCGGCGTTGTAATCGGTGGCAAAGTCTTCGGGCCAGATGAGCTTCTCAAACATGCAGCCAACTGCGGTTGCGTCAAATCACTCATGGGTGGTTGGGTCGAATGCGATGCCGATCTACTCAAGGCAGCCGAGGCTGCGGGTATCACTGTTGATGACGACCTGAAGAAAAAAGTGACAAGAATCACGCCTCCTAATTCCCAAAACCTGTTGGAACTTCAAAACTCATTTGAAAACGGAAAGAAAGTCTCCAAAACCAATCTGTACCTGTCACTCGCAATGATCGGAATTATTGTCGTGGCGTCTATTCTGAACTTTTGGCTTTGATGAGTGTAGATAGCCATTATGGACGATAGGAATTTTTACCGCGATCTCAAGAAAAACCGAAAGCGTACCGGCAACCGGAAACGCCGCCGTTTTTTCAAAGAGCAAATCGACTCCGACGATTTCGATGAGAAATTCAATTTCGGATACAATGAGAGTGCGTCCTTAAATGGCCGGGATGGACTGAATAGCAAAAAGAAACTCAATCGCCGTAAACGAACGCCCCGTCCCGATAAACAAGTCTCACTGCCGCCTGAGCTTCCTGATGCCGAACTGCTGGATACACCCCAAGATAATGGTGGTGAAGTAGTTGATGGCTCGGACCCGCTCGTCTGATCGCTTATAGCGGTCCAACTTCACTCGGCAGACCTCCACGATCTCTTCTGCCAAGTCTTCAGGTAACTCTGTGCCCACCTTGTACAGAGATATTTTTCTCACCAAATGCCTGAAATGGGTTTTGATCTCTTTCAGCCCGACGCCTGTTTCTTGAAATTCCGCAATAAGTGATTCGAGCCGTTGGCTTGATTCATATGGGTTTTTGCGGCGAATTTGATCTAACCAATAATTTTGCATTATTCCTCCTTTAGCAAAGTAGTTAGTGTGCCAAAGAAATTGGCTCCTGGTGTCATACTATAAGATATGAGAGAAAATACACTGATTACCATAGTTGTTGCAGCCGTTGCGTTCGCCGCAGGCTGGTTTGCAGGAATGGAGTACCAACGCAAAAACTCCCAAAATGTATTCCGCATCCAAGGTCAGGACTGGTATTGGGAATTTAATCACCCGAAAGATGGACGTTCGTCGTTTCATAGAGGCATAAATGATAAATTACTGGTTGACCCAAAGAGCCAAGCGAACAGCGATTGGCGAGATAAATGAACTTCTGAAGGCGTTCGTAGGTGAATCCTCTGATCCTATTGAGCCTTTGGTCGCACAACTAAGAAAAGCAGTGCTTGCGTATTTCCAACAAAACAGGAAGTATGTCAAGCATTTTCTTTCAGATAGGGACATCAATCGAATTGACTATCGCTTTGACATCAAAAAACACATGGGCAGAGTGTTGTCGGTTCAATTCAAGGAAGTAGACAACTAATCACACACCATCTACAACATGAGGTTGAATATGTACAAGTATGCAATCGGGGCCATGTTCGCCCTGCTGCTGACAGCATCTACATCGGTTGGAGCCGAAGCTGAATCAAGACACTCCTTCACCCTGGACGTTGATTATGACACCGCAGTCGCATGGTCAAAAACTGACGGACCAGAGAAACTCTCCAGAAGAGACGGCAACGTCGAAGTCCTGGAGAAAAAGGGAGACACAATCAAACTGAAGACACGTACCCCAAAAGGTACTTTCATTTTTACCGTTCGTGAAACCATTACCTACGGTGCGGACACCCTGTACTACAACTCCAATCTCGTAAGCTGCGAACAAGGCGGCATCGAGGAACAGTCCGTGCGAGTAACAATGGAACGAAATGGGCGAGGCGTTAAAGTCAATATTTACGCTCACGCCAAAGTGAACAACTCGCGGGTCACATCCCGTCAACTCATGCTCCAACTCAGAATGAGCATGATTAAAGCACAACGAGTGCTGGAGCAAGAAATCGACAACCATAGGTAATTAACCCAAAACAGAGGCATGGAAGCCTTCTTTTTCTTTCTGAAAGGTTGCAATGTTCTCCTCATCCGTTGAACGTATTCGCCGAGCCAGACTCATGCTCCAACAGATGACACAGGAACAAAAACTTGACCTGCTGGTAAAAGCAGGTCTGCTAACCCAAGAACAAGCAAATCGAGCCAAGGAAAAACTGAAGCCGGATGATTAAGAGGTTCTTCAAAAAATACTCGCCACCTATCGTTGTAATGCTCGCTACTTGTTTACTGGCTAGTATTTTTTCCAAGCAAATCTGGAGCTATGACCCAAGCTATGAGATTCAAGGATTTCATTATGTCGAGCAACCAGATGGCATCACTTGCGGCCCAACCTCAGCACTCATGCTATTAACCCGATACGGGAAAGAAGTCACCCTCGATCAAGTCAAAGAAAAAACCATCACAAAATGGTTCTCCTACGACGGACATGATATTGGTATGACCTCGCCAGATATGATCCCCGTCGCACTCAAAAACTTTGGCGTCCCTGCCAGCACCAAATATGGCAACCTGGAAAAATTAAAGTATTACATCAATCAACGCCGCCCACCGATGGTATTGGTTCGTTCCGGTTATTGGACATGGCACTGGATTGTCGTGATTGGCTACGATGAGCAGAATATCATCGTAGCCGACCCTGGCAGCGGAATACGCCGTGTAATGCCCTCAGCGGCCTTTGTAGGGGCTTGGACGTTCAATACGGACATGAGGGGCGACCGCATGGCAGGAGCTTGTCAGGCGTGCGGAGGGGACGGCCAGTGGCTACCTTTTGAGGCAGGGCCACTCAATCGTTGCGAACTTTGTCAGGGAACCGGCTTCAAAGACGATTTGCTGATATTGGCCTTACGGCTCGCTGAAGTACATGCTCGTACTATGATTGTACCTGACAGACCGCTCCCGGAGTAAATCCAGGATGTTTCGATTACCTTGACGACCAAGTAATAGCGTGCAGTTGTTGGGAGTAGCTTCCAACCACAAACCGTCAAAGTGCCTATTAAGAAAATCACGCATCGGCTTTCCAGCTTCGGAATTTCTCAGAGACTCTAATAGCTTTTCTTGTTTATCCCACCGGAACTGCTCCATGTTCCGACCCTTCATAAACACATCATGAGCTTTTTCCAAATGCCATCGCATGAAATTGCGAAACTGCGTGTTGTTTTCCCAATACTCAGGATCGCCCGTCTCAACCGCCATGCATAACGCCACACAATATATGCTGAAGTCCAAGCAACCAGATACGCTATCCGACCATTGCCCATTGTGACGACCCTTTTCAACGTCCTCCACACTCACCGCTCCACCGTTGACGTAGGCCACCCATTCGTCCACCAAGTACAACGGAACGTCGTCCCAAGCACCCTGGCCCTGAATGTACAAGTTGTACCGATAACTTCGCAAAGCGGGCGGCAGAAACGGAATCACCGCACTTTTGCGAATGTTCGGCTCCTCAATGATGACGCCCTTGCCACCCGTGACATAAAACCCATTCACCTTCTTCCGTAACTGCCGAGCATATTGATTTCTCAAGTCACTGTTGATACCGTGGGTCGTCTCATGGGCATTCGTATCACGATCCTCTGAAGTAAATGGATTGGATTGACGATTCATAATGTCCGCATAAAGGGATTCCTCGCGGATTCGCTGACTGACCACCGGGACATCCACATATTCAGGCTCCACAACCCGTGGCGGCTCTGGTGGACTTGGTTCCCGCTCTGGCTCAACAGGCGGCACAAAAGGGGGTGCAGGTTCCTGTCGCTCAACCAGGGGCTTCTCCTGGGAGATTGTCGGCAAAAGAAAATAGCGTCCTGCAAATAAACAAATAACTGCTGTCCCTACAATTACCAGAAAATCCTTCTGGTTCATTTCGCTCCTCTCTGGCTATAATGACCATATGAGATATTTAGTCACCGATGCCGAAAACAAAACCTGGAGGGGGGAAATTTGGGGGGAAGGCGTCTCGCACCGAGAACCCAACTCCAATTACTTCTTCTGGACCTACACGCATCCTGATGTCGCCGCTCTGATGATTCCCATCGAGCGTGAAAATCTGCAAATGCCTAAACTCTGGTCCTGTGAAGTCGCTGACCTCGACGATGTGGATTACGGCACCGTCTCCCATGATTGGGGCTACAAACGCCGTTACCCCTGGGTCAAGACATTCCTGGAGGAAGCCTGCTTCGTGCCATCCCCCGAACAACGCATCGCTTTCGCCATGCTCTGCACCATGAGCCTCACCAAGAATCCGCTCGTTCTCGCCTGGATGAGAAACTGGCTTTTGGATATTGACCGCTCGCCCGATACCGCAGAAAAAGTCTCGGATGTTCTGACAGATGAAATGTGGCAGCAATACCACAGTCAGCGGGAATACTACACACATTCCGCTTATGGATTGACGTGTGCGGTTGCACAACCAGAGAAAACGGCTTTGTATGCAGCCGGGGCCGCATATCGGGCCTATATTGATTCGCTCCGCTGCCCCGAATGCGGGGACATCACCCGGCAAGAGCTTTGCACCAATCCGCACTGTGCATACTCAACACCCTACGCCAAAGGATATTGCTTCGAGGTTGTGGACTTGGAAAAGAATGCCGAGATCATCAAATTCTGTTCAATACAGGAAATTGCCTCCATTATTTGTTGACTCGCAGAGACGCCCGTAGTACAGTGATAGCATCATGAATGAACGGAACGGATACCACCTTGACGGATACGAGTTTCCCACACAGGAAATATACGATCTCGACGGAAAACGATTCCTGTTGATCGAGTTCCCCCTCGGCGACGTAATCTACGACCCGGATGGTCCTAAGTCTTCACAAAATTGGCCGATGCCTACCAGAGCAATCCCCGGCAGTGCTGAAAAAATTGCCGTACTCACTGAGCGTGTTGCAATGGGACACGCAGATGACGGGACTTTATTTCATCCTGATGATCTGAGCTTTTGCAGCGGAAGGATTCGTTTAGGACACGAAATGCTCGATTGGAGCAGAGACGAGTGGGCGGACGAAGCACCGGAGGAACCCATTCGCCGTCTCGCTTAGGATGCAGGATCAAATAACCCCGTACCAGACCCCGTAGACGATAATGTCTACGGGGTTTTTTTGTGTAATTTGGCAATATAATAGGATATGGATGCATACAAATCTCCGAGCGATCAATTCGACGAGACAACTGGTCTTGTGGCGGATTATTTGAGTTCGGGCACATTGGAAGAGCAATACATCAAGTCTTTGAAACTTGCGGGCTGCACGCCTAGCGAAGTGAGTGAGGACCAAGTGTACCAATGGGCTTTGGCATCAGGGATTGTGTATGGTGCATTATTCCCTGTGTTGCATCCAGTAGACCCGACTCCACAAAGTAAACATCGTCGTATAGACGATATATGGGAGCCTTCGGATTGGGGGCACAATGCTTGATTATGATGAGGATTTCACACTTTTGATGAATTGTGTAAAGGATGATATGGAAAACAAATACCACCAAACTATCGAAGACAACATCGCCCGCCAAGACGCCGCGATGACCAAACGCTATCCACAGGAGACGCCTGTTCCGCCAAGATCGGTTTACAACCTTGCACGGGACATATCCGAGAAATTGGATATTGACCCGGAGTGGTTATTTCTGGAAGAAGCGATCTTCAGTCAGGAAGACCGGCAGCCTGCTTTAGTGGATGTGTTCAAGCCCAAGAATTGGTGGGATGAGGAAGAAGTGAATGTCCTCACACCGCCGACGCCACTCACTGAGGATCGGGTCGATCATTACTTGAAGCAATCAAGTACCACGTAAGAACGCCCCGCGAATACGTCGGAATTTCTTTTCCAGGCATTGGGCCAACTCTATCGGATACGATACATCGTATTGATCCAGATAGGGTTGGTCTGTTGCCAGATAAGCATTTTGTTCGTCAATGAAGACGGACTCGTCGTAATGTTGTTCCCGCAACCATTTCCGCAGGTCTTTGAGCTTGTGCTGTTGATCCTTCAACTGGTTATCGACCCACTGGCGATATTTCTTGTTGAGGTAATAGAAGGAATGACAGAGTTCGTGTTCCAGAGCGGCATCCCCGGATGTACCGATGACATAAAAGGGTCGAGGCACATGCCGCAGGATATTGACGATGGTATCTTCTTCGGGGAGTAAAGGATCGAACAATCCTTCCAGGAAAGGATCGAGGACATAATCGGGCCAGTTGAAGCCGCCCCAATCGGCATAGTAACTAAAAGAACCTTCTTTTTCGGTGTACCATTTCCGGTACATACCGAGCGTAAATACTTTGCCCCGGAAATCTTTGTTCGGGCTTTCGTAATGTTCCTGGAAACGGAGCATTGCACGACACATATCTTCTTCTGTGTCGTAATCTATGCGTATCACGTTTTTGTGTATTGAAACGTCCACGCAAAATTATAGTTACTTTGGTAGAGCAAATATCGCTCTCCAGAAAGGATTTGATGAATTTATTTTTGGTTGCCTGTTGTTTGATAGCAATGCCCGTCTCAAATTTGGACGACGGAACCTTGCTCTTCATCAAAAATGGGAGAAATGTCGTGCAGAAGTACACCAACTCCAAGTACACGCACGTCGGGATGATCTTTAACGAAGATGGCGAACCCTGGCTGTACGAAGCTACGCCGCCAAGAGTCCGTAAGATCAAACTCGCAGATTACTACAAAGAAGTGATCGAATGGAATGAAAAACACCGCAAAAACGATCCTCCCTGCGAAGTCTGGATATATCGGCCCCTGGCTCCCTACGACAAAGAAGAACTCGCCGCCATGAAGAAATACCTGCTGTCGCAAATTGACAGGAAATACTCCATCACAGGATATATCCTGCAAGAAGCACGCACAGGTTGCCACTGCTCGGAACTCATGGCCGAAACCCTGAACCGCTCCGGCAGGATGACCTTCCAGAACACCTATCGCGTCTCCCCAGGGGATGTCGAAAAAGGCGTCAGCTTGAATTATGATGAACCCTTGCAGGTCGTACTCAATCCCTAATCTTTTGAGGCGAAAATTGCCGCCTAATGGTTTCCCCCTACAAAGCTATAAACCCTTGTTAAGAAACACGTTACATTGACCCAATCTTTTTCCGAATTGGTTCGTTTTATTTTGGGTGTATTGCGGGGTAAGGTAAAGCTGGCCTTTCTTTCAAGGAGCAGTTATGTCATTAGCGATGACGATGGACACGACACCGGAGGGTACGGTGTGCAAGTCTTTTGACGCCGGGACGGTGCAGGAGATTTCGCTTTACAATCAGGCAGCCGGGATCGACATGGACTTCACGCATGGTGAGTTCAAGGAGATCGTGAAGGCGTTCCTGACGGGTGAGGATGACTGGCATTTTGGCGATACCGAGCAGTATTCTTGTTCGGTACGCCCTCATCGGCATGATTCTCGCTACGCACTGGAAGTCATGAAGTTGAGTAAGCAGCCAGAGCGGGTTTTGATTGGGCCGGATGATTTCTGGTGTATTGTGGAATATTGGCTGACCAATACGCAGCTTTCCCGCCATGAGGACGACCCGCGTTTGGGTTTTATGGAAGAGATTGAGACGATTCAGCCCGCAGAATACGCCAAGCCACTCTATTACATGATACTTTCGATGGAGATTGAAGGTGCAATCGGACAACAACGATTCTCCCGACGAAAAATCTGACGCCCAAAAGCTGTTTGAGATTGGTCATCTGGAGAAGATGATTTCCTGGGGCCTCCGATCTTGCATCCACGCTCACGGCCCGATCACCAGGGAGTGGATCGGGTCCGCCGCGAAACGTGTGGCTCAGAATATTCGTGGGCAATTGATCCAATATGCGGGTCAAACTTCCCAGGATATTGCTTTGGCAAAATACAAACAGGAATTGGCGGAAGACAATCGCCGTATTCACGAAATCAACACCAGCCTTCGCAAGCAAAGGGATGACTTGCTGGAGAAACTTCGCAAGGGAGAAACTCTTGGACCTTCATGAACTACGGGCGGAAATTCATCGTATCTACGAAGAAATGCCCACCGAACAACCGGATATTCCCCAACACCTGATCGACGAGCAAATCGAGAAACATGGTAACGGGACATTTCTGAAACCATCCCAGGAGAATTGGGAGAACTGCCACGCTCGCTGGATGCTCCAACTGGAGCAAGCCAAATACTGGATCGACGTAGTTTATCGTAACTACGCGGCCCACAAGCCCGAAACTGCTGATGACCGGCTTGTTATCAGCAATTGCAAACACCTGATCGAAGATTTCGAGCGAGCCAAGTATAATGGCTTCATGGAACTTGGGTGGATTGAAAATGTTGATGAACTCAATTGATACGCAAGTGGGCGACCAACTGTATCTTGTCTGTCACGACTTGGTGGTCCCCGTTACCGCTGTCGAAGTGCAGGACATTTATCACGATCCCGTTCACCACGCCACCATCTGGAAAAACACCTACTCAGATGGCCGGGTGGAAATCATTCGCGGTCAGACCGTTTTGACCGAAGATGATCTTGTTGGAAAAGAAAAGGTCAACCAATTGGTGTGGGTTGACGAGCCAGTGGGACATGCGGTGTGGGTCGGCGATCCACTGGATGGATGCTTTGCTACGTTAAACGAAGCCTTGCGGGCTGTTCGGCCCTCGAAAAAGAAACACCTGAAACGACGCTTGCGAGCTTATCGCAATTCCGTGCAGCGTTTCATCGCCTCGACTTGGAAAAATACCCGGCACCCTGGTTTTCAACCACTGCCAGATAAGAAGGTTTATGTACGACGAAAATGACCTGATAACCCGGAAACAATATTCATGACCACTATGTATCCACCCATCAAAGCACGCGAAGCCGCGTCTGACTCCGTGGGAACGTGGTGGGCTGCCATGCATCGCTTTGCCGAAGAACGTGGCTACCAACCCGAAATTACCCACCTGGAAGTCAACCAGGAAGACTACGAGTCAGACAATTGGCGTTACAAAAATCGCAGCAACCAGAAAATCATCAAATCTGTTGTCATTTGTGGTTGCTTCTGCACGGCTGAGGAGAAATCCCTCTCAGCCATCTACCAAGAGTTCTACGATTGGCTCCAACCTCTCTACGAACATTGCAAACTTGCTATCCAGAAAGGCATTGTCGTTTATCTTGGGTTCAATTACGACAAACCAGGACTAATTGTCGCCAGCGAAGCCGGTCTATGGTACGATAAGCAACGTGATCTACTTGACATCCCAACCACTGGCCCGCTCTACGAAACAATGGAATTTCGAGAATCCGGCGAAGCCCTGGAAGACAAAGCCTGGGATGAATTCATGACGAAATACGACGAATGAAAAAGAAACATATCGCACAAATCATCGCCTGCGTCACTCGCATCGTCGAAAAGGAAATCGAGTGTGGCGAATGTTGGGGCGTCACCACCAAAGACATTCGCAAACACAAAAAAGACCTCAACAAAATCCAGAAAATCTTGCGGAAGGCCAGCAAAAAGACAAACTCCCCATTCAGAATCAATCTGCAAAGGGTTTTGGAGCAAGTGAAGAATGAAGCACCGCAGCATTGACGCAGATTGGGAAGATTCCTGGGATCAAATCCCGTATATCCGGCAAGCTGCGACATTGGGTGAGAAGTACGGCCCGGCGATGGACATTCATGACCAGGACGCCGCCGATCACTACCTGGAGCAGTGCATTACGCACACAATGGCGACCAGCAAACTCTCCCGTGAGGAAGCCGAGAATGTCGAAAAAGAGAACATCGGGTATTGGGCTGGATACTGTGACACAGAAACTCGGTATCGCGTGGAGAGACTGTTTCGCTGTGCCCACCCGATCTTAGGGGCGATTGCAGAAACCGGGCCAATATCTCCCGAAAAAGCATTTCAATATGGATTGGATTATGCTAAACGACGAAGAAATCGCTGACCTCATCTATCACTTCCAGTTCATCAATAATGAATACAAGAACTGGAAGACCCTCCGCAAAGAGCAAATCCTGGCCTGGATCACAGGCAAAGGGCAGGCGTATGAATGGGAAGCACGCCAGCAGTATCCGCATGTCATGGCGATTGCCAAGATATTCCAAAATAAAAGGGACAGGCCCTTTGGAGTAGAGCCGTCCCTGGGAGTCAAACTTACTTCCCCGGCAAAGGAATGTAATTCCGAGGATAACTGCTAGTCGGATTGTTATGGTCCACAATCGGTATCTTGTTGGCCCATCCTCCAAATCCAAACATCACTTCACTCGGACTGTCAGCAAATACCAAGTCGCCGCGACCCCGACTGATATTCTGATTCATGAAATTACGCAATTCACTCTGCGTAATCTCATTATTCCCATCCGGGTCAATTTCGCGGCTGTGTTCCGCCATCGCCAGGAACACCTTCTCCATGTGCTTGCCTTGAACATACGCAGCACTCACGTCCGCAGCATTGGAACTCGCCACAATGCTGAATAAGCCGCGTTGCCTCCCTGGCAAACTGTCAATCGACGGCAATCCGGCACAAGCATGACAGCTTAATTGCCACCATACCGTCTCCTGATCGTTTTCCGCCGCTGCTTCCGCCAGGGCTTGCATGACACCCGTGCGTTGCCCCAGGTTGTCCAAACCACCGCCACCAAATCCGTGACCAATGGTGAAAATCACCAACGTATCGCCCGGCACAGCGTCGATCTTCATTTGATCGCTCACAAACTGCTTGAGAGCAGGCAAATCCAACATGGTTTCGCTGACATATCGTCTGCCGTCACGATTGATATTGTAATTTCCAATATCTTTGATCTGAAGACCCTTGGATGCAGCCAGATTCGCCGCCTGGATCGCCATCCTCGCATCGCCATCGGCCATCGGCTCGTAGGAATGCTTGAGAACCAATAAGCGAATCGACAAGGAATCATTGAGTGATACCTTGCCGATATAATGTGTGGGAACGTCGGGTGTTTTAACGAGCAACGGTGGCTCAACTCGATGTGAAACCCGTGGTGGATCGCCTTGCTGCTCCATGCAGTAACAACATCCTAATGTCATTCCGGCGATCAACGCAAAAGTGATATATCCCTTCATGGTGTACCTCCTGTACCTTTATGTATGCAGAAGGCATTGATGACTATTCTTTAATCGTGGCCTTCTTTACCTTGCTATGACCAAGTAATCTTTCCAAAAACGAACGCTTGTCTTCGTGGGTGGAAACCGTGACTTCGTAAGTGGCGACACCTTCTGTTTTCTTGACTTCTACAACATCGCCGCCACTATTGGCGAAAATCGCCGGGATCGCTTGGTTCGCATTGAGATTCTGGTCAATATCCACAACGTATGTGATATTGTTGGGCTGCGACTGCTGATAAATAGTTGCACCACCTACTCCCACAGCCAGTAGCAATGCTGTCGCTACAAGCCAGCCCGTCCATGACTTCTTCGGTGCATCCTCGATATATCCTACCTGGACAACAGGGGAATCACCGTAGCTGCCTTGCTCCTTGAGAGACTTCAGATACTCCGGCAAGTTCTCCAAAGGCATATTTTGATTGTCTTTCATGTGTCCTCCTTTGTACTATGTATCCCCCTGCGACTGGAGAAAAAATGGGTCCGGGGATTTTTTTGCCAAAACGATATGGATGAAGTTTTGAGCTATATGGCCCAACGCAAAAATCTGGCGGCGGATATTTTTGCAACACCCTTTTGAAAAGAAAAAAGGGTGTAATAGCGGGTGGGGGGTGGTACTATCCGGGGAAACTCTCAGGTTTTTGCTGATGAGTTTCCCGGTTAGTAACTCTGCAACATCAGCGGCTCATCCACTGAGGCCGCTCAACCACCTTGCCCTGTACCATCGTGATGATTGCCACCTTAGCGATCACTTGCAGTAGGTCAGTGACGATGGCTAGGCTCCATGCTTCGTAGCCATGCAGCCCCCACGCTTGGAAGCCAGCGACTAGGTGGGGCATGGACACGATGAGGGCGAACCCCGCCAGTCCGTATGCTCCGACCATCGCCCACCAGTTGCGGCCATGCATGTGGGCAGCGAGGAAGGTCATCGCCAGCACCCACAGCGGCAGGGCGATCCCTACGCCTCTGGCCCACACGTTGTCAGTCGTCTTCGTGAACGCCTCCACGTTCATCGCCATCGAGAGGACCACCGTGCTAAGGGCAGCCATCCCCGCCACGGCGATAGCCACCATGTCGATCCGGCTAAGGCCCGTGGCCTTAGCCTTGCTCTTGCTCGTCCGCTTGCTCGTCGTCCGCCGCGTCGTCTTCTCTACTGTCGCCTGTGCCATGCTTGCGTCTCCGCTAGTGTACCGCGTTTGCCTTGAGCAACCCGTCGTCGCTCACGACCATTAAGGTACTATGCGGTAACGCCCGCAATTCCTCAGCAATCCGAACTTTCCTGTCCCGCCCGCCCCCTAAAAGGTACTATTCGGTGATGAAATGTTGAAAAAAGCGGGGCCGAAGCCCCGCCGCCCTCACCTTATTTTGATGGTTCCCATCCTTCCGGCATTTCGGCCTCGAAGACCACGTTCTCATCCTCGACCGTGTGCGGGATGTCGCCCGTGAGCAGTTCATGGGCCACGTTGTCCGGCAGGCCATAGCCTTGAACGAACACGTCCCGGATAGCTCCTTGATCCCGCTTGAACTTGTAGCCGTTCTGGCCCCAAGCCAGCAGCCCCGGAGTGTGGATCATGGGGATGCTGGTCAGAGTGATTCGTCTTCGCATTCGTATTCTCCAAAACTAGGTGCTTCACATCAGGGCGAAGGGGCGGGCTTCACATCGTAGAAGGTACTATGCGGTCAACTCGCCGTGCAGTACCTTCTCGGCATGATCGACAGAACCACGAATCAGGCGGGCCATGTTGTCGGCCTCTTCGCTGTCAGCTTCGTACAGTTCGTCGATGGTTGTTGAGGGTTCATCCCCTCTGGCGACTGCCGCCCACTGATCGGCTCGCACGCTTGCGGCCTCAGTGAGCAGCGACAGCACGTCACGGTCAATCGTCACCATCTTCTTTGCGGGCATTGACGGCCTCCAGTGCTGCGAGCAACTCGCCCTCGAATTCGTCGAGTGCTGCGGCATATTCGGGGTTCTCGGAATCACCTGCCTCTGGATCGACCAGTTCCAGCAGGTCGTGATGCAGGCCGTTGTCCTGATAGAACGCCACGACTTCATCGAGGGAATAGTCGCTGGCGGCGAACAACAGGGTGATAACGGCCAAAACGGTTTGCTTGCGAATCTCGACTGCGTTCATCATGTCCTCTTAGGTACTATGCGGGGTCAAGGTGTACCCAATGGGTCAGGTTCTTGTATTCCTGCCCATTGTGGCGTCCGGTCAGTTGCTTGTTTTCGTGGTAGAAGTTCCAGCCAGCCGGAGTGAACTGATTGACTCGGCGGGACGTGGTTGGCGTGTTAAAGCCCCCATTGTGTACGCTGAACTTGCCGTAACGGTAGTAAGCCACGATGAAGGTATCGTAGAGCCGCACCGCAATCGTGTCCGCGTCCTGCCGCACCAGTACGGTATTGGCAGCCAGTTGACGCTCCGAAGCGTCTCCGAGGAACTCAGCGGCTTGCTCGTAGTTCGTGACTTCGACGCCGTTGACCGTCTTCACATCGTTATTCGCGGCGATTCCAGCGTACAGGTTCGTGGCAACCATGATTCGACTCCAGTGAGAGGGTTGAAGGTGACTCGCACAGCCCTTTAGGTACTATGCGGAGAATCAGGCCAGTTCGAGCTTCGCAGCCCGGCGACTGGCCCGATGAAAGGCCCGGCGATTCGCCTTCTGTTGTTTGTCCATCAGAATATGCCGTCGAGCCGCCGCAGGGTGACGATAACGGGCAGGATAGACCGTACCATCAGGCCCCACGTCCTCCCGCGTCAAACGGGCTATTTCGGCGTCAAGGTCGATATGGAGCTTTCGCAACTTGACTTCGCTGAAGTGACCGCGTGTCTTATCTCGCATGAACTATCTCCGCAAGGTGAAGGGCTATCGCACAGCCTCTTAGGTACTATGCGGGCTTTCCCAAGATCACGATCACATCGTTGTGATGCGAGCTACCGCTCTTGCCGCCGATGGTCACGCTGACCACTTGCCAGCCAAGCTCAAGCCACTTATTGACGTTTTGTTCGGCGTTCAACGTGTTCGTGCTTACCAGAAGTTGTTTCATTGTGATTCTCCGAGTGAGGGGTTCTCGTCACGGCCTATTAGGTACTATTCGGAGAAAGAAAGGGCAACAAAAGAGCCGCCCGAAGGCGGCTCAGGTCTTAGTTCAGGTTACGCTGCCCGGCGACGGCTACGGCGGTTGGTCTTTGACAGGTTGGCTTCAACCAGCCTGTCAAGCTCATCCCTGATGCCGTCAAGCATTCTGTATCGGTTATTCAGGTTTCGCAGTCGTGCGACCTGCACGATTGCTGAGGATTCGACCCCACTGGCTTTGAGGGCATCCGAAATTCGGGAGATAGTGTATCCCGTAGTCTTCAGATACTTTGCCAAGCCTTTGAGGAAGTCAGAAGCCAATGCGGCAGACTCAACAGCGTGACCGTCAGGCCGCGAATAGACTTCGACCAGCATTTCAACCACTTCCCGAAAACGGGCCGCACCCCCTACCGCTTCATACACCGCCTTGAAAGCAGCAGCGGCTTTGGTCATTCCAACTTCAGCGGCACCCTTGCCGAACCTGATTTCGATGCCGTTGTCGAGCAACACACGGCGAATCGTGTTTTCGATCTTCTCGCCACCGCCGAGGTTGGCTTTGAAAATCAGGTTGGCGTTGACTGGCTGTCGAGTCCCCGCCTGATTCATGCGAACATAAATTTCATGTTCTTTCCGACGCGAGACAACCAACACGCCAACCATGATCGGGTTGCCGTTCTTGTCCACTCCATCGGGATAGAGCCTCTTGAGTCCTTCCGTTCGTTGCTGCCCGTCCAGCAGAGCGTAGCGTCCGCCGCCACGGTGGCTAACGACCGGCATCCCGTAGAACTCAAAGTCAAACTCCGAGGCGATTCGCCGGGCTTGATGGGGGTTCGGATCGCGTTGATAAGCCGGGTCAACGAACAGCTTGTCAATCGCCACGTTCCGAATGATGCCTTGAGCAGTTTTGAATTCTCGCATTGTGTCGATTCCTTAAAGGGCCAGCATTATGACTGGCAGGTGAGGGTTGGTTGTGGCCGCTTGCCACAGCCCATTAGGTACTATTCGGAGAAATAGAAAGATAAAAAAGAGCCGCCCGAAGGCGGCTCAGGTCTACCCCTAGACCAGCACCGGCTCAACTTCGTCCACGGTCACGTTGACCTTGACGGCACCGTTGCGAGTCTTGAGCGGCAGATCGCTCAAGCTGGATTGAACCAAGCCCATCGCTTTGTCAATGTCCTTGATTCGCTCGGCAATCGCTTCACTCGGTTCGTCGCCTTGCTGCAAGGCTTCGCTCATCGCCTCAGTGAGCAAGGCGATAGCGTTCTCACGCTGGCCCTGCCGACCGTATCCGGCCTTCTCCAGCACCAAGGCCAGAGCCAGCTTGATCGGAATATCGACCGTGGGCGTGTAGTCCGTATCCTTGCCCTTGCTGACCGTTCCCCGCACTCGCAGGGTCACGGTTTCGTCGATGGTTTCTTCCGACCCTTGAGCCAGTCGCGGCTTCGCGGCCTTGCTCTTTTTCGCCAGTGCTTCGCCCAACGCAATTTCAAGAACTCGTCGCATCTTTCATTCTCCAGTAAGGGGGGGCTGATCGTTACAGCCCATTAGGTACTGTTCGGTGATGTATGCTGGACGCAAAGATCAAAAAAAGGTTCAACTTAGTCGAGAACGTCGTCCTGAAAGTAGGTGCGGAGAAACAAGTTCTTGCCGTTGTAGACAATGTAATTGCTTCCCGCATTGCTGAAGATCATCGTGTAGACTCGCCGCTCGCGGTTCTCACCGTTGAGCTTGAGAACAATGTCCGACGTGATCTTTCGACCGTAGCCGTCTGCATTCTGGCCCGGTGCAAGCTGCATCGGACCACGTTTCGGAACCGGGCGACGGTGCAAGGTGAAAGCCCCTAGCACGTCCTCAACATACTGCACTTCTGACATGGCTTGACTCCGCATGGTGAAGGGTGATCGTTACAGCCCTTTAGGTACTATGCGGAGATCAACGACTCGTCGAACAACTCGACTTCCTCAAAATCGTTGTACCGCTGACCGGACTTGCCGCTCATTACCCGAACGGCTTCCCCATAGCCCCCTTCGCGGGCAATCTTCGCCAGAAGATCATTCGCGGCCTTCATGGCACCATTCTCGCCCAACAGCGTCGTGTGGACGCTGTGAGTGCTGTATGGGTCATAACTGCCGTAGGAATATTCGACGATGTAAATCATGGTTTGACTCCGCATGGTGAAGGGTGATCGTTACAGCCCTTTAGGTACTATGCGGAGATCAACGAACTCCGCGAGGGACTGCATCCGGCCCATAGGCCAGATAGTGAGCTTGCTTCCGCCCACTGGTCACATTGTTGATCGCATTGACCAGTTCGGGGCGGTTCGCCTTGATGAAAGCCGTCTTGCTCTGGCGTGGCCGTGTGGACCGCCACCAGTTGTAGAGGCCCTCATCGTTGTCGATCCATTGGCTGATTTCGCTGTTCGTCATATCGGGCCTTTCACAGTGAGGGGTGATCGTTACAGCCCATTAGGTACTATGCGGTCAGTCGTCATCCTCCGGCTGATCGTCATAGTCCAGCAAGTCTCTCAACTCTTGACGGTTCGAGAGAATGTTTTCGATGAACGCAACGCGGTCCTTCGCTCGGATTGCATCGAAACCGGGCTTGGTTCGCAGGAACTTCTCGACTAAGCCCTCGCGGTACTCAATCGCCTTCGCAAAGGTGTCAAAGGTCTGACCCTTCGTCACGTATCGGTCAACTCGCTCAATCATGTTTTACCTTTCAGGGGGTGAGGGTTACAGCCCTTTAGGTACTATGCGGAGTAAGGGATATTCGTCATCCCCGTTTCATCCTCCACCTTGCCAAGTCGTTGGGCAGCTTCCGCTAAAAGGTTCAAGGCATCTTGCTGCATTGTTTCGTTCATCGCAGGACTCCGAGAGAAGAAAAAACGTCGGGGGCCAAGCGGCCAAGGCTCGCTTTATGAGCCACAGCTTGACGGGCGACGTGGCCCGCAGCACACTTGGCGGTTTGGTTTGTGGGGCCGAGGCGTTTTAGGCCCCCGACGCTTCATTAGGTACTATGCGGTGACTTGTTCTTCTGCCAGAATCTCGTCGATAATCCGCCTCACTTCGCGGTTAGTCGCTGGACTTGCCAGGATAGGGTCAGGCGTGTCTCGCCCTAGTCGCCGCATGATGGCTCGCCAGAGCAAGCCGTCGAAGGACGCAAGGGCATCAGGGTTCGATGGCTTGCTATTGTGGATGATGCGGGCAGTTCGCCATGCTTCCCGCCATTGTTGCCGAATGTTCATTTAGTACCTATTGTCGATGAAGTAGCTCCACACGCCATGCTTGTTGGCTCGGCGGAAGTAGTTGCTGTTGCTGAATCCACCCGTCGCATACCAGTATCGACGGCTAACCTTTTCAATCCCGTTCTTCATGGTTCATTCCTCCCGCCCCATTAGGTACTATTCGGAGAATACGAGGGCAAAAAGAAGGGCGGGCAGGGCTGGCCGTGGCCCCTCAACCACGGTGCTACACCTGAACCCGCCGCCCCCTCACCACGCCTTTAGAAGTAGTGCGGCCCGGTCCATTGCATGGGATGCTTGCCGTCTGCACCCATCAGACCGTTCCACTGGTCGAAGATATTGCCGCGAGCGTGTTTGGCCGGAGCCTTGAAGCTGGCGGGCTTCAACACGTCGCCACGCTTGACCACGCCGAGGCCCTTCGTGGTGCTGTCTTCGGTCGCCACGAAAGCGAAGATGCTCGCAGAACGGCCCTCGCCGGTCATGTTCACATCGTCATGGTCGAACTCGACGTTATCGAGTGCAAGGTATTTCGCCCCCGGCGTGCGAACCCGCACCAGCGTAGGGTGAAACAGCTTGGCATCGGCCTTGATCTTATTGACTCCGGCCAGGAAGGAGTCCAACGCAGTTTGAAAATCGCTATCCATCGTATTCTCCCAGGTGAAGGGTTCCAGAGGGGCGGGCTGACACTCCCAACCTGCCCGCCCCTCTAGGTACTATGCGGAAAACATTGTGCGTGATTGTCCGGTGTATACGCACCCCACACTCGCAAGCTACTTGATCTTGATGACGTGGACCTGAGTGTTCCGCTTGTAGCGGATATTGTAGGTCACGCCCGGCTCTCGCTCGGCGTCTTGCTTGTTGATCTGCCGCCCGTCGTCCGGGTGGCCGAAGCTGTTGATGGTGAAGTCCTTGCCAGCGTCCCAATCCGCTTGGACTTCTTTCTTCGACTTGTAATCGCGGCCATAGGACGGGGTGAGGGTGACAAAGCTCATGGCGTTGCTCCTAATGAGAAGTGGTGAGGGTTACATTCTCTTGACGCACAAGCCAGCGTTTGGTTCAACTTGGCTTGCTCGTCACGGCCTCTTAGGTACTATTCGGTGAATCGCAGAGAAAAACAAAGGGGGAGCTTGCTCCCCCTCTCTCTTGCCAGGGATTCGGCCATATCGGGTTATTCCCGTCCCTTTTAGTAGCCCATGATTAGGGTTCCTTCATGGCTAGGCGTTATTGTTGATGCCAGTTCACCCCGTACCCCCTACGCGGCCTTTGCGGGCCGCACAACGTCCACCGTCACGCCATCCGGGCGGACGTTGACCACGAAGCCCCGACGACGTGCGAAGTCCTGCACGTCCGCCACCGTCGCCCCGCCCTTGCGGAGCTTGATGGTCTTCATCTTGCCCGACCGAACGTGGTCGGCGATGCCCTGAAAGAACTGCTCGCGGGCAAGAGCCTTGATGCCTTTACGATTGCTCATGGCAACTCCAAAAGTGAGAGTGAGGGAACAACGGTGTAGGTACTATGCGGAAGACAACCAGCATCACCACTCTCTACTCCCCTTTGCCGGAGCGGTTGGAGTAGGGTTGTTGGACTATCACGACTACGCCGTACTTGCCTAGAATTGTTCGGGCGTTGCAGTGATGCGGGTTGTCTTCCGCACAGCCCTTTAGGTACTATGCGGTCAAAAGTTCTCGTTGATGTAATTGAGGCACTCGGCTTTCGTCGCCCCACGCTGGATCAGACCGATCAGATATTCATCCTCGGCCAGCAGATCGTACAGGACGAAAGTCTCGCCTTCGAGAATGTTCAGCTTCGTGCCAAGCGGCAAGGTGTTCCACATTGCTTGATCCTCGCAATTGAGTAGGTACTATCCGGTAAAGGCTGATTGGCGGGAGTCGAACCCGCAAACTCAGTCCGCCCAGGTCGGCAGAGTGTTCCCATTACTTCACAATCAGCTTTGTACTGTTTGGCCTGCATGGCAAGGTACAATCTCACGGTGTCAGTTCACCACCTTGAACCGTTGGGGACGGTTCCACCCTTGAACTGTTAGGGTCAGTTCAACCCGTTGACCGATTAAGGCTCGGTGAGGGGCCTCTTTAAGTGCCATCCTGCCGTGTACTTTGGCAGATGACAGTGACGAGTGTTCTCGTCGTGGCGTCGTTTTGTTTGTCTCAGCGACACGGCCTCTTAGGTACTATTCGGTGAATCAAGAAGATCAAAAAAACGGTCAACACCTGAGAGTGCTGACCGTTTCGGCTTGTTAGCCGGTCATTGCCGACGTTTCCGCTTCCGTTGAAACGAACTCCAGAGAGTTGTCAACTTCCAGCGAAACCGCCTCTTGACTCATGGCTTGCTGCAAGAGTACCGCAAACTCGCGGACTTCCGGCAACTTGGCGAGTCCAGCATCATCGGTCGCCGCGTGAACGATTGTCACGTTTTCTTCGATGAGGCCGTGAGTTTGCGACCACCACCCGCCTTGAGCCGGAGTCGCCGTAAACCCGCCAAACAGCTTGGCGAACTTCTCTTTCGCCTTGCGTACCCACTTGGCGGACAGTTCCGGTGCCGGAATGTTGCCTTCGCGGGTCGAAGGGACATAGATCGCAATGCGATGGTTCAGCATGGCCGTTCCTTTGGTGAGGGGGTGAAGGTGAAGCGTTACGGCCCGTTAGGTACTGTTCGGTGAATTGTGGCTGGCTGAATCGCCATCCAACCACAACCCGTCCAAAGCTCAACAATCTCAGTAGTAAGAGATTGCCGCCAGTATTGGCCGTCCCACCAGTAGCGATGCGTGATTATCATCAGAAACCTCAAAATAAAGCACGGGGCGAGGAATTCCCGCCCCATGCTATGTACCCTTACTTGCTCGACTTCACACCGTTGGCCGGGTTCTGAACGTAGGACAGAATCGCCGCCACATTCTCCGGGTCCAGCAGCAGTTCCCACTGATCCCGATAGAGGGATGCCAGCGGAAATGACCGGGAAGGGGTCTTCACAACCCCGGTGCCCTTCGGCCCCGTCTCGATCCGAATGCGGGCCTGAGTCAGCTTCAGAATCGCCGTATTGGCGTCCTGGGCGTTGATCTCGCCGCGTGCCAGAGCGTCGGTGACTTCCTGAATCGAGTTGTACTTCGCCATTCTGCTTCTCCTGATTGGGTAGGTGAGATACTTGGATACTAGGTAGACGCAGTGTCCCCGAATTGGTTCAAGCTGCGAGCTTCGACAACTTCAGCCGATACGTCTTCACTTGCTGCTCAACCTCGAACACACCCGGAGGAATGAACGCCACCACCTTGGGCCGTCCGTCCTTCGGATCAGTCGTCAACCGGATTTCAATCCGGTGCCCATTCTTGAACCACCGGAAGACGCTCCTCGCGTGCTGTACAATGGTCCAACCATGCTCCTCAATCATCGCCATTGCTTCGTTGATGATCTCATGAGCGAGGGCCACAGGGACGATGTGTGCAGTCCTCTGGTCTTCAGACAGTACCGTATACAACTCGGCTTGCCCGATCATGTCGCGGCCTGCCTTGTTGCGACGGTCGCCGAACCCGTGAAAGGTGTCGAAGACTTCAAACAAAATGTCGCTGCCCGTCTGGCGGAATTTGATCTGCATTCCATGACGTTGGCCGTCCTGAAATAGCCACCTATCCACCTTCAGATGCCCCTTGTCCTCATCGTCGGTTGCATCCCGAATATCGAGGCCGACTTGAGTACGCAGAGCTTCAGCTATCTCATCTTCACGCTTCACACCGATTCGCACTCGGTCAGCACTGGCAAGAGTGCTTATCCCGAACTTATTCATGATGCTCTCCCAAGGTATGGACTCCAGTCATCCGGGTAGACGCTGGAGTCCATGATTAGTTCATTCTTCGAGGGCTGCCAGGATGCCAGCGTTCTCGAACCAGTTCCCCGCTTCAATCTTGAACCACTCCACCAGGGCGACCTCTGCCGCACGGATGGGGTTACGCTCCGTCGCCAGGGGCACGTCCTCAACGTCCTCCGGCTGCCAGAGCGTGGCCGGATGATGCTTGTAGGTGATGATGTCAAAGGCCGGAGATTCGACGATCCGATTGCCAATGCGGGGTTGCTGATGAACGCCAGGACGAATTTCGATGGTCATGCCGTCCAACTGAATGACCGGATCATTGCCCTTCTCGTAGTGGACCGTGGGACGGTTCGTGCGAAAGAACCGGGCTATTGCCTCATTGAGTCGAGCTACTATCGCGTCCGCATGTTGGCGGAAATGCTCGTCTCTCGCTTCATCACTGACAGGATTGTCGATCTTCTTCTCGGTCATGGTGATCTCCAGGGGTTCAGCTATATCCGCAAGCGAGCTATTGCATTGATCGCTCACGCAACTGTTCCTTAACCATATCGGTGAATGCTTCCAGGCTCAGGTCAATCTGATCCTGGGTATGTTCGTCATAACTGCCGTACATGCCGAGGTACTGTTCGGTGAGCATCGTGGCGAGGGACCGCTCGTCAACTTTGTCGGCCTTGCCAAACCAGACTTCAAGATCATCGGCACATTGTTGGACGCATTGCTTAACGTCCGCTATCGTTGTTTTCTTCATGGTGTTATCCCTTCAAGGTTGAATCTCCTATAAGTGAGTGAGAAATGGAACTTCCGCTCTGGCTTTCCAGGTACTATTCGGTGAATCGCAGAGATAAAAAAAGACCGCATCCCGACGAGGATGCGGTCCCCAATCAAAAAAGAAGAAAAAAAGCGATGGCGTTAATCGAATCCAGTGGGCCATCTGCCACACCGCTCGAAAGCTGGTGTGTGGGAACGGGTTATCGTCGGCGTTCCCTGCAAATGTCGCACTGGCCGAAACGCAGTCGCTACCTCAACTACTGCCGCTGTGAAGAAACAGCCGTAGAGGAAGACGATGTACGTTGTGAGTCCGAAGATGATCGTTTCTCCTGTTGTTCCTTGAGCCACTGGATGTATCGTAAATCCACGCCAGACCTTTCAGAGAGAAAATGGGGGGAGGGGGCAGAGTGCCCCACTCCCCGGCGAAGCAGAATGTTACGCCGCTTTGACGACGGTCGGACGGCCCCGCTTCAAGGTCACGCCGCCTTCCTTTGCCACTGCCGAGAGAGTCGGCAGGCTGATGTCCACGATCTGAACGACCTTGGGCTTGCCGGGAGCCGGTTGGTAGGCAATACCCTCGGAAGCCAGCCGCTCACGGGCAGGGCCGAGCTTGCCGACTTCTTGGACAAACTTCACGACCGCCTGCCGGAGCCGGGGGTTCCCATCGAACTTGGAAGGCCGACCTCGACCACGCTTCGATTCCTGAGTGCTGTTCGCCATAGTGCTTCGTTTCCTTAACCAGAGTAGTGAGTGGGTTACGCTTACTTGACGCATAACCCGAAGATAGGTTCAACTTCACACACGCTCGACAATCTCGCCTTCGTCGCTGATCTCATGAGTCGGTTCCGACTCCGAGTCGCGGGCAATCACGCCCTGCTCGATCAGATGAGCCGCCGTTCGTCCGTAGTGACCCTGCAACTGCCAAGCAAGCCCGGTGTCCACAAGGTACTGGAACAACTCCAGCGTTTCCTCCAGGCCGAAGTCCTCATCCCCACCTTCGTAGTTGATGATCGCTCCGACGTGATCGTACTTGTCCCAATTTCGCAGTCCCATGTTTTCGTCTCCAAGTGAGGGTGATCGTTACGGCCTCTTAGGTACTATGCGGTGATCGAGATAATCCTCTCGATGCTCTCGCCTTCCCTTTCCATCTGTTGCTCAAGTTCGACAATTGCCTGCCGAACGTCAGTGGCGTTGACGAATAGGAATCGCACGCCACTGACCCGTTCCCCAAAGCGGGAAACATACTGGCAAATCATGCCGCTACCTTTCGCTTTGTGACAGTGAACCATCCCGGCCCATCCGTCCGCCAATGAAAGTTGACAGTCCGCTCGTAGCGGTCGCCCGGCTCAATGCCCCGACCGTGGCTCTTGCGTGCTGTGTGGACCTTCCGCTCGATGAGCTTCGATCCACCCTCGACCACGTTGGCCGAGCAGCAAGGGCTGAGAGCTTGCCAGTCTTGATGCACGCCACGGCTGCCCCAAAACTCGTAGGAGCCAATGCCCATGTCCTGCATCGTTGCCGTGCAAGAGTCGCCGCAACTGTCGCAAATGCCGTGCGGCATGTCTTCGTGATCGTGTCGCATGTCTCAGTTCCTTATGGTGAGGGTGAATCGTACAACCCACTAGGTACTATCCGGTAACGGGCCGAGCCTTCTCCGGTTGAATACGGTAAAGACTCTGGTCGCTGCCGCTGATCTCTAGCGTCCACCCATGCAGCAACAGGACAGCCGCTTCCCGCACCGCTTTGGTGATCGGCTGCCGTCCTGCGGCCTTCGTGGAAAGCAATGCCTTGCGTTCGCCCTCCCGCTCCGCAGAAACGAGATAACGCACATCAGGTTTGTACTCGAACTCAATCATTCACATGGTCCTCCGTGTGTATGCTTGACGCAAAGATCAAAAAAAGGTTCAACTTGAGAAAAATGGAGTTGAAGGCTTAGGACGACTTATTGGTTCGCCGTCTGTCCACTCTCACGGTACTCCAAACACGAATGTCAGCTTTGATCCCGCTGTGCGGTTAGGCCGGTCATTACCCCCACTAAGGGATGAAGTCTGCTTGTTTGTCGCCTTTCATGTAGGTACTATGCGGGAACTACAAGCGTCCCGCCTCGCCACGGACGGCGGCACCATGCACACCGCCCCGATCATTCATCCAAACCATGTCCGCCGAGTACACCGCCTCAAGCGGCTGAACCCCCGCCCGATGCGTTGCCGATTCGGGGTGAGTCACAAACGTCTCGTACTTGTACGGGTTGTAAGTGATCCGAACCCCCTGATCCTCCAGTTCCTTGTAGTGCGGAAACCAGTAAGGATCGACAACCAACTCGCCAATCACGAAAGCATGGATCGTCTTGCGTCCTTCACGTCGAACCCGCTCCCGGCCCTTTTCGCTCACACGAAATTCGGCCTTCCGCAGCATGATGTTCGGCGTGTGGAACAACAGTCGCCGAGTGCTGTAATCCTGCACCGACCAAACCACGCGATCCTTGAAGTGCAAGTTACGAAACACCTTGACCTTCAACTCTTTTTCTTGCTTCGCCATATCTGACGCTCCTGATCTAAGGGCCACCGAGCCAGCCTCGGCAGCCCTTTAGGTACTATCCGGTCAATTGTCGTATTCCCCGAACGGGAACAATGCCGACCGTGCATTGTCCGCCGCCTTCTTCGCTGTCTCGTAGGCTTCCCGGAGCTTCTCGATCCCCTCCACCGTGTAATCTGATCGAGCCTCGAACGGCCTGCTCAACTCTCCGAGCGTCTGACCCTTCAAGTCCGCCACATACACCGTGGTTTCGTGGTACATGCAACCGTGCGGAGGCATGAACTCGCACGTCTTGACCGTCCAGGCGAGCGAATACTCGGACCTGTGACGATACACATGCAACTCATTGCCTGATGCCATTTCAGGCAAGTCCTTTTCGATCTTGGCGAGCAAACTGCCGTCCGCCTTGAGAATCTTCTGACCCACCAAAGGCCGGAAGTAGTCCGCGAGCTTCACATACAACTCGTTGGCGTAGGCGTTCGCCTTGTTCACTGCCGCAACCCTGGCCGTCAACTTCTCTCGTCTCGTATTCATGCTCAACTCCGTAAGAATGGGCTGCCGAGCAATCTCACCCGGCAGCCCATTAGGTACTATGCGGTCAACTTCCCATTGAGAAGCTGCGGACCTTTACGCCATCATCCCTGACCGTCTTGCCATGCACGCCTTCCAGGAAGACGTGGTGATTGTCCCCCGTCGTGGCAATCATCTTGTTGGCTGCCAGAGCCACCTGCAACCACGTCGGATTTTCCAACACTTCACTTTCATAGTTGGAGTATTCCGATTCTTCGTGGTCGTAAGGCGTATCCTGGACCAACACCACCCGGCCCTGGACGGCAATCTCGTCCAGATTGTCAATCGGCGTTCCGTTCTCCTTCGTCTCGTAGGCCGAGTAAATGACGTGCATCGGCTCGCCGTTCAACTGCTCCAGGATGCGGCCCTCGATTGCATCCCAGGCCGCTCTGTATTCGTCCTGGTCGTTCTTGTATTGGACGAACTTCTCCGGGTCGTCGAACGAACTCCCCACCGAATGAAGCCCAAAGCCGTCCGATGGGATCAATGGCCGAACCATCGTATTCTCATCCATGAGCCGGACACGTCCGCCGTCCCCACTCTCCGCTCCGTGCGTGATGATGTAGGGGACTTTCCCAGGTCGCTCCAGTTCTTCGTCGATCAAAGCCACCTGAAACTGCATGATGACCTTGCCTCTGCCGAGCTTCCCGTCAATTTCAAACCCGTTGCCGGGCTGAATATCCTTGACTGCCATCTGCGTGCTTAGACCATACTTGGAAGCATTGAGCAGAAGTTCGATGGGGTATAGCTCGCCCCATTCGTCAAGGACTCCAAAAAATTCCTGGTTGAGCTTCACACGGCCCGCATTGATCGGGGTCGTGCCCACCAGAACCGTCTCGTCACCGAATGGCTCGAAACCATCGGCTCGCTTGAGTTCCGCTTCCAGTTCCTCGGTCGTAATGTCTTTCAGCAACGCATCGGCTGCACCGAGCGTGCCGCGTCCGTCGTCTCGCCGGTCCCGACTCATCCAGTGAGCATAAGCCAGGAAGTGTGCAAGGTTCGGGCTAAGGACGGGAGCTTTGTGAATCATCGTTCTCTCTCGCTTATGGTGAAGAAATTGCCTTATGCCTACTGGACGCACAACCGAGCTATTGGTTCAACTTATCTCGGCAGTGCTGTGAGTGATGACCACATGACCACCACCAGGAACCTCGGCATACCCATCATCCAGGGCCGTCTCAATGTCCTCGCCCCGAAGATCAGTCGTCTCTTCGACCAGCGTGCGAAACAACGCTTCCGCCTCGCGGTTGCCTTCCTCGCTCTCGTCGAAGCTCGCCAGACTGAACGGCACGCCTTCGTCGCTCAACTCGATCACGTTCACAGTGTTCAACTTCATGATTTTCTCCAAAAGGGTTGACTGGTTTAGTAGGTACTATGCGGAAAAAGTACCCCCGGAGGGACTCGAACCCAACGATGGCGGCTGCGGGACAGGCCCATCCCACCCTTACACTGGCCTAGTGCTTAGGACCATCCTCATTGATTCCCAATCGGGAATCCGTTCTTCCAATTGAACTACGGGGGCCAGCCTTTCACTTGTCCAGGCCGGACGGCTGATTAGGTACTATTCGGTGATTTGTGGGTACAAAAAAATCAGCTTCCCCAACATCGGTCGAGAAAGCTGATTTGTACGGGAAGAGCCGGGCATTTCTGCCCGACTCAGGCGATTCATCCTCATTTGCCGTTGACTAAGGTACTATTCGGTGAATCTCAGATTATGGCAGCCGGAGATACGCTTCGATCTGCTCGGAGCTATATCCTTCCTGGCTCGCCAGTCGCCGAAATACCTCGTCCGGGGACCGCTGCCGTCTGCCCAGGGAGAAGCGGTCGCCGCTTACCGTCTGCCGTGCCCGTTCGTGTATCCGCATCAGGCGGAATCCACGGTCAGGACCACCAACCAGTTCCTCAAACGCCTCATGCTCTGCTTGTTTGTCTCTCATGGTCGCTCCCGTATGGTGAAAAATATCGGTGTGCGGGGTGTTTGTTTTTCAAGCCTACGGGGTGTACCCCGTAGTAAGTCCACGTTATCCCCGATTTGCGATAGTTGACTAGGCTATCCTTCAACGCTCCACCGAATTAGGTACTATGCGGACTCCGCGTGCGATGCCGGGCGGTAATCCTCAACCTTCGGGGCCGGTCGCTCCAGCAACCGCTGGAGAGTTTGCTCAAACTTGAAGAGCGGGGCCGTCACTCGCCCGCCTTCCTGCTCCACCGACTCACGGTGCGATTGCAGTTCGGCGTGAATCCGGTCGGCCATTTCCTCGTTGAACGAAAAGCTCAACACACGGCCAAGCCGATGATAGGCGAAAATCTCCGGTCGCTCACCGTAACCCTGATCGTTCTGACTCATTGCTTCACTTCTCCCAAATGAGAGGGGAGGAAACCCCTCCCCTCATTGACAAGTACCCTACACCGCACCAGCGATGCCCAGGGCGAACGGCGACGGCTCACTCCGCTGCGGCTCGTCTTCGTCCCGTAGCAGTGGCTCGACCTGCTCGCTCCACTTCTGCTCGAACACTTCCGAGGACACCCGGATGCTCTTGTCTGGATCAATCCAGTTCAAATGCTTCCCGGTCGTCGGTCCCCAATCGTTCTCGCGGATCACCCGCTCATGCCCACGAACTCGGAAGGCAACCGGCGTGCGGTAGCTGTACCACACCGCCAAAGGCCCAACCTCCACGAACATGCTGTTCGCACCGTAGTTCTGGCTGCTGTACTCGCCGTAAGTGCTGATGTGAGGCAGTTGAATCGACATGCTTCGCTCTCCAAATTGAAGGAAATGTTATTCGCTTACACCCTCTCGACGCACAAACCGCCGATTGGTTCAACTTCACCAATCTTTCGGTTCCCAATCTTTGATCGGGCTGCTTTGGAAAAAGTCCCAAAGATTGTAAAAGTTGTAAAGACTTTGCTACCAGGGACTTACAGCATAATCTTCCAAATCAAGAAAGATTATCCTGAAAAAGTCCCTGATAACTGTCTTTATGTCTTATTGGCCTTCAATTCGAGCCAACAGGTGAGGCCGCTCGTTCTCAATCCAGTTGAGAGCCGCTTCCTCGTTGACGTAGACCTCGAAGCCCATCTGCGACCTTGCGGCAGCATAGTTCAACACACGGCGAACGCCCTCGTCCGACACGCCCTGGGCTACCTCGTCGGCTGCGTAGTCCCCGCCGTAGTCAATTCCCGCCAGAGCTACGATTTCGTCGTCGCTCGCCACACGGAACCACGGCAGAGCATCGAACTCGGCACTCTCCGCTCGGTCGTCCGAATGAATCTCGGCCTTGATCGCCGGACCCATGCCGAAACGAACCCGATCCTCGTACTCAATCCCGTACAACGGAACCTGATGATTCTCGTTGTTGGGATAGGCAGGATGGAGAAGAACCTCATACTCGTTGCCGATGCCCGGACTCCAGGGGTTTTGGGAATCCAACTCCAGATCGTCCCCACCCTGGAATAACGTGCTGTACTGATCGACCTGATCGCCTTCGCTGTCGAATAGCGTCGTCGTGCCAGTAATGTCCTGGCTGAACGTGACGTGGTTCTGATCGCCCAGGCCCAGGTACTCGTCGAAATTCTCGTCCACAATCTTCTCGGCCAGCGACCTCATATTGGGATGGAGAAGCCCAGGATTGGCCGTCTTGTCCTTGATGTACTGCTCAACCAGGGCCTCGAACTCCGGCCATCCGTAGAAGTCGTTGGTGCCCATGCCGTCGCCGTTCAGTTGTGCCCACAGGATGGGAATGAAAATCCCGACCTGATTCACAGCACCCCACTGAAATTGACGAAGCCCGTCCTTCTCGGCCTGCGGCTGCGACTCGAAATAGCTCCGGTCGCTCTCGGATTGAGCCATCGCCCCATCCACCTTGTCCATCGCTCCCGCCAGAGCAGCCTCCACCACGAAAACAAGTTGCTCACGGGTGAATCTCTCTTGGCCTCTGTACATGCTTTCCATATCTGATCTCCAGAAAAGGGTATTGAACGATGTTGTAGGTACTATGCGGTCAGAAGGACAATGCCCGGTTTCCCAGGACCGAGAACATATAGCCGAAGATGGCCCCCATCACGTTCTCGCCGTCTTCCTCCCATTCATCGACGTTCCAGTAAAGTACCTCATGGTCGTTGATGATGTAGCGAACGTAGCTCGTCCCATTGGGATTTGCTTCCGCCGACTCAACAGCCACAATCACCTTGCTGTCGCCGAGCTTGATCCGAACTTCATTCTTCGGGTCGAACGGATTGTATCGGTCCACGATCATCCACTCGCCCGGCTCAAGTATCGTGTCACCGACCGTCAGGTTGCCCTCATGGTCGATCTGCACACCGTCGTAGTGACGCTCGCTCACCGTGCGGCCATCCCGAAGGATAGACACATTTGCACTGCCAAGATTCATATTGATTACCTTTGCATGATCCAAAGTTCCTTATCAAGACGCAGGAAATGGGAATTGGTTCAAACCCCGGAGGCCGATCCTCCGGGGCGAACCACTGATACTAGGACGCGAGTTTCCAGCCGCTCCGTAGATACGGCTCGATTTCCTCGTTGGCCCGGTTCGATTTGACCTCGAATCGAAGGACGCTGCCTGTGGATTCACGCCACAGAACGACCTTCACCGTGCTGGTTTCGTTCATGCCTTCTCCTGATTGCGTGGCAGTCGCTTCCACCACCACTCGTTCAAATGACTCCAACCACTTTTGGTGGTCGCCGCTACCAACGCCCATCCCATCGACTCAGTGACGCTTACGCCCTTGATCGTCAGAATCAACGTCGTGATCGCCATCATCCCGACCCACAGGGTCAAGAACTTACCATATCGGTGCATCGTAGTTCCTCCTGCGGGTCTAGGTACTATGCGGCTAATCACCCTTAAAGGTGAATACTGCCAAGTCCCTGGGGAAATATCCCCCGCCGCCATTTGTTTTGTGATCGAACGGTTCACTCTGATAGCCATAGTGGCAGAAGCCAAAAGCATCCGACAACTGGCTGCTGATCGCCTCGTCAACGTCCGCGTGCTGCTCGTCAACGTCGAGAACCAGGACCGTCTCCGGCAAGGCACATTCCTCCCGGCTCTCACCCTCGGTGTCCCATTCAATGTTCGTCAAAAGTAAGTGCATCGTGTCCCTTTCCAGGTACTATCCGGGGAATGGCAGGTTGTGCCGTGTGCAGAATGACTTGATCGGCGTGACCGCTTTCTTCAAGTCCGCTTCCGTCAACTTCGGGGGAGCCACCGAACGGCCCCGAATGTCCTGCGACTGAATCAACTCCATCAGCTTCTTCGCCGCCTTCGGACCCGCTGACCAATACGGCCAACCGTCGCTGTTCTCATTCACAAGATCGACGAACTTCCGCAGAAGCTCCGTCGCCTCACCAATGATCGGCTTGCCACGGTGCATCGCAACTGCATCCTGGACTTCCCATTCATTCATGAACAACATACTGACTTTCCTTATCGTTAAAGGGTGATCGTTGCCGCCACTTAGGTACTATTCGGAGAATAACAAGCGAAAAAATATGCCCGACCCCCAATATGCGGAGGCCGGGCACCTTGCTTGGCCGATCAAATGTCGCCATGCTGACGGAGAGAAGCCGTCAGGAAGCGAATGAACCACTCCTGGAAGTCCCGGCTATTGTCCGTGGCCCCCGTCACATAATGAGCCACTTCCTCCATCGCCACATGGATCAATTCATCGCTGAAATGCTCCTGCGGAGTCGCCGGACCTTCCTTCGCTACCAGGACGCTCAGGTAAACCGTCCCGTCCCGCTCGAATCCCTTCACATTGCTCTCGGCATCCATCTGGCTGCGAAAGCTCTTGACGGGCGGCTTTGGCTTCTGGCTGGTCATGTGGAAAATCTCAGCCATCGTCCAAACCCAATCCACCGCTGCAACCGCCGTTGGCGTTGCGTCGATGATCTCCCGTCCGCTCCGCTCGTCTTGGGACAGTACCTTGTCCGTCGTGCGAAGCCCGTACTGCTCGGCTACCTCACGGTAAGCCGATGGCACCGTCACCGTGCGATAACCCTTGCGGGAAACTCGCTCGGCATTGCTGTCATCTTCCGTAATGACAACGGCATCTTCGCCAATCGCCGACTTGACCGCTCCCTTCCACTTCTCCTGGCGGGCGGCAGTCTGCTCGGCAGTCTCCGACCACGTATCAGGACGAAGCCCGTAGGTGTCGAACGTATGCTCCCAAAACGTCCCCTGTCCCATCGACAGAAAGAGCTTCACAAGCGTATTCTGGTCGGCATCACGGATCGCCTGGGCTGCCGCTTGCTTCACATTCCAGTCGTCCACCTGACGGCTTTCGTCCAGCCGCAACCCTTCCAGGTTGTAGTCGAACAACGAAGGCGTATTGCCACCGCTGGTGAACTCACGGACACGAACCCCACGACGATAAATCACCGCCCGCTGGCTGTCGCCCAGGTTGCGGCCATTCTTCGGCAGGATCGCCTTGCCCAACAACTCCGGTTCCGAGAAGTGCAGAAACCACTTCCCCAGGTTGTTGTAGAAGGCCAGAACTTCATCCGTCAGAGGAACGAACACGCGAGTCCAGCCCTTCTTGGCCCGAACTTGCTTCTCATCCACCACTTCGATGGACACGCCGTCCCATTCGTACTTGACCTCGGCCCCGTTGTGGTCGTTGTACTTCGTGGCATGGTCGATGGCGTTGCTCACGAACTCGCGGAGTGCCAGATCGACGCTCCCCCAATCCGCCGCCCCGTACTCCAGCACGAAGCCCAAATCCTCCTGCGAAGAACGGTTGCGACCGCTTTCGTCCTTGCCGCCGTACTTGACCTGCACTCGACCGAACTCGGTGCTGTCAATGCCGTCATCGACGTTCACCGGAGCCGTCGAAAATTCCATGCGGAGATTGCTGGAAAATACGACCGGCGAAAGACCCTTGCGGAGCAATACCGCTACGCCGTGCTTGTTACCGGACCCGAAGGTGCCGATGTACTTGCTCCCACCACCGCGTTTGGTGGATGCCCCAAGCAAAGTGAAGGCTTCCGAAGGGGCCGTTCCAGGATTCTCGATCTTCAAAAACGCTGCCATGTTTCCACTCCCAAGCAAGGTGAAGGTGATCCTTATCAACAGCCCAATAGGTACTGTTCGGAGAAAAAGGCGGGCAACTTCGGGAATCTCGTCCTATGGCACCGGATATGATACTATCTCACCGGGCAACTTCGTAAGGCTCGTCAACTCCGGCCCGCCAAACACTCGACGCACAAAGTCAAAATTGGTTCAACTTCAAAAACAGGGGCGGCAAATGCTCTACACACCGCCGCCCCCTGGCGATCAGATCGGATTTGTATGCAACCAGTCCGTTGCTTTCTAACCTTCCCCGCTAGTGGGTGACTATTCCACACAGCTTTCTTCACGGGGTTTTTTCACCGACCGCGTAACCCACTAGGTACTATCCGGTCAATCTTCGTAATTCCCCGGCAAGTCCGTCACCAATTGCTTGGCCCAACGAGTCTCCGGGTGCTGCCCCTCCGGGTGGAACTCCGGGGCTGGCTCCATGTCGTCATCCTTCCAGGCTGTCACCGCCTGATTGTCCGGCAAGATGATGTCCAGCGACCCATTGTACAGGTTCCCTTCCTCATCCACGTCCGCATTGCTCGGTCGGGCCTGGATCACCAATTGCTCCCCGCCAGGGAACTCGATCACCACGTCCGCGTCGTGCTTCGGAAGCACAACCTTGATCTCTTCAAATTTCATCAGGCAGCCTTTCCAATGGTTCCAAAGAAATTGGCCCCCGCAAGGCTCACGATGCGGGCAGCCTCGAAATCCGAAATGTTCACTTCAAACCCGTTGCCGACAACCAAAGTGGCTCGGCGTGCTTCTCGCTCCCACCTTACCACGATGGATGCCTCATTGTCCGCAAGGCAGAATTCCACCACCGGACCATTGTTCAGTTGCACCAGCTTCATCGCCGTTTCTCCTCATAGGGGTTACTCGCCCCCACAGGTACTATGCGGGCGATATGTCTTCAGCAAACTCAACTGTTCCTTCCAACTGCATCAACTGTCGCCGATATTCAGCTTGGCTCAGACTGTTGTCGCTTATCACCCGCCTTGCCTCGGACTTGCTCATGCCTCCCAAGATCATGGCTCCAGCATCACTTAGCCGAAGCGTTTTGCGGGCGATCTTCAGTCGCTCTCGGTCAAATACGTCCATTGGCTCTTCCTCAGTTAACGAAAAACCGCCTCGAAGGCACCGAGCCTCCGGGCGGTCGTTTTGGTACTATTCGGTGAATAGACCCTGAAACAAAAGGAGTTCCTCCAGGTACTATTCGGACAATATCAATTTCCTCAAATAAATCAGGTCCAAACCTGATATTCTAAAGAAAATCAAATTCAAACCTGATTTCCGGCCCCTTGGTACTATTCGGTTAACAAACTACCGCTGTACTATTCGGTCAATTCACTTTTTCACCGAATAGTACATGCCTTCACATCGCCACTTTACACATGGAGTATAATCCATTCGATCATTCTTTGAATGATCGAATGCCTCAGCGTATCAACCGAATATTTTGATATTTAGGCAACGCTGGACATTTGGGCAATATGATAATCTTTTTGCAAAAGATTATTTTTGGAATATGCTTGCATATCCTGCAATTACTTAATCTTTTGTAAAATACAAAAAGATTGGGCTGGCCTTCACATCCCGCCAAGCGACCGCTACACATCCGTCGAGCCAGAAACCAATCGCTCGGCCAGCCACCTTCACATCATTCTGAAATCTTTTCCGCCGCCAGAAAGTTCAACAAATGACTACATAATGGTGTGCGGAAATGTTTCCAAATGATTGGAAAATACCATCCAAGGCCCCCTGGCCCCTCCGGTAGCAAGGGCAATAGCAAACGGGCTAGGCCAACTTTTTACCCAATTCCCACAAACATCCCACACTACCTCACCAAAGTCTGTATTTCGCGTGAGATACGTTCAACATGGAAATTTGCAGAATTTGGGGTGAAACCTTACCGGAGATCGTTTTGGTTGGTGATTTTGTGGTGAAATGGCATGAGGATTGATTGAGAATTGATACAGGAAGTGTTGTTCCCTTTATGGATGCTTGTTTGGAGCCTGCCCTTGAGAGATCGGGGGCAGGTTTTTTTGTTTTTGTTTGTCCAGTTATGAGTGTTTGGTCCGTCTTTATTTGCGAGGGATTTGTCTGAGGGGTTGTGTCACGGCTTGGCTAGTTTTTGCGTTGACTGTATGTGGGGCAGGTCAGGTTGGGGGAAATTTTGGGGAAATTGGCGGAATGTTTGGCAAAGGATTGATCGAGGGGACTTGAAGGGGATGGGAGAGGGGTTGGAGAGTGGGTTGAGGAGTTATTAGCGAACTAATAGAGGTCTAATAACGGGACCGGAACAGCCACGGATTGATGGAAGGGCTGCAAGAGGGGTTAGCTTGTTGCTGTGCGGCGGCGTGCGTCTGACAACCATATCGAGGTCAATTATGAACGAATATCGGAAGCTCTGGCTGGATGAATTTATCGAGGTCTGCGATGAGTTTGGTTATGATTCGGACGAGGCACAGGAGTACATTGAGGACCGTGCGTTCGATGAGGATTTCGTGCTGGCGGCTCGGTTCTTCCAATTCATGGATGCCAAGCTGTTGGACATGCAAGAGGAGTTGTTAGCCGAGGAAGCGGCTGAGAAGGCCCGTGAGGCTCGTTCGTGGACCAAATGGCTCCTGGGGCGTCTATTCTTCTGGAGACGCTCTGAGCGTGTCTGAGGGGCCTCTACGGGGCTTGCGACAGTAGCTCGGCGAGCTATGTCATCGAGCTATTGTCGTGGGCTATATTTTCGAGCTATATCACGGAGCTATTGTTGCGGGCTATCTCCGCGAGCTACTTCATCGAGCTATGGTCTTGGGCTATATCTTCGAGCTATGGTCTGAGTTCTTCGATGAGGACTTTTTGTCCTTGGCAGATGGAGCAGGTATAGGTTCCTGGTTCACATAATCCATGTTGTACGAAGGGGTGATCTTTATCGTAGGTGACTTTGCCTGTTCCGTTGCATTCGGAGCAGGGGACTTCTTTCCAATTGGGGTGCATATCTGGTTTGAGTTTGGGGCTACATCCTGCGACGGCGAAGGAGATTAGTATGACGATGATTGCGAGTATTTTCATGATTGATCCTTGAGTGGTTCGATAGAGTTTCCATGAAAGTGGTATTTGGTGCCATCTTCGAGGACGAGCCAATAGTAATTTTCTCTGAGTTCTTGGTAGGGGCTATGGATATTCCAGGGTGCTATTTTCTGGATCACGCCGGTCATGCCTTGTCCGACGAGTCCTGGTTTGATGCGAACAGTATCTCCGATTTTCATTTCATCCTTTTCTGGTGGAAGTGATTAACGAGTTGCATGAATTGTTGTCCGGCCTGTTGTAATTGTTGTTGATATGGTGCGGGGTCCATATTCCAGGTGTTATGATCTGGCGAATTGAGTCCGTGGAAGTATCGTTTGACTTTGCCTCCGGTGTAGTCATCAAGGGCCAGCATTTTGTTCACATCGAAGGCTTCTCCCGGATAGAACCTGTGGTACATGATTGCAAATTGTTTGGCGTGTGCCCTGAGTTCGCCTGGGTCGGTGTAGTAATCGACTTTGGCTTTATTGTATTCGGGTGATCCTTGGGCGGCTTGTCGGTTGATGTAGACGTTATTGCCGCTGGTGTTATTGACTTTACCGGACGAGATATGAGTTGCTTCATGGTGGAGTTGGTATTGGATTTTCATGAGCATTTTCTGGACATTCTGGTCATGATAGTCATGAGCTTGAGCGAGGGTTGGGGTATGGATATTGATTGTCAGGTGTCCATAGCCGTAGCTGGCTCCGATCTGGTCGAAGTCATCTTGAACGGGTGTGACTAGGACTTTGAGGGATTGGTTGGAGCCTTGATTGAAGAAATGATCGGGGATTTCGGTTCCTCGGATATTCTTTGGGATAATGATTTCGAGTCTTCCGTTGTTATCGTGGGCGTGACCTTTGGCGATTTGTTTGATGAGTTGGGAGAGTCGAATTTGTTTATCGTTTTGGAAGAATGCTTTGATGGCTCTATCGAGGATGGTGTATACGGAGTCTGCGATGAGTGATTCGTATTCATCATCTTGGTGTTCATTTTCGATGAGCCATTGTTTGAAGTTCACTAGAAGGGCATCCTATCTGGCAAATAACCTGCGTTGCTGTTAGCTCTATGTATTTCATCGGAGGATGCTTTTCTCGGCCAATCTCTTTCGATGGGAACGAGCGGGGCCATTGTGCCGCCGCTGGTGCTTTGTGTGGTGGCGTAGAGAGCATTATGTTGGAAGGCCCATCCGGTGATTTTGAGCAGCAGTCCCCATTCGGTATAGATCATATCTCCGATCTGGAGTCGATTGGGGTTATATCTTGGGTTATTGGCATATTCTTGTCCTTGTCCTTGATTGAGGTCTTGTGGTGTCATTCTTTGGGACCGCATTTGGACTCGCCAGTTGCCTCTAGCTTGATCGACGCCTTGGAGGAATCGTTTGGCGTCTTTGATGCCGCGTAGTTGGTCGATTTCGTGTCTGAGGGGGTGGAAGTCGAGTATTTCGTCGTGTATTTCTTCGGCGACATCCCTGCGGACCCAATGATCGTTTTCCATAGGGAGATAATTGGGGAAGAGGTTTTTCGCGGCCCAGGAGAAATAGACTTTGGATCGTGCATCGAGGTTGGTGGCGTTAGGTCGGCTTTTGCTGACGCCGATCCAGGAAATAGCTTCTGGCTTCCATTTGTTGATATATTCATCGGTGGCTTTGAGGACGGAGTACATGACTTCCTTGGTGTCACCTTGTTCGACTTGGTAGCGATCTTTGACTCCGGTGTCGGCGTGTCCGAAGCTGATGTCGATACTTCCGAGATTGTCATCATCATCTTCAAAGCGGACATAGTAGCAGTATCCTCCAGAGCATTGTTCTTGGCTGGATGGGATATTGAATTGGTAGAGGTCTTTATTGGTCCATTTGCCGGTGGGTTGATACCTGGAAATATCATCTTTATCGAAGATTTCCAGGAGTTCTTTACGTTCGGCATATTCTCTGAAGTTCATATCAGTTCACCGGAAAGTCAAATAGGGGTTGTTCGGGTTTTTTGCCACGGGTTTGTTGTGGTGGAGCGGTTTGTTGCTGCACGATTTCCTGGTGCAATTGTTTCTGTATTGGTGCGAGATCATTCAGGAATCTTTGTGCTTCTTGGCGACCTGGGGCATAGTTTCGGGGGGAGAAGCCGCCAAATCGTTTGAGTTGTCTGATATAGTCTGAGTCTGCTTTAATCCAAAGGGACATACGGAGTGGGACATAGACGTTTGGAAAGAGGTTTTTGGCAGCCCAGGCGAAATAGACATCACGTCTTGATTGTGAGTTACGACCGTTTCCAGCTACGGGTGTCCAGCCGATACGTTCTGGCTTTTGTTTTTGGATATATTCTCCGATTGCTTTGGTGACGGTGTACATGACTTCGGAGCCTTTCCCGGCTTGTCCGTGTCGATCTGCGTAGAAGGTATTAACGTGTGCGAAGCTGAAGGATGCGATGTCGTTATAGTGGTCGATAGCGACGTAGTAGCAATATCCTTCGGGTGATTCTTGGCTGTGGCATCGTTCAGGGTTTGATGGGATATTGAACCAGTATTTGGTTTCGCTTCCATGAGTGACCCATTTCCCTTCGACTCCGGGGACTCCTCGTTGAATGACTTTTTTGTCAAACAATTCGACGAGTGATCGTTGTTGTTCGTATTCGCTGAAGTTCATGGTTATATCCAAATAGAAGAAGCCTACTCTTATGTATTTTGGCAATTCTTTTTATTTGGAGGGATGATGGGCATTTGTTGCAAGTTGCATCCATTAGCTGGTGTGGTGGTGAGTCCTGGCGTAGTGAAGTGTGCGGAGTGTGGGAAGCGAATCTGGACATTGAAGCAGGGGAAGGACGGAGCGATTGATATTGTGCCTGATCGTGTGGAGAGTGAGATCAGTCGTGTGGAGGGGGAATTAAGGCGGGAGTTGGAGGGATTGGTTGGGAAGGAGGAATTGGCTGAATTTCAGAAGTTTGCGTTCAAGGATCGGATGATGGAAATGGCGATAGCCTTTATGTTGGGTGCGTCGTTCAAGGCGGTGGTGGGTTCGATAGTGGATAATTTGTTGATGCCATTGGTGAATTACTTTGTAAATTTCACGGGGACGGGTTGGCGGGAGTACAAATTGGAGCCGGTATCGGGGATGGTGTTCGAGGTCGGGAAATTCGCGGGATCGTTCCTGGATTTCCTGTTGATGGCGTTGATTCTGTACATTTTGTACGTGAAGATCATCAAGCGGGTGGTGAAGTCCACGGATTGAGGGGGAAATTTGCAGATTCCGGGCTTTACAACCTCGAAATATCGTGGTATTGTCTTCGCTGAACCAATTTGGCACTGGTGCGTCAAGCAGGTGGTATTTTGCAAACCCTTTTGGTTGGGAGCCAAATAATGAGCGAGCTTGAGGCACTGGTATCAGCCCCATCGGGCGTATTGTCCCGCAACGTGCCGCCTTTGAAGCGAGGCGAGTCGTATCTTTCTGACGGCGTACTGACATATTCAACGGGTCGTGGTCTGGTCGATGTGATCGAGGGGACCGGGGCGACGATGAGTGTGGGCAGTGACCGTTATCCTTTCACTGTGGTCAAGATATTGTCCCCGAAGCGTGTTGTTCTCCAGGCGGACGATTACAAGCGGACGGACTCGAACGGCTTTTCGGAGTCGCAGCAGTACGATTTCCGCCGTGACGATACGGGGGCACAGACCATCGTATCTCTCCGCAAGGACGGCAGTTGGCGTCGGGTGGGAGAGTCCCTGCATGGTGGCTCTCGGTATCATCTTGGTCATCGCACGGCATATTCTGATCCATCGTTCTAGGGAGAGACGATATTGGAATGGATTCCAGGTGGACTCTTTGCCGCCCCGGATATTCTGATTCCGAGGGTCTTTTTGCCATTCTGTGGGAGGATTGTTGCATGAGCGAGCGAATTTTCGACGTGAATATCCGTGTCCGGGTGGTAGCCAACGGGGAGCAACTGGCTTCTCGGTTGGCGATCCGTCAGGTCGCGGATTGGGAAAATACGAATTTCGTGCCGATGGGTACGACTTTGGATTCTTCGATGCAGGTCGAGGAATATATTGGTCCAATGGACGAACTACCTGTTTTGGACAAATGCCAGGACGGTTTGCTGCCGGATGGTCCGGTTTGTCCTCGATGTGGCGGCAATCGTGCCCCAAGTGGCGTTGATCGTGGGACTTGGGTCCATTTTGAATCTCGTTGAACCTTTCTTGGAGTTATGGGTCTAGTCTGCCATGAGCAATATCGACTTGAGTTCTCTGTATCCTCTGCCTTGGCGTGTTGCTGAAGAAAAGTCCCGGAAGCGGACTCGGTGGGTGATATTGGACGCTACGGACAATTTGGTAGCGATTCCAGCGGGTGAGACTCAGGACGAGTGTCGTGCGGTGGGCGAGTTGATTGTGGAAAATTCCAAAACAGGAGCGAGTCATGAAAGATCAGGTTGAGCAGCATATTCCGGTGTCTTCGATCAAGGTGTCGCACAATCCTCGGAAGTCGCATCGCGGCCTGTTGGATTTGTGGCATGAGAAGGGTCGTTCGGATCGTTCGGAAGAGGACCGCAAGTCGTTTGTGGCTCATATCGACGAGAAGTTCCCGCACATTCGGGAGCGGTCGAATTCGCTACGGGTGCATGGTCAGATTTTGCCGGTGACTCTCCGTCCGTATCGTTCGGGTGGTCAGGGTGAGTATCTGTACGGGATTGCCAGCGGCGAGTGTCGCATTTTGGCCTTTGGTTTGATCGAGGCTGAGACGGGTGTGCCGCAGACGGTACGGGCGATCTCGAAGCAGATGACGGTGGACGAGGCGTTCGAGCAGGGGATTGTGGAGAACACGGAGCGTAAGGATATGGACCCGCTGGATTTAGCGGCGGCATATCACGAAATGCTGACGGTTCGCATCAATCCGGCGACGAAGCCTGGGGGAGCTTTGTACAACAAGAAGCATCCGAAGGGCCGTCCGTACACGTTGCAGGAGTTGGCGGATCGAGTGGGCAAGGATTACCATTGGGTCCGTGGCCGTGCTGCCCTGGTGTATTTGCCGGAGAAGGAGCAGAATGCTCTGGTGGCTGGCAAGCGGAATTTGACGGCGATGTGCAAGCTGGCCTGCAAGTACAAGTCGGCTGAGACGGGTGACACCACGGACGAAGTGGAAGTTGAACCAAATTCGATCAAGGGCGTCAATAAGAAGGAGCGTCGTCGCCGTGTGGTGGCGATGCCGAAGCTGGTGTCCTTGTTCGATGCCACACCGCACGCCAACCGGGAGCGACTCCAGGCATTGGCGGAAGTGATGGGTATTGTGAGTGAGGATGGAAACCCGGTGACTCCGGCGAAAGCCTTGGAAATCGCTTTGGCAGAGCGAGCGGAGCGGGCGACCGAGAAGGAACTGGCTGAGGCACGCAAGCTGGAAAAGGCCGCGTCTTCGGCTGCTTAGGTCGAAATAGACTCGATGGCGAATCGAAAGGAATGAATATGGTCGTAGAACCTGTCAAGTTGTCGGCGAGCGAGGAGTTGCTGTGTCTCACTCTGTTGAGGGACAGCAACAAATTGCTCAAGAAGTGGGCGAAGTTTTATGGTTTCCGCAAGGGCCGTGAGTTTCGCAACAAGGTGTTTGGTGGCGACCGCAATCCGGGCGGGGTGATTCCGAAGAACAAGCTGAAGCAATTCCATGCCGACTTGGAGATCATCCAATCGGTGCGAACGGCTCCGGTGATTGCTTTGGGCGGTCGCACGGTGGAAATGGCGATGTTGCAGGGCTTCATTCGCTTATCGAACAAGCACGCACGTCGTTGGTTCCATGCTGTGGGTGGTGCCGACGTGGATGACTTTGAGCAGGAAGCGGCCTTGGCGTTGCTGGATGCCATTTATGGCTTCATTCGGGAAGACATTACCTTCAGCACCTATGCTTGGGCGGTGCTGAAGAACCGGATGATTTACTCGACGAATAAGTTGAGCAAATTGTCTCCGTTCACCAATGACGACCGGGAATTGTTGATCCGTTACGAGGAAGCTCGGATGGACTTCGATGGGCCGGTGTCATTCGATCAGGTGGTGACTTCCTTGGGTCTGGAAGCGTCTGAGATCAGTCTGTTGAATCAGATGCTTACCAGAGTGGTGAATGAATCGCAGATCAGCGATGGCAGCAACAACGACGATGCCAGCATGTCGCCATCATCGAAGGGTGGGAACGACTACACGGCTCTCCGTCGTGATATTCGGGCCTCAGACAACGACCATGCTATGGTGTTGTCGGTTCGGTCGGCCATTGATCGGGCGGGCCTGACGGAGTTTGAAACGGTGGTGTTGGAAACCTCGTTGAACCCGTACTACGGTTGGCAGACTGACATTGCCAAGAAATATATCAATCCTGTGACCGGCAAGGCTTATACGCGGGCCGGGACGGGTGTTGCCTTGAAGAACGCTAAGGCGAAGGTCAAGGCTCAATTGGAGGATGCTGCATGATAATGAGGTTCATTCGGTGGCTATTCGCTTTCCCTGGCTACTGTTCGGATTGTAAGGAAAAGAACAAGGTGATCTACGGACCTACATTCGAGATCGAATACTGTCCTGTGTGCAACAAGAGGTCGTAATGGTCGCAATAAACTGGCAACCGGGTCAAGAAGACCTGGACTGGACTCGGAACCTAATCCGCATGATGCGGGATGGTGGTCGGTGGGGTCATCCGGCGACCGGCAACGTCTATGTCTTCCGCAAGCAGGCCAAGACCTTGGAGTTTGTTCATGGTGAGGCATCCCATGAACTGCATGAGAACACGGTGAAGGTGTTCGAGGCACTAGGTTGGCAGGTTGTGGACAAGCGGGATGAGTAAGACCAGTCGTCGCAAGCATCGCCGCGAGAATCTCGCCAAGAGGATGAAAAAAGCAAAAAACAATCGTGACATTACGGTTCGTTTTTTGCTTTCTCTTGGCGAGAACATGACTGATGGTGAGCGGGCTGATCTATACCGCGATCTGCTGATGGATTATTGTTTCTTTTCTGGTCTGGAAACCAATGTCCATCGTCAAGAACTGTTGAATCGCATTGCCGCTGATTATGGTTGCAATGCTCCTCGTTTGGGAAAGGATTCAGCCCAAGACCTGCTTTCTCGTTTGCAGAAGATGACAAAATGAAGCACACCAGCACCAGACTATTACTCAACAACAATCCGGCCAATCCCGTCACGATGAGCGTCAAATGGACTGCTGACAGCGACGGGCATGGTTGGCGTGGCGAAGTTGTTGTCTGGAAGGATCACAACGAGAAACTTGCTGAGGGGCATAGGATTACGATCCGGCAGGGGCAACCTTTGGGTTCGATTTCCATGTCGTTTGACGAGGCTGTGGGTGCTGGAGCCTGGAAGTTCTACTCATTCGAGGGAACGGGTATTACGGAGCGTGACCTTCAATGGGCGACTGCCTGGGCGGCTCTTGCGTTGCGTGACAAGTTGATTTGTTCAAACAAAAAACCCCTTTATTGAGGTTATTGTGATGAGTCATATCTTAGACAGCCGCTCTTTTTTCAACAGCACGGACAAGGGGCAAATGTTTGACGACTGGTTGAATGCTGGTTTGATGGAAGAGCATCCTGACGGCAACATCAGAAGCGTGTTGGGTCGAGGTCCATACAGACTGTGCGACCCTCCTGAAGATTTGGTTATTATTCATCAGGGCCAGACTTATCAAGCCAATTGCAAGACCACCCCTGAATTCCTTGAGGCCATGCATCAACTCAATGAGGGGATCATACCTGACAGGTTCACCAAGGGCGTTCGAGACGGGCAAACTCGGCACGGGCAACAAAGAAAACGTGTAGTCAACGGCTCACTCGCAGCAATGCGTAAGTTGTGGAATGAAGCCAAGACCAACGAAAGTGCCTATCAGCACTTACGAGAGACTGTGGTGCAGGCTTACCCGGACTACGAAGTGGAGCAACTACCAAAAGAAAAAATCTTATGGTTTGTTGAACAAATCATCAAAACCCACGAAGCAAAGGCCAACTAATGTCTGGATTCTCTCAAGATCATCGCAACGAATTGCGAGCGGCTCTACTGTCGAACATATCCAGTTGGATGCCGCAATTTCCTGATCCGCAGGAGTGCATCAACTACTATGGTGAGTCTGCCTTCCCGGAGTCAGTGACAGACGAGTTGCTGGATGGGGAGATACCAGACAACGGGCTGAGTTTCGGGGCTACGCTGGCTATACAGCAGACAGCAATTGCCATTACTCTGGACATGATGATCGACGCTATTGAAAGGCATTCATGAAGCCTGTTTACGACCGCTACGACAAGCCGATCCAGGCTGGTGATATTCTTGACGTACAACGTGCTGGTGAGCATGTTGTCTTCGAGGAAAATGGAGAACTGTGGTTCACGCCTTATGGAAAGCGTGAGCGTGTCCGAGATTACTTCCGCAACGACATTGTGCTGGTGGAGAATTCATGAAGAATTTGCCGTTGAGTCATGACGAGGCCGCTTTTCTTTTGGTTTTGTTGAATGAGGAGCCGAACTGGAGTTCATTGCCGGTGCCGGTCGATCAGATTGACTTGCCAGCCCTGACGGAGCGTGTGCGTCGGTTGTGTTGGGAGTTTCATTGGGACGGCAAGGACAATATGCCTGTGCAGTCCGACACGACATTTACATTGGCATTTAATGCGAGCGACCAGAACTTGGCTCGGTTGCATGACGTGTTGATTGATCTTCAGGACCAGTTTGACCGTCCGGTGACTTACGACTTGGTGCGAGAGATTCTCCGCGAAGACGAGTTGTTATTGGCGGACGTGATTAAGTGGGGCGGGAGTGACACCGAGGTTGCGGACACGTTGTACCGCAACGTCAAGAACAACAAATATCCTACCATTTTGCCGAGGAAGGCCCAATGAAGGTTGAGATTGGCTTAGGCGAGCAAGATGGTTTCGTCAAATTCTTTTTGTTTCGCTTTGAGAGTGGGCTGGTGTTGAAGTCTCATCACCAGCCTTTGCCGTTTATTGGGGAGGTTGGGCGTCAGCAGGTGCGTGCCCAGGTCACTGCGTTGGCAGATCAGTTAGAGAAGGACGGCCATGAAGTGGTAGGCCGTGACTTACTCAGCAAAGTATCATAGGAGAGAAGACATGGGATGCCGTTCGGACTATATGGAGCCAAATTCGCAAGAAAAGGCTCTATCGCAGGTGGCTTGTTTTCTGGATGAACTGGATGGGAAGAAAGACCCGCTCCAGCATTTGGATGGGATGCATCCGAGTGTCTACAACAAGGGCCTCACGGAGAAACAGGCCGACAAGTTGGTGGCGAAGCTCTGTAAGCGTTGCCAGGAAGTGGACGTGACGAAGTATTCGCTGGAGTTGCAGATTTGGTGGCGTGACCATCAAGCGGCAGACAAGCGGCGAGTTGAAGAAGAGTTGGCTGCCAAGAAGGACGAGGCGGCTCGGAAGAAGGCATTAGCGAAGCTGACTCCCCACGAACGAAAGTTGTTGGGGTACTAATCATGATGCCATACGTTTGCACGGGCTGTGGAGCCTGTAATTGTCGTCTGTGGCGTCAATATCAGACGGTACTGGACGGGATTGAACTGAAGTGCATTGATTGTGCTTTGGAAGAATATCAAGAAAAGCATCCCGGTGACGAATTACCTCAAGTCCGGGAATCGTTGCAACAGGTGGGGCACGACCTAACCGATCAGGTTGGTGGATTGATCCCGGCTGTGCCCACCAAGGAAAACGACACCTTTTGGGGATACACGTCTGTTCCGCAGGATCGGGTGGAATGGTGGTATTCTTTACCAATTCGTGATCTAGGAGAACCAGAATGAGTTGGCGTACCAAACCGTATTTGACGTTGGCTGGACTGATCGGCTTTGCCGCATTGGCTCTTGCCCCTGGTGCCGTGATGGCGGGGTTGTGGATTTACAACGCCATCCAGTACGACATTCATGTCAATGGATATTTGAAGCGAGCCGCCGACGCCAATACGGTATCGAGGGCGAAGCAGGAACTCGACACGGCCTTGGAGAGCATCGAGCGGTTGGGTTGGACTTCTGGCTCGACTCATGTGCTGTACTACACGCCAGCGAACGATGTGGGGTTCTGGTATGAGAACCTGAAGGAATCATCGCAGGAGTTGGCAGGCATATCGGACAGTTCGCCGCCGCTGGAACGCAGCAATATGTTGATGAAGCTCCGGGAGACGATCTTGGATGAAGGGGGCGAGAGCGTCAGTGTGACGGCCCCGGACGGGATCAGCGTCTTCCCGAACAACAAGGCATTCTTCATCGGGGATTGGCTGAGTTTCTTTTGGATCGTGGGGGTAGTGGTATATGTCCTGCGAACGCGGGACATTGGTTGAACCAATCTGTGAGTTGACCGTCTAGGTTGTCGGGTGGTTATCCGAAATTGAACCTCACCAAAGGCCAGCAGATGATTTTGCCGAGGCCGGGCAGGACAGTAGGCTCTAGCCACCCATCGTTTGGAGCGTAATGTGTTTGGATACTGTGCGTTATGTCGAGCGAAAGAACTCGAATTGTATGATACGCTGGTTTATGACCAGCGTCATTTTGAGGCTTGTCGTGACGCGGGGTGCAAGCATCCTCCAGCTTATCCAGACATTACGGCCAACGTGAAGTACGAAGACGAGCAGCCGGTGGTGTGGGATGGTGCGGCGTTTGTTTCGATGGAGTCGTACTGTTCAGACCGCAATTTGGTGTTGTTGGGGATTATCGACAACTCGGCGGCTGAGTGGTTCGACACGGCCTTATTTTCGAGGAAAGAGCGATGAGTGAGGAAGGCTTATACATCGTTCGGGCTGCCATTCGAGACGACCAGGGCGGGATTCATTCTGTGCCGATTCCTGGCAGGCATCACGACGTTATCAGGCAAATGCGAGAAGCTGGTTATACTGGCCCGGTGCAGGGTGATCGTCAAGGGTTTCTGTTGAACACGGGGCAATTTGTGCGTCGGAAGCCAGCGGAGCGTATTGCTCGCAAGGCGGGCCAGATCAAGAACGATGGAAAGATGATTTCCAGCGTGTTGACCAGCGAAGATTTGTGGTAAACCCGGACGATTTCTGAAAGCTGCCGTTAGTAGTCAGTAGGACAAGCGTTTTTTTCACTTTGGGACCAATAGAACGATGAATTACGAACCTACTGCTGCCGACATTGCTTTGACTTTCGCTGCCCGCCAGACTCCGGCGAGCCAGTTTTCCCATTGGGAGATTTCCACTGAGGAATTGATCGAACGCACTGTTCGTAATTTCCCAAAGTGGGAGCAATCCTATCGTGAGGGCGTCATTTCGGTGCCTGTGGAGCCGCAGGGCTTCTTCAGTGCTTTGGTGACTCTCCAGGCCGGGGATCGTCTGGTAGGCGAATACGCGGCCCGTCAGGAGGGCGAGGAGCCACGTAAGGGGACGTTTGCTGTGGCCGGGCGGAAGTTGCCTGCCAAGAGTGTGAACGTGATCCTCTACAACCATGCCGTCTTGGCTGAGAAGAACGAGCAGTCGAGCGAGTGTGAGTGGGAGATTATCAGCGTGAATGCTTCTCCCACTGAGGGCGAGACACCGATTCCGCCTGGGGCATTGATTGCCAATCACCTGGAATTGTCGGGTGGTACGGCGACCAATATGACTGACGCCGAATTTGTGGCGGCGTTACGCAAATCCACTGAATTCTGGAAGGACAAGGCTCTATTGGCCCCTGTCCGGCTTGTTGATGGGTCAAACCTGTAAGGAGGGACGATGAGTCTCGGCATATTGATTGTTGGTTCGGATGATGTATGGCCTCCGCAATATCCAGCGATGGTCTACAAAAACAAGGTAGGGGGCACGCCGCCCATGCCGGAAGGTCGATATGTATGTCGCCAGATTGGCGGCTTCAACGACTACGAAACCGGAGCCGTCATCCATCTGGAACTGGCCGTACACGTCGATCAACTACCCAAGAATGCCCAAACCAACAAGATCATGGGCCATCGGCAAGATCGGGACGGCGAAGTCTACAAACAAAACTGGTTTCCCGTCGAGCAGATCGGAAGTCAAGGCACAATCAAGACTTACGTTGATGAAGAGACGGCTCGGCTGATTTTGGAGCAGATGCCGCAGCTTCGCACGTTGGTTTGCCCGTCTGAAGACGGAGCCGATTCCCAAACCTATCGAGCAGCAGCATAAGCTGTTATCTCTGAACAACTTACGTTCGTTGAACCAATCCGTGCTTTCGTCGTCTATCTTGTGTAGGCGACGAACACGGATTTTGGCGATTCTGGAGATACCATGACTGCATATCAACGAGAGAAGCGATTTTTTGGTGAGGGAGACGCTCAGAAGCGTACTGCTCCGACGACGGATGCGAAGCGATGGGCGGTGAATTACCGCGACAACGAGGCTTGTCCTCTGTACCGTTTCGTAGGCAACGAGAAGGCGAAGCGTATTCTGGCGACGATTGGGTACAACGCCCTGGGTCGTGAGAATCATGTGGCCCGCGAATTGGCGTTGGCTTTGCTTGGTCCTCCGGGCACGGGCAAGACGACGTTGGTTCGGTTGTTTGCGGAGCAGTTGGACCTGCCGTTCATGGAAGTCGGCCCGAAGCAGATCAAGACCTTGGATGATATTTTCAAGGAAATCGAGCGGGTTCTTCGGGTGAGCGGGACGCCGTTGGTGGAATATCACAAGGAGAGCAACTACTTCTTGCCGCCGATGGTTGTGTTCATCGACGAAGTTCATGCTTTGAGCAACTCGGTTGTTCAGGGTTTGCTGAAGGCGACGGAGTACAACGACGGGGTGTTGGTGACGGAGAGCGGCAAGACGATCAACATGGCTAACGTGACGTGGTTCATCGCTACGACGGACAGTGGCAAGTTGTTCGACGCCTTCCGTACCCGCTTCATGACGGTTGACCTCAAGCCGCTGTCGAAGCCGGAAATGGCTCGCGTGGTGAAGTTAAACAACCCGACGTGGAGTGATGAGGTTTGTGAGTTGGTTGCCCACTACATGCCTCGTAACAGCCGCAAGGCGTTGGAATTCGCACGCTACATGAAGTTGGTGCAGAAGATGAGCGGCGACAGTTGGGAGACTGTGGCCCGCGAAGTGGCTGACACCTACGGTATTGACGAATTCGGGATGCACGAAACGCATCTGACGATTCTCAAGGCGTTGGGCCAGGGTCCGATCAGTCGGAGCCGCATGGTCAACGTGGTGGGGAAGAAGATCGAAGAGATCGAGAACTTCATCATGCCGTGGTTGGAAGTTGCCAGCGACGATCAACCGGCTCTGGTGACGGTGAGTAGCAAGGGCTACACGATCACTGAGGCTGGTGTTGCTGAACTTCGCAAGCGGAGCCTCTCGTACAGCGAGAAGGCTGTGGCTAAGGCAGCGTGACCAAACGGGCGGGGGCAACCTCGCCCGTTCTTTTGGAGCAATCAAGATGGATGCAACGGTTGGAAACATGCGGCAGCAAGCCGCGTTCAGTGACAGCGACCGTCCTCTCGTCATTGTAACTGGCGACAAGGACTTGCCCCCACTCGAAGTAGTGAGGGTGTATCCCGACACCACCGACCAGCACGGCAACTTCGTGAAGGGCGGCACTTTCAAGATCGAAGTCAAGAGGGTTCAATGAAAATAAATTGGCATTTACAGTCTGGCGAAGAGATCGCTCCATTGAGCGGCACGGTCCATGTCTTCAAGGACGTGCATGGTCGAGTATCGTATGTTCGTGAGAACGACGACAACAACCCGACCGAGCGTCTCAACGTCAACGACCTGACTGTGGACGAACTGAAGGCGGTCATCAAGCACAAAGAGCAGAATGCCACTCGGCTGGTGCCTGCCCGTGAAGTCCAAGACGGTCATTTCTTTCGGAAGCGAACGGGTACGGTTTGCTATGTGAAGCTGACCGAATCATCGGTACGGTTTCTGAAGTTGGACCCGGAGAAGGTCTACGGTGTGTGTGACTACGGCAACGTCACGGTAATGGACCCTGACAAGAACGTGGTGGCACTTGGCGAAACATCCTACGAGAGTGACGACGATTGGCGATATGAATAGCGACGAATTTTGCGACTTAAATCTGATAGAACCAGAACGCAGTCGTGAACAATGGCTCCAGTGGCTTAATGAAGAAAAAACAATGGTTCGTCATCGTTTTGGAGACGATGAAGAAGCTATGGAGCTTTGGCCTGATGATTATTACGAAAAGATGATTAAATGGTGGGAGAGTGCGTCTAGCACTATGATTGATCCCATCGAAGTTTTCCACGACGAGGATGGAATCATTCGCATTGACGATGGCTATCATCGCGTGGCAATCAGCCATTTACTGAGATTGCAGAAAGTTCCCATTATCTGGAGTCGATGATATGAGTAGCTGGACGGAAACTTGGAACGAGATTCATCAGGCTCTCCGTGGCACTACGGAGGCCAATCCGGTGACTGTGAAGGAACTGGCGGCGAAGACCGGCTATTCGGAGGCCACGGTTCGAGATCATCTTCGGGGTGAAGTTCCAAGTCGCCGTGAAGGCCGAACAATGGTCTACTGGACACCAATTGATGGTGTGTGGCGTAAGAATGAGACGTTCGGGGTGTATCTCCGTAATGTCAAGAAGACGCTATTCGGCCTGGGCTACGATTTGACTGCCGCATCATGGGAAGTGCATGACCACTTCAACCAGCAGGTGTTCGAGGGCTACATGAGGCTGGACGAAGGCGATCCGCTATCCAAGGTGCCGAAGCATCCAACGCAGGTAGCTCTGGAGATCAAAAAGTGGATCGAGGCGGTTGTGGATGAAGACAAACGCAGTCGCCTTGCAGCGAAGGGATTGCAACCGAAGGGGGACGAGTGATGCACGACGGGCTGATTGATGCCATCCGGGAGTTGCAAGAGAATCCCACGGGCAATAGCCTATACAAGCTGTTGCGAGAATTTCATGCAACGACTCGCGGTGGATGGCTCTGGCAAGAGATCATTGATGCTGTGGAGACGGCGACGGGTGAGACGGTGGACACTGAGAACAAAACTCCCAAGAAATACACTCGCCACGTTCGCAGTCCTGGGGCGTTTTTTCAAGGTTTAGCAAAGGGTGAAATCTTCACCTATTCGTTTTCGAGCCTTGACTATCGTTCGGTGGAGAAGGAAGCGGCCCGTCATGGCGTGACGATTGAGTATATGTCGCCGGGGACGAGGGAGTACAAGCTGTTCGGTTGTTGCACTTGCAGGAGGGTGAAATGAAGAATCAGGATCGAGTTGAGACGTTGGTTCGCATAACTGGCCTGGAAGTGACTCGTTACGAACAGGGCGGGGTGCAATACTTCGTCTTTGGTGATCCGTCGCAGCCGTTGAAGTCGGTCTGCACGTATCAAAAGGCAAAAATATTTGCTGAGGGCTATGCCTTGGGCAAGCAATTTGTTTTGGAGACAACTTACCATGAGTAGTGGCTGGCACGAAGACTTTGGGGATGAACCCTCGGTTGAGGAACGGTATCCAGAGGATGAATACTTGATGTGGCAGCGACCTGTCACAATGGTTGAGATCATCCGGGAGCGGGCCAGGGAGTTCGTGAACGAGAATTTCGTTCGTCCCACGGAGTCGGACTATTTGGTAATTTGCAACGCGATGTTGCTCGGTGCAACAATCCAAGCGGAGCTAAATAGTTCGGAGGAAGGCAATGGGTTATCAAACAGAAATCAGAACCGAGATCAGCGATCAGATCAGGGAGTTGATGCAGGAGGGCAATCCGCCCTGGATGCGTCAGACGTGCCTTTCTGATCCCGCTGCGGGCTTCCCTACGAATGCGTACACCAAGTATGCATTCACGGGTATCAATCCGTTGTTGCTCACCATGTCGGCTGAAAAGCGTGGCTATACGAGCAAGTGGTGGGCAACGTACAATCAATGGCGTAAGCTGAAGCTCTCGGTGCGTCCTCGCCCGGCCTCGGTGCCTGAAGGCGAGTGGGGCACGAAGATTATTCAGTGGGAGCCAGAGCATCGCATGGTGGACAAGGGCGACTCGATCAAGATTGAACGCTACCAGCGGTTGAAGACGATCACGGTGTTCAACGCACAGCAGGTGACGGGAGAGGGATTCAAGGACTATCGAGTCCTGTTGAAAGAGGAGATCGACTGGCGTGCTGTGGATTACAGTCCAATGGATCGGCTGGTCGAGGCATCACGGGCGAATATCGAGTTTGGATATGAGCAACCAATTTACAAGCGGTTGCCGGACGATTTGATTGGGATGCCTGACCGGGAGAAATTCTTGGGCAATGATCCCGATTATTACTCGGCATTGATTCATGAATTCTTTCATTGGGTGGAGTGGCGTCTGGCATGGCGTGGCACTTTGGCGATGGGGGAATTGATTGCTGAAATTGGTACGGGCATGTTGGAAACCGAGTTGGGTTTCCCGCATAGTCACGACCAGACCAATTACAACAAATATCTGGATGAGTGGCTGTCGGAAATGAAGAAAAACCCGAAGTATATCTTCGATGCCGCCGCACAGGCTTCCAGGTCACTTGATTTTCTTTTGTCCTTCATTCATCCAGGAGCGGACAATGAATCTGAATGAAACTCGCAAATTTCTGGACCAGCTTCGGTGGGAATTGATTGCCAAGGAGTACAACCTGACGCATGGTGGCGAGCAGCATCCAGAAATCGACGAGAAGGTGGCTGGCTTGGCCGTAGACGGCCTGTTACTCCCGGAGCGGACGATCATCGAAACTCCCGATGGGCTGTCTCAGGAGCAGCGTGAGGCGGTCCAGCGGAGTGTGGTTGAGCAAGTGGCTGAGGAGCGGCGGACGCAGCTTGACGCTGTGGAAATGATCTTGGCCTTGATCGACGAGGAAATCGACACGGAAGACGACGAGATCATCTACGGAGTGCATTTCACCGAAGAATAGCTTTGATTTACAACAAGCCACAATTGGAATAAGATAGGAGTGGTATTATGCCACTCCTTTTTTATTGGTGAACGATGCGAGAATGCACAAAATGTCATGGCACCGGCTTATACGTCGGATTTGCCGAGCCGCCTGGAACGGCGGTAATTTGTCGGGACTGCCACGGTGTTGGTGGAGTCATGGTTGGTCGTGGCCCGGAATATACGGGCCGCAAGAAGCACGAAAAGCATATCGAGCGGGTATTTGTTGATGGCGGGATGTGGATGACCCGCGAAGAACTGGACGCCCGCGACAAAACGGTTCCCATCAATACGTTCTACTCGCAGGTCAAAGCTGATGGATATAGCGGCGACGGAGTGAGTGGAAAATACAGGAGCATCGACGATGAGTAGTCCGATTGCCGACCAAGACTATGATTGTTTCTTCTGCCGTCGTGCCGACCGCACGATTAAGCAGGGAGAGCGATACGTCGAATGGCATGAAGCTGTTAATTATCAAGAAAACCCCACACTGGAAGGCGTGTATCGGCTGCGTCTGCATCCCCGATGTGCGGTGATGCTTGGGGAGCGATTGATTGGTGATGCCTGTGAGGCCAATCACCATGAGCCGCACCCTGATTTCCAAAGCGACAGAACCATTTTGACGCTGGTGGAAAGCCGCACTCGCCAGGGGCAACCCTATGAGGATGAGGACGATGATTAAGTTAGCCAAAGTCTGTGTGCGAGCGAACGTCGATCCTCAAGTAGCGAACAAAGCCTTGTTTGAGGCCCATCCTCTGCCTGCACGCCGTCCGTGGGCGAGGGAGGTTGAAGTGGACGGTGAGCGATACGTTGTGGGGCAGGGGAACAACGAAGAATATTTTGTTTGTTTGCCGTTGCCTTTCAGCGGCCACACCGATGATTGGAAGATGATTCTTCCGATCCACTCGGCTGTGGATTTGTTGGAGCAGCTTCGTGAAGTATGACAAGGCGGTGTCTTTGTTTCACACCTGCTGGATGATTTTGGTGATATTGTCATGTTTTCTGATGGTTGCCGGTGTCTGGTTCTTCAGAAAGCCTCAATATCTTCTGTATATGTCCGTGCCGGTGTGGGTGCAGAATATCAGCACATGGATATGGGGAAAGCCAACTGAACGCATATCAAAAACATGCCCACTATCCAGACTGGAGGTAGCTCTGCACAACAATGAGCCGATCAACAAGTGGTGGATTTTCCAACCAGTAGTGACGTTCATTCTGGTGACTTTGGCAACTATGCTCGCTGTACATTGGCTGAATAACTATGCGAACATTCCCTAATGGCTTCGAGCATTGCACCAAATGTGGTCGCCACTACAATCATTCAGTTTCTTGTCGGTGTAAGAGTATGAAAAAGAAAAAGAATCCATTTACCAAACGGACACTGACGGAAACGCAGCGTTGGGCGTTGGAAGATGAGATCAAGTTGATGCTCCATGCCAGCCGGGACTGTCTACGCAATCAGGGACAAGACACTACGAAAATCACGTTCGACGCATCAGATGCTTACTACGGAGAGGCGTTTGGGGTTGTGCGTGGCTTGGTCGCCATGAATTATGGCGTATTCGACGCCGACAACATTCCAGGGCATCATGGGGATCGCAACCTCAAGCACTGGTTCTCCACGCTTTGTGAGGAAGTGCTGCATGAGGAAGGATACTACAACGGCAGCAATCACTGTGATTTCTGTATGGAGAAATACGGTCGCGGGGGACGGCGATGACGGCCAAATTGGTGTCAAGGATACATACAGGTTGGGTTGTGCTTGGATTATTTTGTTGGCCTGTGGTGGCTGGCTTTGTACGACCGCAGCAAATTCTGGCGGCAATGATCGTACAAAGTCTAACGACTGTGATATGGATTACAGCAGGAGCCAAGTATATCTGCCCGCTGAGAGCGTTGGAATTTGCGTTACGCGACGGAGAGCCAATCAACAAATGGTGGATCGTACAACCGATAGCCACTTTGATGTTTGCCGTCATCTTTTGCGAAGGCGTTTGGTGGCTGGCAACTTGGAGAATACATTGAACAAAAACAGAGAACTACTTCGACAGGCAACTGAAATTGTGACTGAGGCGTTTCATGTGCCTCGTCGTCCGCCGACTTTGGGGTTCGACCTCGACGGCACCATTACGGAGTCGCCGGACTTCTTCAGTATGCTGTCCAACGTGTGGCCGGGGTGGGTGTACATCGTGTCGTACCGTAGCGACTACGACAAGGCCAAGTCCTTGGTGGATGAGTTTGGGATGAAGTACGAAGAACTCATCCTGGTGGATCGCATGGACGGCAAGGCGGCGGTGATCGAGGATCGAGAGATCGACATTTTCTTCGATGACCAGCCGGAAATGCTGAAGAATATCAAGCGGAACTGTCAGGTCTTCCTGGTTCGCAATGGAGGTAATTTCGACTGGCGTGATGCTCGTTGGATGATGAGCAATCACACAGGGAAGATCATTTAGATTTTCTCCCACGGTGGGAGATTCAATTTCTGTCTATTTTGAGCGATTTTGGTCATGGCTTCGTCCGGGTCAAAATCGCTCGTTTGATTTGGTCCCAGGTCAGGAAACGCCACGCTGCCACGATGCATACCAACATTGGTTGGGCCTGCATCATCATGTTTGAATCCTGTGGCATTATAGAGCTTCGCCAGAGCAGTCATAACGGTCATCATATATGGAATTAGCCGTTCATCGCCACCATTATCACGCAGAGCTTCTCTAGCTAGACGCTCTTGTTCTGTGGGGTCGATAGGAAAGCCTTCCATATCAGGATATTCATCAACAATTGCGGTTACAAAGTCGGCGGCATCCTTAATATCCTTGGACGCATTCATATCAACATAGTGCTGCAAAATGGCATAGATTCCGTTGTTAAGTGGCAGCACGTCAATAATGGGGGTGTGCAATGTTTTATCTTTGACCGACATGAGGGCGACATTAGCTTCGACTTGGTTGGCACTGAATTTCACCACGTATTCGCCCACGAAATATGCTCGCCCGGCACCACCATCACGATAACGAGGCAGGACGCCGGGGGCAGCTTCAATGCCGTGTGATCGTAACCAGTCGTGGATTGGAGAGGGTTGCAACCAGAACCGTTCAGTAATATCATGGGCCTTCATCGACTCATTGGTAGTCGGCTTAGGCGGCAACGCGATCAAATTCTGAAGAATACCAGCAATTTGGCGTATCTTGCGTTTCAGGTCTTGGTTGTTGAACCATTTTTTGAAGAGTGGCTTTTCCATACGCTTATTTAGTGCAAAGGACAACAAATGGGCATCAATTGGGAACAAAAAGGCAATTGGCACATTCATGGTAAGGAAGTTATGCCGTGGATGGAGACTCGTCCTCATTACTGCGACCGGGGCAACTACTTGGTCAAGCTGCACTATTGGGGCACGCTTTGCCGTGAGGGAGCCATCGACGAATCTGATCTGTGGCCTCGATATTTCTTCGATTTTGAAGCCGCTAAAGCGGAAACTATTGCTTGGCTCAAGACCAGAAATCTGTACATTCCAGAAGTCTCAGTGTGGACTCCTGGCCTCGGTGATCCCTACGCTGCTGAATGTTGCGGTCAATCTATGCGGAGCTAGGTTGAACAGGACAAATAGGCAAAGAAATCAATGAAAGTTTCATCTTGACTGCTAGGGAGAAGTTTGTAGATTTAACCTCAAGGGGTTCTTTCACAACTTTCTATCGGAGGCAGTCGGATGGGCGAAATCGCATTGATTTTAGCACTCATGGCACCTGGGCAAGTTCCACGCACAGCGGCACAAACGCAGACACAGCAACAGAAGTTGCAATTTCAAGATGAGTTTGAATACCCCTTGAACTTGGAGAAAGAGGGGATTCAACTTCCGTGGGTGTACGACACCAAGCTACGTGAAATCTTGCGATCCAAACGCACGATCTTCTACAAGCTGCCGGAAGTGTATCAGTTCTACATCCCGCCGAGTCAGATCAAGCATGTTAATCTGACACTAGGAACCGAAACTTATACAACGCAGCGGGCGGTGTATGGGGTTTACTACACCGAGTTCCTTTCTTTATTCAACGCGAACGCCGACTTCCCTTGGGAGGGAACTGTGGGCTTGAACGCGGCCAAGCGGGATGACTTGCTCGGCACCCAATATGGTGCTGTCAACTTCATCCATTTGCCAGAGAACAAGCCGATCTTGATTCTCAATGAGCGGCCCATTAAGTGGATATTCCCTGCTGGCACAATGGCTGCGGAGATATTGTGGACCAAGGACTCCAAGGGCAAGAAATGGGTCTACGAAATTCGCACCCGCACCAAGGACAAAGAGTGTGAGTATTGGACGCCGGGCATTTATCGTCCCCTGGGCACTGATGACGAGTTGTGTCGGGAGTTGGGCATTGCCGATTATATCCCGGCCAAAAAACACTTGTTCTTTCGTAATCCAGAAGAAGATGAAGTCTTCAAGATGGACGGCATGGTTGAACGACTGCCGGACTTGAGCGAAGATGAAACCAAGCGAATCTTGCAAAAGGGCTTCAAGGACGTGACCCACAATGAGTGGAGTCCGGCCAGCGATCAGAAGTTCTCGATATTGCCCAAAGATTACAGCCTGGGCCTGATTACGGTTGATGAAGTCTCTTGTGCTTCATGCCATCGTCAGACGCAAATCTCGGTGAGGAATTTGATTCCCAAAGAGCCGTTAATCATCAAGAATCCCGGCACTGTGGGCAATATTCGTGGCTGCGACGGCATCTTTACTTGGCACCCTTTCTCCAAGAAGTCGGTGCGGAAGTCTTCGTCGGAGCCTACACCACCTGCGATCAGCTTGCGTAAATACGACACTGAAAATGGTTTTGTGAAACTCTACAAGTCGGAAGAAACCGGCTTCGACTTGGAAGATTACAAAATCACGGAGTATGTCCAGTCGGCTCTGGAAGACTACGAATTGCCGGAGAACCGTTTATTCCTTCATTCCAAAAAGAGTTCTGTGCCTCCAGCTAAACCAGAGTGATCTATGTTGCAACCTGTGGACATGGAGCGGCTGGATGTGCTGCACCGCAAGTTCCAAGCACGCCAAAAGCATATGCTTGGATTTCCCATCAACTGCAAGCCCAAGGTCAAGGATGACCTATCGCCGTTTCTCGACTTTGTTCTCAATAACCTCGGTGATCCATTTGCCGGTGGTAATTACGGACTGAACACCTTTGAGTTCGAGATCGAAGTAGTTCAATTCTTCGCTCGTCTCCTGGGCCTGGAGCATAGTTGGGGATACGTCTCCAATGGTGGCTCTGAAAGCAATCTCAAAGGCATCATGATGGGGCGAGAACGCTACCCTGACGGCGTTCTCTACTACTCTGAGGCTTCCCATTACAGTATTCCCAAAGCGGCTCATATGTTGGGCCTGGACGCTGTACGGATTGCAGCCCTTGACGACAAATTGTGTGTCGCCGATCTGATCTTGCATTTAGATCGACACCGGCCAGCGATATTGTCGCTCAATGCGGGCACCACAATGGCTGGAGCTTGTGACGACATCCCTGGAATTCTGAATTTATTGCGTGGGCAGTCGTGCTTTGTGCATGTGGACGCGGCACTATCGGGGGTCATGTACCCTTTCATTGCTGAAGCTCCCGTAGCAGACTTCACTCTCGACATTGATACCATCGCTATTTCCGGGCACAAGTTCTTGGGTTGTCCGATCCCTTGTGGCGTGCTGGTGAGCAGGCATACGCAAAAAACGAATCGTGTGGAATATATCGGGTCCACTGATTCAACTATTTGCGGGTCGCGGGATGGCTTCTCGGCTTTAGCATTGTGGCACACCATCAAGAGTTTGGGATATGAAGGCATATCTGAATTGGTGCGACAGTGCATGAATCTGGCCGATTACGCTGAGGAGCGATTGGCTGGCATTGATTGGAAGCACTGGAGGCATCCTTACTCCAATACCATAGTTTTGTCTCGCCCGTCTGCTGAGACGGTAGTTAAGTGGCAATTAGCTGTGCAGGATAGTTGGAGTCATATCATAGTCATGCCTCATGTCACGTACAGCATGATTGATGAATTTGTCGAAGATTTGATTCAGGAAACCAATTGAATATCTGATCTACGCTATAATTGCGTAGGAGGATATTCAAATGAAACTGATTCTACTTGCCAGTATTCTGGCTTTCACTGCTGCTACGGTCCACGCCGAAGACGACAACTATGCCACGGGGGCATATAAGTTGTTGAAGGGGTTCAACGTAGCAATGGTATCAACATTGGGTGAGTGCGAGAACGAGAAGTGTCTGAAGCCATACGGGTCGGTTATGCCGTATGCGTTGGACGAAAAAGGCCAGCCCATTGTTTTCATTTCTGATTTGGCGGTCCATACGGACAATATCAACGCCAATCCCAACGCGAGCCTGATGGTCTTCAAGCCGGACGACAAGGGAAATGTCTTCAATGGCTCGCGGGTCACACTGAGCGGCAAGTTCCGCAAAGTCTCTTGGGAAAAAGAGAAGGACAAGGCTGAGTTCGAGCGGCTATCGAAGCTGTACGTGAAGGAACACCCGGACGCCAAGCAACTTCTCGACTTTGGTGATTTCAACTTCTATGTGTTGGAAATTCGTACAATCTACTACATCGGTGGATTTGGCGAGATCGGCACGGTGGATGTTGAAGATTACCAAAAGGCTGCGAAGCCTTCAGAATCCAAGTAAGCAACAGTAAATAATGCCAAGGAGGGCATTATGGCTGCTTATACTGGTTCTGGAAGTATTACATTGAAGGGTTGTGCCGCTGCGTCGGCGACGAAGACTTACGTGACGAAGTTCGAGCCACGGGATGCTGCGTACATTCGACAAAGAGCAATCAAAGGCATCATCGAAAAGGTGGTGGTCAAGGAGGTTCTGATTTATCGTGGCAGAAAAAGCTACAATCAAGCCGTGTGGGTTTACAAGGACACGTTGAATGGATTGCACAATGAGTCAGATTTGCTAACCTATGCAGAAGCAGTTGCCGCCTCTGCGGCCTATGTCGCCAATATGCAAGCCCAAGCTCAAGCGTATAAGTGCTAAACCATGCAAAACCCTTGCAGTGAAATTGTTCTCGAAGAGAAGGGCGAGGTAATGCCTTGGGTTCAAGAACATATCCAGAGGTCATTCAGCAAGCGACCGTCTCATGTCGGGTATATTCCGGCCATCAAAGAAATCACTGTCCCTATCAAAAACCTCAAAGTTGAAGATCGTTTTATCAACCCAAAAACAGGCTCCCACTTCATGGTGCTGCCCGGCAATGGAAACGGCTGTCGTGCCATTTGTTACTTAGTAGGCAAAAACGACGTAGCGGGGGAGGTTTATCTTTTCAGTCCCAACGAGCCTGTTGTTTGGCTCAAAACGGTTTACGTCCATAACTGCAATGGACACCATAAAGACAAAGAATTCCCCATCGAATGCTGCCAACAGTGCGGCACCAAACTTGAATCCGACTCCTTATCTGACCGATACGGTGATTGGTGCCCTAATCCAGATTGCAATTAGGAACTAATTATGGCAATCCTCAAAGGCTTCCCGCCATCCAATACGATTAGTCCAAGCACTTATATTCCCACCATCAAAGAAGTGCGTGTCAAAATTGGTGTAATCCCTGCGGAGAACGCCTTTCGCACGGATGATGGCTGCGAGTTTATGATGTTGGGTCGGGACGTACATGGCTGTCGGGCTGTCTGTTATCTTGCCAAGGAGCGTGATGTTATGGGCCTTGTGGCTCTGCATGAGACGCCCGGCACGATTTACGGCTTCGATATTAACCGCGAGGTTATTTGGCTCAAGAAAGTCTATACCCATCGTCCCAACGCAGATATTCCTGAAGATTGCTGCCAGAAGTGTGGCGAAAAGTTACAAATTGATGCATTTTCCAAAGAGTTTGGCGATTGGTGCCCGAACCCAAATTGCCACTGACGTTTTACAACCGCAAAGTTTTGGGGTAATACAAGGGCATGACTACCACAAAAGACGACATTCGACGATGGCTGGAAACCGGCCTCTCCCTGGAGGGCGTCACCTACATGCTGGTGGTCTGTGATACTTTCAACTACGAAGACTACCCAATCTACGTGACCAGCGATCAGGTCATGCAGGAAGTTTTTGAAAGATACGACCGCCAGAACATGCAAAAAGTCATGGAAGTTTACAACCTCTGCATGGATTTGGAACCCCAAATCAACGCCACAAGAGCTTGGAGTATTTAGACTTACGGTTCGTTGAACCAATCCAAGTCTGTCGCGTCTAGGTGGGTGAAGACCGAATTTTCCCTCACGACTGGAGCGACGAATGTCCATGTTTCCGAACAAGTTCGCAGGCACCTGCAACAACCCGACCTGCAAAATTGCGATTGAAGTTGGTCAGGGCTACGTCCAGAAGGTCAACAACAAGTGGGTGACTTGGTGCAAGGAATGCGTACCGGGGAAAATCCCTGCCCGCCAGCCCAAGCAGCGGCGTGAATTCACCATCGAAAATGGTGAGGGCCGTATCTACACGCCCTACGAGCCGAACAATCTGCCTCTGATTCGTTCGATGCCGGGTGCCAAGTGGAACAAGGGCGGCAAGTTCTGGAACGTCTCTGCGGACGAAGCCGACCGTATCCGCGTCTTGGAGATCGCTGACAAGCTGAATCTGCATGTCGATGACTCCCTTCGCGTGGTGGTCGAGACTCTCACTGAGGCCGCTCAGAACGCTCAGGATTCCCGTCTGTACCCCTTCCAGGTCGAAGGCGTCAACTGGCTCAGTCGGCGTGATGACGCTCTCCTGGGTGACGACATGGGCCTTGGCAAGACGGTTCAGACTCTCGTCTCGCTCCCGGCGAACGGCATAGCTCCGGCCTTGGTGGTTTGCCCGGCTTCGCTGAAGTACAACTGGAAGGACGAAGTTGAAAAATGGCGTCCTGACTACAAGCCGGTGGTTCTGAAGAACAAGAGCGAATTCCGGTTCCCGGAACGTGGCGAAGTTCTCATCATGAACTTCGAGCAACTCCCGGAATGGCTGGAGGCTCCATCCCGCACCGACAAGCATGGTCGCAAGTTATCTTGGGCGGAATATAAGCCGGTCCTGGATAAATTCCGTGCCAGCAACCGCAGTCTGTTTCCGCAGGCTGGCGAAGTGATTCTGATTGTGGACGAAGCCCACAAGCTGAAGAACTACAAGGCCAAGCGGTCGAAGCGTGCCACCGAATTGGTGCAGATGACCAATAAGGTGTGGGGCCTGACGGGCACTCCGTTTGACAACCGACCGGAAGACCTGTACGGGGTGCTGTCCACCTTGGATATGGCGTTCAAGACCTTTGGTTCGTGGAAGAATTTCTGCCGTCTGATGAACGCACAGCCGGGCCAATGGGGCGGTTTGGAGTGGGGAATGCCCTCTCCCGAAGTCCCGGAACGTCTGCGTCGTGTGATGCTCCGTCGTCGTCGTGAAGTGGTGCTGCCGGACCTGCCGAGGAAGACCTACTCCAAGTTGGTTGTGGGTGATATGTCGGCCAGTCTCCGCAAGCAACTCGATGCTCTGTGGGACGAATTCGGCCAACAGGTCGAGATCGCCGAGGCTTTGCCTCCGTTCGAGAAGTTCAGCGAAATTCGTGCTGAACTGGCGAAGTCCCGCATCAAGGCGATGTTGGAGTACGTCGAAAATGCCGAAGAGCAGAATGTGCCGCTGGTGGTATTTTCCGCTCACTTGGCTCCGCTGGACCAACTGCTGATGCGTGAGGGGTGGGCGGTTATTTCGGGCGACACTCGGCCTGAACGTCGGCAAGAGATCGTTCGTAAATTCCAAAACGGCGAACTCAAGGGTGTTGGCTTAACCATCCGTGCTGGTGGTGTGGGCCTCACGCTGACCCGTGCTTGGAAGGCATTGTTTGTGGACCTGGGTTGGACCCCGGCTGAGAATGCCCAAGCGGAAGATCGTATCTGCCGTATCGGTCAGATGGCGAACGTGGTGGAGATCATCCGTATGGTGAGCGATCACCCGATGGACCTTCACATCCTGAATATTCTGGCTGAGAAGATCGCCTTGATTCAGGCGGCAGTCGAAGCCGAAGCTCTAGCACACCCTGCTGCCTCTGTGGCTGGTGTTCAGGGTGAAACCGAGGAAGAGTATCAGGCTCGTATGCAACGCATTCAGGACGCTGCTGAGGCGTTCGAGAAGGCTGCCGCCGAGCGGAAGGAAGCGGACAATCGGGAGCGTGGCGTGAAGAAGGCTCCGGTCATTCTGGACCGCGAGAAGGAACGCCATGCTCGTACCAAGTCGGCGAAGACCGTACTGCCTTTGACCAGCGAACGCAAGGACGCTGTGAAGGAAGCCTTCGCCTACATGATGAGCGTTTGTGACGGGGCTGTGACCCGTGACAATGTTGGTTTCAACAAGCCGGACGCTATGGTGGCTCGCTTCCTGGTGTGGGCTGGCATGAAATCAAACGTGGAGATCGAAGCGGCCTACTACATGCTGACCCGCTACTGGCGGCAACTGCATGGTGACTATCCAGTCCTTTGGACTGCTACGGCAGAGGATCGTAAGATTCTCGCCAACCAGTCCAAGGCAAGTTGAACCTATGTGCCGGGGGCTTCGGCCCCCGGTTCTTTTGAACCAATGTCAAATTGAGGCGTCTAGCAAGTATGACACTTTGGCAGCTAATCGGAAAAGGCGAATGTCCTCAAAATCGTGGGGCATTGTGCGTTCGCTACAACACCAACGTCTATGAGGATTATGACGTGGCCGAGGGCAAGTTGCCAAAGTTCAAGGCACAACTGGTCGAGGATGGACACATCCTGGGAAACGAACATTTGAAAGTGGAGATCGTCCCCCTCACCGTCGTACACAAGCAATACCGGAGCATCGACGACGAATGAGTCACATCAAACATTTTCTGGAAGAAATCTCCGTCGAACTTGGTTTTGGCGGGGAAATCAACGAGCATGTATTGCTTGAGGGCAACGCTCGTATGAAGTCCTACGAACATCAAGTCGCCAAAGGCGACAAATACGATAACGATCAATTCAGCGTACCGATGGACGGCCAAGTGCTATCCTACTTGCGTTGCCTCGTTGAGCGTGATGTTCAGAACTTCTACGATGACCCGGAAGGTCTGGAGGCGGACTTCGGACCCGATGGCAACCAGTTGCACGACCGCAAGGAACGCTTGCGATTTGGCATTGCCATGCAATTGGACATGCTGAGGAAGGCGGCAGCCGCACTTCACCTGGATTGGGATGAAGTGGTTGCCCTGGAAGCCACGCAATACGAAATCAAGCGTGTAGAATTCTATTTGTCAGGGAATGAATGAGAATAACGATCAAGACTTCATCATACAATCAAAAACGACACAGCACGCCTTGGATCGCCAAGGTGTTATCCTGGGAAAAAGGCCAGCCCAAAGTGGAATGGGGCACCTGGGTTGGACGGCCTGGGAATTCTGGACAACTAGAGATTGAAGCTGATCCTGGCGACCTAATTCGCACAGGACAGAAGGACTACCGTCGCGTATGGGAAAGTGAAAGCAATTGGGGGATCGTTCAACCTGATGGCTCACTTGAGTATGTGACGCCGGTAGAAGCAAGAGAACACTGGATCAGTAGAAAGAAAGTGGAAGATATTCCCAAGAATTACATTGTCCTGGCGTTGAAGAAGCATTGGACAGTCGTTGGTCAAAGTGAAGACCTTGGTCAAGCTGTGAAAATGCTCAACATTTCACGCGAAGACGGATACGAAGCATATATCGCCGACCTGGGGAAAATGATCGCCACCACCCCCGACTACGTGTTGAGCGAGATCGAAGCCTCTGTGTCAAATGTAATTCCAAACCGACCAAAAGAGGAATAAGCCGGTGAACGCGGTCGATTGCCTTGGCAATTTCGTCTACAAAGGCGACTTATTGTCCGCCAACAAAGACCCGTCCAGTCGAGCAGTGATGGAAGTGCAGCTTGTACTGAGCAAGATGATAGTTATTGCCCCGTCCAGCCCAATGGACTTCACCTTTAAGCAAATTTCGCTCACACTGGATTCATTTACGAAAAGCAGTTGGGTTCGATCCAACAACCAAGAAAGAGTTTGATGGGCACCTACTTATACTCACTGACAAAGCGAAACATCAAAGCATCTTTGCCTAATGGCAAAGAGACGCAGTTGTTCAACTTCGCATATCGCTTCAAGCCGTCTGGCAGTTGGTCCGCCGAGAAGCGACAAGAGCAGGTGATGAAGGTGCATGAACGCACTGCCGCGAACGTCATGGAACGGAGCGACTTCAGCGGCCACATCATTCTCGATGGGTTTGGCTCCGGGAGCGTTCGATACTCCTACGTTTACAAGCTGAACGAGGGCAGTTGGCTGTGGTACGACTCCAACCCATTCCCCGGCACCCTGATCGGGTTCCTGGATCGCTATGAGAACCGTTGGATTGTACGAAGCCAGGGACGCATCCCAGGCGACGGCAAGGGCGTGACCAGCGTTCTGCAAGAAGACAACGCCATGTTAATGTTGCCGGTCAAGAGCGACACGGAATTCTATGGTCCGCCACCAGAAGTTCCACAATGGACTCCATCATCGAATTGGCCGTACTCGCAAGTTCGGTCCATTCGTAATTTTCCACAACCAGAATTCCTCAACGGGTGGTCGGTAAAACCCTATGGTCATGGCGTTCAGGTGACTCCAATCTTCTACGATACTGGCGAATTCGTCTTGGATGAAACCGAGGCCAAAGATCGCTGGTACGATCAGTTTCAAATGGCTCTCGCGGACTTGGGTGATCGCACACCTGAGTACGGAAAGGAAATTATCATTTAATGGGCACAAGACTTATCGTTCAGCCTGACGGGCAATTCGGATTCTTCTCCACAGTCAGCGACTCAATTTGGGCACTCAATTGTGATGAGGAAGAGATCATTCGTCTCTGGAAAGAGCGTGCTGCCGAGCGTGCTGAGGAAGAGATCAAAGACTGGCTCGCTGAGGCACGCGGCGAGAAGTGGGGACCGGAAAACTCCCGCATGACATTGGCTGAGGCATTGAAAGAAAACATCGACCAACACATCCACAACAAAGAGCTTCTTCAATTGATTAAGGATATGAGGTCGTCCCTCAAAAAGAAGAAAAAATGATCTTAACCAAACAGCAAGCATGGGCCGCCAGGGATCATTACAACAAATCTGGCAAGATCAACGCCATTAAATATGTGCGTGAGGTCACTGGTTGTTCCTTGAAAGAAGCCAAGGAAACCGTCGAAGACTTGGTGGAAAATCGGTTTGGTCCGCAAAACCCCGCTCGTCGTACCATTGACGATGATTGGGAAATCTCGTCCGAGCGTCAATACGTTGTTGACGCTTTCGATACAGCGGTTGAAGTGATCGACGAATTGTTGAAGGGGCTGCGTGAAGCGGCAACAACCTCTGAGAAACCAAACGTCCAAGCCTACGAAGAAATGTCGGATCAGGCGAAATCCTTTATCCAGCAGGCTGTGGACAAATATAACGGAGAAGTGGAATGAGACATATTCGATTTTATTTAGGCGAGCGACACACCGATGCAGAACTGAAGCAAATGCCCACGGCTCGACTGTATCGGTTATTCAAGCGTTTTCGTGCCATCGCCAACCCGGTGAATTGGGGGCCACGTTGTTGTGAAATCTGCCATGAATACATCGGCAACGATTACGAGAAGGACGTGATTATTCCATCCCGTCCGTATGTCGAATATGCCAATCGGTTGAAGGCGGAACTCAATACGAGGCCAGACCAATTTACGCACCGACAGAAGAAGCGGGTCAATCGGCGACCGGCAACAATCAAAAGACGGCGATGGCAACCATCTTGAACCAATCCGCCGATCTTGCGTCTAGCAGTCGGAGGATAACCTATGAAAGAGCGATTTGTTCAGATTGACCCGGCCCAAATGGATGAATTCCTGACCGTTCAGGGATTTACCGTGATGGACATGGACGATTACGGCGAAGTCGTTTACGGCAAGCGAGTCAACAAGGGCGATGTGAAACTGAGTCTCCGCGTTCTGACGAGCATCAACCGTACTGGCGGTGCAACGCGAGAGAAGGGCACCGATGCTATCCGCGTCGAGTTGTACCGTTGGAACGGCAAGCCGCAACGCATCATGGCTCGCAAGAACTACCGCACGGTAGGCTGGCCGAAGCACTTGCAGGCGAATATCGCTGCTCTGGAGGCTTACGAGCCGAAGCAGTGCCCGGAAGAGGGCTGCAATGGTATCCTGGTGCCGCGTGAAGGCAAGCATGGAGAATTCCTTGGTTGCTGTAATTTTCCAAAATGTCGTCACACGGAGAACATCGGATGAATATCACCTACGGCAACCGAGAAGGCCGCTTCTTCACGCAATGGCGTGTCGATGATTTGGTGCAGTTGGCCGAGTGGATCAATGATCGCCTGGGCATCGTCAATTTCTACATTTGGTACGATGCTGAAGAAGACTTCCACCGCATGGCGTTTTGGCACAACAATATCAACTGCACGGTCAGCTTCTACAAGATTTATCGCCTGGATGTGGACGGCGGTGAACAAAGCCACGGCAAGACCCATCACTTCCAGCGAAGTGAATCCGTCGAAATTCCCCATTACGTGAGGGAATTTACGAGTAAACAAACCAGCGAGGTTGGAGTAGTATGAAACTACGCCAACCAGGAGCAACAAATGGATCACGGTGAATATCAAAATTTCGTAGACCACCTTCGGCAAACAACCAAAGAAGCTATCGAGCGTGGCGAACGCAAGCGACAGAAGGAATTGGAACGCATCCGACAGCAGGAGGAGCGTGAACGTCGTGAGTGGCAATTGAAGGCCGAGCGGGTGATCGGACAAATCCCCGAACGCTGTGAGAAGGAAGCGGAAGAGGGCCGCTCGCACGCCGTCGTTTACAGTATTCCCTTCGAGGAATACTACAAATACGAACATCGTGGGGCGGTGACGCCTCAATGTCTGACCGGAGCCGCACCTATCATTTGGCAGCACTGTGTTGACGCCAAACTGAACCCCTGCCTCGAATCTTGGCACGATGGCGTGGGGATCAAGGGCGGCTGGAACATTGTTGTCAAATGGAACGAGTAATGACTGTTCAGCATCAATTCCGTTGTCCTGTATGTAATATGACGACACCCGTCGTCGATCATATCTCCGCAGGTTGCAACTGCAACAACCGCACCAACCCCTGTATCCTTATCAGTGAGGGCGAAGGGGCAAAACGGCAGCGAATTCACCTGGGCCGGGGTGAAATATCCTGGAACAGCGTCGAGCGACGTGAGGACCGCTACGGCACAGTCAGGCTCTTTGAGTGTGGCGAAGGAGAGGAATCCCTCCCGCTGCACAACCAGCAGCTACACGGCCAATACGGGCGTCTGGTGGCTGTTGTAGTGGATGGCCGCAAGTCCGAACACATTGGCGATATGTTTCGTGGAATTAGCCCGCCTGACGAGGCCCCTGCCAATGGCACGGAATTTATTCTCGGTGCGGACGGCGAGATTTTCTTCGAGCATATTGGCGGCATCCATGAGCAGAGCGAACTGGAACGCCACGACGACGAAATGATGAATCATATCTTCAGCGAGATTTTCGGAGCCTTTCAAGCGATTGGCGAAGAAATTGGTGCTGAGGTCGAAATCAAACAGGGTCATCCCGCTCAAGGCCCTCCCCCCGAAGAGTACGACCAAGTGGGCATCAGGCCGGTCATCAATGAACGTCCTTATGACTGGCTAAGTCCGAATATTTTGTATCAAATTCACAGTTCTGTCGTAGACCTGTATTTCGAGCCAGCATCGGCTCAAATTCAGGAGGAATTTACAAACAACCTTCCCACGGAGTAGTATCCCTGTCATGGACTTTCTCATTGCAAATTTCGGTTGGTTTCTGGTGGCTTCGCTCGTCTTGACGGGCGTGGCTGGAGTCTTGCAGCTTCGCAATATGCGAAACCTGCACAAGAACTTCATGTCGGACAGCGGTGGTGATCCATTCAAAACTATGTTCAGCGGATTCCTGCCAGTGATGGTGGCCGGGCTGTTGGCAACAGGTTCCTTCGGAGCGGGCGTGATCGGCCTAGTGGTTTATCTCGTCAAAGGCTAAGTCGTGGCGAAGCAACGCAAAAAAACGAAAGTTGACGAGTTGGTGGTAGTGGTAAATTACCACTTTCACTATCAAGGTCTTTGCCATATTTGCCAAGAAGGATTTTTTTATCCTGGCGGGGATTGCAAAACATCCCCTCAAGATGAGCGGCATTTGCAGTGTGCTGTGTGCGGCTTTGGCCCGCACACACCTGCTAAGAACTCAGCCGTGAAAAAAGTCAAAGAAAACCGGGAAGCATATCGCCAACAACGACGAAAAGAGCTTGTCGCTCTCGCTGAGTCGTTGGGACATGAAAACGCTGATAGTCTGAACAACTATCAGCTAGAGGAAATCGAGAGGAAATCGACGTGAAAGTTCGATACGGCAAAGGCCCCACTGAATATGGGCCGGGCGTGGAGATCAAACTGAGCGGCGATGAAGTCGCATCAGCCATTCATGCCTACCTTGTGGCTCACAACATTTACGTTCAAGGCCCTCGCACCGTCACCGTGAATGGTGAGTTGTGCGAGGCTGGCCGCGTGTATGTTGATCCAAGTGGCTCTGTCATTTCCGATGGAAAAAAATACTCTGGTCGAGGAAAGGGTCATGATTGATCTAAAGCAGGAAGATGGGGGTCGAGTTTCCATTCACCGCAACGGGGTTCATATCGGCAGTGCCCGGTCATTGGCCGACAAACAAAACCCCCTGGTGTGCCTGAAGGAATCAGTGGTCCTCAAGCTGACTGAGTTGGAAGAAATCACCGAAAGATTGAGAGCCGCCGCAAATCAGTCATGAATTACTTTGACAAACTTGACATAATGGCCGAGGGAATTGTTCGCAATTTCGGCACGGAGCCATCGCAGTGGCCCTTGTCGGAAATTGCGACTCAAGTCCTGTCGAGCGGCGTGCCATTAGGCAAAGGCTGGCGAAGACCTGCGTGGCCGGAGATCATCAAGTTGTCTCCGGTTGTGGTATTGAGACACACGAATCACATGCCCGGCTCTGCCGAGGTACGTCGTCAGATGGAAGGCCACACAATGGCCCAATATCAAGCGACAGCAGCCTGGATCGCCTTCCGAGGCGATATGTGGGATCGACTTGCTGACTACATCGCAGAACGCGAGCCAGACTATTGGAAATTACGATTCACTGGAGCCAATCGCTTCGTCTTGTGGTGCGATATGTACCCGAAAGACGAAGATGAATCGGAGTGGATCGCGGGAAGTTTAGACGACGCGGCACGGGATAAAGTCAAACTGGCAACAAACTATATGCCATTGAAGTGCCCACCAACAGAAATTGTTGCCTTCAACAAGTACGACAAGGAGTTGACGCCAGATGATTAGAATCCACTATCCCTACCCAACCAATGGACACCCCGCCGTGACGGCGACGGTCCCACGTAGGGGTCAGCAGGATATTGAAGTCACCATTCTTTGTGGTGCCGACAAGTACGACACTTTCAAGCTGACTGTGAAGCCAAGCCGAGCAGTCAATCCGCCGTGGTGTCAGTATGTCGGTGGCGTGAAGCGAACTCTTGTCCGCACAAACAGCGGCAGCGAATATCGAGACACGGACGACCGGGTGGACATTGTGAACACCCTGATCGCCAATGCTCTCCAGGATGTAGCCTCGAAGGGGCACATCACAGCAGCCCAAGCACAAGTCAAAGCCATGTTCAAGAAACTTGACAAGGCACCACACAAGGAGCCTGTGTCAGCAGCCGATAGAAAGGCAAGCTGATGGTCCGCCGTCGAAAGCAAGAACCCAAAGCACACAGCCAACGCACGCACTTCAAAAAGCGTGCGTTGGAGCGGTATGGGGTGGATGTGAATCGCCACCTATATCGAGAAATGGTGGAAATGATCCAAAATGGAAAGGCGGTCTTTATTGAACGCCAAACCAACCGGATTGCAGCGTTCTGGCTGTATCTGGAAAAGCCGCCATATACTGGCGTGAAGTTGAGGGTCATTTACGATAAAGAAAGAAAAACACTGGTTACGGCATTGCCACCGGAAGGCGAAATCAACTGGATGGATGCCGACGAACGAGAACAATCCCTTTACGATGATTGAGGAACTATGAACCCCATTACCCTTGTCGGACATATCCCCGGCCAACAACCCAATCCCATCGTGGAAGCTCTGCGTGCCCAAGGCAAGTCACCCCATGAGACAGGGCAGGTATTGCCTGGAGTCCGCTCATTGTCCCTGGGGCGATTGTGGCTTGGCACAAACACGATTCAAGACACAACCCACAAGCACGGCGGCGGCGATAAAACGTGGGATCGCACCATGCAATTCGTGATTTGGGAGAAGCCCGATCAACCGCTCGCATTCATGATTGCCAACGAGGCCGAGCTTATTCGTGGCTATCGAAAGCGGGCGAACAAGATCGAAGTGCATGGCACGGATACTCGTTCGGCACTGGCCGAGGCACGCACCTGCACGTTCTTGTTTCGACCGAAGGAAGTCGAAGTAATTATCGCCAATGAGGATGGTCCCTTATCGAGCGTGGCAATCGAACGGGAACACTTCGTTGGTGGACTGGAGCATTTGTTTCCCAATGGGGAAATGATCGACGCGGAAAGCAACTGATGAAGTATGCAGTGCGAGACGTGGTAGTGACCTCAGACGTATTCGGTGGGCACGAATACGTCATTTTGGAAATTACCAACGAGAAGCCGCCTGAATATCGTGCCATTCACAAAAAGAACAAGAAAACTTATGTGATCGCAGAAGTGCAGATCGCAGAGAAGGTGGGCACAGTCGGGGAAGATTCCAAGTGGATCAAAGACCCCGACGTTTTCTATGATGTGTCAGCCGGGAAAGAATACGCTGAGGCAATGGCGTATAAAATGGAAGACGAGACTGACCGGCAACGCTGGTTGGCGTTAGCGTCTTTGAATCCAGGCGACCACATCAAAATCGTGCATCGCGGCAACCTGATACGGGTAAAGTTCTGCCGTATCAATTTCCACAAGCCGCGTTTCGCTTTCGTGGGTGAATGGAGCGGTAAGACCTGGAACTACCCGCTCGATTCCATTTACCTGACGTAGAATCTGCACATTTCCCTTTGGTTTACAACCCTGTCGGGACGGGGTAGTATCCATATTGGAGGATCACATGAGCATCAAATTCAGTGATGGCACCGAAATGGATGCCAACACCTACGACCGACTGGTACGGCTGATTGCCACCAAGTTCAAGAAGAACGTCACACCGTCCGAAATCGTTTCGGACGACGGTGTTACGCTCAAGGTGGGCAACCTACCAGTCAATCCGAACATCAAGCCAACCCTGCCAACCAAACAGGTCATGCGTGACGAGTACAGGGGTTGGAAAATCCAGGTATGGCGTGAGCAAGGGGAAGAAAACGAAGTATTTGCCTGCAACTATTACCAGGGCGAAGACGTTCGATATTTCGAGGTATTTCCCCGTGACGTGAACGACGACGAAAACGAAGTCTTCAAAATTGCCAAGGGGTGCATTCGTGATGGCGACTAAAACAAGCAACCGGGTTAAGCTCCCTGTTCCCTACAAATATCGCCACACTTGGCTTGCGGCACCGACCGATGACTATCCGTTTCCTTTTCAGTTGTTCAGCGTAAACAGTCCGCAGCCGGTCATCCCGAATAAGGAGACGGACTCCCACAAGTTGACCCACGGCAACGAGGGCATCGTGATGGGATATTCGCCACGTCAGGAAGCAGATTCGTTTGAGTTTGAAGGCTGGCGTTTTCTTGCCATTACATCGGATCAGGTATATCACCCGCCCCAAGGCGACGTGATGGGCAGTCTGTGGTCCGTCTTCTCCGGGGTCAAGCAGAATGGCGAAAAGTGGGATTCCAAATATCGCCACTTTGCCGTGGCTGTTCCGCGTAACAAATACGCGGAATTCCCTGTTGATATGCTCCGATACGACCGAGCATTTCTTTTCAACAACGATGATGCCGAGCTTGTCGATCTACGGCGATCACATCGCAACATGGACGACGCAGCCATTGCTCGATACGCAGCCAAACGGCAGTTCGATGGCATCTGTGTCGTGAAGCACACCGAAACCATCAGCGAGAAAGTCTGGACGCCCGACCGCTGGCGATCCTTTGGATGGGAGCTTCAGGAGCCAACATCGCCTTACTGGATGGAATAATGAGAAAATACAAAGATGGCCTCGGCCATGTTTACAACGTACCCGATTACGCCGTTGAGGAGTTTGAACGGCGTCGTCGGGTTTCTCTGCGTATTGCAATCGTCATCAAGGCTGCCCTTTTAGCGGCACTCTTGGCATGGTCATGGAGTCACTGATATGGCACGCCCACTACCGAGAATATCCGTCAGCAGTGACGATGAAACGCTCGTCGAGTTGAACGCAGACCAACTTGAAGTTGCCAAGAAGGAAGTCGGCGAACTTTGGATGGTGCTGAAGATGCTCCACGAAGGCATCGAAAAAGGCACCCTCACCGCAGGGCTTCGGAACACTTATTGCAGTTGCCTGGAGAGTTTCGCCACTCGTCTCAACAAGGCCATCGGCCACGACAGCGATCTCGAAAAGCAACACATGGAAAATGCCAAGTTTGTTCGAGAAGCCAACATCGAAATCGCCCGCCTGGAGCGGCTGGTTGGCAGCAGCCGTGGACTTGAGGGCGTGGCGGACATGCTGACCCTAATGCGGGACAATTTCGGCACATTCTGGCGTGATGAGTGCCCGTGTGGTTGTTTGGTGTACGACACCCCCGGTTATGGGGCTGGTGGCGGACGTGGCGACGGCGGCGGTTTCTATCCGAGTCGTGGTGAGTTAAGATACACGGCGGAACTAGCCCCTGGCTTCAACGAATTCGAGCGGTCCTTTTCCGACACCCCCGTTTCCGACAAGGAAAACCAAAAAAACTGGTTGGACGAAATCAGCCAGCACCTTGACCTATACCGCAATGGAAGCAGCAGCCGCGATGCGGAAATGCTGGACACTCCCAGGAATCGTGCCTACGTCACCAAGCTGCTTCAGGACAGATTTCCATCGTTGGTGATCAATGCCTGGGGCATCCAGAGCGTGTATGGCGAAGACCGGGACACGGGCCTGATGCAAATCAGGCATTTGAAAATTACCATCCACAACGTCGAAGAAATGCTCCCTACCGAAGAAGAAACCCAAAAGCGGGAAGCCAAGGAAGAGGCGTGGCGAAAGCAAAAGTAACCTGAAAGGATACTTCCATGATGGATAACGAATTGTTTCAAGAATACCCGGAATGGGTGAAGGAAGCCGCCCTGGCCGTCCAAAACAACTGGCACAATCAAGGAGTCAGCGAACGACGCAACTGGATGCTGATTCAACACGAAGATGGCATCCTTCATCTTCATGCTGCCCCCTGTTATCAGGAAGTGCTTGGCGGCGAACGTGATGGCGATATTGTCTGGACACCATTTATCTTCGATATTGGTGACTTTATCGCAGAAGTTCGAGAGCAATTTATTGTCCTCAACACGGGCGTCACCAGTGCATTTGAGTCAGCAGGCCAAGGCTGTGCCGTCATCATGATGGAGCTTCAGCGTGTCGAAGACGAGACGCCTTTCATGCTCTCCATCCACTTAGAGCCACCGCCTGAAAGTGCCACAAGGGAGATCATCGACACTATTCACAACGAAATTCGAGAAAAGCACGATGTTCAGTAATGAGTACCGGCGTTTGCTTGAGCGGTTGACTGCCGAACCCATTTTGACCGAACTACGCAACGCACAGTCAGATGACGAAGCCACAAGAATTGCCACTGCATATTTCAGTGAGGCGGCACGTAGCTTGAGCCAACTTGTGGCCGACATTCGCAGTATGTCCGACCAGGACATTATGCAGTTCCGGCTTGTCAACCGATTGATCGACAAACCGGAAATACTGGACGAAATACGAGAACGCTTGGATGAGGAACCTGTGGATTGGGACTGAAGTCCCCACAGAATAACAAACCTATACGGAGAAGACTTGTGTCAGGCGTGTCCCCCATCAATGTCGAAGAGTTGCAAAAACGAGCCAATGATCCGGGGAAGGTTCATTTCATCGTTCACATGGAGCGACCAGGAGCGAGATTGTTTTGCGTGCATCTGGAATACACGCATTATCCCCCTCGTACTGAACGCAATAACGAATTCGAGTTGATTTTCTACAAATGGCCCGCAGACGTAATGTTGCAGTGGGTTATTGTGACCATTCCTGCCAGTGACTTCCCCCTCGCAGAAGAAGCAGCGAAAGAATCCGGGCTGGTCATTAAAGACTCCGTGCCGATGTGTTTCAGCGGTGGGGACCAACATATCTTCCCCATGAGCGGGCCGACTGTATATTCCCTGGAAAGCAACCCCAAAAGCGGCGTATACAAAGGCAAAGCTGATGAAATCAGTGATGCCGAAACTGTGGCAATCCGTCGCATCTTTGAAGAAGATGAACGCAAGCATCGCCAGGAACTCAAAGATCAAGGATTGACCGACGACCAAATCGACCAGATGATGCAGGAGATCAACAGTGAATAGCTCGATTGGGGAAGGATCGCATCGACATCGAACGGACGAACAAACCTGTTTCTTCTGTTTGAAGTCCTGCAAAAACTGGACTGCGTATCAACTGCCGATCACCGAGAAGTCCCACCCTTCACTGAAAAACGTCTATGCCATTGGCACAACGCAAGCATATGTGATGTGCTACGGTTGCCGCGACAACAAATCAGACGATGAGATCGTTTCGGCCATCACCGAACACGTTCTGATCGAGGAGCGATTGCTCAAGAAAAACAATATCCCTTTGGACAAGATTTTCCAAACGGAGGAAGGTCGGAACTTGACTCACGGTCGGCAGCGATTTCACCGAGGCAAACGGAAATGAAAATCATTTCCAAGCATGTCACCGAGCATGTCTTCCAGAGTTATGTTTACACTGTGCTGGAGTTATATGGCGACCGCCATCCCATGTTACTTTCTGGATGCACCAAGGAAAGCACAACAGAAGAAGCTCGCACAGCATTAGAGGACTTGGGAAATTCCAGGTTCCCAAACTCTGAATCGGCTGCATTGGAATTTGTTGAGTATTGGATGCAGCATTTACTAACGGATTGGGACAAGTACAAAAACGAAAGCATTTGGGACGTGGTGCTGAAAGACCTTGAACAGCGGGCCAAACGTATTTGCCGCAGGTCTATCGACGACGCTTGGAGGACAGAATGGACTTCACACGAAAAGAACTGATCGAAGATATTCAGGCAAAACTCGACAGCAATGAACCATTTGAAGTCTCCATCGAAGACTTCTTGGAGTTCATGAAGGATTCGGCTTTCGTCAAGAGGGAAACAATTGAGAGTGTCATTTGGCAAACTGAAGCGGAGGAAAAGCATCGTCAACTAGCGTTGGGGATGTTGGACTCCATTCCCGATTCCGAGCCGGGTCTGATTTGTTCGTATGACCTTGGCTTGACTTTGAGCCAATTCTTGGGGGAATTTGAAAAAGTTCCGCCAGGATTGATGCGTATTCGTTATCGTATCACCAATACGGAGCGAGTACCAATCGTGAAGACCCGTGAAGGATTCAAGTTTCATCCTTCACAAATGCAGAACATTCAATTCACTGGAGGCCCTGATGGAACTTACACCTGAAGAACTGGAAATCATCAAGAAGCGTCGTGAGCAAGGGCAGGCTCTCGACAACGCCGCCAACTTTCCCATCGTCAAAGCAGAAGACTTGACGTTGGAGCAGAAGGCTGTGGCCTACGATCAACTGCACGCCTTCGCTTTGTCCGTCTGGAACGACAAGAAGAAGCAGGGCTATGTGGACGAAGACACGTCGCAATACGCCTACGAGGCCATTATGGGCTTACTGGCTCCAGAAGATCGCAATCGTGACTTCTGGCAGGCGTTCAACAAACTTGGCGACCGCCAATGAGTGAAACCCCATATTGCCCCGGCTGTGGGCATCGTTTCTATACGGACCAATCTCTGAGCGACGGTCGTTGCAAATATTGCCACGAAGATGACGCCAGAGACGACAGGTGTCACGTCTGCAACGCAAAAGCCACATGCAGCGGGCAGATGGGCTACCTGTGTGACAACAAATACTGCTGGCAATCCGACGACCTTCAGGCCGCAAGGCAGATAGAAGATAATGAACACCTTGGATGAAATGCCGACCCTTTGGACTTTATTTTCCAAAACCAGTGAGGGCTTCTACGCCAACAAGCTCGATGGGCCTGAAGGCGGAAGCATCATTGTTTTTGAGAAGAAGAAAGTCGCAGAGGATTTCGTCGCCGCCATGCCGGACGGCGATCTTTACCGAGTTGGTAAAATCCGAAACGACGAAAATGGGATCATCTTCATGTTGGAAGAAGCATTGAAAAATGGCATTCAAAACTTCTCTTGCTGCCATGAAGTGATTCCCGGCCCGGATGGAGGCACTTTGTCTCTTTCACATCGCCCTATCCGAGTTATCCTGGGCAGAACAGCAGACGACGGGAGCCACCGACATGGCAAAGCCTGAAGAACTAATTGGGAAAGTGGTTTCCAACGTATCAGTTGGTTTGAATATTGCTTTCATTAACTTCACGGATGGAACCAGCATATCCATCGCTGCAATTGATGGCCGCGTCCAGATGATGCGGCGTGATCCAAACCAAAACCCTGAACTTGAATACGTTGAAAGTTTCAATGAAAAAAATACTCCCTGACGACCTGCATGTTCTGGCTCTCACAGTCGATATGCCCGACGATGAAATCAAGGGTGTTATCGCACAAATCCTGCCACGGGTAATGAAGGCGAAATTCGGTGCAGTTCTCACTGTATCCGGGTACGATGATGACCCACGGGAGTTGTATCAGATTCCAGAATGTGTAGATTTCTTCCGACGCATCAGCGACCTGGGGCTGATTGGCATTCTGGAAGTTTCTTCCTCATTGGATGGTATCAGTCGATTCCCTGGTCCGGCTCCTGGTTTGGGAGCATTTGAGATATGGGCTTTTGGAAATCACAAAATTACGCCCAATGTGGAATTCGATCAAACTGTGATGTTTGAGTTTTTCGCCGCTCTCGAAAAGGCAAACCAAGCGTGCAAAGTCATTTTGGGCGAAGCGGACAAGTGGTCTAAAAAACCACATGGCTACCTCGTCCAGCCTGGGAAGAATTCTTCAGATATTATGCCCGAAGGTCAGCACCGACATGGGGGACATGAATGGAATTAAACAAACCAGACTTGCCCGGACCAGAACACAATCTGTACGAAATCTACAAAAATGCAGGCAACGTCGAAGGAGCCGATGTTTGCATACGTGCCATTGAGGCCACTCTGAAGCACTTCAGAATACCCAAGAAGTCCTGGGCCGAGATTGGCAATATCGTCCTGCGGCTATCCCATGTGATGGGCGAGCAAGACGGCCCCATTCAAATCCCTGCTGACGCTGACGATGGTGTTCATTTTGCCTTCGATTTATACGAACACTACAACCGCGTTTGTTCTCGAATGCTCACGCAAGCACACCTGCCCGTCAAAGACGGACAACATCAATTTGGCGTGTAATTCATCTTGACTTTACAACCAAAAATGTTCAAATAACTCCCCGTTAGGAATTGTTGTCTTCAATAAGGAGTAAGCAGATGACACAGGTTGCAGAACATCCCGTTGTTAAGACCGCTCGGCAGCATGAAGAGAAGGCGAAACCATCATGGGATGAAGCCTTCAACCGTCTCAAAGAGGAGTCGATGCTCCAGCAAATCGTGGACGGCAATCTGCCTCACACACAATGGGGCGAGGCGGTGAGCCACGACATGGCTCAAGCCAATCAATTCATCAGAGATTTCGTTGATGACCTGTCGGTTATCACTGGCTGCAAGCTGGAATGCAACCGCGAAGTAATGCCCGACGCATTGACCAGCGATTTCGCCACCGACAAAAAGCGGGTTGAGAAGCTCAACGAACAAATTCAGCATCAATTCTCAACTCATGTTCATGAGATCATCGACAACTTGCAGTGCAAGCGAAATCGCGTGCCTGCATCATTTGAAGAAAACAGAAGACGACACGTAGACTCCAAAGGCACGGTCGCAGGCAGCGGAACTTTGAATATTTCCCCTGTTCAATGGGGCAACAGCATCGCGTCATTCAACCATGCCCCGGACGCTACATTGGGGGGAATTAACGCCAAGCGATTCAAAATCACGCTCGCCAATCCAGCCCTCAAATCCCCGGACGACTTCACTCGCAAAGTGCCTGTACGAATTACCAAGAAACTCGCAACTCTGAAGGGGCTTCACTACGACTATCAGCCCAAAATTCTGGACGGCTTCTTGGTGGGCATGGAGGAAAACACAGAACATGCTGATAGCTCGATGACACGGCTCATGAACAATGTGCGTTATGTGTTGGAAGACCCGGCTTTGACTATCACGATCAACTCTCGCCAATACGCTATTGATTTTTGGAAAGAACCTTTTGCGAGTGAAGCCGAAGAGGCTCGCACTCGTCTGAGCAACTCCAAAGTCCTGCCAGTCTTCATTGCCATTTTGTTTATGATTGGCATCACTTACGGTTGGTGGTTCCACACGTCGATGGACGGCTTTCTCAATGGCGTCATTTCCATTGTCGCCTGTGTGGGCATGGTCGGCAGCGTAATCGCTGTGATTGGCACCCTGGCTGACTGGTTTGGAACCCGCCGCCATAAATGGACCCTTTAAGGGGCCAAGAGGACAATCCACAAGGCCCGCCCGGAGTACGCTTCGTGCGGGCCTTTGTTGTTTTACAACCGTTCGATAGCGGGGTATCATTCAGATATGAAAAAAGTCTTCAAAGACCTGGGTATTCTGTGCGGCTTAATTCTGGTTGCTTTCAGCCCCATCGTAATTGTTGGCTGCGGACCAGCACCGCCAGATGATCCCAACAGCATTAGATATATTTCGGGAGGAAGTGAAGTCGGCAAGCGACTTCCTGAAGGAGCTTACGACTTGGTGGACCGTGGCAACGGGTGGTACACCTACTCGATCAAGATAGACTCCACCACATACAAAATGTTGACCCACGTATCCATTGGGACACGCGGCACCACCGTTATCGCCACTACGGTCCTGCTCAAGAATGACGCCATTGATTAAGGAATATCATGGGCATATTCGATAAAACCAACGATGAGCCAAGCGATTACGACAAAATTCGCGTTCACACTATCGAGCCATACATCAAAGAGGGCCGATGGGTATTCAATTACGGTGGAGCAGCATATCCTTTTGCTCCCGCCGTGGCTACCAATGCGATCCTCTCGCCCATCGTGGCGGGAGCAGACAAACTTCTGCAAATTGGTGCCGAATTAAAGGGTTTGGCTTGCAAGGATGACGACAATGTTATCCTGATGTTTTCCGAGGACTATTTCCCAGGTGCCGACGCGAAATTCACATTGCTTGAGGGACAATTCGACGGTCACGTCTACGACGTAGAACCGTTGAATTTACCGGGTGTCAATCCAGGTCAAAAAGCCTGGATTTGCCCTTACATCAATTTGTATTTTTCGACGCCACCCCAAACCCTTTACCTCAAACTGGAGGCAAAACCCAAATGATTCCTTCCTTGCTGCTCGCCATTGCCATCACTGGTCAGCACCAAATTGGCCCTGGATTGCCATACGGATATTACTATCCGCCTTCATATCGTGCCCGCCCGTATGTCTATCGGGATGGACGCTACTATCGGTACAATACCGGCTCTGTGGATGGCAGGCCGTACTACAACGGCGGCAACCCATACCGTTATCCGAATTACTACGCTCCAAGCTATCGGTACAAGCCGCCTGTCTATCGAGACGGTCGCTATTACCGTCGCACGCCTGTCTACGTTGACGGGAGACGTGTTCGATGATCTTGATGGACCCTGAACTCCAAAAGACGATTCCACGCAGCCAGAAGCGGCCCAAAGACCCTGTGGCCTACGTCAAGTATTTCGTCCCTTGGGGAAGTTGGACATGGTACGGGATTGAATACGATCCCAAAGATCGTATCATGTTCGGATTGGTGTACGGTTTTGAGGCCGAACTCGGAAGCTGGTCGCTGGAGGAACTGGAGGGCATTCGTGGCCCTGGTGGACTCACTATCGAGCGTGACCTTCACTTCACGCCCAAACCCTTGAGCGAGTGCAACGATCCGACTGGCCGTTTGGAAAATCCCATGAGGCCGTGATGCGAACTTGGCTCCCTTCTCAACGAAAGCCCAACCCTGACCCGGATGGCGTCTTCTCAGCCATGCCACTGGAGTCTTTTGTCGGGCATCATGTCCAATTGTGTTTCACCTACGGGTGCGGCAAGCACTATGAATATATGTGGGTGAAAGTCACCGAAGTTGGAACAGAAGAGGGGGCAGAACTGATCGGCTTTCTTGATAATGATCCCGTTCATGTGACGGATTACAAATATCAGGACGGTGTGGGTTTTGACCGCAAAGAAATCGAGAAACTGCTATGATCGGATACACTGACCCCAACGCCGAGCCATCGGTCCCCGCCGAGAATTTCATGGCGACTATCGAAGCCAATGTAGACAATTCGAGTTTGAGTGACGCCGACTTTCGGTCGTTCATCAGGAACTCGTTGCCGGTTGTTATCTATCCGAGGAAGAAAGATGAGAGAAGTCGTACTGGCACACAAGGGTAAGGGATTCTCCATTACTCGCCCGGAAGTCCGTCACAACAAATACGCCGAGCATCTTGGCGTAGTGCCGAAGAATGTACGCTTCACCAAGTCCGTCTATGCTCCTGGCAAGAAGCAACGGATATTCTACTTTCAACCCACCAAGTTAGGCGAAGGATTCCTGAATTTTCACGAAGGAGAATCTGTTCGTCATGATTGCCGAATCTATGTCCGCCCGACCAATGGAATTGAAATCGTCAGGATGCCGGACATTCACGTCACAACGTCAGTAACAACCAAACAGCGTGGAAAGAAAACCAAAACAACGACGGAAACCTACACTCACAAGTGCCTGAAGATCAACGGAATTGAAATGAAAATTCCAGAAGACTTTGAGGACTTGTTGAACGAACTTTGTGCGGAAGGAGTTTATGGCCTAAAAGTCAACTATCCTATTGGCAGCCGACTATTCGCAGCCGGTCTAATGCTTCGCAGCAATCGCGGCTACGGATATGGAAGCACAGAACTTCGCAAGAACAAGGCAAAAATACTCGAATCACTGACTTAACAGGATGGAACCATGCTGGCTATTCGGAATGCGTACAACACGTCGCTCGCGGGTTTTGGAAACGGTATCAGACAGGTCGAAAACACCACCACAGGCGAAGTGATTTGTTACTTCAACGAGTTGGGCCAAGTCTATGTTGGTCGAGCCGTATTGATAACAGCCCTCAAGGAAGCGTTGAGATTGATCCATGAGTCCCAACAAGTCGAACAAAACTACGGTAGACAACAGCGTAGCCACCTTGCGTAAAGAGGCCCGCAATGCCAAAACACGCGAAGAAATCGAGACGGTCCTCCAGAAAATCTACGCCCGCAAGGGAGAGCTTTGGGCAGAACTCGAAAAGCTCACTAAGCTCCACACCAAACTCGAAGAAGATCGCAGCAAAATCGACTGTGAGACACTCTTCCCAACTGAAGCGGATATTACGCCGGAACGTGTAATGTCGCTCAATTGGGAGACTGTGACCGGCAAGCTGTACAAAACCGTCGATAGGTGGTTCGGCAAGTTTCAGTACGTCCGCAACAGCGGATATGTACCGGCCACATTGCAGCCATCAATTCAGGTCTGGCTCCAGAAATCCAAGCCGGTCGAGCCTCAAATCGCAGAGGCCATGCTGTTCGTTCCGCATTTGAAGAAATTCACCCCGGAACGTGCTGACGGCCTGGAGAATGTGCGATTTCTTGATATTATGGAGTACACACTCTCCGCTGGCGGCAGCTACTCGATCTACATTCTCGAAGATGATCGAGCATTGTTGACCATCATGCGATACCACAGGTTCTCAATCATCAAGGAATTTGACAACCTGGATCAATGCCTACGGTACGTCCACGAACACCATCCTTACGAACGAACTTCGGAGGAAGAAGCTGAGGATGATACTGAATGGTAATGAAAAAGATTGTCAGTCATAAGTTGGACTATCATGTGAACATGCCTGTTCCTGGGTGTGTTCACCTTGATATTTTCCTCGACGAAGAATACGGCTATCATTGGGTCGTATTCACTGACAACAAAGAAAACCACGGCAAATCCGTCACCAATGCAATCGAGGACTTAATGGCAATTGTTCTCGAACTGTATGACTATAATCCAGAGAAGGTAATGTGGGTTGAACGGTACGAACACAAACCCACAGAACTAGACAATGTTTACTTCAAAAAAGGAGACAGGGAACCCCACTGGCGACCCGTGAAGTTCATTCCGGGCGAAGGCGAGAGTCGTTACAACATGCTGCTGAAATCCCTTAACACACGCATCAGCAACAACAGAAGTATTGACGACGTTTGGGAAGCTCCCTGGTGAGAGGAACCATGAAATATTTTCTTATCATTTTGTCGTTGTTCTTGGTCGGTTGTCAGGACTCCAGTTACAACCGTCCAAAGGCCCCACCAAGACCAGAATGCACCTGCCCTCCCACGCCTGATTTCTACATGGTGAATTTGGAGTTCACCGATCAAGAAGGGAAAAAACGCTCATTCCCCTACAAAGTGGACTGGTATGGCAGTCGCTATGAGGATTCACATGGGGCATGGGATGATCTCCCGGACACTATCTATGTCACAAAGGGAGTTAGTGCAGACGGACCAAGCTGGTATTATTCTCTGAAAGAACCCGACCGTCAACCAAATGGATTGATCGTCATCGAACAGGCCGATGGGCCGACTGTGAAAGTAGATTTCAAGGACATTGAAATCACTTTGCGTCCATGTCAACCGAAACCCTTGGACGACGAGTCTGCTCGTCGTATCGAAGCAGCACTTTCTTACATAGAACATCACGAAAAGATTTGTCCCGTACACAAGAAAAACGGATGGAACGACAAATACACCAATGGTGGATACGACTACTAAGGGAGTGACTCGATAGAATGTTTTTCATTTTCAACGGTGATGGTCAACTTACGCTCCGCGACATTTACCGGGAATGTCAGAAAGAGCGTTGGGTGCCTATTTTGGTCTACCAGAAGGATGGGGTCACAATGGTCCCTGCCTTCAACAGCGAATCAGTTGCCAAGAACTTCGTCCGCAGGAATATGCCGCCTGCTGGCATGTGGGGCGGTGTCGTTCTTACTGACGAAGACATGGATGCGATGCGGGAACGCGGGTGGGTTATCGAAGAATTTTCCTACCCTCGCAAGATGAAAGACTTGGTGACGTTTGAAGTCGAAGTCATCGAGTTAAACGAAGAACCTATGGTGGTAACACACAGAAAATGACCGACTACTCAGGATACTCTTGGATTAAAGTGCCTCGTTACAAAATGAACGAGAAACTCGACTGGCCCGCACGCTATCGAGAGCTAAACGATCACCATATCCAAGAGACAACATTTCTGATTGAGGAAGTGCGTTCACTGGCCGAGCAACTCGCTGCTGCCAGGAGGCAGATTGCGACACTTCGTCAGCAAGCCGACGCCGCCCAACGTGAGCAATCACGGCGACTACGTTGGGAGCATGATAGCTTGCCATATTACGAGGATGATAGGGATGGATAGCCTTGGCAATAGGTATCTCTGGAAAGTGTTTCGCGTCACCAATGATAAGAACACGGTCATGTTGCCAAAGAAGGGCGGGGGTTGGGAAGAGAAAGAAGATACTCGTCCAAACCGGCCAGTAGGCCCTGCATCGTTTTCAGGTTTGGATCGTCGGTTAGAAAAAACACTGAATCAACTTGAAGAAGCCGGATGGGATGTTTATGCCATCATGCCCACAGATGGCGGCGGCGGAATCAACGTGGTGGCTAGGAAGTTTTATGTTGACGAGCAAAGGGACTCTGAGGTATTCGCCTCAAACTTTGGGGAAGACGAGTAAGTGGTGGCTCGTCGTCGATTGTGATCCCAATATCGGCAAATATTACCGGCACCTATACTTTTTGGAAAATAACAAATGCTCCAAGATACAACGTCCGGCCTGGGAGATTCACATTTCCGTCGTTCGCAACGAGGAGCCACCCAACCCGGAACTATGGATGGCCCATGAAGGAGAGGAGATTGAGTTTGAATACCACCCTCCTGTTCAAAACAACGAAATCTTCTACTGGTTGCCGGTGACATGCGAGAAACTCCTGGACATACGCGAGAGACTCGGCTTGCCGCGTCAGCCCGACTACGATTTGCACATGACCATCGGAAACAACAAATGCTTGATGAACTGAACGAAATCAATCCCAAAGCATTGGCCGCAGATGGATTTGAAGGAGCAGTAATCGGCTACGTTGAGAACCATCATCACCCTGCCGTGCTGCTTTACGACTCCGAAGAATGCATTCGTATTCTCGTTGAACGAGACGGCATGTCCGAAGAGGACGCCAGAGAATATTTCGAGATCAATACGCTCGGTGCGTATATGGGAGAAAATGGACCGTTGTTCATGAACCCATTGCGTACCGATGCGGCCAAAGCAATCATCCAAGAATGGATCGCCAAGCAGGGACACAATCGGTGTTGGTATTATCCAGATTTGTTTCGCCAGCTTGCAGACTTGTTTGGAATTGAATGTCCCGATCCCGGTCTGCCTCCTGAAGAGGAATTCAAAAAGGGTTGCGATCAATATCGGCAGGAGGAATACAGCAAAAAGCAATAGATAAGTCATGAACTTCAAACAATGGCTTATCGAAGCTGAGTCCGATGAAAAAATTGGCTCGCTGTCCAATCAAACAACGGTGTCTTCTGGCTACAACGACGACCCAATTCAACCAGATTTGCGGAGAAGTCGCCGGAAGTTTACAAAGCCGAAGTTTCGGGATAAAATCTCTCTCAGTACAATAGACCCTCCCTAGAGAGAAAAGCCATGTCTAACGACTTTGAAATTGGAGCGATTCGACCAATCAAAAAGGTTGGCGTTCAACCCGAAGATCGCGTGCGGATCACCGAAACCCGCGACATCAAGCTCGACCCCGAAAAAAACGATCTCGCCTGCCCCAAATGTGGAGAAATCCTGGATGGTGCAGGCGGTTATTCATTTAGTGACAAATCGGACGAGCCTCCAGAACAGGAGCGGGCGGCAAAACCTCGCCCCGGTTGTCCATCCATCTGCTGCAAGTGCGGCGAATATCTGATGTACGACGGCACTGAAGAACGGTTGCAACTTCGAGCCATGACCCCGGAGGAATGGAAGGAATTGCAGGAGCAAGAGCCTGCGGCTGCGTCCTTCTTGGCATTGGCCCGTCGTGCCTTCAGAACAAAGAACGAGCCTCGTCGCTCCTCATTGCCATTTTGGAGTTGATATGAATCTTGTTGAAGAATTTGAACGTATGGTGGCCGTAGGCATCGACGAGAATGGGGTTTATCCTCATCCTGGTATGATTCTCGACATAGACGGCAAGCTAATCGTCTGTGCCCTCGATCTAAAACCTGATGAAATCTTTCAGTGGTTTTGGAACGCAGTCACCATCGAAAACGCACAAGAGGTCATTTTTGGCTTGGACCGCTCCACGAAGCCGGGTCAAGGCACCGAATTCAATGATGTGCTGACTTGCTGCCATTGGCGTGAAGATTTGGCAGACGGCGAGTCGCCCAAATGGAGCAGAGCCTTTCGTATCGGTGTTATCAACTACCAATACGAACCAAAGATCGTTCGTCCTATTGATTGGGACAATGAATTTTGGAAAAAACAAATGGGGGCCGAAGTTCGCCAGTTCACGCCTCCCTTCCGCATGAAGATCACCAAAAATGCTCCAGAAGATTGAGCAATTCGTAGGCACCGTACTCATTCTCACCTGCTTCGCAGGATTGATTTATTTATTTGGAGAGTTGATATGGGGATTATTGTCGGGGCGAATATAAAAGAGTACCCCGTAGGACACCCTGTATTTGTTGACAGTCAACAAATTTTGTACTATCCTGATGGCTTCCAAAAAGCACCTGCATATTTCCATGCGAAGGGAATTTGCAGAATCCACAACAGCGTTCCACGTCCCGACTCCGCACGCCACTTGCTCGCCATGATCCCGGACGACAATATCAGCGGATTGCCGCCGAATATGTCGCTCCATCCCTTTGGCTATCGAATCATGTTCGTACCAGAGGAGGACTGTCGGGTCTATTGTGAAATGAACTGACATGGAAAAATATCTCGTTCGACCCGACGACTACATGGTTTTTGAACTCGATGAGGCCCTGGGTCTGTATGAGGTCATGGACCCGCCTACGGATCGGTTCGGAAACAAGCCCATCCCCTACGATCACTTCACGTTTGAGAATCTCACTTCCAATTACGGATTCTTCCCCATCCTTGCCGATGAACTGCCGTACTACGCAATTCTGCGTGAGCGACATTATCGACAACTCGACAAGGAACTTTCTCAGCTAAGAGGTTGTGGCGACGACGGGGAATCATGCTAACATGGGTAAGAAAGGGCCATGAAATGGCAGACCAAATCCAAGCACCATTCACAGAAGATCAAGTCAAATCCCTGAACGAGTATCAGCCGTCCGGCGTATTCCACCCATTCACATGCGGTGGCAAAAACTGTCGCAACGATCTGGTTGCCACCGAAGCGGGCTGGAAGTGTCCTGACCCGAATTGTGACTATACCCAAGATTGGGCGTGGTCTTGGATGGCCGATTGGCAATGGAAGAAAATGGGCCTCTTCAACGAATGAACCCACCGTCAAAGTCAAAAATGAAATTCATGCGGAGAGTACCCTATATCTTCAGTTTGGGAGCCGCTCTATTTTCAGGACTGACTGGCAATTGGTTCGGCGTCGTCATCAACCTAGCGGCCTTTGGGATCATCCATTTGACCAACACTCGCAGCGACAAGTCCCTGGAGGAAATCAGGTCATATCACGACAGCGTTGTCAGCCTGATGGATTTCATGCGACAATATGAGCTTTGGCAGCAATCTGCACAAATCGTAATGAAGCTCAAAGTTGGCGATCACATCATGTTCGAGAATGACACCGAGATAAGCTCTCTTGAAGGCACCGTCAAAGAGTTACACACGGTCGGCTGCATAGTCGATTGTATGCACGGGCCAGAAGTGGTCTTGTATCGAGAGATACAAGCGATTGTCTCCTCCCCTATTGGACAGGATTGATGTACGAAATCGACACTGCCGACGATGGCGAAGTCGTAGTCAAGGACTCAACTGGTAAGATTGTTAAAAAGGGTAAGAAAAGGGAAGTTGAGAACTGGCTCGACTGGAAAGAAAACCAAAAAAGGTCTTGCGACCCGGAGGCAAAAGACTAGAATACAGGTGTCAACTAAGTCTCACTAAAGGAGTGACACCAATGAGACACATTGTATTAGGAGCCAGCGTAGCTCTGGCTATGCTGTTTTTGAGTGCTGACTCAGCCGAGGCTCGGTGCCGGTTGTTTCAGCGTGGATGTTGCGGACGAGCCGTGTATCGTGTTTTTCACCGCTCGCACTGCTATCGTTCACATTGCTACCATCGTGCATACAACGGCTGTAACGTGAGATATTCCAGCGGTTGTCATTCTGGTTGCAACACGGGCTGCGGCAACGGCTGCGTTGCTCCGCGATAAATCAGTTCTCGCCTTCGGGCGAGTTCAACGCCCCACCAGGAACGGACCCTGCCCCTCCGTCCTGGTGGGGTTTTTTCATTTTGGGCGAACCCATTTGAGCCATGCTGTGTCTCTCCTGTGAGGTACTTCCATGAACCAAACACAGGAGATTCAGAATGGCGACGTTTACGTTAGAACAGACCGGGACCGATTGCCAGATTCATCATTTGCTGGACGAGTTGGTCGAGGGTACGGAGCCGGGTGTCAATGGCTTCGTGCAGGCCGTCAGAATGCTCTCCTCACCCGATTTCATCACAAGCCTTCCCAAACCCTTCCTTGCCTCTCTGAAGCACTCTGAACGCTCTCTGGACGACCTGATCCTCGATTGGGCACTCTATCTCCGAGAGCGTAAGCGGCAACAAGAAGCCGCCCTTTCTTTCGGTTCGGTAAAATTCCTCTCCGAACCCAATTCCTTCTCTGGCAATTCGAGTCCGCCCTTGATTAAATAGGGCATGGAATACGACCTAGTAATCAGCCTGGGTCCAGCGTGCGAAACTGCTTATCAACTCACACGCATGGGCATACGACATTCGGCATTTCCATTCGATTGGGTGATCTCAGAGTTTCGCCCACTATACGAATGCTTCGCCAATGATTTCGCTGATTTTCTTACAGTCAGGGACGATCTCATTGTCAAGGATGGCAATATATCAAACAAATACGGGATCGGGTTCTTTCATGAATTGACTGAACCCGGTCAACCGGATTTCGAGAAAGCCAAAACCAAATTCCAACGCCGGGCCAAACGACTGCTGAACGTCATGAAATCCACTCAACGAGTGCTGTTTGTTCGACGCGGCGGGATGGCAAAAGATCAGGCTCAAGAGTTGAATAAACTCTGGCAGGAAAAATTCACGGTCGATTATCATATTGCCGTGATTGATAAGCGTCCCATCAATTGGAAGCTGCACCGCTTCACTACGCTTTATATGCCCCCAACAGAAGATTGGCAGGGCGACAGCGAAGCCTGGGATGAGTTATTCGACAAGATTTTGTAGCTTATTGTAGCAAGGCATCACGAATAACTTCGACGTAGTAATCATCCAGGTTATCCACTTCTAGCTCTTGCTCGCCGAAACCATTGCTTCGCATGAGATTTCTGATACTCATACCGAAACCAAAATGGTGTCCAACACACCAATCTTTGGGTTTTGCTGCAATTTTACGCCTGAGAATATCACTGAGGGGTTCTTCGGGTGTGGGTTCTGGCTCGACCCATTTCGGATCGAGAGCTTCAGTGAGGCTTACGAAGTCGCTTTCACGCCCCTTCGTCTTCTGCAAGAGAGCAGTCATCCATTGCACGCATTCGGTTCTCTTCTGTTCGTTCATTGGTGATCCTTCTTTTCATTTTGATGTGTATGCCCCGCTTTTGCAGCCGGACTCGGATTGCTAACAGGTCTTTCAGAAATTCTACCCGCTCGCCCAAGCTAGAACCTCTAAGATCGAGTGTCAGCTTCTCTTGTGGCATATTACATTTGATCCTGAATCGCGGCCCGCTTGGCTGACCCGCGATCTCTCTTACGCCGCTCGCCCTGTGCCCACACGCCCGTACCGGAAGCGTGAGCTTGATGACCCCAACCAATCTTGGTGTCGTCAACCTTAATGACCATCGGCTCATTGTCACTCTTTGGCATCTGAACCGGCTGCGAACGCTTGCGTTTCTTGTTACGGGACATTTCCGTGTACATCCTGTCTTGTTGGGCAACATATTCTGTGAATTTCATAGTAGGGTATTTAGCTGATTATTTCCAGAAAATAGATAAATAGAGATATGAACTTTGCAGAATGGCTACACATCAATGAAATGTCGAGCTTCACCATCCCAAACGGTGTTGATTTCGAGATTCCGTGCAACAGGCAAGACCGCGACTTCGGCTGTCATGTGGGTGCCCTTGATATGCGATTTGAAGACCCACCCCAAACCAAAGACGGATTTGGTCGTGTTTTGAACCAAGGCTCCAACTTCGTTGGCAAAATACCCGATACCAATGATTATCTTGTCTATAATGGGAAAGCCAGCATATCAAACAACCCCAAAGAGCTAATACGCAAAAGCCGAGAAATTACTCCACAACTCAGGCACTTATTTGCCCTCGCACAACAAACTGCTCCTGGACCGGAGCGAGAACAAATTGTCGATCAGCTACATGCTATGCAAAAACACTACTATACAATGCTACCCGATAATTGGTGGCAAAAGGCAGATATTCTCGGCAAGGACTACGAACGAATCTCTGCCGCCCAGGGAGACATTGATGGCACGCGACCGGCCTCTCTCGGCACAAGAATTGTTCAAGCGACAGGCATCCAATAAGGAGTAATATGGGAAGTATCGGCGAACGGGTAAGCATCATCGAAGGTAAAGCTCCCGTTATTTTTGTTGCACCACATGGTTATCGCGGGAACGACACAAACACCACATACATTGCAGAAGCGGCTGCCGCTCAAACAAATGGGTTTGCTGTTATCAACCGGGGATGGCAACGTGATTCGACCGTCGATATTTGGCACGACAAGGCAAACTGCAACAACATTGAACACTGCCTGGAGAACGTCGTGCGGGATGAATTCCTTGATCCCATCATTCGGTTCAAAAACCGAATACTCAAAAAATTTGGTTACTCAGAGGTTTTCGTGTTCATAATACACGGTATGTCCAACAACCACCGTGTACTCGCGGGCGATCCCACCCTCGAAATGATTATTGGCTACGGAGACGGTACGCCACAATCCTTATCCTGCGACGAATGGCGAAAAGACATGCTGGCGTACCAGTTGAAGAAAGTTGGCTTCACCCCTTATCAAGCGGGCAAGAAAAGCCAATTTGCTGGTTGGACACGCAATAACCTCAACCAGCTATTTCGCAAATGGACCGAGTTTCGTGACCCAAGGGTGCAATCTTTTCAGATCGAAATCATTCATGAACTACGTGAAGCCTCGGATATAGCTCAACTCACCGGAACATACATTGGGATGGCAGTTGATGACCTAATCGTATCCGATGATTTCGATGAAGATATTGACCTACTCACTTACGTTTGAGCGTATAATTGGGTATGAACACCGAATATGAAACCAGCTTTTTGGTGATGCCCGAAGACACCAACGCCAACAGTCCTATGATCTTCGGTGGGGCATTCTTTTCCAAAATGGATTTGTGTGCCGCCGTCACCGCTCGCAGATTTCTTTACGAGTCTGCTGTCTGCAATGCCGCCGTGACTCACAAGTTCGAGGGTACATTCCTTCGGCCTTGCTACCTGGGCGACCTGATTCATCTGAAAGGACAGGTGGTCGAGACAAGAAAAAAGGCGATTGCCATAAAGGTAATCGCCGAGCGTGAGACTAAAACTGTTCGTGAATTAGTGGCCGAGGGCCATTTTGTTTTTGTTTCGGTTACTGACTTACTGCGACACAAGATTGAGGACAAACCTTATTTGCTGCCCTACGCACCACACGGCCTTACTCTCGATGTAGATAACGCTCAAGATAAGCCCGATCTTCGGCAGTCAAAGTCAAATACTTCGGCATCTGGTCGATAGACCAATCTCGATTCAAGAATACCAAATCATTTCTGTTGTATCCGTTCTTCATGATGACGAAGTTGTTATTGTGCAGCATCCCCAGGAAAGCCGTCCGGCGAGCCTGAAGAGCGAGCTTCTCATCAATACTCTGATCTTTAGCCTGTAACGCTTCCACGTCTTGAACAAGCTGTGAGATCGTTGCAGAGTAGTCTACCGCTTCTGGCTGTGGCGGCTCGTCCAGATTTAATTCTGGCTTGGGTTCAACGACAATCGGCTTAGAAGCATTCAACGAGGGCCATCGAAACAGGCTCTCATTTGTCTTCGTGTTGACTGCCAAGAGAAGCAGGCCCAATAGAGAGATCGTTACGATCAATAGAGCCGGGCTGCTACCGCCCTTTGATGGTGCGGGAGCGGGCTTCGCCAGTTTGGGCTGCGGTCTACGACGCGGCAGATTTTGTGGTTGCGGCTGTGGCTTGGGGGTTTGAATAGGTGGCTTGGTCGTAGTTCCTCCACTATTCGCTCCCTCTAGCTGCTTTCTTAAATCAAGTTCCCATTGATCCATGCTGTCCTCCTGTTTTTCACCATTCGATGACTTATTTATGCCATCGAATGGTGAAAATACAAGAGTAACGCAGGCGATTATTGATTTTTAGCCCAAGTCCTCACTCGGTTCGCCAGTTGTTTGAGCGATGTTGATACCCGGCAATCCCAGGGCCGACTGAGACTCAACTGGACCTCTACGTCGATTTTCCGCTTATATTGCTTATCAACCCCTACAAACAGGGGGTCCGAAGAAGCGGCGTATTTCCCCAATTCAAACAGGGTAATCGGACAGAGAGTCGCTGAGGGGAACCAGAACAATCTTGCACGCGATTTGCGTAGATGGATGAATTCCCACTCGATTTGCCACGGAGTCTCTTCCTGGGCCTTTGTGGGGTCGTCAGGAAAGTCATCACGGCGGGGGTTCAACAGGATCAGGTCGGTATCAGCGAGCATACCAACCATTTCGGCCTGCCAGTCACCACAACCTGTGATGCCCCCGGCGAGGAAGAGTCCCTTGCGGTACTCTTCCATCGTTTCAGGGTGCCAAATATCAGGACATTGAACGTGTTGCATCAGATCGTATTCCTGCTAGGCCAAGAATGCTTTGCCGAAGTGACCTCACGACTGGCAGTCTCCAGATCAGTTTGCAGGTCAGCAGTTTCAGTGTCACCACTGTTGATACCGACCCGTACTTGCCGGAGCAATTCATTCAGCGAATTTTCCAACACATTCAGCGTGTTGCCGCCCGGCTTGGAGCCATTCTGAAGATCAGTCCATTGACCCAAAAGCCGTTGGCCCTCTTCAGACCACTTCTTCTTCTGGCGGTCGTACTGATATTGTTCCATTTCCTCGACGGTCAATTCGTGACCTTCGGTGCCACGCCAGTTCCGGTCACGGATGCGAGTGAGCAGACCAGAGAAGCGGTGGTAGATCATCAACCACAGTTCGACCAGGAAGTCGGCCAGGAAGGTTTCGATCATGCTCCAGGGCCACAGGCTCATCCAGAACGTGAAATCAGCCTTGTGTGCCCACACCTTGGGTCGAAACTCAATCCTCATTTCGTGGTCGTCGCTCCAGTTGTTGGACTGGAAGAACTCCCACCACTCTGCCTTCACGTCCACAGGAGCTTCATTGAAGTCGCTCTCGGTGAGATTCTTGGACTCAAGCCAAGGCAGCCAAACTTCACGGTAGAGCCGATTCTGAACCTTGGTGAAGCGATCCCACTTAAACAGGAACCAGAAGATACCCACCAAGACGTAACCGACAACTCCCGCGAGCGTCCATAAAGGGTGTTCCCACATCCCTTGGATGATCGGAACGCCGGTCACAAATTGCAGCAGCAAAATGGTTGCCACGATTGATGCCGTCGCCATCCATCCTCGTTTGAGGCGGACGAAGAAGACCAATCCCACGAACTCTGCCAAAATGATAAGCCAAAACACCAAACCAAACGGGGCCAAAAACCACATAGATTCTCCTCCTGTGTCGCCGTGAAAGAGCCAACTCAAGGCTCGTTTATCTCCGAATAAATGAATCAACGTCAGCGTTGAAAACGCCGCGAAAAGGGCACCGACCAATTTGGATGTTTGGTACTTTTTGTACGCATCGAAATAACTGCGAAGTAAACCGAAGGTAATCCAGCCTCCGATTACCAGCGTCACCCAAAATAAGAATCCCGGAGGGGCCAACCAATCCGACCAAACACCCATGTCACTCTCCTCTCAAAGCATAAAGTAAATGGTCAACAGTCATGACTCCGTTCCGACCCTGCCGGTAACGATGAGCGTTGTCATGAATCCATTGGCACAATGTTTCTTCTGAAATGGCGGGATCGCCAAACATTTGTAACGCTTTTTCTTTGAATTCTCGGAAATCCGAGAGACGAAGCTCGGTACGGGGGTCAAACGGCGTAAAAAAGCCATTTTGGAAGGCCCCATTGCCGCACTCCAGGTACTTGTTGTACTGGAAATCATACTCAACGTATTCGTCGTCTCGCAGGTAATTCCTGCCGCCTACGAACACGGAGACAACACGATGATGACCATCGTGGATGAAGTGCTTGCCGTCCTCAAAGCGAGGGATTTGAATGAGTGGGGATGATCGAGACAACCCTTTGTCTAGGGCATATTGATCGAGAATTTGTGTCGTCCAGAATCCGCCTGACCGGACGAACTCTGCCATTGGCTCGATGGCTTCCATGTGACGCAACTCAGCGTGCATCACATAGAGATCGCTTAATGCAATCATTTTACTTCTTTCACAAGGGACTGAGGCACATAAAATACCTCATTGCCCAATTGCACCAACACCCGACCGGCATGTGCTGCCAGCGGCTCCAATTCCGTTCCGCGTCGAATACAACCGAAGTGTGCCATTCCTTCAGGGCTTCCATCATAGACAGAGCAGCCAATTGTTTCGTCCTTGATCCGCCACAGGTTAATATCAACCTTTGTCTCGACGGCATCTGCCCGTGATTTTCGTAGGGCCGAACGACGTTCCTTGGTTTCCTGGGGAATGGCAGTCAACTTATCCGGCCAAGGTTGGGCGAGTTGCTTCTTGGTTTCCTCAATCAGCAAGTGCAGCTTCTTCTTGGTCAACTTCCCTTTATTTTCATCATAAACAGCCCGCACCGAAGCAATGCCTGCCAAGGTCATATTCGCTGACCCCTTCAGGTTGTTACAGACAATGCACATCGTTTGGTAGTTTGAGTGAATATCTTCGCCACCGCACGACTTAGGCTGAATATGGTCTTTGGTCATCAAGATCAGTTTGTTGCCGTCGATTGCGTAGAGATTGAAGTGTGGGTTTTTATCATGCGGGTGTTGCTCCAGCAACATCAAATCCCCCACAATTCCACACGCCACGCAGGCCATATTCTCTCGAAAGATGAAATATCGGTGAGAGTTCATTCGCACCGAGTATTTTTTGCCATCAATCTCGTAGTCACGGCGGGTGTCATCCTTGGTGATGTATGGCAATACCTCATCAGGACGAAACTCTCCGAGACGGATTTTTTCGACTTTCTCTTTCAGCTTATCGGCACGGGCAACAACGCGAGCTTCCGGGAAGCCTTGTTGAATCAAGGATTCCAATCTCGCTCGTTCTTCTTCCAGAGTAACAGGTAAAGATGAACGAGTTGCGTCTACCTCCCACTGAACAGTGGCAGTCAACCTATACTTGGTCATACGAGGATTCTACTCCAGGGAAATATCGGTGTAAAGTCAGATTATTCAGCACCTTCGGCTTCGTCTTTCTGCTGAAGTTCCTCAACAATGTCCTCGATAAGCTCGTTGTGACGGTGAAGTTCTTCGTCTCGACGGTGGAGTTGCTGCACGATTTTCTTTAGCTCCTCAATCTGAGCGGCCTGCTTCTGGTTGAGCCGAACCACATCCTCGATCTGAAGCGTCTGCTTCTTGTAAAGCTCGACGATTTCATGTTCGACCATCAAGTCGCTTTCGACCAAATCTTTGATCTCGGCAAACAGGTTGCGATATGCGGTGTCCTGCTTTTTTTCTGCACGCCGTTGAGACATCAGAATAAATGGAGCTTGAAATGCCGCCAAACAAGAAAGCATTAAATTCAGGAGAATAAAGGGGTATGGGTCGAAATGAATAACCTCAAACAAAGCAAGGGTATTCAGTGCCACCCAAAGAATCAACAAAAAAAATGCGGTGAATATAAACCGCCAAGAGCCGCCAAACTTTGCTATCGAGTCGCTGACAACATCAGCGAATGAACGGTGATCCTTTGCATCCATCTGGCCCCCTATATCGGCTTATTGCATCTTGTCTCCTAAAATAAGGCAATCTCTTGCCTCATGCGATCTGCTTCCGCCTGACTACGGAGCAGCTTATAAACGAGGATACCTGAAAAAAGCGATCCCATTGAATCGTCCGTGGTTTCTGCAAATTGCTGCAAGAATTCCACAATGACAGGGTTTTCCTCGTTTATTTTGGCAAGCTCTTCTTGAGCGTATTCATCGTCGTCTTGGCCGCGTAAAGCATGGGCGATTGGCAGGCCAACTTCGCCGCTAACCACAGGCAAATATCTATCCTCCAGCATTGATATACTCCGCATATATTGAGGTTTATCAAATAATACCCAACACGCGGAGCAGCGACAAGCAAACTATTTACGTTTGCTTGACAGCAAAATTGAAATTTGCGAAAATTCACCCGTTGATCTAACCCAAATGGATGGAGACTTCCGTGGACGAAGAAAAAGAATTGCTGAAGAGAGCAGCCAAGATTCGTATGGAGAAACTCAAGGCCACTCCTGTTCCCCACCCACAAGCCAAACAGGTGATTTCCACCACTCACGTCGGCGGGGCAACAACCAAACAGGCTCTTGGTAGGGCAGGGCGACAGTCGTCAACTTCCCCGCTCAAAGACCTGGAACGGAAGATTGAGCAGAGCGAACTCAAGTGGACCGAATTGAGAGACGCCCTGATCGAAGGAATTCCAGCCGAAAAGCTGGAAACCATTCGTGCTGTCATTCGTGCTGAAGAACGAGAATCACTGCGAGAGCAGTTTGAGAAGATGCTTGAAGAAGCCTACGAGCAAGCATACGAAATGGTGCGGTCCAGCCACGAAAAATATACACAGCGTCTCGCCGAGATCGACGACCTGTGGGCTGATGCTGAAAACAAGGTGAAAGATATTCGCACCTTCATGGTCGATAAGATCGACGAGTTTATCGACCAAAATCGCCAGCAGGCTCTTGAAATGACAGGCGAGGAAGTGTTTAAGGCCGTGATGGGGAAGAAATACCCATCTATCGACGATAATTGGGCCACATCGAAAGAAGAGTTTGATGCAAAAAAAGAGGCTATCAAACAAAAAATGAAGGACGACCTCGAATAATCGAAGCCGTCCTTCATGGACACTCAACTGACGTTAGCTTCCGAAATGTTCGGAGGCTTCGGCGTGCAGTTGGTCGATTAACGCCAACGAGATACGGAGAGGCTCCACATCATCGGGCGATTCCTTCGGCATACGAGCCGACTGATACGCCTCGACGATGCCATAGTCTTCCAGGGTCTTCGGGTAGTATCTCGTACCCTGATACCCATCCTTGTTGGTAAAGGTCTGCCAGTGACCTTGCTCCTCAACAAAGGCCGGGCAATATTTCGGCTCCGGCCCGTGCTGGTAAACTGTCTTGCGATCCCAACGGACCCACCGGGCCACGTCGTAGACCGTTTGATAATACCAACGATGCAAGTCCTTCAACTTGCGGAACGTGGCGTAATCGACGGAATGAAAGCCAAAACGACCTTCGTGAACGGGGTTCTTGACATTCGTACTCATTACAACTCTCCTTCAGAAAAAGACGTACCTTCCCCACTACCCTCGAAATGAGGGCACGAAGTCGGCACAGAAATTGGTTGGGAATTCTGCCCCTACATGAAGCCTGCCGTCGCTACGGACGGAGTATCTTGGAGGCAGTTGAAGCGTTTGAACAGATGGCGACGATCTTCAAAAATCGGCTCGGTAGCGATAGCCGTGAGTTCGTTGCCAATATCCGGTTCATAGAAAGGGCGGCAGACCACGCCTTGGCTTTGCAGCTTACACAGAATGCTGCTCAGGCGTGATTCATTGCGGACGCCACAAAGAACCAGATGGGGATGGTCCAGATCATCAGAATGATTACGGCCAGCCTCGTAGGCGGCGTGGCAGGACTGGACGACCTGCTGCGGGAAAGACAAATCCCGACGAATGAAAACGTAGACGTGATTCTTGCTGTTGTTCTACAACATGGCTCGGACCTTTCAAGAAATTGGTTGTCGTTGCTACTATTTAACCCCAAAGGGTTGATTTTGTCAAGTGGGGCACCAAGAAACTGGCGGGAAACGGCTTTTTCGACCGTTTCCCGCCACGGCCTGCTCGATCAAGTCGGACTTCTTGCTCGCGGCATTAGATTTCTCCAGGCGGGTTCATTTGTTCTTAGGGTGGCCCATCGCTCAAGGCGGTTTGTCGCCGCAGTCCAAGGCTAGGGCCGGTCATTTGGATTAAAAACTCATTTTTGGAGTGGCCGCTCCTTGCACATTCAATACTACTCGGAAAAACCCAGGTTGTAAACCAGATTTTGTCCAGACGACAGCTAAATAACAGACCATGAAAACATTCGCAGACTTTGATTCCATTCGACGGCTTGATGAGCTACTGAATCCAGGGGAACTCTCCCGGCCTAAAAACGGCCATTGGATGACGCCTGTACATTCAAAAAACGACTTCTACGAGTACCAATTTGACGTAGAGGGCGAAGATTGTGGCGATGAACGCTGTTATTATGTGGAAATTGACGCCTCGGACAATACGGCTGAAATATCCTTCGCACATGCACATACTCACTATGCCGACCGACCCAATTCAGGTGCGGGCCTGGGAGTAATGGGTGGAGTTATTTTTGCCATCAAAGAATGGCTGTCTCACCACTCGCCAGAATATATCGAATGGTTTCCCAATATGGGGTCAGCCGGTGCCAACCCTATGTCCAGAGCGAATGTTTATGCGAAATGGGCTGCCAGGAATTTGTTTCCAAAATACCTGCCCAAAGACGATACGATGTGGATTCGTAGAGACATATATGAGCAAAAATACGTGCCGCGTGGGTATCCGGCTCCTCCCGATGGCTCCGAGAATGACAGATCAACTCGCATGATGGGAGTAGATGCCGAAACATTTGCCAATAAGGTACGCATGTTTGAAAAAAGCAATCAACAAGCGACTCCGGCTCCTGCTATTATTCCACCAACTCGCAACAACCGTAATACGCCACCACCAACGATGGCTGACCACTTCAGCTTCTCCAAGTGGTGTCTTACTGAAGAACTCAATGAACTGGAATTATTGAGCGAGCTATTTGACTCAAATGAAATCAGTTCTTTCCAACCAAAAAATGGCGGGTGGGAAAGCCAACCAGCAGACAGCGATGGCACCTACGTCTATCGGTTTGACGTAGAGGGTGATCCCGAAGAATGCGATGGCCCCTGTTATTCTGCTGTTGTTAGTTACTACAACAAATCAGCAAGTATTGCTTTCAAACACGAAGAAACCCGTTATAGCGACCGGGGTGGTGCTGATGGACCGTGGCAATCCGCAGGATTGGATTCGAGGAAGCTCGGCACGACCGTCATGTATTCGGTTTTGAAGGCATTGATGGAATTTATTCATCAGGTCAAACCACCTAAACTCTCCTGGTCTGCGGTTCAAAAAAGCACACGTAACGCAACCAACACAGACGCTCGCAAGAAAGTCTATTTCGCCTGGGCGGTGAAAAACTTGTTCCCACACAGTTACGTTCCAGTAGACGCTCAAGTTTGGTGGAGTGTTGATTACTTCAATGAAATGAAGGAAAAATACCCTTCAGTCAATTGGCCGACGATCCCGGAACGTGGCGGCAGCAGTGATGCTAAAAGATTCATTGAAGAAATGTACAACGTGCAAGATGAGATCGACGAAGCAGAATCTCAGGCACAACGGGAACGCGAGCGGCAAGAAAGAGATCGAATCGAAAGACAGCGACAGCTTATTCGAGACAGTTTGCCTCAATTGATTGAAGATGAAGACTACAATCCACATCAAATCAAAGTGGGGGGCATGGTTCGCTCTACGCACTCGGATGTTGTCTTTGAAGTAGAAAACATCAGCGTAACATTTGATGAGTACAGCAGCCGTCTCTCGCCAATCCTCATGGCACACGTTATTTCATTGACTGGCCTTGGATCGGCTGACGAACACTATATCAACAGGGACGAGATCAAAGTCGATTATCTACGCCCTTATGAGCCGCCAACAGCCAGGGAGACATTTGAAGTAGGCGATACCGTCAAACTGACGCATGGCAACAGCAAGTATAATGTCAAGAGCCTAGACGATCCAAAAGGCAAAGGCAGAATATTGCTGCAATCTATGTACAACGACCTTTCTTTTCAATTCCCCGGCAACTTAATGAAGGTCAATTCCGAGCAGCCTCGCCCGGAAAGATCAAGCAGCTTCAGAGACGGCATGTTGAACGGCATGATCGCTGACACTCGCCACAATCCACAACAGCTAAAGGTGGGCGATGTTGTCCAAGACATGCATGGGCACAGTGACAGAACATACTTCGTCGTTCGTTTTGAGAGAGCAAGCAATGAACTGTTCGCTTATTTGAAGAACAGTGTGTACGGCGAACCAAGTCCATCTTCGACAGACTACGATTACAGCCAATTGGCTCGATATTTAACCAAAGTAGAGCAACAAAGCTGGAACCCACGACAAAGAACAAGCGGGCCGGAATTCCATCACCCCAATGATCCGGGGCAACAGCTTCCCGACCCGCCTGATGAGATCAACATCGTTCCTTAATTGGAACGCGGCTTGACCTGAATGTAGAGACTCTCTGGAGCCTTGTCGAAATACTTAAACAAGGCCGGACAGAGCCAGCCTTCCATCGTGCCGTCGTAGGCTGAATACCAGTTGCCGAAGCCCTGGTCGCCTTCGCGGACCCAGGTGGCCTTCAGATGATGGCCTGGAAAGGGACCGCCAGAGAAGACGACGGTGAAACCGCCCTGCGGGTCTGGAATGTTCTGTTCTGCACAGAGCCGTTCCATGATTTCCGGGACGCCTGCGACCAAGGCTTCCTTGTCGAGTCCTACGGTTTCGTCGTCGAAAACCCAAATACCTTGATACAGGTACGGGTGAATGACCATGATTGAATTGTTTGGCATAAGCGTTATTCCTTAATGACCTCGAACCGTGCTTCGTCACAATCGTAAGCTGTAATGTCGCCCGGCAAGAGTAAGTTGACAGTTGTTGCACCAGACTTCTGAAGACCTTCGACTTCGACCGTCTGATCTTTGCCGAAGGTCAAATTTAGCTCCATGTCAAGCACATGCTCTTCCATGAAGTCTTCATCGTCAGGACTGTAAACTGGCTCAGACAAGCCAAGCACTTCAGCCTCCAGTTCTGGCGTTGGTGTGAATGCGAGTACCTGAACAGCTTTCAGGTTGGTATCTTGCAAGAATCTGAGTTTCATGGTTCTCCTACAAAATTGGGCCGGGCGACCTAAAGTCGTCCAGCCCAAATTGGTTTTTGTTGTTTGGTTGGTTTACGACAAGGCCGCTTTGAGATCGGCCTTTGGCTTGAGGCCGACAAATGTCGTCGCCACTTCCCCTGCCTTGAAAATCTTCAGAGTCGGCAGCGAGCTAACCCCGTACTGGACAGCCAAATCCCGGTTGTCGTCGGTATTGACCTTCACCACTTTATATGCCCCGCCAGACTCCGCTGAAAGTTCCTCAAGAATGGGAGCCAGCATCCGGCAAGGGCCGCACCAGTCTGCGTAGAAATCCACCAGGACGGGCACGTCACTGGACAATACTTCGGACTGAAATTCTGCTGTGGTCACGTTTTTTGCCATGTTCTCTTCACCTGTGTTGAATTGTATAGTGCCTACATTATCTATCTTACCACGGCACAGTATCTTTGTAAACTGAGCCGTCACCCAACTACGGGGTTCGCCTGTTAGACGCTTCAGTCGGAAATAGGTTCAAGTTCCCTTCTGGAGTACGTCATCCAGGTTAATCCCCCGTTCGGCGAGTTCGGCGTAGGCCATTTCAACCAGTTTCTCGCCTTTGATTTCAACAGGGAATCCACCTTTCACACGACCCGCGAGAACACCAAGTTCAATTGGCGTGCCCACGGTAATCTCATCAGAGTTACATAGCCAGAATTTACCCTGAAGACGAACCACGATGTAGGTATCGTGTTCAATCGGAACAGTATTGGGAGCAACAGCCCAATACCCTGCTGTTCCGCTCATGATAAAGGAACGTGCCCTCTTTTCCGTGATCTCTTCCATTAGTCAAACCTACCACCCTGGCTCCAGGAAGCCTCTTCGGTATTGTGGAACACTAGATGCCACACATCGCCGAGATTAAGGGTCTGGTGTTCTCCAGACACACGGTTGTTAATCCGACTTCTGTGATACACTTTCCCTTTAGCGTAACGATTGCCCTCTGCCTCGAAGTGACGGCAGACATGCAAATTGCTACGCTCGTTTTCAACCGGCAAGGGAGACGGCGATACATTGATTGATGTTCGCGTGCGACCCAAGAGAGCCGCTAGAGCCTCATCCCGGAAGTCGGTGGAAACAAAGAACCATTCGCCTTGACGTTTGACGCTGAACCCTTGTCGCTCTGCACGACGGACTTTGTTCGGCTTCAATGCCTCGAAAGCATCGTTGATACTTTTTGGCTTACGAGGAAGTTGAGAGACGAAATAACGACCTTCATCCAAAGAACACAGTAGGTACTTACCTTCGTGTTCTAGGACGACCGTGCCAAGAATGTGCCAAGAGCCATAACTGAATCGCTGGTTTCTGTCGCCGCGAGAAATATACATTCCCTGCTTAGGTGGCGTCCATTCGTCGGTGTATGTGATCTCCAACGTAGAATCACGGGCATCACCCGTATAGTTGGAGTGTTCATAGAAGAGGCCGGTATCTTCGTCTCGAAAAATGAATTTGTTGAAATCGGCACGCCAGAAGAGAATCTGGTCCCGCTCTAGCTCGGAGAATTCCATTCCGGCGAAACGCAGAGCCGATGCAGAGACGGTGGGACCGGGGCAGCGAGATTGGGTCATGCTTTGGTGACGAGCAGTGCTGGTACTATACCCATCACCGTTTTTGATGAAGAAATCATCACCCATGAAGCGAGCTAGGGGAAAATGTGTGCCGTAGCTCCACAACATTCGGCCTTCACAAAAGACATTGTTGCCACTCCATTTGACGGAGTTTGTTCGCTTATTGATTCGCCTTGCAGCGAAATTGGCAATGATGTTTTCGTGTGACATGACTCAGTTCAATGAGCTAGGATGAATTCGGCTCCTGGTTGGTGAATAGCCAACGAGTTCTCGTAACCGATCAGGAGTCCAGAAAACATCGGACAAACCTTGTGAGTCCTGGACAATCCAGGCTCCATTTGCGATTTCTCTTTCAAGCTGACCGCTATGCCAACCGGCAACACCCATGAAAAACTTCAGCTTGCGGTCATCGTTCGTATTTTCCACAATAGAAATCATGTCGGGCGGCATAGCAAAATACACACCCGGCACAAGTTCTCGGCGGGGGTCGGTCACATGCAGATCGGCGTGACCATGAACCACATACAAAGGCGTCTGACAAGGACCGCCACAATAGATTGGCCCCTTATCTGCATTGTCGATAACTTCGTTCATGAAGTCTTCCATCTGCGACTGTGCATAAGGCGACGGGTTGCCCTCGTCGTCCGTATGATCCAAGTCAGAAGGAAGATCAAGACTTGATAACTCCCGGAGAGCAACAAATCCAATGGTGCGACCATTGAGAATAAAGCCTTGGGCACCTTCTTCACCATATTCGGTGAGGAACACAATGCTTTCACCAAAGATGGGATCAGCCAATCTTGGTGTCGCCACCAACAACTTACCAGCTTGTAAATTCATGTCGTTTCTCCTTCAGCGACCCCGGTGGGACTCGAACCCACAACTCACAGGTATTTAGAGTACCCGGCTCTGCCAATTGAGCTACGGGGTCAGAAAAGTCTCGGCGGCAGCGAACCACCGCCGAGACTTACTTCACACCTTACTTCTGGCCGTTGGACGGCGGCGGCACCGGAACATCGTTGGCGTAGTCCGCTTCGACTTCGTTCAAGTCGTCGGCCTTGTGTCCCAACTGTTGAAGCAATCGGATACTGGCCTCGGCATTCCGGTAGGAATAGCCTTCGATGGCCTTGCCGATACCGTAGCCGAGTTCTTCGGCTGCCTTCTCAACCGGCGAGCGGTTGTCGAGGTTCTTCGGCTCCAGCAGCTTGTGCTGTGCTTCCATTGCGTGGACAGCGGCCAACACGTCTTGCTCCCGGACTTCGCCCTGGATGCTGTCGGTCTTCTTCTTGAGACGACCTTCCTTGCTCAGACGCCGGATGGCGGCGAGCTTGGCCCGTTCGACCGCTTCCCGAATTTCGGCGGGAAGGTGATCGGCCAGAGCTTGACCGATGCGGTTGAAGTCGGCGTCCACGGCGATCAAGCCGCGACCGTAAAGCTGGACGAGCCGTGCAGCAGCGTCAGCATCCGGTCGAGTGACCTGGACCAGCGTATCACAACGACCCGGACGGAGGATGGCCTGCGACAGCCGATCCAGGTGGTTCGTGGTGAGAACGGTAATCAGGTCGTTCTGCTTGGTGTCCACTCCGTCGAAGGAGTTGAGGATTGCGTCCATCGCTTCGGTACGCTCATCCTGACCCAACACTCGGTCCACGTCTTCCGAGAAGATAACGGCGGGCGAGTACATGGCAGCGAACTGGAAGGCTTGTGCCAAGTCCAGCACGTTCGCCAGATAGATGAACGTGAAGCCGTTGTTGACGGCCTTCTTCGCCGTGACATAGGCGGTCAGGGTCTTGCCCGTACCGTAGTCACCAGCCAGCAAAACGCCACGCTTGAGCGGAACGCCGTGCTTGCGGCACTGATCGGTGCATTCGATGGGCGTGAACAGACCCAGGTCAATGTCCCGTTCGACCGCTTCGGGGAAGATCAGGTCGGACTCGACCACCTTCTCCACCGGAATGGAGAACTTGGGAGCGTGTCCGGTCGGATCGAAAGCCCGTGGCCCACCATTGCGAATCCACGACAGGTCCAGCTTGATGGCCTTTCCCTTGTAGATGCTGTGAGTCTTCAGCCGTTCCTTGATGCGGGAAACAACCGCCTCGATCTCATGCAGGTGACGCTGCTTGGTTTCGCCTTCCAAGAGGAAGCGAGGGCCAGCCGTCGTAACCTTCATGGACGTGTTGAGGTATCCGGCCACACCCGGAATTTCCACGCGGCCCCACGGGACTTGGCGTGAGGTATTCGGGCCGGTCGGCACGCCGATCATGGTCGGGGGCGACGAACCCCAAAAACCGGGCGTATTGACCTTGGCGACGAAGCCGTAAATGTCGTCGAGGGCGTCCATGAACGCCACGGCACCGTCGAGAGGGAAGCAGTCGATTTCGTGATAGACACCGACTTCTTTGTCCTCTTCCTGGTCCTTGCGTTCCAGCCAGCGAGCGGCTTCTCGGAGGCTCATTCCATCGGGAATGAGAATCTGCTTGACCTCCTTGGAGCGTTCGATGTTGACGTTCTTTGCAGTCCACTTTGACCGCCGACGCCCGCCACGACGGTCGGAGCCGTTCGTGAAGTCATCCAACTCCTCGTCGTAGTATTCTTCCGTGTCTTCGACTTGGGCGATTTGGTTACGTGACACCTGTTTGTCTCCTTGCTTTTTCTTGGAATCGGTCAGAGTGCTTTCCTCGATATGCTTACTATACTCCAACTTTTCCGGTTGTAAAACTCGTTTGTTGAAAGAGGCCCGAATTTCAGCTAATGCTCTACGAACTTCTTCGGATTGAGCATAGGCCATGAACTTGTCATCTATGATGCTCCCGCTCATTTCATACACCTATCTCCTCTCGATGCAACTCCATCAAATCCCAGGGAATCCAGGGGGCCGATGTGAGTTCTTCTGCCTCGTCGAAGGTGTACCAATCCCAACCGTCACATTTATCCGGTTCAGCATTAACTGGTAGGCCCTCAACATAATCTGCGACCAGAAAGACGGTAACGTAGTGCTTATCGTATTCTGGCATGGGGTCATTTGTGACAAAAATCGGTCGCCCTTGATTGCGAATGCGTATCACAAATGACGGTCCACATTCTTCTTCTGTTTCTCTGAGTCCACAATCCTCCCATGATTCGAGAAAATCTTGATGCCCACCAGGAAAGGAATAATGCCCTGCAAAATGGGCACCACGCCGTTTACCAAGCAACAGCTTCCCATCCCGAACGATTATGACTCCAATTCCAACTCGGACATTTCGCTCCATTGCATCAACCTTGTTGACGGCGGCAGCCCCGAAACTGTTGCTGCCTGTTGGCTTTGACCAAACTTGGCGAACTCATCGAATATCCTCTCTGGACTATACCCCATGTTTGTGAGATATGTTAAGTCCTTCATGGACGGAACAAAAGAAAACGATGAGAGCCAAAAATGGCTGATTGCCGCCCGCACCACACCTTCTCTGTTGACCGCCTTGGGAGAAAAACTTCCCATGCAATATCCATCGCCAGGGCGTCCTGCTCCAAAAGGCAACGGATACACCCGATCTTCAAGACTTGCCATCGGCTCCTTCGTCATCGACACGTTGAGACGTTGGAATCGAGTATGGGACGCGAGAAGTCCCCGCACTGTGAATTCATGGAAGACATAATATTGAACATATGGAAGAAGAAAATGGTGCTTTCTCCCACCGGCGTCAATTGTGCGATGCATCGGCGGACGCTGCACAATGGTCAAACTTTTTGAGACATATATCTCACCCAACAATTCCGGGCTTTTCTTGAACGGCCACATATCTTCTTCCTTATTCATCGTCAATGCTCCTCCACTTTTGCGGTTTAGGGAGGGGCTGTTCGTTGTCCATCACGGGTTGGCCGGGCAACGTCGGAAAAGTCGCACTCGATGTAATTGGCGGCGGAAATGTCACAGCGGATTGTTGTGCTGGACTGGCAATACTGTAAGCATGATGCGTCGAAGGAATTCCCTTAACAATACGCATCGCTCTTAGCTGTGTATCAGTTATCCAGTGGACCCACGATTCACCAACCCACCGCCATTTTTTTGCAAATTGCCCCTCAAGTTCTGAAATATGACATGCGTACAAATCATCCACCGCCAAATAAGCAGTGAAAGCCATTTTGTGTCGCCGGATCGTTTCCAGAACTTCGCCCAACTCCGCAAAGTTCAAGTCAAAATCTTCAAAAAGGAGGCACCACTCAGCTTGAGAACCGAGATCGGATTCAAACTCGGTCATGAAGTCGATGTATTTTTGCTTGAAATTCAGAGCGATACTGGCCTGCGAATTTACCTCGGCTGCGTAACTGTATGGATCGAGTTGCTTGTTGGGAGCCGAAGCAAGAATAGCGGCATCATGTAGTAACTGATCCAGTTCGTTGTAAGAATAGTTGGCTTGGGTCAATGCGTACTTGATGCGTGTAAAAAACGCAACCAACGGCACCCCTCTGCCGTCAATCATCGTAAATGGTTCTAGCCAAATCTTCATGACAAAAAACGGGGCCGGAGTATCATTCCGGCCCCGTCCTCTCTTCAGGATTAAGCCGTCCAGTCAAGCGTGAAATCTTGAGCCAGCTTGTTTCGCTCGGACTCAAGCCGTTGAAGCTCCTGCACCAATGCAGGCTTCTTTTCCTTGACCAACTTCTCACGCTCTTCTTCGTTTTCGCCGAGTTTCGTCTTGTACTTGGTCGCGTCCGCAGAAGAGAACTTGTCAATCAAGCCACTCAAACGCTCTTGATCTTCGTCAATTTCCTCGACCCGGCTTTCCGCCTCGGTGATCTTGGCTTTTTGCTCTTCAATCTTCTCTTGAGCAGCCAAGAGAGCCTTCACCTGTGCGTTGCTGGTCAGAGCATCAATGGGGTTCGTGACGTTGATGATCTGGTTGGTCAACCAACGACAAACGTATTCACCCGAACCAATGCTGATGCTTTGTTCGGTGTGACCTTTTTCCATCACACGGACGACCACCTTGGCCTTCTCAGGCAGGGTGAACGACGCCCGAATGCCAGTCGGAGTCGAAACGTACTCTACATCGACGGTGTTCTCGCCATCCGAGACTTGCACTGCGAAAGTGCTTTTCTGAATGCGGTTGGCGTGTTCAATCTCGAACTTGAATTCTTCATCCTTGGAGTTTTCAATCTTGTAGTCCGTATAGGACTCAAAACGTCGGCTCCACACGGCCATCGAATGACCGATCTTCAAACCAACAACTTGTTGGTCACTCGGATGGGTTTCAACGAAAACCCTGACGCCAGTTTCCTTGGCGTAGACAAGGTTCACTTCTTCATCGTTCTTGGCACCCTGAAGAACTGCTTTGCCTTGCAGTTCTCCATCCTGGATGATTTCGCAAACACCCTTGCCAAAAGTTTGGCCGGTAGTGTTCTTGAACCGCAACGCACGGAAAGGCCGCTCGGCGTCCTGCTTCTGATTGAAGAGAAGCAAGATATTGCCTTCATCCAATTCAGACGTATCCAGCGGAATAATCGCGGAGCGTTCCGAAAGGATCGTAACCGGCGTTGGCGAATCGAAAACGGCGAAGTCGCCGCTCTCACTGTACGCTGCCTCCGGGGCAGTAGGAGCGGCACCGCTGTAAGACTCCAGCATGGCGGCACCGCCAGATGCCATTTGCATCAAGCTGTTTTGGTCATCAGACGGGAATGAGCATGTCTTGACGCTGCGAGTTGCTGCACGGGCACCGGCAGGAGCCGCAATATTGATTTGCGACGGAATGTCGATGCAGGGGAAGACAACATTGGGAATTGCCGCCTGCATATCGACTGCACCTTGGGCACGGTCGGCGACGACATTCACCTTGCCACGAATGGGGCGGCGGATTTCGGCAAGGTCTGTGGCGAAAGTAATTGGCGAGCCGCTAACCACGCTGATAAGCGTATCACGCCAATCATCGTCTGTGTCGTTGTCCACGACCGCCTGTTGATTGAGGGACCACTTGCTGTCCTTGACGAACAAGTGGTATCGAATTTTCCAAGAGGCCGCAGGAATTGCGTAAACGACGTTGCAGGAACGAGCATCGCCCTTGGGGACAACCTTCAGGTTGATAAAGGAACTGTTCGGCTTGATAGCCGAAAAAGAGCGTTGCAGAGCCTTCTCGATCTCACTCTTGACCTGTTCGTCAAGAAATTCGATGTGTTCGATCTCTTGTGAGAGGAAAGAAAAGAACTTGTTTTCCACTCGCACTGAGACGCGATAATTCTCAATCGCAACATCACCACGAACTTCGGTAAACTCTTGGATGCCCAAGAGGGTGCCGCGATGTTCTGCCCCCTGGACTTTCACCAGGATTTTTGCTCCCGCAAGTTTGGTGGCAAGATCACGATCCACGCTTTGCGGATCGAGTGTCAACGAGGTTTCGTTGGCTCCTACCGGCTCGTAGTTCGGCGGCTCCGGGCATTCCACATCGCCCGTGACCGAAAGGGTTCCCACTGCATCGCAGAGGTCTACGCTACGAACGGGAATGGAAATGTCCAAAGGCTTCCCATTCAGTTCGTAATCGCGGCTGATAACTGCCATGCCGTTCGAGTAAAGTCTGACTCGATTCATGCCGTATTTCTCCTGAAAAGTTCTACGGCAGCGTCCGCAGCTTGCCGTTTGGTAAGTCCAGGCGGGTCTTCTTTCGTGCCACCATAGCACGAACACGAACCTTCCTGGTGTCCCACGGAACCAACTATGCCCCGTAGGAAGCAGTTCACATGATAGTAATGACCATCACCTTTGTCACCTACCACGGGGATCGCCAATCCATCTTCTCCGGCCAGAAACTTCTCTTTGCACCATTCACATGGCTGCCCTATTGGCGTGGGAATCTGTTCTATGTTTTGGGCGATAGCGAGATTGGGCTGGCCGAATTTCTTCATGAATCTTCTCCATCTTGGAGGATGATCGCTCCGGGATGGTAGATATTAACTTCACTCAGCGTGAATTCAACATCACTGTCGTAAATTCCACGCCTTTTCAATTCGGCAATCAACGTCTCCCGTGCTTGCTTGTGGTTGGCAGCAACAATGAGAGACGAAACGTCTAAGGCATGAAACCCTCGAAAATCGGTACAAGTGAAGACCTTCTGCGGCGTGGCAGTCGCCCGCTTTCCGGTGTAGTCTGAAGGGAACAAACCGATTTTATCCCATGCAGGTTTGCCGATGCCGTAAAAGCTCCAGAAATACCGCTTGAGTTGACGCTTCTCCAAATCTGTAAATTTCGAGTGGTCAATTTCGTTCGTCTTTTCCAAGATGAGGATCGTGAATTTTGTCGATTCCCCCTCGGAATTGATCGTGAGTTCCCCTGTCACATTTGGCTTGATCGGATGTTTATCCCGCCATTCAATGGGACTGGTATCGAAATTGAACTCCCCGGAGACTCGCACGCCGTCGATATACTGCGACGGGTCGTCAACTACATCGCTGTACGGATCATCTTCGTAAACAGCGACTTCCAACTCCACACACCCCAAGTGTATGGACTTGTATTGGCCGATTTTCAGGTAAGCATCGTGAAATGTGTGGTGGTCGATCATATTGGAATATTACCCCGCAGATCGACGGTTGTAAAATCAACTTTTGTCGGCCCATTCTGGACGGGCTAAACCCTCGGCCCTGGCTCGCTCCCGCTCCTTATCTCGCCATTGATTCCAGAATTCAAACGCCGCCTGCACGGTGGGAAAGCGAGTACGTGCGATAAACTCTTCCTGACGATTGGACGGCAACGACTCATACTCCCACTCTCCCTCTTTAGAGAGGCAATATTGGCCGTCCACAATCGCCCAGGCCGTCTCTCCGCGTTTGGAAATGGAGACATGGTGACGCGATTTGACCCAAGTATCCGTGGCTTCCACCAAGAAGCCGTTCAGATGGGGTGGCGGACCTGCATCAAATTCAATCGCTCTCGCCAGCAGTTCTTCCACCTTCATCTTTGTCTCCCGTAAAGTCGCACTTGAACAACAAATTGATTTTGGCAGCCTTATCAATAGCCTCCTGACGCCTGTTGAATCGCTCGACCATGCCGTTATACATGGTCATCCAAGTAATGGCTGATCCCAGGAGCATTTGGATCGTCACAAAAACAATTCGCTTCCAATAAGGTTCGTCTGCGGGCCACTGAACCCCTAGTACAAACTCCACTCCCTGAAAAGCGATTACCAGGGCGAAAAATATCAACCAATACTTCCAAAACGGAAATGGGATTTTCATGCTGACTCCTTTGCGAGCCACTCGCCGACCGTCATTTTGAGATCGTAGTCGGGATTTTGCTGGTTGCCTTCCGTGAGAAGGTACTCCCAAAGCTCCCGCTCGCTCATGTGGTGTTGAATGTAGAGTTGCGTATCATTCAATGAACCCTGCCACTTCACCTGCTTGACTCCACGGAAGAACAAGCCGGTTATCATATCGGCAAGCCCATATGATAGATGGCCGAGAGGAATATTGGGGTTGACTTCCTTGGCGTGAACGATGCTGACATTGTGGTCGCCTTCCATGTAGGTCGAACCCAATCGGTGCTGACCATCGGGCAGCCAGTTGTCTTTAGACGACCGACCTTCTCGATCCCATAATTCGTCCTGTTTGAAACGAAACGGCATCGTACCCGATTTGACGGCCATCCCTACGGGGGCAACCTGACTCATGACCATTTCTGTCGGCGTGCAGAGAGCCGAAGCTGTCATGATGAAGCGTTTTTGTGGTATCGACGCTCGCTCCAAACTCCAACGATATACGGAACGACCGAAAAAGTAATTCACGGTCGCTTCGATACCGAAAGAAACATCGGCGAGCTTCGCGTCCAATCCGAGAAGAGTTCTGACTTTGTGAGGCGAATATTCGATGTTCACAGTTTCATCAGACATTGGAATTTCCCAAAAATCGTGTGAAAGAAAAGCCCTACCGGAAATCGACCGCTTTCCGGTAGGGTGGCTTTTGGCATACAGATCATTAAGTCAAACTTAATGCTGGTTCTAACAGGGTCTTATGGTCCGCTCGACTGGATTCATCGCTGACTCAGCGAACCAAATCGTAGTGGCAGCATCACAATAACCCGAAGGTCATGTGCCTATACCGCGACCCACCACCCCCGCTCCGACTCGGCGAGCAAAACATTAGCTGCCTTGCATCAGAACAGGAAGCTCCACCAGCCGAACATCAACCCATAGGACACAAGTCCAAAAGCCTATTATTGCTGGTTACGTTACCCCAAATTCACCATCTTGTAAATCGAGGGGTTACTCCCAATAGTCTTCCCATTTCTTTCCGATTTCCGGGAAACGGGTCTTCAGGGCCTCAAGATAGCGAAGGGTTTTGACTTTCCGCATCCACAGACCGTGGCCGGTGCCACCCTTAACGATCACACCTTCCTCAACAGGATACTTGCTTTCACGAACATCCTGGATGAATTGCTCATCGAATACGCCGCGATAGATCACTTCGGCGATGGGCATAGATTGAAACAGGTCAATGAATTCAAGCGGAGGAATAAATCCTCGCTTGTGAACATTGACATCAAATAAAACGAGTTCCTTGGGATCATTTGATTCGACCCCAAGGAACTCTGCGTCGTGCTTGCCTGCGAAGGTGTGCGGGCCAAAAAATTCAGCGTAAGCAATCAATGACTCAGCGTGACGATACAGCTTGTGCGATTTGATTTGTCGCTCAATACCGTCTGCATATTTCTTCATGAAAAGGCTGATAGCCTGACCATATTCGGGATCAGACTCATCAAACAACCGTCTCCGGGTGCCGAATTTGTACCAACCTTGTTTCCGATTCCACTCGAACCGCAAGTTCGATCCGTCGTACTTATAGAAAGCCACGCAGGACTGACCAAGAGTGTCGGCCTGATTTGCTTGACCTGGACCGAGTATCTTCGGATATTCTTTCATCGCTTTGCTTAGTATTCAAATTGAGCCGTGTACCTAGCAATGCAGTACCAAGTGTCTTTGCGATTGCTGGCGAAAATCAATGCGTCCCCCGTGCTGTTGAAGTCGATGTTGGACGCATCGAACAAGTTTGTTCCAGGTGTGGGCCGAAGCGAAACACCCGCCGTGTTGTCAACACAAACCAACGTCAACCATCCCAAAACTTCTCCAGGGTGTGGCAGAGTAATCTCCACCAAGTTTACGCTGGCTTGAATAATTGCCATGCTCACGTTGTTTGCGAGGGTCGTGCTGGCTGAGGTTTCAACCACAACACCACGTTCTACATCCCCGGCTCCCGCGAGCGAGTGAACTACTAACTGATCCCCTAGCGGACTCCCTTTTACACTCAGACCAATACCGGCCCCAGGGACCACCTTCTCTGCTAGAGGAAGCACAACCGGATCATCGTGGGTAACGCGAAGCATTCCCGGTTTTACATATCTTCCCATATTTCTCCTTGCGTACCATTTCTTTTGGTTGGAGAGCAAAATCGCCCTCTTCCCGTATGTACGCTCTAGGATGGAATTTGGTCAGAAAATGCTTCTTCGACCTTTTTACTGAACTTCTTCTTGGGCTTGTGCCGGGACTTCTTGGCGTAAATGCATGTTACTACGGTTTTCTGCCCACTAAAGCGATGGGGCACGATCACGAAGCAAATATCATCATCCACCAAGAAAGTAAATTTCTGGATTCCGTATTTGCCGTATAGCTCCGCGAGAAACACCGAATCGTTAAGGTATGACTTGGACTCATGCGATCTCTTCAGTCGATCCAGCATAGACTCTTCAAGTCTCGTCCGATCCTTTTTCATGGCTTGGCATAACGAGTAGACAAGGGAAATCACCCTGGGTTCACTGCTTCGTTTGCCTTTTTCCAATAATGGTTGGTATTTTTTCTTCTCCAGAAAACGAGTAAGAAAACGCTCTCTGGCATGGTGTGTGATAAGGAATTCCTTCTGTAAATCACTCCATGTCATTGTGGGCCTCTGTCCTCCGAGCTTCATCCTGCATCCTCCTTTGAATGAGGGGCCGAGAAGAAGGCATCATACGCTATCGAGGCTGCATTCTCAAGGTTAATCCATTCCTTCCCAAAACTCGGCGACGTTGATAACCGAGTCAGGCAAATTTGCAATTGTGCCGCCCTTGATAACATCAACATATGTCTGATTCACACGGGGCATATAACAGCGAACGAATAAATATCCATCACGCTCCATGCCCCATACCGGCACGTTGAATTCGTTATATTGAGGCATCGTCTCGACCGACTCATATAACCGAATTGTATTGCCCGCTACACGTTGATCGAGCGGTCCCAGGCGATTGAACCCCTTGGGAAGTCCCAAATTGATCGTGCCGATATGCGAGACAAGCGTCCCCGCACAATGACGGTCACAGGTGAATTGATCGCCGTCCGGCTCGTAGCAGCCACTATCTACACCGGCTCCACAAACGCAGCCAGGACATTGGAATTCTTCGATCATTTGACGTTGAACAGGATTCATAGCGTTTCTCCCAAAGGCAAAAAAAAGGCCCGGCAGGGACGCTCCCGACCGGGCCTCGAAGTGTACCAAGTTAGACTTGGCACCGGAGGATAGTTTGATTAGGTGGCAGCGGCCACGTCCACTCCGAGAATGTCGGCGGCTGCCTCGACCAAACGGGCATTCTTCCGTTCGGGCGTGTCGCTGATGCCGAGCTTCGCCCGGCTCGGATAGTGAACCGGCTGGAGGATCGTGAAGACCGCCCCCAACTGGTCACGGGTCGTGACGTAGTTCTTGACTCGCTCGTAGAAGCCAGCCCGGACCACGACCTTGTTCGACTTGCGAATGATGGCATCCCGCTCGTCGTCGGTCAAGGCTTCGACCGTGACTTCCGAAGCCTCGTCGGCGTCCGCTGTCAAGAAGGCCAGCAGCTTACGCCCGGCTTCCTGCTCGACCGGCGATGCCTCGATCCATTCCTTGTTCTCGCCGTAGTGGCCCTCGACCAGTTCGTTCAGCGGTCGCGTGCCGGTCTGCGGCGTCATGTCCAGTTCGTTCTCAACCAGAGACTCGGCGTTGTCCTTGGACAAGCCAACGTCCATCAGGATGCGAATGGCCGTGTCTTCCGGGGCCTCGTCCTCGACGAAAGGCACACGGACCTTGAACTTCTTCTGAAGGATGTAGATGGCTTCCAGGTCCGGCTGGCCCTTGGCGTTGGGCAGCTTCAGGCTCGGATTGCCGGGCAGGGAGTTGTGATCCCACAGGTGGTCCAGCATCATGTCCAGAGCCGCCTCCTTGACCTCCTCAGCGGTATTCTCCAGACGGGCACCGACCACATCGGCCAGCAACTTTGCTTCCACCCACTTGACCAGCGAGTCTTCCACTTCCTTCGGAAGCGACAGGGAATTCCGCTCCTTGGCGGCGGGCTTCTTCGTGTCCTTCTTCGTCTTCTTGTTCAGGCCGCTCAACAGGTCAGCAGCGGACTTCGCCTTCGATGCGGGAGCCTTCGTGTTCTTCGCCATGACAGCAGTTCCTTGGAAAGTAACCAGCGTGACTCTGCCGAACAGCACAACGCCATTCAATGGTTCTTGGTCAACGCTCGTCGTATCAGTATACTACCCCGGTTTTTCGAGGTTGTAAAGTTGACTTTGAAAATGCCACAAAGTCTTGAAAACAAAGGACTTACACCATCTTGTCGCCGTGTTCCTTGACGGTGACGCTCAAAGTGTGGGCCAATTGTTGGATTTGAGGATCGCCGATTTGCTTTGCCATCCGGTTGATTTTCCAGACGCGATAACGGAGCCGTAATTTGGCGAAGAATTTCTGCATATTCTTGACCCATTCAATGGGCCAGAGAATTGGCGAAATCAAAACCACGCCGACCAAGACAACTGCGGAAATGAACTGGATTATTACGACGTGATGATCCAGCATTGGCGGGGCATCACGATAAACCTTCTCCATCATGTTCGGCAAATCCGAATATAGGCGAATAGCCGTATACGCCCACGCGACAAAACAATAGACCAACAGGATGTTAGTCAGATTCAGATTCATCAGACGACCCCAAAGAATCAGAAAGGAATTTATCCACAGCCTTACCTTGTGCGGCCAGGATCAACTTGGCTTTAAGCAAGGTGATACGCTCTCGTTCGACGCGGGCAGTTGACTCCTCCTCGCGGGAATGGTTGACCATTTCCGTTTTCAGTTGTTCCATCATGCCCAGGAATTGTTGCGTCTGTTCGTTGTCTCCAGTTCTTCGGGCTGCGGCCTCAAACATTGAGACGATGGAAAGGATTTTTTGACTCTTCTCCTTCTGATCCCCATTACGCTGTTCGTAAAGGGTCAAAGCATCTTGAATCAGTTGCATTTCTTCCTTGGTCAACTTCGATGTATCGAGCATGAGTCCATCCTTTACCGTTTAATATGTCTCGTCGCCCCACATTCAGGGCAATACTCACCGGCCAGGGTTCTCCAAAAGCAAAGAAAACCCCGTCTCTTTTTTCCCACTTGTGACGACAGGATTGTTGCTTGACCCGCAATGCAGCATCAAGCTCGTCCAACTCTTGTCGATGGCGAATTTTCATCGCCTCGACAAGTTTTTTGTGATCTTCGAGAATACTCACTGAATGCCCAACTTATCACAAAGTTTGTCGGCAGTGTCGAGAATCAGACCGTTTTGGTCGAGGCCGTCAATCAACGATTGCGGGAAGATGCTCTCACCGTGCAAGGCACCAAGCAGGGATGCAAGCATAGAGCCGTTCGAGTCAGTGTCACCACCAGCAGATACACAATCGTAGAGAGACTCGACATTGTGGGGGTTCCTCACAAAGAACATATAGGTGAACGGCAAGCTCTCGTAAATGTAGCAGCCGCCCTTGAATTCGTCAGAGATTCGCTCTGGATAGTATTCGTCGTGCTTGTACAAATATTGAAAGCGATTCTCCAGGTCGTCGTCCGTGATGGTGGACGGCAAGAACTGTCGGCCCATCGCCCCGGCTGCACAAACGGCATTGATGAAGGATTTTACGTCGAAATTGGCCGGATCGGATTGCAGACATTTGAAAATTGCAAAAGCCTGGGCCAATCCGCTGGTAACGCCCATCGACGTGTAGTGGGTCATCGCCGCCACCTTGGCGATCTTGTTGACGTTCTCCGTCCATGCAGGCTGGTCACAATGCGGATTCGTGGCTGCCATATAAATGGCAATCGGAGCCATCTTCATGGCAACGCCATTACCAGAACCTCGCGGGCGAACGCCGCTTTTCGCCAACTGGTCGATCACGTCACCCTCGGCCATTACGCCGGTTGGCATGTTTGGCTTTTGCGTTTCCGGCCAAGTGGCCTTATAGCCGGAGTCGCTCCAGTGCCCACCATCCACCAAATTTGCTACGGCATCTTTGGTGGTGCGGCCCCAACCATTGACCGTAATCATGAACTCTGCTGCATGTTCTTCAGCAATGGCGTCGAGATCGAATTCACCCGATCTGATAAAGGCACGGGCAATAGCCAACGTGAGTTGGGTGTCATCAGTCCAAGTGCCAGCCATTTCCCCGGCGAAATACTTGTGGCTACTGCTGGAGAGATATTGCGTGACACGACCGTAGGTTGCCTCGATATATTCGGCGGTATTCATTTCCACCGGCTTGCCAAGAGCGTCACCCACTCCCACTCCCAAAAGGCACCCTCTTACTTTATCTCTAGTTATCACTGCTGAGTCCTTTGACTGATAATTAGTTGACACAGTTCCACTAAACGCTCTTCGGAGAGTTGGTTCTTCATGATGTTCACTTCCTTATGAACCCATTGAATATTTTCTTTGGTATAAGGCAGTGAACTATCAATCCTATCCAGGGATGCAGTTTTTTCTGTATACTGCCCTTTTCTACTCAGAAGCGAAATAGGCAACCCTGTCAAAGCACATTTTCGGTCTTGTTCCTGAAATTTACTCCACGCATCTTTGATTGTTATATGCAAAGGAATCTTGCGAGACTTTGCCTTATTTTCAATGTCTGACCAGTGGCGGCGACTAATTTCTCCAAAACCGCCCCAAGAAGCACTCTCCTTGCTATGTCTTCGCCGCCGACACCCGCAAGACTTTGTGTGCCCACTTTTCAAATAATACACAAGTACGTTTACTTTGCTTCCACAAATGCACTCGCACTCGTATATCTTTCTTTTTCCTTTTTCCTCAGACAACCCAATGACAGTCAAATCGTGATATTGTTTTCCAATTTCCATCGGCATCCTCCTTTGATGCCAATAGAGTAAAACAATATCATTTTTCCTTCGGGTAAGCGATCCGGCCCATGAGGTCAAACATGAGGCCCGTCATGTAAAGCCGCACGCTTTTCTTTTGAGTATCGTCGGCAAGCAAGGCTCGAAGTTGAGTAATATCGAGCAGGTGTGTTTCAATGTCCTCGACCCCATCCAGATGATCGGCACTGACTTCGCCTGTGCATTCCACGTAGATATTCGTGGCGGTTTCATCAGAGAGGCCCGCAGAGCCTACAACGGGCGGGCTGGTACGGAAAATACTGGTAACTTCCAAACCAGTTTCTTCCTTCAACTCACGGCGAGCGGCTTGCTCCAGAGTCTCACCGGCATCAGGAAGTCCGGCTGGAAAAGACCACTCATAATCGCCCAGGGGGACTCGATATTCGCGGATCACCACCAATTTCTTCTCTTGGGTGTGAATCGGCACGATAACAACGGCATCCGACTCCAGGGGATCAAGTCCGACTTTCGGGTTCTGCTTCCGGGAGACAAATTGCCAGAACCCGACCTTCCCCTGTGCCTCGAACTCCACGTTGAACAGATTGAGCCACCGTTGGTCCGTGAGTTTCTCGACCTTTTTGATTTCGATTGACATGAACTTTCAACTTCCTCTGTTCAACGAATTTGTAATTGGTCCCGGACTCATCGAGCAGCGAAGAAGTCAAAAGATAGTCAGAATCATCTTCGCCATGTTTGGTGACAGATAAAAACAATCCCAAGACCACATCATCATTTGCTTCCGCCACCGCAGACAACGCAGCCGTTTTGGGCGTGCGTTTGTTTTTAATGACAACATCCAATTCGCCGCTTTGGACAGTATAGACAGGCATCAAAACTCCTTATCTGAGCAGTATAGCTCTTCCTTGAATTTGATTGAGAGCCGCCCTATTCTCTCCTGCTCTCACACCTTAATCTTACTACTCCATCGTTAAAATGTAAACTGCAAAGAAAAAGGCCCGACTTGTTGGTCGGGCCTTTACAACCTTGAAACACCGGCCTAAGTAGGCTTTTGTTTAGAAGGCTTTCTGCACAACGGCTTCCGCCACCGGAATGTTGTTCTCGTCACAGAAGTCTTCCAGGTCGAACGTGGGGTTCGTATCACGGTGACTTCCGTAAGCCAACTCAATGGCGTGCCGGAAATCTGCAAGTTGCAGGCCGGTTTGCGTCTTGTTGGCAATATCCCGCTTCACGGCTTGAGTCGTGGCCGTTTCACAGATGCCCTTAATCATGGCACCCGTGACACAGTTAGCGAGCGTGAACGGCAGCCGAACACCCGTCGTCTTGCTTCCCACTTCATACAGACGACGATGGCCTGCGAAGAGATCGGCAACCGTGACAGCCACCACATGCTCTTTGTCTTCGCCATTAGCAAAGGGCACATCCCGAAGGTGAACATCGAAGTATTGTGAGGCCGTTTCCATTGAAGGACGACGAACCTTGATGGACTTCTCACAGCGACGTTCACGGGTCACGGCGGGGTCGATACGACGCGGCTGGTTCGTCGCCAGCAACACGAACGTATGGCTCTCGTCCAACCCGTCCATTTCGCCGAGGAACATCGGCACAATCGTATTTTCCACATCACTCGACTTGCCACTGCCCCGCATTGGGAGCAAAGCATCGGCTTCGTCGATGAACAACAAGGCTGGATAGCCGTGCTGCTTGTGGTGTTCACGGCCACGGGCAAACAACTGACGGATCATGTCTTCCGTGCGACCGACGTGCCAGTGCAACAGTTCCGGTCCCTTCACATAAATGAAGCCAGACTGGAAGTTCTCTTTGCCGTGAATCTCGGCAAAGCGATTGCTGATGGCCTTGGCGGACATGGTTTTTCCACATCCAGGAGGACCATACATCATGCCGCCCTTCGGCACCGACTTCTTGTAGTAGGCGAACTGATCTTTCGCCAAGTGCGGCAGGATAATCAGTTCCTCCAGGGTGTCCCGAACTTCTTCACATCCGGCAATATCACCCCAAGTGACAGGGGACGGCTCGGTCATGGTAAACCGATCCTTGTTGGCTCGCTCCAACACACGAACGATGATCGTGTTGGACTGATCGAGCATCACCCGGTCGCCCGGCTCCAGCTTGTGATCCGGCTTGCCGTGAAGAACGACACGATCCCGTCCATGACATTCCACTTCGACGTGCGGAATTCTGGTTTCGAGATAGACTTCCTGGGCAGTCTGTTCCGGCAGTTCAACTTCTTCTGCCGGGGCGTCGGAGTCTGCAAAGGCCACAGCCTTTTCTTCGGTCGTGGTACGACGCTTGGTCGTCACCTTCTTGAGAATGCCGAAGATGCCCTTCGACGGCTCTTCGGCAGCATTGGCTTCCTGGTCGGCCAGATCGAAGTCGTCGCCCTCGTCAATCACCGACTTTACCAAGGCAACTTCACCACCACTGGACATACCCGTAGTGTCATGAATTTGCCGACTCTCCATATCGACCTTCACCTGTTCGGCGGGCCGGAGGGCTTTGTGCGGCAGACCGTGAACTTCATAGAGTTGTCCGCCGAGAGCAATCACGACGTTCATGCCGTCGTCTTTGCCCACCAGCTTGACCTGGGGGTTGCCCACGATTCCGATATTGAGGCGTTCACGTTCACCATTGGTGAATTCGAGAACGACATAGCCGTCTTCGTCGGCACCATTGGACGTGATACGACCAAACTGCTTGGCCTTATTCCGTCTCAGTTCCGGGTCGATAACGACCATTGGATCGCCTTTTTGGAAGGCGTCAAGTCGAAACCGATTGTCAGCCTTGACGACTGTGGCGTAAACCAACGGGGCCGACTTCAGCCGCGTCAGTTCGGCATCCATCGCCATAATGGTTTGACGTGCTTCATCCAACAGTTCTTGCATGTCAGCCATGCTTGTTATCTCCCAAGGCACCTAGAAAAAATTCAAACTCTCTGCTGATTCACACTCTACCACCGAACGTGGATTTTGTAAATTTCAGTTGGAAAGTTTCACAACGATTTTGTCGCCTTCTTCCTCAACATCGTAGGCATCGCCTGCAATGCCTGCTCGCTTCAGGGTCGCCTGAGTAATACGAACCTGATTGTTGCAGTCCACGGTATATGACGCGAGCGAGCCGGTCGCTGCGGGATATACCTTGCTGAGTTCGATATGATCCGTGCGACCGACGATATAAACCTTATCGCCGGGCGACAGTTTCAGATGATCCCGAATCAGCGGCGTCGGCACAGACAGAGTTTTGCGGGCGTCCACTTGCCGACCATTCTTCTGGTTGGCCTGCGAAACGTGTCCGTTACTTCCACCAGTCTTCCTCGTCGGAGTCGGAGTCGGCTTGATCGGGGTCCGAGACATGAGGCTGGCCGGAGCCGCTACCGGGGGCAGCGACAGAGCCGAGGCCGGGCGAGTGTAGCTTGATAGAGAAGAGTCTCCGTCATCGTCGCCATCACTGTCGCTCTCTTCATCGTCATCGGGAAGAACAGCGGTCCCGTAGTGGGACGGAATTTGAATGACGGTGGGATCGGATTGCACTGGCGTATTCACCACGGAAGGCGAAGGCGGTGCAGACGAACCGGAAACCTGTGGCGTTCCACCGCCATAGACGCCATTGAATGTGGCCGGATCATCCGAGGTCTTGTGATAGAGCCACGGCCATCCACCTGCGACGTTGATTTGCGTGCGGGTGTAGGCGATACCGAATTCGCCACGGGCATAGAGATCGTGGACGGCCTCCTTGCCATCGTTGTGCTTCAGTTGATGGCCCTTGCTTCGCACGGCGGTTGTGACCATGTGGGCCGTGAACATTTCACCTTTGGTGGTCAAATCCGACACAACGGATTCAATGACCTTAACTACTGCGGAATCTGCGGACATGAGCGTTCTCCTGTGAATGTCTCTAGGATTAAGGACTCCTGCTAGACGCAGGAGTCCTCTATTGGTTCATTCTCACACATCAAACTCAGCAAGGTAGCGAAGACGCTGCTGATGAGCTTGATACACGATGAATTCGTTGTGTCGAAGATACTGACCGCCGAGGCCAGCACCCTTGGCATATACGCTGTGGTGCCCCTTGGGAGCGGACGTATAGCCACACGATCCTCCAGCAATGTGCGGCTCTCCAAGAACCACATCACAGGCAAACATGAACGCCTTACGGCGACTGACACCACCTGCTCCTCTCGACCATGCGGAACCATGAATACTGGTGTAGCCAGCACTCTTGCCCCAATCGTCGGCAAAGTAGAGGCCCGGCCCGTACATGGCACCGTTAATCGCCACACCAACCAACTGGCGAGGCAGTTTCAGCGACTCACGGAGGATACCGCTGACGTTAACACTTCTGGTTCCGTGGAACAACAGGGCCGTATTCGTGTTGGCGTACAAAGCCTGTTGCTCTTTGGGAAGATCAAGTCGCTCTGATGGTTGGAACAGCGGTCGCTCGCTAACTTTCTTGCGACCGAGACTCGATGCCACTTCATCCTGGGCCTTGGTGATCTTGTTCTCGTCTCCGTGACGACGGACTTCCCACAAGTTCAGAATCTTCATGTTCCGGTAGTGCTGCTTGCGAGACGCTTGCGGCCACCAAAAGTGAAGGAACTGACCCAAATTCGACTTGGGATCAATCCAGTGCATCGTGAGCGGCATTCCGTGATAAGGATCGGCAACTTCCGTCGCCTCTTCCCAATCCTGGGAGTGAAGGGCCGACTCGAAGGCATCGAGGTCTTGTTCCCACGAAAAAATGTTGTCGTTGTTCAGAATCCAGTCGTGGGCAGACACGCCACGGGTCGGCAACTTCTTACCGATACGACGGTAAAGCTGCGTAGACAACTCTTTCAGTTCCGTGTCGGCAACTTGAGCGTCAATACTGCTGCCCACAGCAGCCACTCGCTTCTTGGCTTCCGCGAGCATATCACGGCTCACGTCGATGGCAGACTGTGTTGGAATACTGTCGTCAGCCATCGCTCCCTTGGTATAGGAGATCGTAGCCCCAACGAGATCGCTCAACAGCTTGGCCGTTTGAGTATCAGCCTTCACTGTTGACTTCTTGGTGACTTTCTTCTTTTCCGGCTTGGCAGCAGCGGCCTTGCCATTGTCGCCTTCGTTGTGCTTGATACTCTTGGCATCGGGCAGGCCAGTCGAACGAGTTGCCAGCGGACGAACGAGATAAACATCCTTGCCCGGCTTGGCGGAAAGCGTCTTGTGACCGGCTACGGTCGTCCAGACACCACGCTTGTCGTTCTTGGAATGGCATTGACTTGCCAGTTCGGCTTGAGCCTCAGCTTGTGAAGAGCATTTGACGAATTGGAATTGAGGATTGGCGGCTCCAACTCGACCCCACTCGAAGTAGGTGTACCACTCGCCGGTTGACTTGTGCTTGCAGACGGCGGCATGGTAATACTTGTTGGAGTTTTTGCCATCTTGGGTGAAGGAACCCATATCGGCAATCATCACGCCATCAAAGTTTCCGTCTTCAGTCGCGGGCGGGCCGAAGCACTCGAAATCGGCGGTATTATTTCCCGGAACGGAACCTTTTGTTAGTTTCGTAGCCATGTTCGTTTTCTTTCGTTGTGGTGTTTAGTGTTTAGTTCGTTATAGGTAATATCGGCAAGTACACCGATATTTTTTAGGTTAATCCTTGGAACTTTCCAAATACTTATCGACCCTGGAAACGGATGAATATCGCTCCTTCAGAATGGTCACAATCACAAGGCTATAAACCTGACTAATGTGCTTCTGAGTGATAAGGATATTCTCCAGGTGTTCCGTTTCCAGATCGTCAAGGAACCGCACCTTACAAGGTTGATCGCCTTGTTTCCCGAAGGTGCCCCACACCAATTCGCTGCGAACTTTAGCGAGCAATTGCGGATCGTCTCGCAAGGGTTGTAGGTTATCCGCCCCTTGCACGTTCAGCCACCTTTTCACTTCATCTGAGAAGGGCTGTTCATTCTTATCGAATAATTCAAAGTCGCCTCTTTTGTTCATCGGAGTCCTTCTGCTACCCACAGCAAACGGCCAGGGAGAAGTGCAACTTGCACCGGGTTATTTGGATCGTAAGTGCCTCGCAATTCATCAGGCACTTCCTTCACCATCACCCAATCCACAGTTTTGGTTGTTTCCAGATCGAGCAATACGCCGACTTCGTGGAAGTAGTTGCAAATGGTCGGCTCTTGGCCTGCGGCAATCAACTGCTTTTTGGGGATGAACAATTCCGCCTTCATCGTGTCCGGCTTGTCGAGATAGTAGTGCCGATATTCGACAACCACCTTAGCTCCGTCGTCGGTCTGCTCCAATTCCATGCGATCAATAGACCGACTTAGCCGACCGGGGGACTTTGCTCGTTTTGCTCGACTTGGCATCGGTACTCTCTTTGCCGGGAAATGGCTTCACGAATGTTGTAAAGACAGAAATGCTCGTCGCCGACCACGATTTCATCAAACTCGCCGCGACCTTCGATTGCCGCCAAGAGCAGCTTTTCGAGATAAGGCACGTAGGCTTGCTGGCTGAGAACCCATCTGCCCTGGTTATCCATCGGCATCTGAGGCTCCTTGGGCCGCAACCCTCGCTCTGAGGGCTTCCTGGGCCTTCCTGCACTGGTGGCGGTTGCGACATGACCACAAACCCGTCCATCGTCGGTATCGCCCCGATCCGACCTTCTGAAGCTCGTTCAGAGGCCGCTCAGTGGCACAATTCCGGCATCGGGCTGATTCAGTCGTATTTGTCATACCCCCACACTACTCCGGGATATGCAAGTTGTAAAATCAAGAAATCAGGCTGTTGTTGCGGGGATTTTTGATATATTCAGTCATCCAGAAGGCAGAAGTCTGAACATGGTTCTTGCGAACGTATTTCGCCACATTGGCGGAAAAATCCTCGTACCGAAAGGCACCCGCATTTCGCACGACGTACCCCTCCTGCTCGTCGGCAGGGCCGTCCCCGGTGATAACCGACTCCCCGGTGTAGAAATTCAAGGCCAGCGACTCAAAGCCACCGCCTTTGCCATCGGAATACGGGCCGCGATATAGCTCTGGCACCGTGGTCAGCCCAAGCAGGCTGCAAAATTCCACGGTGTCGTCCCAGGACAAACAGACATTTTCTTCGTTGTAAATTCCAAAAACGTAGAAGTACGAACGAAGATAATGGTACTCGATGGAGTGTACGGCCAGCATATTCTCGCCACAAATCCGCCACCCTTCGGGGATTTCATGGGCGATCTGACCGTGGAGACGCTTGACCCAATCACGCGATGGGTGATGACGCCCGTCCAGAGAGCGGGCGTGAAAGTTATCCCGGTACATGGACGTATTTTCACCGTCCAGCTTCTCGGTGACAACAATTTCCGACATTTCGTGGAATACGGAGACAGACTCCAACATCCGGTCGTCGTTGACTAGACCGGGACTCCAGGGAAAGTGGAAAGTTCGGGGATATTTGAATGATGTGTCCATAACCACATCATACCCCGAAAAAGCATGGTTGCAAACCTAAGCAAAAAGAGCGTACAGAACCATCGTTAGACCAACGACCTGAAGAACGACAAGCAACGCACTTGTAGACACATGCGGCCTATCGACGGGTTCCGGCTGTTCTGGTTCTGGCTCGAACTTATCTGGCAAATTGAAAGGAGCATTCATCCAGCGAAACAAACCCATGAACAACAAAATGATGGGATCAAGCAACGCCAGGAAGATTTGGACTAGCCAATCCATTGGTTCTCCTAACTTTCGATTCGGTAAATGGACCTTTTCAAGTCCCAATGCTCCGGCAAGAAGGCAGGCTGCATTGACTCAATGAAGTGCTGCCGCCACATTTCCACAAATGCTTGGGGATCGTTCACCTTATCTACAACGATCTGACCATGAGACACCCAATCCTCTCGGTTGTAAACATCAATTTCCATGAATTCTTCTAAATCCTGCTCAGTGACCGGCCTACCGGCATACGCTTCGATAACGGCCATCAACTGGCTTTTACGTGGCTCTGGAATCTGATTTCCATAATGAATCAGGGCAAAGGCTGATTTAGAAACACGAAGAAGCTCACGATCACATTCCCCACCCATGCCATGAACCGGGCAGTCATACTTCTCGGCTAATTTGAGCTTCAGCACATCGGCATTACGCTCGTATTTTTCGTGGCAATCGCAACACAACAAAAGAATGTCGTGATACGAATGGTCTTTGATTTCAACCGAGAAGAATTTCCGGTAAAGATGCGGCACCACATGATGACGGCTCAGGTCCGTAGTGGACCCGCAAACGACACATTCGTTCCTCTTGGAAGCAAGGTAATAATCGTCGCCAGCATGGCCTTGCCCATTCGGCTCGAACTTCAGCCTGATCGTAGGCGGATTCATCGCCACAATATCAGCCAAATCACGGGACAAATACCACAAACACTTACGAGGCCCGCAATGGAACATCAACATCCCATCCGGGGCCTCGACGTGGTAATTTCCATAATGGATTGACTGCAATTCTCGCATCCGAGAATTTCTTGCCAGCGTGCTGTGACTACGGTTTGCGGTACGCCGAATCGACCGATATTTCTCATCTTCTTCAGAAACCAACAACTGAATCGAAGGTGGCTTCTCGAAGATCAATTCGGCCAATTTGTGCTTGAGCAGCCGCGAGGCTTCCGACTGGTGAGTCTTACGAATGACTTCGCCATTCTGGTCACGTAAGGTAATATCCTCCAGTCGATTACGCGGATTTATTCCGTAATCTCGATCTTTTTGTCCAGATGGTGTCCGATCCACAATGTCGCCTCGTTTACCAACAGCTTGTCAACCTGCTGTTGCCCATCAAATGCTGGAGTGATAATTGCATGAAGCAGGTCGATGCTTTCTTCGGCGTATTTTCGCACAAAGCTATCGTTTGCTCCATCCATTTCTGCCAAGTTGTCGATCCGATCAAACAACTTCAATGTCTTGGCCTCCCAAGACACCGTAGCGATGTGTTCACAGTCCATCGTCTTACGCTGTTTACGATTCAACTCTGGATGTTGTTTGGACGGATTTGTAAGTTCTTTGACGATGCCAAAGACTTCCTCGTTGGAGACTGCAATGATCTCTTCGGGAGTCACATCACAGTCTTCCAATGTATCATGTAACCACGCAGCGGCCCGCATGTAAAGTCGTCTAAATGGAAGAGCCTTGGTGTGGCCGTACATTCCCGTGTACGCATACCCCAGGACGCGATTGTGAATCCGCCTGGGGTGTGTGATATACGGGAAGCCGTTGTACTTCCTCACCTGTCCAGCGTGCTTCTCCGTAGCGAGGGCCTCACTACGCTGAACCATGCCCTCCATTTCACGCATCTGCTCAATCAAGTTCGTCATAGGTCAGATTCAATTCTTCAATTTTCTCTCGAATGGTGTTCAACCCTTTTTCCTTGAGTTGCCGGACACGCTCTTTGGTCACACCCATTTCCAGGCTGATCTCTTGGAGCGTCTTCTTCTCTTGACCATTCAAGCCGAACCACTGTTCGATGGCGTATGCCTGACGGGCTACGTCGCCCGTACCATTTTGCTTTAGCAGGCCAAGGAACTTCTTAACCAACTGCTTTGTGCGGTCGTATTGAATTTCCTCTTCATAGCCACTACCGGCGTCTTCCACGCTGTTGAAAAATGCTTCCGAACCACCACCAAAGCGTTCGTAGTATTTTCCCTGATCCTGCATGGCTCGGCAGAAATTACGTCGCATTACCCATGTTGCGTAAGTGCTGAACTTGTTTCCTCTGCCGTAATCGAAGTAATCAATTGCCTTCAGAATATCGAAATATGCATCGGCAATGACTTTTTCGGCTAAACCATGTTCTCGGAAGGAATGCTTTCGCAGCAACATCGTTGCCAGTCGGAAGTTAGACGTAGCGATTTGGTTGCGAATGTAGGTTGCCTCGCGTAGAAGAGACTCCACTCGCTTGATACGCTTCAGACCCACTCGTCGCGGGTCCATATTGCCCATTTCCTTCTTGGCACGGTATTTCAGGTAGTTCATCTGCCGGAACAAATGCAATTCCTGCTGCTTTGTCAGCAGCGGCTCCTGATAACAGGGCATCATTTCCGGTGCAATTTTGCCGTTTCGCAATTTGCGAATTTCATTTCGCTTGTTGGCGAACTGCTCATCGTCTGGCATTGCCGCCATGATATATCGCCAACTACCCGGCTTATCGAATTCTTCGTGATAAATAACACGAAAAGGATATTCTTTCAGCTTCTCGGCCCGTTCCCGAACTTGCTTCCGGCTCCCTTTTGCCACCATGAGTAAACTCCTATAAGCACCATGATGCCTAGATTCTACTCCCAAAATTAAAGAGAGTAAACCCCGTATTTTGCAAAATACGATATTCAGGATGCGTAGGAGTATGGTTTGCCGCTTACATATCGAGCGGGCGTTACGGCGATATTTGCGATAATATCCTCGATAATTGGCTTGGTATCAACATTTACAGAATCGAGAACGAAGGTCACGTCTCGGCCCGACACCATGAAATAGAACATCGTGTTTTCGGTGCCCTCGACAGCACCCTCGTCGTCCCATTTTTTTCGCCAGTATCGGTTGCGATACACAAACAATTCCACGTCGTAGCTATCCTTGAGCGTGTGGTCGAACTCATATGCAGCCAACGGCCAGTGACGGGAAAAAACTTGTTTGATTTTTTTGATGACCTGTTTAGGAGGGTCATCCGTTTCAAAGGTAATATCTAAACCACCGATACTACCACCAGAGTCGTCGTCCATGTTTTCCTTTTGTTTTGTTTATACACTTGGAAGTGTTCTTCCCTATTATAGTCGGCCTATGCCGATTTTTGGGGCAATGGCTCGATCACATTGACGATGGTATCTTGCTCCAAATACACGACCATATCATGGCTCTTATCAGTGACTCGCCCCTGGAAACCAAACTCCTCCAACACCATATCAACGGCAGGAGGACTTGGCCCTCGATTGGGAACATTCAGCGACATGGATAAGTGCTTCATCCAGCCGCCAGGGTGTCGCTCAATGGTGTAGACAACTCGAAAGCCGAAATCGAGATTGACCGAATATCCGTCGAGGTCGCCAATTGCTTCCCCGGTTTCCATCAACCTTCGCATTTGCTGCTCGTCGATGAAATTATCTTCGGCAAACTCCCTCACAGCGGCGATACGTTCGCGTGCGGCCTCATCAATCACAAGTGGCACGGCCATTACTTGGCTCCCATCCAGTCAGTGTGCGAAGAAGTAACCAGGATTTCATCCGGGGCATATTCGGACTCCACCCACTCTCCTTCATAATACGAAGGATCAAAAGCCAAATTGTTGGCCGAGTTTCGGACCACCGCCAACTTCTCTTTCGCGGCCTGTCGTTTTTCCGCAGACGTAAAAACGCCACAGAGCGTCACGGACACGTTGTCGTGCTTTCCCTCAACCCACTCCAGCACGTAGAGCTTTGGGCCGTAGGTGAAGACTTGACGCTCTGCCTCGGTCATCGCGTTGAATTGTGCCACAGTGCATACTCCGTTTTTGCCTTGCACAGTGTCGCCCGGTTGAGGATCGTCAAACATCATTAGCTCCGCATAGATAGGTCGGTATTTACTTAAAGGTGACACATGGATCACACAAAAATCATGGTGTTATCGCTTTTGGGCATACAAATGGGTTGCTATGCTCAAGAGCCTCGCACAGAACGACATTTTCCACTCCAACCCATTGAACGACAAATTGATCCGCACGCCGGGCCGACAAGCACAATCACTTTCAAAACCATTTACGTGCTGAAGTATAGTTGTCGCAGTCGGCAATACACGGGTTCAGACCGACACCAAATTTACAACATCAAACGAAAAGCCGAACAATATGGACTGGATACGTCTCTGAGGATACTCAGAAATCGCGGCCCGGATGTTCCTAACAGTCCATTTGCAAACCCTTTCGACCCTGATAACCGGAGTAACGATTTGTACGTCTTGAGTTATTGGGCAAACAACAAATCCAAGACGTTTGAGATCAAAGAAAATGCCGAACTATGGGGATTCAATCTCCAGGAATTCGGGTGTAACACTCACATTGTCGAAGAAACTATTGTTGAGCGGGATGGGAATTGAAATATCCATGAAGCATGTTGTAACCATGCCGCAGATGACGCTGAAGCTCTTCGGGATTCATCTTTTCCAAGTCTTTCCCCTTGGTCGTTCGCGTCTGCGTATGCTGGTCATCCCAGGGCTTGCCGTTCAGCATGATGGTCCAGGTTTCCGCCAACGGCTGCACACGATGCCAAGTGAGCGGATTCGTAATCTCATACATCGAGTATGGCCGCACCCGTTCGGAGAAAACAAATTCCGGCTCTGATTCCCGGTCTTTGGAATATCCAATGTGGTGCATATATTCACCCTTGAGCAAAAGAAAAGCTCCAGGCCAAGGATGCGGGTGAGCAAACGCCTCTTGCGGCTCGCACGCCTCGAACATATGCAGGCAGACTCGGTTCTCGCCAAACTGGCGGAAGGCTCGCCAAGTAAAAGGTCGGCGGCGATTGATAATGAGACTATCCCACTCTTCCTCTCTTTGAAGACTTGCCTGAATTTCAGGCAGCATCGCTTCCAGCATATTCATCCAACTGACCGTATTTTCCACAGGAATATCCTCGCCAAAGAGAGCTATAAGCTGCTGCAACAACTGCACAAAATCATGCACATGCAGTCCGCGATTGTATTGTTTGCCGATAACAAACTTAGCGGTAGACGGCCACCAATCGCACGTCTTCCCGCGACGAATGAATCGCCAGTGATGACCTTCGTTGGTCACGGTGAATTTGATATTTCGCTCCTGGCACCAGTCTCGCACATCCTCACGACTAGACAAAGCAACGCCCAGGCGACGTTGGTGCCGCTCTCGCCCTGCTTCTCCCTCAATGAAAGGAACCAGATCACTGCGACCGGCTGTCGCAACGTCTGGCTTCCTTTTCTTCTTCTGGAATTTTTTGCGTCTGCTCATTTTTCATTCCAATGGGCCGTGCAGGACTTGAACCTGCGACCTACCGATTATTTGTGGGCTGCTTAACCCTTTGAGTCGGCTGCTCTAACCAACTGAGCTAACGGCCCACACGTCAATCTTGAAGCCACGGTGGCAATCCGTCGAAATCATTATTCTCGATATTGCTGTCGAGATTATTGAGGAACTCCCGTCCTTCTGGTGTGGACGACAACTGCCTCATTTGAAGTGCTGATGCGGTTTTGAGAATACCGCACGCATGAAGTGGCGGAATATTGTGTATCTCCAAGTTCAATGTCACTTGGCCTGGGACGCTCAAGTCTGGCTTGAGCAAAATATAGCTGTGTTCCCGTCGCTTGCGGATTTCAATCCACAATTGATCCCAGGTCGCCATTTCCAAATCCACGTCGGTATTTTCCAAACGGGCTTGGTAAATACGCAGATACTTCTGACGATAATTCAGCATCGTCATCAAGAGCCAGCCGATCAACCCAACGACTGTCAACGCCGACACTGCAATCAAAAACGTATCGTTCATGTCCTCTCCTCGAAAATCACGCAATGATGGTAGCGTGATTGGTCCAAACAAAATAACTGAAGGGACGCCGTATCACAGGGCAAGCCCTGTAAATTACGTTTGACGCCCTCGTCAGTAATTGTAGGAGAAACGCTGCATTTCACACAATAACAACCGTGACTGTCCTTTCTGACGTATGGGCAGCGTTCGTCAGCGGAACTTTCGTCCCACAATTCGTTAATCAAATGTAATGCGGGGTTCACGTATCCAATCTGCCCCCGGTTGCTATACAAAGGCAACGCATTTTTCATCAAACCTCCTTGATGAACTCAATGATCTTTTCAGATACGGCGAGTTCATCGGGACGTGGGCTGTGCCAATTTGGAGAAGTGTTATACGATTTCTCGTCTGGAAAAGCCACATATTTCAGCACTGAGCCATTGATGGATTTTACCAGAGGTCGTTCCCCACGCAGGAACTCTTCGGTAACACCATCAAAAACAGCGGGACCGACCAGAATATTACGATTTGGTCGGGATGCTTGATCGAGCGAAGCGTCAATCAACCAGCCTTCTTCTTCGAGGACGGCAACCAAGTGACCAGACCATTTGGTCGGTGCCGAGCCATATCCAACGCCAAGACACCAGGAGCCGTCTTCCTCAGACCATTGCTTGGTAATCTCGCCGGAAGTTGGAAAAGCGGCTCCATTCTCAATGCGTCGAACGAAGGCGGGATTGAAGATCATGAGCCTTGCCACTAACGGCTTTGCCAGCACATGGTAATGAGCCAGCACATCAATGGCAATTTTGGTCGCAGCGATGCAGGAGTCACTACTGAAGTGACGTAGCATTTCCTGCCTGCCTTCTTGGAGGATTGTGGAGATCGCTTTGACAAGTTGCGTTTTATTCATACCAATGACGGTACTACGAAAACCTGCAAATGCAAAGTTACTTCACCCAAAAATCCCCGGCATCGGCTGCCCCGCCAATCTCTTTGGCGTAGAAGTACGTTGTCGCTGTGCAACTTTGCACCTGCTTGAATATCTCTTCGCTTTGCGGGAGATTCAGCAAATTCACAACGGCCAGATTCACCTTGTCTCGGCGAAACAAGCCGTTGTTGACGTTTTCCACTGCATCCAGGTCGGGAATCACGGCTGCGGGGACTTCCCACAACTCGCCCCATACCTTGGTGCCGGTCCCCGACTCTACGGGCACCAGAGCGGGGTAGCCGCCCAATTTGTGCATTTTGTAATCCGCTTCAGTCGAAGCGACACCAAGGTAATTCCCATGTGGCCCCAAATATTGGTGCCGTGTCTGGCCTCGCTTCAGCGAGCCATACACAAAAAGCAAATGATGTTTCATCTATCCTCTCTCTCCAAATGCAAAATAATCGTACATCACAAACAACTGACGGCAGGTATCGTCAATTGGCATCGGCATGGCTGAAGGGTTTGGCCCAAGCTGCCGTTCCATTCGCAGCAAGCTCTTCGTCAGCACGGGCCGCTCATTGCCATGTACGCGAAAGTGATCGAAAGTGGCGTTCAAACGCTCAACATGAGTCTTGGTAGTTGCAATCATGGTTGATCCTCACGTATATCGCCTCCCTGCTGAACCAAATCGGGGAAGTAAATTGAAAACAAATTCAACACAAAAGCCGACGCATCACCTGACGCATCCAACAATTGTGTTGCGACCAAAAAGTCGTAGAAACCTAGAAAACTGTTCCAACCATAGAAGCCTCCTCCGATAATCTCGGCGGTGTAATTGGTTTTATCGGCAAGCAACGCTGCGTACTTCACTCTTTCGTGTAAAGCCGCAAGGCCCGATACATCCACTTCGTTTTTGGTGACTCGACAAGTCAACACATCCGAAGACGCAATGTCTTGACTTATTTTGATGCTTGGCGTTCGTAGAAAAATCCAGGAATCGCCCGCCTTGATTTGAGGAACAAATGCCGCAAATGCATCCCAAATGCTACCGTATTTCTTTTCGACCGGAACTATCTGGAACTTCAACTGGTCCGCCTTATCGCGTGCTTCCTGCGGAATACCTCTGTCCAGAATCACTCCCGTATATCCATGAGACTTCACGGTGCGACACCATGTAACACCGTGCAAGTCCCATAACTTTTCGTCAAATACAGTGGCAACAAATATCATGTTATCTCCCTTGGATCGAAGTCTCTATAAGAGAGTTCGTTAAGGCAAATAAATGTGGTCGCTCCCACGGTAATTGATTTGTCAATGTGGTAATGTCCAAACACCCAACAACGAGGCTGCCACTCATCAAGCATAGCTTGCAACAGTCTCGCCGTCGAACTTGGGCCTCTGACTCCCCATATCGCTTCTAATTCGTCCTCACTCATCGAGGTAAACTGCTCGACGATAGACGCCGGGCAGTCGTGCGTCACCACAAACGAGGGTTTGGCAGCCTTGTAGGCTTCCAATGCCTGCATGGCTCGCCCCATCCTCAGTTCTTCATCAGGCCACCAGTCCTCGCCCTCGGTACGCCATTTACGGTCAATACTCATGCTACCACGAACGTAAAACACGTCTCCGAAATCGGCAAAGTGGTGCGTACCAAAATCCCCCAAGAAATGAGGGCTTTGTTCTACGAACACACCTTTCTCAATGGTGTAATTATCATGGTTGCCACCGATCACCTTATGCTTGGCCGGGTCCAAATGGGCTACGAGCTTATCGTAGTTGAAGCCCATATCCCCGACCTGGAGACTATACTCTGCATCCTTGGCGATCTTGATGTACCTGTCGTGCAGACCGTGTACATCCCCGATCACTCTCAAATTGGTCATCACGCCGCCTTATGGTCTTCTTGAAACACCTTCTCCTCACCCCGAATGACCTTATCGGTAATGAGGATGCTTTCCCCGTTATGGTCCGGGAGTTCGTACATAATGTCCTTCATGCGTCCTTCCAAGACTCCACGAAGGGCACGGGCACCCGTGCCTTTTTCCTCAGCAATATTCACCACTTCCATCAAGGCTTCCGGGGTGAATTCCAGCGGGCAATTCTCGAAGCGGAAGAGCTTCTGATACTGCTTGATGATGGCGTCCTTGGGTTCGGTCAAAACTCGAATCAACGCCTCCTTGTCCAGCTTATGCATGGCGGTCACGACCGGCAACCGGCCAACCAACTCATGAATAAGTCCGAAGTCATAAAGGTCTTGATCGTTGACCTGACCCAAAAGAAATTCCGATGCGTCTTCATCCTTACTTGAGTGGAACCCAATCGACTTCTTGCCGAGCCGCCGTTGGATTACGTCTTCCAACCCTACAAAGGTGCCACCACAAATAAACAAAATGTTGGTCGTATCGACCTGAATGTATGTCTGCTCCGGGTGCTTACGCCCGCCCTGTGGAGGCACATTGGCGATTGTGCCTTCCAACAATTTCAAAATGGATTGCTGAACTCCTTCACCAGAAACATCACGGGTGATCGACACGTTTTGGCTGGTTTTGCCAATCTTGTCGATCTCGTCGATATAAATAATCCCGGCCTGTGCCGCCTCAACATCAAAGTCTGCTGCTCGGAGCAACTTGAGGATCAAGTTCTCCACGTCTTCGCCGACATATCCGGCCTCAGTCAGCGTCGTGGCGTCACCAATGGCAAAAGGAACATCCAGGAAATTTGCCAGCGTTTCCGCCAACAAGGTCTTGCCGCTGCCAGTTGGACCAAGCAACAGAATATTGCTCTTCTTCAACTTCACGTCCGACAGCGGGTCGTCCACGCTGTAACTATCAAGCCGACTCGCCTCATCACGAAGCCGCTTGTAATGATTGTTGACGGCGACCGCCAGAGTCCGTTTCGCCTCGTCTTGACCAACAACATATTGGTTCAAGTGTGCGACCACTTCCTTGGGAGTCGGAATGCGACTTGGCAGTCGCTCCGCGAAATGCGTTCGAGTCATATTCTCCCGAACGATGCTGGCACACAACTCGATACACGCCGGGCAAATGAAAGCAGGATGGCCGTTGAGTCCAGGCCCTTCGACGACCATGCCCACGTCTTTGCTAGGCTTGGTGCAAAAGCCACACCGCTTATCTTCTTTGACTGGCCGCTTACGCTTGCGGCTGCCAGGGGGTTGGTTGTTACCCTCTGAATTCGACATCAGGTTTCCCTCGCTCTGCTGAAAAATACAGTGACAGACTGCTCCACCACCTATGTTACCCCGAATCCAGCCGTTGTAAACGGAGTTTTAACATTCCTTACCTCTTGTCGGAAAAGGATTTGCGTCCTTCAAAACGGGAATGCCAACGATCCATCATGTACAGATGATTGTTCTTAAATGTAGACTCCACGTCTCTTTCTTCCGCGACTTTTTTGATGGTTTTGTTTCCGTAGTGATGCACAAGCCCCAAATGGAGAGCATAAATCGAATTTCCTGCCTCTGTCAGACGGAGGGAAAAATCCGCGTCTTCGCAATAAGCGAAGTCCAAATTGACCTCATCGAAAAGCCCAAATTCGGCATAAGTGCTACGTGCGATACAAAAGCACCAGCCGGGAATGTAGTCCACCCCGCTACCGAAGCTGGCTCCGTCCCCTCGGCCCTGATTGTCAAGCAGCCCCCCGATGTACCCGACTTGAGAATAGCCAGAGTTGATGTGCGACACAAGAGACGCATCCCATCCAGGCCGCACAAACGTATCCGAATTCAGCAAGATAATGTACGGAGAATCTCCAAGAGACACCAAACGATTGTTGGGAACAATAAATCCGAAGTTTTCTTCCGTTCTCACCAAAACTGCATCCAGAGATTCGAGATAATTGGAAGTTTCATTTTCGGAAGCATTATCCCAAATGTACAATTTGTAGTTTTTCGTATTCTTTTGGATGGACTCGATACACTCCTGCACGTAGGGGAACTGATTGTGAACGACAATCAGAATGTCCTTCATGACGGGTTGATATTGGGCCGATACCGCCAACTCTCGCTTGATCTCTTCATGAAAGAGAGCAAACCTTGTTTTGTCGTCTTCGGTAAATCCGCTTATTTCGTTCATCGTTACTAGAATAGAATATGAGATCAACCCATATAGGATTAAACATGAAATATTCATTGACTGGAAAAAAAATCAATAATGGCCTTGTTCTTAAAGAAGTTCCAAAACCAGCACACTTGATTCGCGGAGGAAGTTACTGGCTCGTCGAGTGCAGTTGCGGAAGCCAATCCATCGTGGACACAACGACGTTGGTACATAAATGGAAAAGCTGTGGCTGCATTCAACAACAAGACTTATCAGGACAACGGTTTGGCAATGGCACTGTGATTCAAATGGCGGGAGTGAACAATCGCAACAAAAGAAAATGGCTTGTTGTGTGCGATTGTGGTAAAAAATATGAGGCACTCACAGAAAGCCTTCTGTCTGGCAACACGAAAAGTTGTGGATGTAGAAACAACAGGCGAGGGAAAAGCCATCCCCTATACAAAGGACACGAAGACCTATCCGGTGATTATTGGTCCAAAATCCAACGCGGAGCAAAAATCAGAAAGATCAAATTTGATATAAGTATTTCCGACGCCTGGGCACTCTTCTTAAAACAGGAAAAACATTGCGTGCTGACAGGGTGGGAAATATCTCTACTCAAACCGCAAACTGCATCCTTAGATCGCATCAACAGCAAAAGCCCATACGTGATTGGGAACGTACAATGGGTACACAAGGATGTCAACAAAGCAAAACAAAACTTTTCACAAGAATACTTCACAAGTATATGTGAGGCAGTCTCTAAAAGGAGTCAACATTAGACTAGACCATATTGCGTATCGAGTTGCTGACCGTAAAAAGACGGCACAATTCTTTATCGACGCCCTTGGATACACCATTCAAACTGAATTCGATCTGCAATTCAGTGATGGCACAACCTGCGACTGCATTGCTTTGGAGCCGCCAGAAAAAGTATCCGCCCAACAACTTGGTTGGATATGCAAATCATTTTTGGAAAACAACCCGGAGCCTACGGAGTATCATATGGCCCCTGAAATCTTTGTGTCGGACGGACAGCCAGACTCCATAGTAGGACAATGGGTCGCAGCCAGAGGCGGGATCGGCGGCATTCATCATCTGGCATATCAAGTCGATGATGTAAAAGCCACTATGCAAAAGTGGAAAGAAAAAGGCTACGCCGAATTTACATCGGAGGAGCCTTTAATGTGTCCAGGATTAACGCAGGTTTTTACAAAACCAAGCGAATTGACAGGTGTTATTTACGAGTTCATCAATCGTGGAGAACACGGGTTTTGCAAAGAAAATGTCAAGGGGTTAATGGAGTCCACCAGGGGCAATTAACCCAAAACACTTTCGATTTCCTGAATCATCTTCTCGACGCCGCCGTGATGCACTATCAGCTTAGTGCCACCTGATGCAGCAGCTTTTTTCGCTTGATCCTGCATGGCGTGTTTAACGAAGCTGGCCCATAAAACAATCACGTCTTGGTGAGCCGGTATTGCATCAGCTTTGCGGTTTTTGTCCACAAAGTTGAAGTTCACCCGGTCGCCAAGACGTTTCTGAACTTCCTGCATCTGGTTCGGCTTCATGCCAATGACCGTCACCTTTGGGAGCCGCTCTGTTGCCGGGCGACTTACCTGGGGTGTGGGCATTTTGGGCTTATTGCTACCTGCGGCCACTAGGGCACGCATATCGTTTAGGACGGCAGTCAATTCACTACTCCCTGCTTGAGACGATGACCAAGATTCCAATAGACCACGCACCAATGCTCCTGCCATATCCGGCAACTGAATATGCTCCAAGAGCATTTCTTGCGGATATTGGGAAATCACTTCATGAGGCGTCAAAGCGTGCAGAACCTTATCGCTGAAGCGAAGGAAAATTTCCTCGTCGTCCAGACTGTCAAGAATCTGCTCGCGGGATGGAGCCTCTTGTGTATTTTGGAGACGCGACTTGAGCCGACCGCACTCGTCTTGGAATGACAGCAACTCTTCGTCACGGGCTTTCAACCGTTCAATCAACGGTTTCAGTTCATTATTGACGCGGATATTCCGCTGCCGATCCTGGGGAAATTGAGACATAGCCCGCTTCGCCAAAGACACCAAGGTATCCGAAGGGGCGTTTTTTCGCATTTTCCACACAATTTCAGCGAGCTTATCCCATTCGTCCTCAGTCCAGATAATCATGGTGCGACTCTGTTTTGGCTCTGAAGAAGGACTTTCACCCGGACGAGTGAAACCAAGACGTTCGAGTTCTTTCCAAACTCGATTTTGCTCTGCCAGCGTGTGTTGTTTCATACGCCGAGTGAACCAGTTTCGCTTTCCTTGCTTGCCACTGGCATACATATCAACGAGTGATTGCAGGTCATTTGGCAACACCACAGCATTGCTCCTCTTAAATTAGACCCATTTCCGAAAAAAGCAGATATTGAGCGAAACCCACGTCCACACTATCTCCATACATGGACCACCATTTCTGACCGGGTGCTAACATCCCCAAGCGTTGCATTTTAGTCTGCCAGTGACGACCTCGCCACGGGTATTTGGCAATTTCATCATCTGACATGGCGTCAGCATCAGGATATATCCCACCACTATTACCCGTGAAGCCAAGAAGTTGCTTCAGAGCTTCTTTCTCTGGACCTGTTGCGGTGTGATACTTTTGAAGAAGTTGAATGCGGCCTTTATCCCGACTTGCGTTATCGGCGACAGATTGAGCTATCTCACTTTTTTTTTTGAGAAAATCACCCGCCGAAAATTGATCGGAAATCCCCATCGTCACTACGGCTTCTGGTGCAATGTTCAATTCGTGAAGCATGTCCACCAGAAGTGGCACCCATCCATCCTTGGGGCCTGTCCAGGGCCACAACATGATAACATCCTGGTATCCTGAGTCAAATGACCCTTTGCCTTTCCGACCGAACAAAGCTCGTTCTTTTCCCCACATGCGTACAGCTTCCCAACTGTACTCTTTCGTAGTGTGTTCTGCCTCAAGGGGTTGCAGCAACGAACCATCCGGGCCTTTCTTCCAGACAATTTTGTCGTGAAGGAGTTCATCACGCAAAGTTTTGTCTTTGGTTTTTTCGTATTCGCCACGCTTCCAATGGTAGGGAGACAAACCTTCAAGTTCGTCCTTGAGCCGAGCAACGGCGGGCGACGGTTTGTCCAAATCAGGCCCGAAGATTGCTTCCACAATTTCTGGATCAGTGATGAAAGATTCGTGCCCGACATTTCCAGGTTGTGAAAAATAACGACTTCCATCTTTGCCAGGATACGGCGTATAGACAAATGCCTCCGTAGAGGAGCTACCCCGGAACAAATCCGGGCCTCTCGCCATCTTAACTGGCTCTAAGAAGTTCTTTTTTTCGGGTACGGTCATGTCGTTATTTATCATGTTCGGAGCCAATTCTTAGCAACATTAGGTTTTTGCTTCTTGAGAAATTCAAAGGCATCCGTACACACTTGCCAATCCAGAAAAATCAAAACGTATTGATCCAGGTCGAGCCATCCTACGAAACGCACGTCATTTGGATACTTAGCAGCGGTTTGTAGTTTTGGATTGTCTTTGAAGGAGTACGGGTCGGACCACATAGTTGTCACCAACTCAATGACATACTTCTCCTGCGTTGGCGGTGCCAAAACGAACAAGGGCGGCAACGCAACCTCATGCGGCTCTTCCCTGGGTGTCCAGTTGATGGCATCCTGCGAGCCGTAGTCCTCCATGTGGAGTATCTCGTATTTTCCAATATTCTCGATAACCTGCTGCATTGCACGCGGAACACTACCTCCTTCATACTCCGCAGCACCCATGTAGTCAAATGAGAAACAGTTATCGTTAACGATAGCCAGCCCTTCGTCGGTAAATCCTCCCGCCCAACCGGGTGAACCGCCAAAATGACTACGACCGCCAGGAGGCGTCAATCGCTGTAAAAGCCTGGATACTCGCATCTAAAT
>JAANMT010000008.1_pt1 | contig 170075 bp, 138 predicted proteins | sample 7279711 | NCBI WGS metagenome assembly JAANMT01 (sample SAMN14094538, study PRJNA606508) | bioreactor metagenome | isolation source: A lab-scale SPAN reactor treating ammonium-rich wastewater day 1 | place: Ireland: Galway | collected 2017-01-16
CCGATGGACCCCCAGGGTGCGCGTGGGCGAAAGACGCAGCTCGAACAGATCGCCCGCTTCCTTCAACCGCGCCGTGACGCTCGCAACGTCGCGAACGCCGGCGGTGCGCGGCAGTTCCTCGGATCGCCATGTTTGCAGTCCGTTCAGAAATAACGCCGCCGACGCGCGGCGGGTTTCATCAGTCGAACGTAAGTCGCTCAGCCGTTCCACGGACTCCTGATCGCTTCGGCGCACGCGTACCGCGTCGGGATACAGCACGTGCCCGCCGCCGAGCGTGGCGACCGGCGATTCGCTGCGTACCACGAAGGGCTGCCCCCATACCGCCACCACCGGCTCGCTCACGACGAGCTGTGCAAGGCCGGTATTGCCCGGTTCAAGTCGGTCGCGGTCCAGCAACACCACACTCGCCATCAACTCGGCGGCGCCCAGGTGCGCACGGACGCGGTCGCGGTTCTTCAGTGGGCGCGGGACCGATTCCAGCAAACCGAGATGCACCGTCAACCGGCGGCTCGGCGCCAGGTGCCCCGGCGTGGCGACTTCCTGTCCTCGATGGATTTGATCGTGATGCACGCCCGCCAGGTTGAGCGCCGTCCGCTGCCCGCGATGGGCCTGTTCCACCGAGCGTTCATGATTCTGGATGCCGCGCACGCGGACCGCCAGACCGCCCGGTTCGATCGTGAGGGTGTCGCCCACCTGCACGCGGCCGCTGGAGATGCTCCCCGTGACGACCGCGCCGTGGCCGGCCATGGTGAAACAGCGGTCGATCGCCATGCGGAACGGTCCGGCAATGCGCCCCATGCGGGGCATTTGCGCGGCCTGCCGCGCCGCCGAAAGCACCGCGGCGCGCAGCTCGTCCAATCCTTGACCCGTGTGGGCGCTAACGCGCACGAGTGGAGCTTGCGCGAGAAAAGTACCTGCAACGAAATCACGAACTTCGCTCTCGACCAGTTGCAGCCACTCGTCTTCCACCAAGTCGCATTTCGTCAGCGCGATGACCCCCTGCTCCAGATCGAGCAGGCGAAGAATCTCCAAGTGTTCCCGCGTTTGCGGTTTGATCGAATCGTCCGCCGCGATCACCAACAGCGCCACGTCAATCCCCGAGGCGCCGGCGAGCATGTTGCGCACGAAGCGCTCGTGACCGGGAACATCGACAATCCCCAGGCGAAAATCGCCCAGCAACAATTCGGCGAAACCCAGGTCAATGGTGATGCCGCGGCGCTTTTCTTCGGGTAGCCGATCGGTATCGACACCCGTCAACGCATGCACCAGCGCGGTCTTGCCGTGGTCAATGTGCCCGGCCGTTCCCAGAATGAGGTCGATCATAATCGACCATTGTACTCTCGCCGCCCGCGGCGCGCGTATCCCGCCGCCGCGGCGGCGCCCTTCCGCTCCTAGAACTTCGGGCGTGGCTGGGCGATAAAGCTGTTTACGGTTTGAGGCGTCTCCGGCTCGTCGCTGGTGGAGAACCAGGAGGGGACAAACGACTTCTTCTCCGCCTTAAATTCGCCCGTTGAGCCGTTGTATCTGCGTCGCACGCCGGTGGCTCGACGCGAACCAGAGACGGATGGTTCGTCCTTGTCCCAAGGCGTCAGCACGTCGGCCGTCTTGCTGAAGAAGTTCTTCGTTCCTCGCCCCAACTTCTGTAATGTCGAGGGTTGCCCCGGTGGCTTCGGTCCCATACCAAAGGTCGGCATCTTGAATTTAGGAAATTGAAAACCGGAATCTTCCGGTTCGGCTTCCATCGGAGTCGAGTAGTCACGAGGCGGCGTGAACGCCGACACTTCCCGCTGTTCGGTCTTGAACGGATTGAGGTTAGGGAATTCCCAACCTTCCGCCAAGGCGGACGATGCCGCCAGCAGACAGACGCATCCAATGGCGCCACGCATGATCGTGGACGACTTCATAGGGGTTCCTCCGTGAAAAGACCCGCTGGCGTGGAACATGCCCCCCAAGCGCAATAAGAGGCGGGGGAGTTTGCCAAAGTCACGCTTCCACGTCCAGACTAATTCCGCGAAAACACGGCAGGCGATAAGTCATCGAGCGGCGTCCACGGGCGAAGCGTCACCCCCTCGACCGCATGCTCGAATACACCATGCCCCGGTACGACCAAGCGCACCTCCACGCGACCTCGATACGCTGCGACGGTATGCGATGCGGCGTCAGCGGTGAAAGGCGCCTTGACGAAAAAACCATCGCTTCCGAGCGGGGCATTGGCCAGGCTGCGGGTCCAACGTCCAACCGTCTCGCGCACGATGCCGCGACTACGCGGAGCAGCATCAAAGTCGCGTCGCACGGCGGCTTGCAATTCGACGTGGACCACTCCCGCGACGGGAACCAACTGCCCCCATGCGTCGAGCGGACGCACGAGAATCACCAGTCCATCGGGGTCGGCGTCGGCGTCCCAGTTGGCAAGCCACACGTCAAACGTCACCGCGGAGATTCGCGGCGGCGCGGGGAAAGGGGAAGAATGCGCAATGCGCGGCGGCGCCGGCAACAACTCGCCGACAACGCTCGGTGGTTCCGGCTCGCCAGGGTCCGCAGGCGCCGTTTTCATTGCTTCGGCTACTTGGCGAAGTTGGTCCAAAGGGATTTGCTGATCCGCCCGCCATGCTGCAATGATCGAGCGCCAAGCCACGGGCCGGTAGAGACGCGCCGTGTCGTCTCCAAAACGTAACCAAAGCCGCTCGTCGTCGGTGCGCGCATCGACCGCGGCCGTGAACGAGCGCCCGCTTTGCAGAGCGACGGTTAGGCGATCATCGCCCGCGGCGGTCGTCGCGGCAAGCGGAGCCACAACGGCAAACATCCAACCGAGAGAGTTAAGCCAAGCAGGACGCATCGGTTTACCGGAAAAGGTGCGAGTCGATGACTCTCCCGATGCAAAGCACGCACCGCGCGGGACTTCCGTACCGCGCAGCCGAGACGCAAACTATTGCGGCCAAAGCGTTAGAACGCTCCCTCGCCCCGCCGACGAGCGAAATCCTCATCAACGTCACGTTGCCGAAACGCCGCCGAAGGAAAGCGAGACGTGGCGAAATTTCATCATGTTGCTTAACGGAAACGGCGTGGAAAGCGGGGATAAGCTACGTTTGTCAAGCGACGCTGCGCTTCGTCCTTCCCAGCCCTTTGCCGAGAGCGCCCCAAATGATGAACGGATGGATTCAAGCCCGATCGACGTCGGCTTTGCTGATTGTCTTTATTATCTGGCTTGGCCTGGATGTGGCCTTGGCGCAGCGCGGGGAAGTCGCGCCGCGGCAAGTCTCGACCGCCCCCTTGCGCTGGCGCGAAGGGACCGAACTGCGCGAGACGGCGGGCGCGTTCCGAATGGTAGGGGATCGGGTCGTTTTTACTCTGGAAGATGGAGCGCGGCAGGTGACGGTGCTGGAGAACCTGGCGTTGGAACGCGTCCTGGCGGCGCTGCGTCAGGCGTCGGCGCCCCAGACTTGGCTCGTCAACGGGACGGTCACGGAATACCAGAGCAATAACTACCTGCTTCTTGAACGAGCGATCTTACGCCGTTCCCTTCGCTCGGATCGAAGCATGACGCGCGACTCTATGAACGCGCGCGATGGGAGCGTATCAACGCGACCATAAACCCCGTTGAGCGTAGCGGGCCTCATCTTCGGCTTTTTGCAGGCGGCGCGCGACTTGAGGTGAATCGCCGGGGTAATGCGACACGCGGGCCAAGCCCGCGCGGACCAGTTCTTCGTTCAGCATCCGCCCCTCGACGTACACATAGGCTAAGAAACGTTCATAGCGGTCTTGACGCCGTTTGTCCATTTGCAACTCCAACCGCCCCGACGCGAGAAACTTCCGCGTGAAGTCGGTGGCTTCCGGGCCCCAGGGTTCGACGGGATGATTGGGCTTGACTGTCTCGGGCGTATCGACGCCGATGAGCCGAACGTACGCTTGCAGCGGTTCGGCCGAACTTTGGGCATGCCCCACCGCGGGACGAACGACCAGCGTATCGCCGTCGACCACTCGCACCAGGTCGTATGCGCCTTCGTGCAGAATCTCCGGCGTGCGCGGTCTAGGCCCGGGAGCGACAATCTCGTAGCCGCGCCGCGCAAGCAGAATCGCGAACAGTAGGAAAAGGAGAATGCCGCCCCAAGACCATCGCCGACGAAAACGGCGATTCGGGCGAAACAGGCCGCGAAGAGATTTGCGGGCCACGGCGGAGGAGAGTTAGTTTTCGCTAAAGCCGAACTGTTCGGCCGGTTCGCGTCCCACGGGGAACTGGATGAACTTACGGTAGCAATCGCGGCACAGGTCGTAGCGCAGTAACCGCCCCACGTCTTCGGAAAGCGTTTCCAACTCTTCGGAGCTAAGCCGCTCTAGAATCTCGTGAATCTCGCCCAGGTGGTCGCGATCGTCCTGGTGGTCTTCGGACTCCAACGGCTCCAAGGGCGTGGTCACTTCGACACGCACCAGATAACGCATTTCGCCGGAATCGAGGACCCGTTTGCAACGGTCGCACGAGTAAAGGATCATCGCCCGCGCCTTTGAGGAATGAAGAAAACGATGCGGAGAGGATGGGAGGATCAAGGAAGTGCAGCTCAACCTTCTTCTTTTATCGTAATGGCAATGCGCGCCGCGGAGCAAGACGTTTCATCAAGATTTTTCCGCAAGCGCCGGTTCGCTAGTGGTTCCGCGCCGAGCGCGTCTGTAAAATATTCTCGCACGATGCGGGGCGAATCCTGTGGGAACGCAATGACCCTTGATCCTCGCGGAGATAGTCCATGATCAACGTCGGTTCGGAACGCGCTTTATCGGCGAGCGTGCTGGTGTTGAACCGCTACTATATGGCGGTGCATGTGGTTAATGTTCGCCGGGCGTTCGGTTTGCTCTACCGAGAACTGGCCGAGGTGATTTACGTCGAGGACGGGCAATATCTCAATTATGACTTCGCCGCGTGGCTGGAGCTGAGTTTGGGCCGCGGTTCGTCCCGGAGGGCGCACGAGGACTGGATTCGGGCCGTGAATTTCGAGATTCAAGTTCCCCGCGTGTTGCGGCTTTTGCATTATGACCGCACGCCCCGCCAGACGTTGCGGTTCAGTCGCCGCAACCTGTTCGCGCGCGACGAGCACCGCTGCCAATACTGTGGAGAAATGGTTCCCTACGCCCAGTTAAGCCTTGACCACGTGGTGCCGCGCAGCCGCGGCGGCGCGACGACGTGGGAAAATGTGGTCACTAGTTGTAAGCCTTGTAACACGTACAAGGGAGGGCGCACGCCGCAGGAGGCGCGGATGAACTTGCTCCGCAAGCCCGTCAAGCCCAAGCAAAGCCCGCTCTTGGCGCTGAAACTTGGCAATCCCAAGTATGAAATGTGGAAAGCCTTTCTCCCGCACGCGGCGTCGGTCGATGTTTCGTGAATCTCTCGTGAAGTTTCCAGCAATTGTTCGTAACGGAGCCGAGGGGCGGCTGTCGGCGGTGCTTGCGACGCCCCGGCATGGAAATGAATATTGCTGGGGCGTCGCAAGCTCCGCCGCCAGCCCCCCCTCCCGCCTCGCCCACACCCGCTGGCGCGCTTGTGCCGCCGCTGGGACGGCGTCTGACGCCTTGATGTATGCTTGACCTGCTTCCCGATTGGCTGATTGACTGGCACGTCCGCTACCCCTATGTGCCGAAAATGCTCTTGGCCGGCGTGCTGGTTTCGACCGTGTGCGCGGTCATCGGTTGCTTTATCATCCTGCGTCGCATGGCGTTCCTGGGCGACGCGTTGGCGCACTCGATGTTGGCGGGCGTGGTGGGCGGCTATTTGCTGATGAAGTTGGCGTTCGGTGTCGAAGCCAGCGCGCCGGCGATGGTGGTCGGCGCGATCCTGGCGGGATTTGCAACGGTGGCCTTGATCGGCTTTGTTTCAAAGGTGTCGCGCATCAAGGAAGACACCGCCATTGGGATCATGTACACGGGCATCTTCGCCGTGGGCGGGTTATTCGCGTCGCTGTTCGCAAAATACATCCATCTGGACCTGTATCATTTTGTCATCGGCTCGGTGCTGGTCGTGTCCGACGCCGAGTTGTGGATGATGGCGGGCGTCTCGGCGTTTGTGCTGACGATGGTGATCCTGTTCTACCGCCACTTGAAAATCGCCAGTTTCGATCCGGTCATGGCCGCGTCGATCGGCGTTCCCGTGCTGGCGTTGGAATACCTGCTGACCACCTGCACGGCATTGGTGGTGGTCAGCGCGGTGCAGATTGTCGGCGTGGTGCTGGTGGTGGGAATGTTAGTGACGCCGGCCGCCTCGGCGTACTTGCTTTGCGACCGACTGAGCCGGATGATCTGGATTTCGTCGCTGTTTGGCGCGGCCAGTTTCGTGATCGGGTACGCGCTCTCGGAGTATCTTAACGTGGCGCCTGCCGCGGCGATCATCGTCGTGGGAACGGGCCTGTTCCTGGCGGTCCTGACCTGCGCGCCGCGCTACGGACTAATCGCCGATTGGCTCCGGCGGCGCCGCGCGGTCCCACGGCAATTGGTGGAAGACGTGCTGGGGTGCATCTTGCGGGCGCCCGAGTCGAAAGTGGCGCTGGAAACGGTGTGGCGCCATATCCAGGTTCGCCCCGAGCGCGTCCGCCGCGCGGTGCGCTCGCTGGCGCGCAGCGGACTTTTAGACGTGGAGAATGGCACGGTCCGCTTGACCGAAGAAGGCCACCGCCAGGCGCAGCGCCTGGTGCGAGCGCATCGGCTGTGGGAGGCGTACTTGGCGCAGGCGGGCGCGCCGCGCGAACAACTCCACCAGGCCGCCGACCGCTTAGAGCACATTCGCGCGCCCGAGGCGATCGATTACCTCGATGACAAGTTGGGCCATCCTCTCTGCGATCCGCACGGCTCGGAGATACCCGAAGACGACGCGCTGACGGCGCCGGGGACGCACGTCAACGCTAGCCTGCTGCGCGAGGGACGGACCGCAACCGTCCTGGAGATTCGGCCGCCAGCCGAGGGAACTTCCTTGGCAGTCGGAATGAAAGTCGTCGCCGGTCCCCGCCGCGACGCCGGCGCCGTCTGGACGCTACGGCTTCCCGATGGCCGTGAAATCCAACTCGATCACCAAACCGCTGATGCCGTCACCGTGGTGCTCGATGCGGACTCTTCGTCGCCAGCGACCGGTTAGAATCGGCCCCTAGCGCCGGTCCTTGGCCTTCCGGCCAAGGCTATTAGGTCGACTATTTCATCGCCCTTGCGTTTCCGCCCTTGGGGTTTACTTTTTTCCGGGGCGCGCCAGCGCGGACAGGTACCCCATGGCCATGCCGAGCAGCAACCCTGAAACGTGCGCGGTGTTTGCCATGTGGGGAATCACTCCCGCCATGCCCATGAACAACCAGGCAATTACAATGACCACGGTCATGGTGTCCAGGTGAAAACCTGAGCGCGGGTCGAATTGCATCTTCATCCAAATATACCCGAACAGCCCATACACGACGCCCGACATGCCGCCGAAAACCGGGTTGCCGGAATAGACGTACTCGGCCACGTTGGAAACGACCGCAATGGCCAGCGCCATGGCCCCTAAACGCCACGTACTGCGGCGTTCTTCAATCATTCCGCCCAAGATGAACAGGGCGAACATGTTGAATAGGAGATGCGTGAAACTGAAGTGCAGGAAAATCGGCGTCACGGTCCGCCAAAGCTGCCCCTGCTTGATTTCGCGAAATCCATCTTTGGCGTGCGCGGCCAGTCCTTGTTCGTTGACAAACACGCGCGCGAAGCTCAAGTGCCCGGCCACGGACCAGTCCGATGCGAAGTTGGAAGTGAACGTGACAAACAGGCTCAGCGCAATCAACACCACCGTCAGCGGACGCCGCTGAAGCAGCGGCCGAGTCCAGCGGTCGCCCATATCGTGCGTGTTGCGACGGATCTGCTCGCGGCGGGCTTGCTCCTCGCGGCGCATACCCACCGCTTGCCGCGCGGCTTCCCGGTAGCGTTCATCCTTGGGGTTCTGGGCAAACTCGTCGAATGCTTTCTGGGCGCGGTCGAGTTGGTTTTCATCGCGTACCCAAATCGCCCAGCCCGCCGATTCTTGTTCGGCCTTGACCTCCACCCCCTGCGTGAGCAGGTAATCGGCAAATCGGTTCGCATCGTCTTTTGTCGAGAGAGTTCCAATCTGGCGCATCGACCTCGGTTGGAAAAAGTGTTGGGGTTTCCCCGGCGGAACAACGACGCCGCCCGAGATACGCCGAATTGTAGTGCGAACCGCGAGCCGAACCAACGCGGGGAGGAGGCGGGAACCGGTGCGCGATTCCTCTGGCCCCATCCGTGGCGGTTTGGTAAGGTTCCCCCTCTTGCGCCATCCCGCGTGACTTTCCGGGCGAAAGGAGTCCCCATGCGTTCCATCGCGATCATTAACCAAAAGGGCGGTGTTGGTAAGACTACCACCGCCGTCAACCTCAGCGCCGCTTTGGCCCGTGCGGGCAAACGGGTGTGCCTGTTGGACATGGACCCGCAAGCACACGCCACGTTGCATTTTGGGTTGGCGCTCGCCGAGGACGAAGGCTCGATTTATCACGTCCTGACCGGTGAAGCAAGTTTGGCCGACGTGCGCCAACAAATTGCCGAGAATCTCTGGCTCGTTCCGGCGCATCTGGATTTGGCGGCGGCGGAAATTGAGTTGGCCGGCGAAGTGGGTCGGGAACTAATCCTTCGCGACAAAGTGGCGGCCGATCCGGAGCCGTTCGACTTCATGTTGATTGACTGCCCTCCCTCGCTGGGCGTGCTGACGCTCAACGCCTTGACCACCGTCAGCGAAGTCTTCTTGCCGCTCCAGCCACACTTTCTGGCTTTGCACGGCGTGAGCAAACTGCTCAAGACCATTCAAATTGTCGGCCACCGGCTCAATCCCGCCTTGCGGCTGACCGGCGTGGTGTTGTGCATGTACGACTCGAACACGCGCCTGGCCGCCGAGGTGAGCCGCGACGTGGGCGAGTTCTTTGAAAGCCATCAGCAAAACAATCGTCCCTGGGCGGAAGCAAAGTTTTTCGACACGCGCATTCGCCGCAACATTCGTCTGGCCGAGGCGCCAAGTTTCGGCGCTTCGATCTTTGACTACGCGCCAACATCGAATGGCGCCGAGGATTACCGGAACCTGGCGCTTGAATTGCTGGGCGTGGATGTGACGGCCGAGAACCACCCGTTAGCCGCGGCCGCACAAGAAGGGTAAAGCATTGGTTTAGCGCGCCCGGCGGCGCATCGGAGTCGTTTATTTTTCAGGCGGTCGCTATGCATCTACTCCAACGATCTCGCTTCTCCGTTGGCGCCCTGGTTGGGTTTGCCGTCTTCGCCGGTGCGGCAAGCGAGCGCGTCTTCGCATGGCAATCGCCAATGCCTGTGGACGCTCCCGCGACATTGTCCGAGACGCCATCCACCGCGCCGCGGTTATTGACGGCTCCCGCCGTCGAATCGACGCAAGCCGAGACGGCGAATGACGCGGCATCCGCCGAACCGGCGCCGCTTCCCGTTGAACCAGGCTCAAGCCCGTTCGAGCCGGCAACAGACATAGCGACCGGCGAAAGCGACAATTCTGGCTCGCGCGTCTCTTTTGGAGATTCGCCCGATCCGTTGCAAGCGGACTCCGCGCCCTCGTCCACGGTGGGCGTGGTCGAATCGACTTCTCCCTTGGGGCATGCCGAGCAGCAATGGCGACGGCAGCCCGAGTTAGCGCTTGTCCAGATACGTCAAACACTGAAGGAGCAGCCGGACCACGCGCAAGGAAACGCCATTCTCGCCGAGATTCAACTTGCCAGTGGGCAGATTTCCGAGGCGCTCGCGACCGTCGAGTCAGCGTTGGAGCATGCGCCGAGCGACTTTCGCCTTCAACGGCTACGGGCGGAGGCGTTGCTCCAACTTACGCGCTGGCAGGAAGCCGAAGAAGCAATCGCACGACTCATCGACAAGAACGACGCGCCGCCGGTCGAACGGTCCGAGGCGTTTCTCTTGCAAGGCGATCTGGCGGCGCGCGGTCCCGCGGGCGACATTCGGAAAGCGATGGAGCATCATTGGGAGGCGGCCCGCGTGGCGGCGGATGCGGCTGGCGACGCCGACGCCGCAACGCGTTGCGAGGGCGTACGGCTGTCACTCGCCGCATATCTGGCCATTGCTCGCGATCTCGGCCTCGGCAAGTGGCGCAACAGCCCGCAAGCGTTTGCGCAATGGGTAAGTCATGCCCAACGCACCGCCGAAGCTTTGGCGCCCGCCGCAGATATGAATGAGTGGCGGTTTGACGTTGAGTGCCGTGCCCTGGAGGCGAGCGCCGCATCGGCGGGAAAACTCGACCCCAATCCGTACGCCGCGGCGGCCAAAGAACGCGGGGCGGCGCTTCTTGATGAAACGACCGACAAACTACGCCGCGCCCAGATTCAAGGCCGGTTGGGGACGGCGCTCCTGCAAGCCGCCGACGCGCTGCGCGCCGCGGGCGAACAACATGCGGCGTTGGACTTCGCTAGCGATGCGCAGCGATTGCTCGAAGCATCGTTGCAGTACCGCGACAACGTGGCCGAGCATCGCTATCGACTCATTCGTGTCTATGCCATGCTGGGCGCCGAGCGGGCTACCGCCGCGGGCGATCATCGCGCCGCCGTCGCCTGGTATGAAAAAGCGGCGCCGCTGCTGGATCGACCGGGACCGCCCGCGCGACACGCCGAAACGCCACGGTTTGGCCAGGCCCTCGTGAACATGGCGATTTCCTACTGGAGCATCGAGCAACACGACAAAGCGTTGGCGCTGACCGAACGTGGCCTCCAAGCCATGCAACAGGCGGTCGAACAAGGCCAGTTAGCGAGAACTGCGTTGGCCGCCCCATTAAGCAATCTGGCCCACATGAACCAACGCTTGGGCAATACCGAGCAGGCCGATCGTTATCAAACACGGCTCGTCGATTTTCAAACGCCGATCGCGAACGAGGAAGACGGTAAATAAGTCCGCCCACGGCGGACCAGGATGACGTTACCCCGTCGCTTGCGTCGCACGGGGTTTGCCGTCTCGCCGCAACTCGCCATTCTTGCGACTTTGACTACCGTGAAAACTGCGGTGCGGATGTCGGCGAAGCGAGAGTTTCTGCTATGCTGGTGGGTGTGGCGGAACCTGGCGTCGCGCCGTGGGGCGGTGGGTTGGCCGTTGCCGTTCGGTTTTCTGATTGCGTAGCGTTTAATCGTGGTGGCCCGACTGCTTTTTCTGTTCGTTGCTTTTCCCCTGATCGACCTGGTGCTGCTGCTGCTGTTGGCGGAAGCAACCAATTGGATCTTCACGGTGTTGTTGATTTTGGCCACTGGCTTCTTGGGAGCTTGCCTGGCGAAAAACCAGGGCCTAGCGGCGATTCGCCGCATTCGCGCCGATGTTGGGCAGGGCCGCATGCCCGCCGCGGCGGTGCTCGACGCGGCACTAATCCTCCTCGCGGCCGCGTTGCTCTTGGCGCCTGGTTTGCTGACGGACATCTTGGGAATCTCGTTGCTTGTACCCACGTTACGGCGGCGCTACCGGCAAGGGCTTGTGGAATGGCTGCAGTCGCGTTCCCGCAGCCAGAGTACGGGCCAGCGTGAATCCTCGGGGCGACGTTCGGAGGTGATCGACTCGTACGTCATTGAAGGCACGCGGGAAACCACTCGCAAGGATTCCCAAACGCCTTATCCCTCCTCGGGCGCCTGAGCCAGGCGCGGGAACATGGCCGCCTTGGAAGACGCAGCGCCGGCGCCATCTCGGAGCCGGGGGCCTCAGTTTAGCCTCCGGTCGCTCCTCGCGATCATGCTCGTCGCGGGTTTGCTTCTGGGACGCTATGGCTTGCAACGGCTCGAAGCCGCGCGCGAGCGGGCCGCACTCATCGAGTTGCGGGAGTCCGGCGCCGATGTTCAGTTTCACGCCGGGCGCGCGGTGGGGGTTTCGTTCTCGGGAGATACTTTTCAGCCGGACGCCGTCGATGCGCTGTCTCGGCTTTCGCACCTCCAACGTCTAGTGCTGATCGACACCTCGGTCAACGACGCTGGGCTGGCGCGCGTGGCGGACCTGTCGCAACTCGAGGCTTTCTTGCTTCTCGGCGGCGCCATTACCGACGAAGGTTTAACGCACGTTGCTCGCTTGGAAAACCTTCGTGTTTTGCGACTGGACAATACGGCAATCGGCGATCGTGGCTTGGAGCGCGTCGCGCGGTTGCACAAGCTGCAACGGCTCGACCTGGTCGGAACGCGCGTTACCGACGCAGGGCTGCGGTATTTGGAGGATTTGCCGCAACTAGACCGAGTTTACCTGCACGGAACGCGAGTGACCGACGAGGGCGTCCAGCAGTTGCAAGGGAAACGGCCGGACGCGAAAATCGTCTACTAATCGCATGATGTCGTGTACAGGCGGCGCGTTTTATCCTAAACTCAACCGTCACTTGCGTCACGTCGCCTCCAACGGGGACGATTTCACGCACGACGGCACGTTTCGAATTACCGCAAACCTATATCACCACTTCGTTGCGGTAGTCCCCGGACGACTGACGAGACCACATGCGATGTCGCTTGCCGTTTCGCCGTATCGAACCGACCAAAACCGCCGACTGGGTTTGTTAAGATTTATTGGGCGAGTCCCCTGCCTCCGCCTTTCCCATAATTCACCGAGAGGATCGTTTTCATGGCCGACGAAGAAACCCCCAAACCGGAAGAAGTAGCGCCGCAGGATGATCCTGACGTGGTCGGAACGCTGGAGTCCTTTGGCGCGCGGCTTGACGTGAACGACGAGGGCTGGGTGTGGCGCGTGATCCTCTATGAAAAGGGAGGCTGTGACGAAGCGCTGGACTGGGTCAAACGCCTGCCCGAGCTCACCGAATTGTGGGTGGTGTACACCAAGGTCACGAAGCAGGCCATCGAAGACCTGCAAAAGGAACGGCCGGACCTGACCATCTATAAGTAGCGTGCTAAAGCCCCGCGCTGACGGCGGCACGGGTGGGATCGAACTCGACGGACCAGCCGCGTTCCTCTAGCCGGCGTCGGTCGAGTTCACCAAACGCACCCCGGTCGAGAAAAACGGTTGCGGCCTTGTGCGTGGAAACCCACGCGGCGGGATTCTTCGGCCCCGGCGCGCCCAGAAACATTCGCGCCACGGCCTCGCGCTTTGACGCTCCCCAGGCCATCATCATCAACCGGCCGGCGGATAAAATCGTTGAGATTCCCTGCGTCACGGCAAATGTGGACGGCTCCAAGGCGACCGCGCCATCGGCGTTGTGGAGGAGGAAATCGTCGCGATTCGCCCGCCGCGTGCTGGCGGCCATTCGGACGAGCATCGTGCGGGAATCGGGGTCGGCGGCGCCGTATTCGACAAACCCGATATGGCCTCCCGCGGCTTCGTCACGGGCAACAGCGCCCCCCACGCCAATGCCCAATAGTTGCAGGCGCGCTCCTTGGTCGCGCACCAACTGGTCATAGTCCTCCAAGGTTTGGCGAATCTTAACCAGCACCGGATGTTCGGCTTGGGTTTGAATCCGCACTTCGGGCGGAGTGCCCTCTTCGCCCGGCGTGGTGCAAGCGGTCCAGTCGTCGGGCCAATCGTTCAGGATCTCTTCCAAACGCGAACTTGCCACGAGGCGGCCATCTTCAAAGAAGCAGCCGCGCGGCGCAAACACACGCTCGGGGGCAAAGCCGCCCGTGTCCACGCGGAGATTGCGCCAAGCCCAATGATAGTAAGCGGGGTACGCACCAAAATACTCGTCAAGAAATACCACGTTCCGCGCGGTAAACGCGAGCTTCTCCTCGCTTCGCGGGCCGCTTAGCCGTTCCCAGATTGTCTTCCAGACATCAATCGGACTACGGCCCGTGGCGCCGCCGAGCGCCGCTTCAGGATGCGCGGCGCACCAGTCGAGAATATAGTCCGCCGTCGCCACGACGGCGTCTTCCTTGCGGTCAAAAACAAAAACTTGCTTGCTCATGTGTCGAACGTAGGGTGTCGCGCCAAAAAATCGAAAACGCCGATTCCGGTACGGAGGCGGGCGGCGTTGGGTTCAGGCGAGGGAACATCAAAAGGCGTGTACGACGTTCCTTTGTAATCGCTCGCGGCGAGCTTTGCACGACTGCGCAAACAAGTTTTGAACGGGTTGTCTGGAGCGATTCCGTTCCCCGCGCGATACGATGGGGATATTCGGCGCCGTTTGCCAGCGCAACGGCCGCGCGTCATGGACCGTTCTGAAAGACCTATTCCGGTTGCATTCATGGCGCCGCTTCCGCAAGATTAATCGAGAGATCAAGTGACTCCTCTGGAACATGCGATGGTAGGCGTCGACGGCGCGTTGGCGCTCGGACTGCATCGCACGCACGGCTGGCGAATCGTAACCTTGGCGGGGTTTGCTGCCGCAAGCCCCGATTGGGACGGCGTCGCGCTACTTGCTGGCGCCGCCTTGTTTGACCAGGCGCATCGCGTGTGGGGACATAACGTATTTGCCTGCGTTCTGGCGGGGATCGCGATTGCCCGCCTCGACTGGCGCTACGACCTGATTGGCCGAATGGGCCGCAAGCTCGTCGGGTGGCTACGGCTCAGCGTAGCGAACGAACACCTAGCGCCGCGCGCAGACCTCATTTGGCGCGGGAAAGCCGTTTGGCTTTTCACCGCGGTCACGGCCGCCTTGAGCCACCTTCCGGCTGACATTGTCGTTTCGGGTGGTCGGCGTTACGGCGATTGGCCCGTCCAAATCCTATGGCCGATTTCGGAGCGTGGTTGGGTTGATCCGCGCGTCCCCTGGGGCGACGTGGGGATTACGCTCATCTTCATCGCCGGCGCGGCCGCCATGCTCTGGCGTCCGCGGCGAATGCGGCTTATAGCCGCACTTGCACTTGGAGCAGTCGCCTCTTATATCTCCTTCCGGCCAATGCTATTTGGGATGCAATGAGTTGGCGAGTTGGTCGCGCAAGAAGGGCGGTCACTGCATGCGCTTCGCCGGGTCCGGTCAAACGTTCGTCCAGGCTTTCGTGGGCGAGGCTCCACGGGTGCAACGGCGTGGCGTGAACGTCGCGCAGCAAAACCGGTTTCTCGACCGCTTCCGCCAGAAACCGCTGTCGAGACAACCAACCCGAAGATACTATTGGATTGAATGTGGCAAAGGGTGAGAATCGCAACATGACCCACATTCGCTATACTTCAAACGCGTGCGATTGGCCAAAGTCTTGTCGGTCTGGGCGCCGTGCGATTGCATAGCGTGCGGCGGGCACACGTCGGTTGACGGTGTCTTGGTTCTCGCCAGGGTGGGCCAGCGCGGTTCGCCACATCCAACGGCAACGCCATCAACCGGCCCCGGCCGACAATCGAAAGGCGGAGTGGTTTGATACTCGCGTGGGTCGTGGTCTTTTGGAATTTGATCGGCGGGCGAATCGCCTGCTTCACATCAGCATGGCATCACGATTAATTGCGATTGGCGACGTCCACGGGTGCATGAAAGCGTTCGATGCGCTGCTTGAGGCCATTGCGCTAACGCCCACCGACATGCTGGTGATGTTGGGCGATTACATCGACCGCGGGCCGGACAGTCGCGGCGTGATCGAGCGCATGCTCCAACTCCAGCATGAGTGCCGCTTGCGGCCGCTCCTGGGCAATCACGAAGTCATGTTGCTTACGGCGCTGGAGGGCGAGAGCGAGTTCCGATTCTGGCTCCGTTGCGGCGGGGAAGCCACGCTTGCCAGTTACGGGGGGCGCTTGCTGGACATTCCTGACGAGCACGTTGATTTTATTCGCTCCTGCCGGCCGTTTTTCGAGACGCCCGAGTTTATCTTCGTCCACGCCAACTACGAGTACGACATGCCGCTGGAACGGCAACCGCCCGACACTCTCTTTTGGAAGCACCTTTCTTATGGCTTGCCGCCGCGGCACGCGTCGGGCAAGACGGCCATTGTCGGTCACACGCCGCAAATCACGGGCGAGGTGCTCGACGAGGGCCATCTCCTGTGTCTTGACACCTATTGCTTTGGAACGGGGCTCTTAACCGCCATGGACGTCGAGACGCGGGAAATCTGGCAAGCGGACCGGTTTGGTCGCTTGTGGGAGATTTAGCCGGGCCTCCCGTTGATACGACGCGCTGCGTTGTTCATGCTGGTGGCGCGCGGCAACGGCGCCAACGGGTGCATCCGCGCGGGTTGCATACGGGCCGGGCGTTACTTATGGTATTGACGCCTTGTGCGATCCAAGGGGATCGCAGATCATTTCTACTTGGGAGTTTTCCACATGCGAGTTGCACCTGGATTGGCCCTTATGTTTGTATCGTTGTTGGCCTCGGCTGTCGTCGCCGAGAAGCCAGAGTCGAAGGCGCCGCGGTTTTTCGAAATGCGCATCTATACCACGCATCCCGGCAAGCTGGAGGCGCTGCACGAACGGTTCCGCAACCACACCAACCGCCTCTTTGAGAAACACGGCATGGATTTGGTCGGTTATTGGACGCCCGTCGACGGCGAGGAGAAGGAAAACACCTTGGTTTACCTGTTGGCGTACCCGGACCGTGCATCACGCGACAAGTCGTGGAAGGCATTCCAAGACGATCCCGAATGGCAGAAAGCCCGTGACGAGTCACACAAGGACGGGATAATCGTCAAGAAGGTTGAGAGTAAATTTCTGACGCCGACCGATTACTCGGCGATCAAGTAGCTTACTGGCGCCGCGCACTGCGGAGGGGCAACAAGGTCACCGCGTCATTCGCCGGCGCGCTTCGATCAGGAAGGCGTCGACGGCTTCCACGTCGGGTTGATCGGGAAGCGTGGTGCGTTCGAATTCGCGCTGGAACTGTTCGTCCAGTTCCAGCGCGCGGCGTTTGATCTCGTCAAAGGTAAAGACGCCAGATTTGACCCGCAGCAGGTCGTCGCGCATCTCGGCCACGTCCACGCGAATTTCGTGTGTTTGAAGCGCCTCGATGCCCGACAGCAACAGCCTCAGCAGGTGCATAGCGTGCTTGGGTTTATAGCGGCCGGTCTTGGCGTGCGCGTTGCTCATGCGGCGGAACTGGCTGAGCACGTAGCCCGAGTACGTTTTGTAGATATGCTTCGATAGAAAGGCATTGCGAATGGCGCGCAGTTGTTGCGCCGTCTCGTCGGCGTAAAGCACGTGCGTCGTCCAGAGCGTCTCAAGAATGTTGGGGTTCGCCTTGAGCGCTAAGAGCAGGTATTTTTCCAACTCCCAATACACCTCGTCGTTGCCTGCTCCGACGTTCTCCAGTTGTTCGGGTAGTTTGCGCAAGGACCAATGGAGCCGCGCCGGCGGGAGATAAATGCCGCGCACATCGTCGTCCGAGGCGTCGTTGGCCAGCCCAAAGGCCCGGGAACCGACGCGGCACCGATAAATGATGAACTGCGTCAGATCTTCCTTCACTTCGCCCAGCAAGTCGTCCACCTCGCGCCGCCGCAGCGCCAGTTCGTCAAACATCGCGGCGACGGTTTCGCCATCGGCGAACCGCACCAGGTAAGGCTCGCGATTGTTGGGCGGGCACGACAGCACCACCCCTACCGACCCCGCCGGTTTGTGTGCGTCGGCCGGGTCCAGCGATTTCGTCACCCGTAGCACAACCTGCGTTCCCGCGGGAATCACATACCCTGGGTCAAATCGGCGAAGCGAGTTTTCGTGCGACGGCATGGCAAGATCATCGTGAAGAGGAACGCGGCCCTCTTGCGTAGTGGCGGCGTCTCGGCGCCGAATGATGCGGCGATTGGAAACGCCTGAAAACCGCCATTACTCGCGGTTACAAGCGGCGCAATCGTTGACCTCGGTCCAGGTGGAAGGCCGCCTCATGGTGCAACATTCAAGAAAACGTTGCAATCTGGCAGGTTGCGTTTTTACAATTAATCTACGTTGGTTTCCTTTCCTCCGGAGGACGCGATGTTCGATAGTACGCCGCCGCGCCCTCGAGGAGCATCCTCGATACCTTTTTTGGTGTCGGCCAATTTGCACGCGGCGGTGGTCTTTCTCTTGATGTCCACACTGGCGCCGTCACAGCGGCCGGGCGCTTTGCCGGTCGAAGTGATACTTGGTTCGCCCGAGGATCTCGAAGTCGCCGAAGACGCGCCCCTGACGATCCTTCCCGCCGAAGCGTTTTTTCTGGAATCCACGGCGGCCCACGACTTTGCGCGTCCCAGTGAGCTCCTTGTGCCAGCGCCGCCTTCTCCCGCCACGGATCAACGGGCGCATCAACACGCTTCCATGCTTGCCGACGCGATGCCGGCAATCGATAGCCTATTCGTTATCAACTCCGCGCGCGGGGGGACGTTCCGCGGCATGCGCGGCGGGGGTGTCGCCAACGAGGAGCCGGGCAAGGGGGGCGGCGGAGGCGAGGGTGGGCCGCAGGCGTCTTTCTTTGGCACCACTGCCTATGGAAGCCGCTTTGTCTACGTGCTCGACATGTCAGGCAGCATGAGTGAGGGTGGCGACCGCACCGACGCGGGAAATCGTTTTCGCCGCGCCATTGAAGAGCTCATGACCTCGATCGAACGGCTGACGCCCCAACAGACATTTTATGTTTACCTGTTTTCGCACCTGACCCGGCCACTATTCGATGAACCTCCGCTCGCCCCGCGCTGGCGGGCCGCGACGCCCGAGAACAAACAGATGCTCCGTGCTTGGCTGGCGACCATCGAACCTGCAGGAAGCACCGATCCTCGGACGGCGTTGCTGTTGGGTCTCTCGCTCCGCCCGGATGCCGTCTTTTTGCTCTCCGACGGCCGCTTTAACGGCAAAGAAAAGGAGTTGACCGGCGGGCTGGCGAAATCCCAGAAGCGGCAGGCGCGCGGGACGGAGGCGGCAACCGCCCGGGTACCGCCGATCCACAGTTTCGCCTTTGAAGACACGCTGGCGTGCAAGTCGATGCAGGACCTGGCGCTTAGGTCTGGCGGGATTTATCGTTTCGTCCCGCCTCCCACACGCGCGCACGGAGGCAAAGCGGCGCAGCTTGACGCGGAAATTCTGGCCGAAAATCTGCTAAAGACCGCCGAATCGCTGGAGCGATCAGGCCGCCCTGCCGAGGCGTGGGAAAAATACCGCCAGGTGGAGCAGGAGTTCCCCGAGACGCCCCACGCCTACGCGGCGGCGCAGCGCGCACACGCCCTCTTGGAAGTGGAAATGACCTCGGCCGGGACCCCTTGATCGATCCGCAACCCTTCAATATGATTAATCCAGTTCGCGGGTGTGGCGGAATTGGCAGACGCGCAAGATTCAGGATCTTGTGGCCCTTATACGGCCGTGGAGGTTCGATTCCTCTCACCCGCACTTAAACCATCCAGGGCGACTTCGGTCGCCCTTCTTTTTTGCGCGTAGGGAGCGAGGGCGCCAAATCGGCGGACGGCTGTGGTTGGCGCGAATCTGCAAGCGATGGCACTGGCGGTTTCACGGCATCAGAAACGAGCGCTGTTACCGAAGTTGGCTGGTCTGGCTCGCTTGGGGACGCTGGATCTGGTAAACCACCGTTTACGATAGCGCCTTGTCGTACTTGCCGAAGATCATCCGGCCGGCGCTGGTCTGGAGCACGCTCGTGACGGCCACTTGCACGTCGCGGTGGACGTATGGGCGTCCTTCCTCAACCACCACCATCGTGCCGTCGTCGAGATAACCGACGCCTTGCCCATTTTCTTCGCCGGGCTTAACCAGATGGACCCGCAAGGTTTCGCCGGGCAGGTAGGCCGGTTTCAGCGAGTTCGCCACGTCGTTCAAGTTGATGACCTGCACGTTATGCAGCTTGGCGACTTTGTTCAGGTTGTAGTCGCCGGTCACCAATTTCCCTTCCAGTCGCTTGGCCAGAAGCACCAGCTTCATATCGACCGGTTGGTCGGCCATCTCGGGGTATTCACGGTCATAGATGTGGAGATCGACCTCTTCCGTGGTGCGCAGGCGATTGAGAATGTCCAACCCGCGCCGGCCGCGACTGCGGCGGAGTTTGTCGCTGCTGTCGGCGATGCTTTGCAGTTCGTTCAGCACGAACCGCGGCATGATCAGTTGGTTGTCCAGCACGTGCGTCTCGACCACATCGGCAATCCGCCCGTCGATAACGACGCTGGTGTCGAGAATATAGGGCTTCAGCCCCTTCACTTCCTTGGCGAATTCCACATAGGGAATGACAAAGCGAAAGTCGTCTCGCGTTTGCAAGAGGAAGCTGATGCTGGCGTAACACAGGATGACGCCCAGGACGAGCATCACACCATTGTAGAACTTCGGTTGCGGGGTGGCGATGAGCGGCGTCAACGCGGCGCCGACCACAAACGTCAGGATCAGCCCCACGACAATGCCAAAGTAGACGCAGGATATAATGTCGATCCGCTTTTGCTTGACGATGAGGTCCAACCCGATCACCGCGGCGGCGATCGTGAGCACGGCCAAGAAGTGTAGAAAGGTCGTGAAGACGTTCGATTGAAGAAGCGAAACCGAAACGCCGGCGATCGTCACCAGAAAGACGGCGCGTAAAATCCACAGGGCCATGAGGCTGCTTGGGTCCGAAGGGTGGATAAGCGTGCGAACGCGCGATCAGCCGAAAATGGCCCGCGCGGCGCCCCAATTGGCATTTGGCTGGGGTAAAGCGAAAATCAAATCAGGCCGGACTCTCACATGTATAAAGACGCTTCACACGCTCCGGCCATTTTATCGGCCCTACTCGTTCCCGTCATGCCCCCTTAGTTTGGGGAATACCCTGGAGTCTCCGCATGATGTCGTCCGCCAGCAATCAACCCGGCGATTCGGACGCGCCCCCGTCGCTTGCCAAGTGTTGGTTTCTCAGCGGCGCCACGGCCGCCGGCAAGACCGGCGTCGGTCTGGAACTGGCCGAACGGATTAACGCCGAAATTGTCTCGCTCGACTCGATGGCCATTTACCGCGGGATGAGCATCGGCACGGCTAAACCCACGGCCGAGCAGCGAGCGCGGGTTCCGCATCATTTGCTCGATCTGGTGGACCCGACCGAGGAGTTTAGCGTCAGCCAGTATCTGGCCGCCGCGGAAGCGGTCGCGGCCGAAATTCGCCACCGTGGCCGCGAGCCGCTATTCGTGGGCGGCACCCCCTTGTACCTCAAGACGCTGCTCCGCGGACTCTTTGAAGGTCCGCCCGCCGATTGGGACTTCCGTCGTGAAGTGGAGGCCGAGGCCGAGCGCGTGGGATTGGAAGCGCTCCACCGGCGGCTGGAACAGGTCGATCCGGTCACCGCGGCGCGCTTGCACCCGCACGACAAGCGGCGGATCATTCGCGCCTTGGAAGTCTATCGCCAGACTGGCGAGCCGATCAGTCACATGCAACTCCAATTTGACGAGGGCCAACCCGCCAGCCAGCGCCGCGTGTTTGTGCTGCAATGGTCGCGGGCTGACCTGCACCGCCGCATTGACGAGCGCGTTTCAGCCATGTTCGCGGCCGGGTTTGTCGATGAGGTGCGTGGACTGTTGGACCGTTATGGCTCTTTGGGACGCACCGCGTCGCAAGCGGTAGGATACCGCGAGGTAATCGAATACCTGGAGGGCGTCACGGATCTGGAAGAGACCATCCGTAGAGTGCAGGCCCGCACGCGGCAATTCGCACGGCGTCAGGAGACGTGGTTCCGGAGCCTTTCGGAGTGCCGGTTCGTCGCTATGGAAACCGGCTTTGACACCCAGAGAGTTGCGGTCGGTATAGCCAGAGAGGGGGGTGGCTTATTGTCGCCGCCAACATAGCCGCACACCAAGTCACGAATCCACCGGGCGGCGCTAGAGTCGCCAAATCGCCGCCCACTGACGTGCGACGAACCTTTTCCTCTTGGGGAGGTCCGTCTAAAATGCGAGGTTTGCCGTTTGGCGGTGGATGACCTGGTTGGCGGCGTTTCCCGATCCGCGCGTCACCTTACTTGCTCGAAACCTTTAATTTTTCTTTGTCACGAGGATTCCTCCCTTGCTCCGGACACATACCTGCGGCGCGTTGCGTGCAGAACATATTGATCAAGAAGTTTCGCTCTGTGGGTGGGTTGACGTGAACCGCGACCACGGGGGAGGAATCTTCATCGACCTGCGCGACCGGTACGGCGTAACGCAAGTCGTGTTCGGCCCCGAGAGCGGCGCCTCGCTGTTGGAAGAGGCCGCCCGGTTGCGGGCCGAGGACGTGGTGCGCATCTGGGGCCGCGTCGCCCGACGCCCGGAAGGGCAAGACAACGACAAACTGGCGACGGGCGAAATCGAAGTTCGCTCTCACCGTCTGGAGGTGCTCAATCGCTCCGAGCGCCCCCCCTTTACTCCGCGACAGCGCGACTTGCCCAACGAAGACTTGCGACTCCGCTATCGCTACTTGGACCTGCGGCGGCGCGAGATGCAGGACACGTTGATTCTTCGCAGCCGCATCATCAAGTTGATGCGGGATTACTGTGCGGAAAACGGGTTCATCGACGTGGAAACGCCCATCCTGGGCCGCAGCACGCCCGAAGGCGCCCGCGATTACCTGGTGCCCAGCCGCGTGCATCATGGCCACTTTTACGCGTTGCCGCAGTCACCGCAGCTTTATAAGCAGATCATGATGATTGCCGGGTACGACCGGTATATCCAAGTAGCGCGGTGTTTTCGCGACGAAGACCTGCGGGCTGACCGGCAACCCGAGTTTACGCAGCTCGACTTGGAAATGTCGTTCTGCGACGCCGACGACGTGATGGGCATGATCGACGGTTTGATGGCGCGCCTGGCGAAGGAAATCCTGGGCCTGGAGCTGAAGTTGCCGCTACCGCGCATGACCTACCAAGAGGCCATGGAGCGGTTCGGCCACGACGCGCCGGACCTGCGATTCGGCATGGAAATCGTCGACTGCACCGACTTGGCCAAGCAAGCCGAGTTTCGCGTGTTCCGCGCCACCGCCGAAGAAGGCGGCCGGGTGCGCGGCATCAACGCCAAGGGCGCCGCCGAGAAGTACTCCCGCCGCCTTTTGGACGAATTGACCGAGTACGTCAAGCACGACTTTGGCGCCAAGGGTCTGGCGTGGTTCCGCGTCGAACCGGACGGGAAACTGTGGTCGCCCACGTCCAAGAACTTCAGCGACGGATTGCTGGCCCAGTTCGGCGAGCGGCTGGGCGCCGAGCCGGGCGACTTGCTGCTGTTAAGCGCCGACTCGTTCGACGTGACCTGTAAGGTGCTCAACGGCCTGCGGCGGCGTTTAGGCGCCGAGTTGCAGTTGTACGACCCGCAAACGATGCATTTTTCGTGGGTCGTCGACTTTCCCATGTTTGAACGGGACGTCGAGGAAAACCGCTGGGCGGCCAAGCATCATCCCTTTACCGCGCCCAAGCCCGAAGACTTGCAGTACTTGGACAGTGATCCCGAGCGCGCTCGCGCGGTGGCCTATGACCTGGTGGTGAACGGCTCCGAGGCGGGCGGCGGCACCATTCGTATTCACGACAACGAGGTGCAACAGCGCGTGTTCCGGCTGTTGGGGATCGACGACGCCACAGCCCGCGAGCGGTTCGGCTTCTTGCTCGACGCGCTCAAGTTCGGCGCTCCGCCCCACGGCGGGATTGCCTTGGGCATCGACCGCGTGGTGATGCTCTTTGGCAGGTTGGACAACATTCGCGATTGTATCGCCTTCCCCAAGACCCAGAAGGCCAGCGACTTGATGACCGAAGCGCCGGGAACGGTCGATTGCAAACAGCTTCGCGAGCTGGGCATTGGAATCATACGCGAAGACGAGCGATAAACACGCTCCTTGCCACACGGGAACGCGGGGTTCGGTTGGTTTTTCGGCCACACTGCTTGCATAATGGCGACCGGGTTGTCCGAAAAACCTACCCGACCCCTTGGTCGCCGCCGTCGTTGCGGCGTGGGAAAGCGTGGCGTACTCGTTCCGCGGATGCTAGGAAGACAGCGCACTCGCGGAGCGGTTGTGAATGTTTCGTCGAATCGTCGTAGCGGGGCGCGAGCGCCGCCGAAAACTGCGGCATTTGACGAAGCATACGGCGCCGCTCGCGCCACCGCTTCGGAAAGACTCACACTCGCGGAGCGATGGCGCCAAATTCCCAAAGCCGCTTTAGCTTCGCGCAACGTGCGTGTCGCGGCGGGGCGAGTTGCTTTGGTTTGGCTTTTGCGCTGGAGTGTGCGCTTTGCGTTCGTAGATTTCCGTAATCAGACCTTCATAGCCGGTGACCATCGCCTCCAGCGACCAGCGCTCGACGACGCGGCTTCGACCGGCGCCGCCCATGGCGCGGCGGAGCGGTTCGTCGTTGATTAGCTCCAACCACCGGGCGGCGGTTTCTTCGACATTGCCGGGAGTCACAACAAAGCCATTGACCTTGTGCGCCACCGATTCGGCCACGGAACCGACGTTGGTCGCCACCACGGGCAGTTCCGAGGCCATCGCTTCCAGAATCGAGACGGGATTCGCCTCGTTGTGCGACGTGAGGGCAAACACGTCCATCGCAGACAAAAGCTCCTGCACATCGCCGCGCGAACCGAGGAAACGCACGGCCGCGGCAATGCCTAGTTCTTGGGCCAACCGCTCCAAGTCGCCGCGGCGCGGACCATCGCCCACTACGACAAACCGGGCGTCAGGCCGTTGAGAGGCGACCTTGGCCGCGGCGTGCAGAAACAGTTCGTGGTTTTTCTCCGGTCGCAATGCTGCGACAATTCCGCACAAGGGCGCGTCGGGCGCCAGGCTCAACTGCCGCCGAAGGGCACGCCGGCTTTCCGGACGCGGGCGGAATCGCTCCACATCGACGCCGTTGGGAATCACGCGAACCTTGCCGACCGGGAATCCTTCGTTGTCGACTAAATGCCGGCCATGCGGCTCGGCCACCGCAATGAAGGCGTCGGTCCACCGCGTCAGACGCCGATTGAGCCAGTTGATATGATCAGGCCAGCCGGTCGAGTGAATCGCCGACAAGACGACCGGAAGCCGGGCGCGCCGCGCCGCCAGGCGGCCCCAAAACATCTTATCCCCCGCTCCGACCGTGACCACCGCGTCGATGCGACGCGAGCGAAGCAACTGTGTCAACCGACCCCACACGCGCACGTCGTACTTGCCACTCAGCAAATGCGAATGGAGCGGAATCTCGCGGGCCACTTCCTCGCCCAACGGCCCCGGCTCTTTGAGGCAGCACAATTCGGGCAGGAATCGCGCGCGGTCCAATCGGCGAACCAGGTTGACCAGGAGCGTCTCGGCGCCGCCCACGGGCATCGACGTGATGAGGAACAGGACGCGCAAGGGACCACGATCCGCAAGCGAAGGCAAATCAGGGCGGATGCTGGTCATGCTTACCAATCCAACGAGTAAAAGATGACTCCCACAAGGCGCCGATGGTTGGCGCCGTTTATCGCCCGAATGGCTTTTTCCACGAGGTCTGGATAACGCTGAGAAGGTGCGTTTTTTCGTCCACAGTGAACACCCAATCTGTCCACCATGCCAAGGCCGCCACGGTTATCAATGCGCCGAGGGCCGCCGCCGGTCCCAGCAACAGGGTGAGTGGCAACAGGCCGGCGACGACCATTCCGCGAGACACCGTCATTCCCAACCGGTGACCGAGCCAGGCCGCCGTGGCGAATGCCGTTGCATTGGCGGCGGCGGTGGCCATCACCGCGCCTTCCAGGGCCATCCAGGGCACAAGCCACAGGTTCAAGAGTACGTTGCATGTTAGCCCCACGCCCGTCACCAGCACGGCCAACCGGGCGCGCTCGGCGCACCACAAATAACTCATCGCCAGTACGCTCAAGCCGAATAGAATCGCTTGCACCAGGGACCACGGCAACACGACCTCGCCCAGTTCGTATTTGCCTTCCAGCACGCCCTGGAACAGCACCGAGGAAAGCAGCAGCACCGCCGCGCCTGCGGCCGTCAGCAGGACGCCCGCCAGTTTGATCGCCAAACGGTTGCGGCGCACAACGGCGGCGTGGTTTCCGGCTTCCCAATCGTGGCTGTTATACGGCAATAGGACTCCCGCCAGCATGGCGACAATCGACGCCAGCACGTCGGGCGCGACGCGGCTGCTATGGTAATGCCCAATGAGCGCCGACGCCGAAATCGCATCAGCTGGGGCGAAGTACAGGATCATGTACCGATCGATCACTTCGGTCAGATTCGCCAGCAGGTTGGCGACCCAGATCCAAGCGGCGAACGGCATCAACTTGGTCCAAAAATCGACGTGCGAGAGCATCGAAGGCGCTTCGGGCGCGGTCCGCCACGAATCGCGCAGGGCGAACATGGCGCCCAGACACGCCATGGCGCACGCCGCGCCATAGGCGGCCGCCACCGCGCCGGCGCCCCAGGCGGTCGTCGTCAACAAACCCAGGCCAACAAGCGTAAAGGCAAGACTGTGCGAGAACTGGAGCGTCGAAGCGACGCGCGAGCGCCGCAGCGCCGTGAATAGTTCAGTCAGAAAGTTGCATGTAATCACCGCCGCCAGGGCGCCCGCGATGACAAGCACTAAGCCTTCTTGCGTGGCGTCCCGAAAAATGAGCTGCGCCCACAATCGGGGCGCCAAAAGGATGGCCGAGACGAACGCCAGCGACAGCGCCGCCGAGACCAACGCCGTACGTTTGAGAAACGTCCGTAGATGGCCGCGCTTGCGATAGTACTCCGCATAGCGACCAAACGATCCCGGCAGGCCCAACACGGCCAGCGGCGCCGCCAGCATCAGGAACGAGAACGCCAGGTTCCACCGCCCCAACTCCTCGGGGTCCAACAGGCGGCAGAATAAGACGTTGCGCAGTAAGCCCACGCCCCGCTGCACCACGGTCAGCACCAGCAGAAACGCCATGCCGACCGCCAGGCGGTCGTGGATCACGGCGTCCGCATGCGGCGACTCGACGGCGGGCGGGGACGGCGCGACGGACGCCTGCGGCGTCGAAACGGCGGGCGCCGTGTCGGCTTCCAGCAGCAAGTCGCTCATGACGTGGCCTCCGCCGATAGGGGCCGTTCTCCCAATCGCCGATAGTGAAACGGCGTCACGGAATACGCCTTCCGCGGATCGACGGTGGTCCAATTCTTGATGCGCAGCAGGTCCGGATCGCCATGAAATCGTTGCAGGTGAAAGGCGTCGCCCCCGGCCACGTTATATCCGCCATACGCCGAACAAACGCCCCAGTATCCTGCTTCTTGGGCCAGGGTAAAGGCGGCGGCGTTCAAGTTGCGGTGCAGACCGTAAGGGAACGCGAAGTACCGCACGGGGCGTCCCGCCATTGCTTCTAATTCACGGCGCGCGAGGACCACTTCCTCATGTAGAACCCGGAGATCGGTAACGCGGCCCAGGTCCGCGTGCGAACGGGTGTGGGCGCCAATGTCAATGCCCGCTTCGGCAAGGTCGCGAATTTGCTGGGGCGTGTTCACCGGCAGCGGACGCCCAGCCGCAACGTCGTGCGGAAAGGGCCAGTTCTCCCGCACAAACGATGACGCCACAAAGTAGGTGCAGGGAATTTGTTTTTCGATCAAGAGCGGCAGGGCGTAGTCGCAATTCTCGGCGTAGCCGTCGTCAAACGTCAGGGCCACCGCCGGGCGTGGCGAATCGGCGGCGCGAATGCGGCGCTGCGCTTCCTCCAACGAAATCAGGTCGAACCGCCTTTGTAGCCAAGCGATTTGTCGCGCAAAACGCCGATTGCTGATCGTCCAGGAATTGGGATCGGTGTCGGCTACGCGATGATAATACAGAACGGTCACCGGCGCGCCGCCCGCCTTCCGGAGACGGCGGAACGGAAGGGTTGCGTAATACCAAGCTCCCAGCGCCAAGCGACGAAGGTGAACCATAGGCCGTGCCTGCTCCTTTCCCGCGACCGACGCCAATACTTGCCTCTTACGACGACGTTTGATTCGAGGAAAACCGATGATACGCGTCGCGTAACCAATGTTTCATCGCTCCACCGGCCAGCCAGGCGGAGTGTCGTAACTGGGGAATCGCGCGCCGCGGCACGACGCGCCATGTAACCAGACGTCGCGGCTGTGCGCGCCAGTGGGCCTTATACGGCTCATCGCCGCGCAGGAAGTCGTAACCATGCATCCCATCGGCGACCGCTCCATGAATGAGCGCCGTGGTCGTCAAACGGCCTGGCTCCTCGCGCAGGTAATCGGGGTCGAGGCCCGCCTGGTACACGTAATCCACGCCTCCCTCGCGAAGGGCATGCTCGGCCGCAATGGGCCGACCCTCCAATTCCAGCACATGTAGCCGTAGCACCTGGGCCGCCAGAAGTTGCTCTGACGCATCGCGCAAGAAATCGTGAAAACGCTTCGAGGCGAAACAACCCCGCTCGCCGAGGCTGTGACGGCGCCGCTGGTGAAGTTCCACAAACAATGGCCAGGCTCGCGCAAACTCCTCGGCCGTGGCGACCGTGCGCATCGCTACCCGATCGTCCTGCCGCAAACGCCCAAGACTTTGCCGGATTTGCTTGCGATGGGACTTGGACTGCCGCTGGAGGTACTCTTCCCACGTGGCGGGAAGTTCGATGCGCCAACAGTTCAACCCATCGCGACGATGCACCGTGTTGCCCTGCGCCGCCAATTGCTCGACAAGCCGCCACACGGCGGGGTCGTCGATTACGACCCCGTCTAGCTCTAGCATGTCCCAGCGACCTTCCCGTTCGTCACCGGCTGCTAACCAGGCGGCGACTGCGTCGGCCACGGCCGTTTCTTGCCCTGGAGCGGCCAACAGCGAAAGGTGGTCGGTGCAAACCTCGCCGGTTCCCAAAAATTGGACCACGCGCCCTAGCGCAGGGCGAGCTTCGACAAACCACGGAGCAAAGCCGCAAATCGCCTGGTCTTTGTCCAGCACCGCAAGTACGAACAATTGGCGTCCTCGACCATATTGCCGCCACCATGCGCCGAGCCATTCCCAGCGAAGAAACGGAACTCCGCGCGTAAGCGAATTCCAGGCCGCGGCGTGCGGCGCCAAGACTTCGTACTGGGAGAACAACTTGACTTGCATGTTCGTGCGAGCCGGGAAAGGAACGATCTCCTCGTACGCGCGGAAGCGCGGCGCGGTCGATCGTTCTGCTCAAATATTCGACGCAAATTGCATAACGCAAGACAAAGATGGATGAATTCCCAGTCGCAAAAAATCAACGTGATGCAAGAGTGCCACCCACTGTTGCACCAAGGCATCCTCGCCGCGGTTAAACGCCGCTTACCGCAGATTCAGCTCGCGATGAGGCGACGATGCCTAACTCAAGGCGTGTTCCGGAGTTAGCTCGCCCTTCGGCTGGTGGCGCCGACGCGAAGCGGCGTCCGGCGCCGCCTTTGCTTTGGAATCAAGGCCGCTTGGTCCATTCACCCGAGAGAGAGCATGTCGCAGCAACCACAACCGATCGATGCGCACGCCATTGCCGCCATTCTTTGGAAGCGTTCGTTTCATTGGATGGCGCCGGCCATTCTCTTGACGATCTTGGCGGCGCTGTACGCGGTTTTCCTTTACCGCCCGGCGTGGGAGGCGCGGCTTTCGTTGATGATTCGCGAAGAGGCGGCCAGCGGCGTCTCTCGCGATGGCCGCCCTGGCCGCTTCGACGGTCTGGAGGCGATGAAAACCGCCCAAGAAACCGTACACGAGCTGGCCGGCAGCCGCGCCGTGGTCGCCGCCGCGTTGACCAAGATCGGTCCGCCGCGCGACGCTGCGAAAAGCCGCGCTTGGCCTACTCCCCGCGACATCGAGAAAACGCAAGACGCCATTCGCGTTAAGCCGCCCAAGGGCGCCGAATTTGGCAAGACGGAAGTCTTTTACCTGATGGCCCGCGATGTCGAGCGCCAGCGGGCATTGGCCCTTACCCAGGCGATTGTCGAGGAACTCGAAGCGCGTCTCAAGTTGGTGCGCGACCAACGGGCTCAAAGCCTGGTCGAGGAACTCTCGCAGGCCGTTGAACTGGTGCGCGCCGACCGCGAGCGCACGACCCTACAATTGACCGCACTCGAGCAATCGGTCGGCGGAGATCTGGCCGAACTGCGGATGCTCACGGAAACAACGGGCGGCGAAAGCAACCTGCGGTCGTCCATGACCGCCGCCAAAAACGACCTCCGCGCGGCACAGGTCGCACAGCAAAACCGCGAGCAATTGCTGGAAATGCTTCAGGCGGCGCAGCGCGACCCCGCGCAGCTCTTGGCGACTCCGAACGAACTGCTCACGTTGCAACCCGCGCTGCAACAATTAAAGAATGGTCTCATTACCGCGCAACTTGCCACCGCCCAACTTCAGGGGACCATGACCGACCAGCATCCCCTGGCGCGGGCAGCGGTGCTGGGAGAGGCGGAAATCCGGTCGCGCATTCACCACGAGATCGCCAGCGTGATTCGCAGCCTGGAAGCGGAACGAAGCCTTGGAGAGGGACGTATCGCGACGTTGGAAAGTCAACTGAACGAGGCCGCCCAGCGGATGGACCACTTGGCGAGCATCCGCGCCCGTTACGCCAACATGGTTTCCGAAGTTCGCCATTACGACGAAATGCTCCAACGCGCCGAACAAGACCTGGCTGCGGCGCGGGCGAGCGTAGCCGCTTCCCACACGTCGAGCCTCCTGACGCGGTTGGAAAAGCCCTACACGCCGGACAATCCTTCTGGTCCCTCTAAGGCCATGATCGTACTGGCGGGCTGTCTGGGCGGACTGGTGGCCGGCCTGGGATGGGTGTTTCTGACGGTGGCGCCGGTTGGGCCGCAAACGCCAGCCGTCGCGGTTGCGACGCTTCTGCGGGGCGCGAGCGATCCCGACGGGGCGCGCACCGCGCCGCTCGGCCGCGCCTCGGTTCGGCGACCCGCGCCTTCTGGCAACGGCGACCAGAATACCCGGGTTTCTCCGCGAGACGACGCGCACGACGAAACAATCCGCGTTCTATCTTTAAAGCAAGCCTTGACGCATCTCAGCGAACAATGATCGCCAAGGCCCAGCAAAACGCCGAACGAACCGCGTAAATTCGTTCGCCAAACGGTCGAACCCGTACCAAACGACCCGCATGGCCTTCCTGATAGTTATTGGTGTTATCGTCGGCGCGGTTTGGGGAACGTACCTGGCGCTCCGCGGGTCGCTGGTGCTCGGCGGCGTAGTGTACCTGATTCTAGCGAGTTGCCTGGGGACGTACTTTTGGAGCGTCGATCTGGCGGGGATCACCTTCTCGCTCGATCGGTTCTACCTAGTGGCGCTCCTGGGAGCGCTCGTCGTGCAGTGGCGGTTGGGCCTGGCCGAGCCGAAGAATTTTACGACCGTGGACTGGCTGCTGGCGGCGTTTGTGGCGTGGATCACGGTGAGCGCCTTCACGCATGACTGGCGCTCGTTCAGCGTGGGGCAAGTCCCCGTCGTTCAACACTTGATCAACGGGTATTACATCCCGCTTTCTCTGTACTTCCTGGCGCGGCACGTCCGTCTGCACGAACGCAACCTGGGGGCAGCCCAAGCGGCGCTGGCGCTGTTTGGCATTTACCTGGCGGTGATCGGGCTGTTGGAGGCGGCGGGACAATGGTCGCTGGTATTCCCGCGTTATATTGCCGATCCGGAACTGGGGCTGCACTTTGGCCGGTCCCGCGGTCCCATGGTGCATGCGGTCAGCTACGGTTTATATCTGGCCGCATGCGCCGTGTGCGTTTGGATTTGGTGGGAACGCGCCTCGGGAAAGGGAAAACTCCTTTTGGGAGTCGTCTTGCCGGCCTTATTCGCGGCCATGTTCTTTACCAAGACCCGTACGGTATGGCTGGGCGCCGGCGCCAGCGCATTTCTCACGCTTGCCGTGACGCTTAGCGGTCGCGTGCGGGTTTTCGTGCTGGGGACGTTGGTCGCCGCGGCTTTCGTGGTCGGCGTGGCGAAGATGGATTCCATTCTCGGCTTGCAGCGCGAAGGAACGGTGAGCGACACCCGCGAGTCAGCCAGCATGCGCAAGAGCTTCACTTACGTCTCGTGGCGGATGTTTCGGGACCGGCCGATCTGGGGTTTTGGTTTCGGTCAATTCGCCTCGGCGAAACTGCCTTATTTAAGCGATCGCACCGTGGACCTCCATTTGGAGTCGATTCGCGCTTACGTGCATCACAATACGTTCCTCAGCATCCTGACCGAAACGGGCCTGATCGGGTTGGGGCTATTCGTGGCGGTGCTCCTCCAGTGGGCGAAGCACGGTTGGCGCCTGGTCCGCGATATTCAGTCACCGGTCTGGGCGCGGAGGCAAGGGTTGCTGCTGCTGGGCGTGCTCTGCGCGGCATTCTGGCAAATGATCGGACACGAGATCACGTTTACGCCGCTGGACATGTCGCTGATCTTCTTCTGCGCGGGGCTAACCACCGCATTGGCTCAGCAGCGCGGTTGCGTGGCGCCGTCTCGCGTCCTGCGCTCTTACCTCAGCCCAGCGGGCGCTCCCGCCTTGTCGGCGCCGCGTTGACCCCGGCACGGTGGTGTAGTCGCGCTAACGGTTGCATTCGGCAGAATAGCGATTGGGTCAAGGTCGTGCCGCGTCGACTCCGATTTCCACAAAAGACTGCTCCGTTTTTTGGCGAACACCTATGCTCGAACCTGCCGCAACCTACTGGAGCTACTGGGGTTTGCGCGAAGCGCCGTTTCGCGTGGCGGCTGATTCGCAGACGTTCCACCTCAGTCCGACGCACGAGGAGGCCCTGGCCCGGCTCCATTTCCTGGTGGAGAACCGGCGCCCCGTGGGCTTGTTGTGCGGAGAACGCGGCTCGGGAAAGACGTTGGTGCTCCATCGCTTTGCGCGGGAATTGCGCCGCGCGGGCGTCGTCGCCGCCGTGGTTCCCGCCTTTGCCGCGGGCGTCGATGAAGTCCTGGGGTCGATCATGGCCGGCCTGGCGCTGGGTCCCGGTGGGGACGAGTCGGTCCAGCGACGATGGGCCCGCATTGCCGACCGCTTACTGGAGCGTCGCTACCAACAAGTTTCCACCGTCTTCCTGTGCGACGACGCCGACCACGCGCCGCCGGAATCGTTGGCGCTCGTGTCGCGTTTGTTGCAGCTTGACGCAGCTCCCGAAATGGGCCTGACCGTGGTTCTGGCGAGCGACACAAACGGCATGGCGCGGCTTGGCTCGCGGCTTCTGGAGCAAGTGGAGCTGCGGGTGGAATTGGAGCCTTGGACAGCCGAAGAAACGGTCGAGTACGTGGAACGCAGCCTGGCCCAGGCGGGACGGCGCGAATCCGTGTTTGAGGAGCGCGCGCTGGAACGCCTGTACGAGCTGTCGGCGGGCCAACCGCGTCGCGTCGGCCGGCTCGCCGATCTAGCGCTGCTGGCAGCGGCCGGGCAAGAACGCCGCTCCATCGACGAGCAAACCATCAACGCCGTGGCCCGCGAGCTAACGGTGGAATTGTCGCCCACCGGATCGCGAACCCGGTAACGTTGGCTCGGACGTTGGCTGGCTAGGACGGCTTATCGCTCGCGCTCGTTAGTTTCTTCGGCGCCACGGCAGATTCAAGCAGTTCTTGGCGTCCGCTACGCCACGCGGCGGGGTCGCATCTTCCGAAGAGGCCAAGGTGTAGGGATTGCCCGAACTATCGTGTTCGACGGCCGAAGGGGACATACTGCCTTTCTACTCGTGAAGGCAGAAAAGCAAAACGTCCCGTTTGCATGCCCCGTCCACCCTCGGCAGACCAAATTTCTCGTTTACCTTCGAGACGCCCATCCTGCGGGGCAATCGCATGTCGAAATCGCAAGTACAAGGTGTACTTGGACTTCCACGCTTCCAAAGGAGACTCGCGAGGCTACGTGGGATGCGAAAAAATTGGTTCTCACTAGGAAAAATCACTGTTTAAACGTGTGATTGGCCTGCCCACCCCCCTAAGGCCCTTGGCGCAAGAAATTTCTTGTATTTTCATCGCGACAATGATATAAGCGTTTTTTGGATTTGTATATCTGTTTATCTATATCGCGGCCTCTTATGGAAGCGGATCAAAATGAGCACGTTTAAGAAGTCTGGGTTTACCCTGGTTGAATTGTTGGTGGTCATCGCCATTATCGGAATCTTGGTGGCCCTTCTGTTGCCTGCGGTTCAGGCGGCCCGCGAGGCGGCTCGGCGGATGGCGTGCGGCAACAACCTGAAGCAGCTTACGCTGGCCCTACACAATTACCACAGCGCGAACAAGAGATTTCCGCCCCAAGGCATCAACCGCGGCTGGGCGGGGAATAGCGACGCGGATAGCTTCGAGACGACAACGGCCTTGGTTCACAACCATAGTGGCTGGGTGTCCGTGTTGCCCTATATCGAGCAGCAGGCCCTGTACGACAAGTACGATATGCGGCAGTGCGCCGGGCATTACACGCGGAACACGGGGCGTCCTTTGGCCGGCGATGCCGTAGCTAGTGGCAATGCCGCCGTGGTGTCGCAATTGCTCGAAGTATTCGTCTGTCCTTCCGACGGAGGCCCCCAGCCGCGGACCATCAGCGCCAACGACTCGACCTACGGCATCAAGAACGGCAGCGGCTTCGAAGGCGTCAAGACCAACTATGACTTCAGCGCGTACAAAACCACGACAGGATTCAACTGGTGGAGACGGAACACCACACCCGCCAATTCCTACTTGTTCGGCGAAAATAGTAACTCGAATATGGCGACCATCACCGATGGCGCCAGCAACACGTTGGCGCTGGTCGAAACGCTGATAAGCGTTCAGGACGGCAAGTGTCCCGCGTGGGGATATCGCGGCTGGGTTTCGACGGGCGTTGATCTTTACCCCTACGGCATCAATAACTGGGATCGGAATCTGCTCGGCTCTTGGTATACGGGAAGCCGGGAGCCGATTCGCGGCTTGCTTTTCACTTGGGGGATCGGCGGTAGTCACCATCCGGGAGGATGCCAAGTCGGGGTGGCCGATGGCTCCGTCCGATTTGTCTCGCAGACTGCGGATCGCAACGTCCTGCGCGCTGCCCACACGGTCAATGGTGGGGAAGCCCTCCCGTTGCCGTAATCGCAAGCAATTCGTCGTGGCGGCAAGGGCGTACTGGTAGTCACCCATTTATGGGAGGCCAAAATGCAGGTTCGATGGATTGCCCCGTTGGCATGCGCGTTTTCGGTTTTCGTTGCGGCGGGTTGCGAAGAACCCGCGGCGCCGGCGACACCATTGGCGCCGGTGAGCGGGACGGTAACTTTGAACGGTCAACCGCTTGCCGACGCGACCGTTGCGTTCGGGGGCGTCAGTCGCGGAGTCACTGGCGCCGATGGCCGCTATGAGCTGAGCACGGGTGAGAACAAAGGATCGCCCGTGGGCAAGCAGCGGGTCTACATTGAGAAGTGGGTATTGCCAGACGGTTCATTGTACAAGGGGGAAGTTTCTCCTTTCGAGGCGAACGCCAGGCAATTGTTGCCACCCAGATACAGCGACGAAGGCGTATCCGAATTGACGGCGGATGTTCCCGCGGACGGAGGCACGTTCGATTTTTCCCTGAAGTCCCAGTAGCGCAAGCGTGGATATAAATGGGGACATTCTACTTTTTTATCGAAAGTAGCAATTATCATTAACTCCTAAACATTTTAACGCGCTAACTTCTCCGGTGCCGTTGCCTTGGACGTTGGCCGGCCGGGATGGCTTGTTACTTTCTTCGGCGCCAAAGCAGATCGAAAAAGTTCCTGGCTTCCGCCACGCTGCGCGACGCGGTCGCATCTTCCGAAGACGCCAATTCGTGGGGCTCGTTGGAAGCATCGGGTTCGGCGGTTGGGCGGTCGATGCGAACGAAGAGGGCGCCGAGCGTCATTTCCAGCGTGAGCGGGAACGCGGCGCTTTGACCGGTTTGCAAGCGGCGGCCATTGGGGAAAAGGATCGGATTGACCTGACTGAGATTCGTGACGCGGACGGCGTCGTCGCCTTCGGGCAGGAGCATCGCGTGATGGCGCGACACCGTCGTTTCCTCCAACGGCGCCACCACCAGGCGGTTGGTTTCTGGTCCTTCGATCACGGCGAAGGGCGGCGCTTCCCCTTGCCGTTGCCGGCCCAACTCCAAGACGCCGCAAAGCAGGGTCGTATGCACGAGTTCCCCCCGGTAGTAAACGCGCAGGCGATCCGCGCGGCGCCCACTGGCGTTGACCAGCGCCATTTGCAGCAACCGCAAGTCCTCTGAGCATGCGGCCAGGAGGGGCGGCTCGGCGGCGCCGTCGAAGGCCGCCTGCACCGTTTCGCGACGTTCGGGAAATCGGGCCAGGTATTCATCCGCGCGTGGCTGCTCGCCCCAAGCGCGGCGGTATTCCAACTCCACGTCCAAGAGTGCTTGGAGCAGCGAGTCGCGCGAAGGCTCCGGTTCGGCGTCGAGAAATCCTTCGATCCGCGGCCGATCGCCGCGCTGGAGCAATTCTTCAAAACGGTCGCACGCCTCATCGATGCGTCGCACCGCCTCCAGCGAAGTCGATGGATTACTGCCAAACGAACTCATGGACCTGGCGCCCCTTGCCTACGAAAACCGCGACTTGACCCCTCGACCCGTTACGTTTCTTCCAGCCACTCCATGCGAATCCGGTTGAGCTTGCGCTGGACCGTCCGCACGCCGCACTTGGCCATCTGGCCGATCTCTTCGTTCGTGTAGCCTTCCAGTTTCCATTGGGCGATTTGGCGTAAATCGCCGTCCAGTTTACTGAGCAAGCGCTCGTGCTCTTCGGCGATTTGGGCCGCAAACTCGGGCGTCGGTTCGTCGCCCACCACCTGCTGGATGCCGGCGGAAACCTCGTCATCTTCGCCGCGGAACACCGATTCGCCGCGGAGGTTGCCTCCGCCGCGTTTCTGGCGTCGTTCGTGCTCGCTCAAGCGACTGGCCTTGCGCGCGGTAATGATGACCATGACCCGCCACAGGTTGTCGCGATCGTCCAGTTGGGGAAACTTGCCCTGCGCGGCGCCTTCACAAAAGCTGTGAAAGGCGCTCAGGGCCACGTCCTCCTCGTCCGCCATCCGCCGCGAAGAACCTTGCAGTTTCTTGCGGGCGAGACGGACGAGTTTTTCAAAGTAGCGGCTCCAAAGTTCCTGGGCGGCTTGGGGATCGCCCTCTTTGAGCGGTCCCAGCCACACGGAAACGGAGTTTTCGTTCGACATGACAGCGAATCTCCGGTTCGAGAATGGCAATGGCGCCATTCTATCACCGCTTCGCCATCCTTCCAACGAACGGGAACATGCTTGTGTGCTTGAGGTTCACTTGTAATGACCAGGGGATGGTGAAACGCGCCGCGCGTACGGAATCGCGAAACCGCAAGCGATGTTGCTTGCGGTTTCGCCCCTTCCGCGATTGTCCGTGAGCAATCGCCGGGAAGAAATGGTGTGAATTCCGTGGGTCGTAGGTCAAAAGTCGGACAAAGCGACAGGTTTTGCCTATTCGTAGGGGTTTGCTCCCGTACAATGATCGAGACTTGAAATGGCGTCGCGGCGAACGTCGGGGAATGGGTATGCAAACGGTCTTGTTCTACTTGGCGCTGGCGAACTTGCTAGTGGTGGCGGCGGTGTTCTTAAGCGTGGCGATTGGCGGGCGGTCCATTGTGCAGCTTCGGGACGTGACGCCGCCGGAAGACGAAGAGGATTTGCCGCAGGTCTCGTTGATCGTGGCGGCGCGCAACGAAGAGCGCAACATCGAGGCGGGGGTCCGTTCGTTGCTGGCCCTGGATTACGAGCCCTTGGAAATCATCGTTGTGAATGATCGTTCAACGGATCGCACGGGAGCAATTCTCGACCGCGTGGCCGCCGAGTATCCGCAACTCAAGGTGGTCCATCTCACGAAACTGCCGCCCGGTTGGCTGGGGAAAAATCACGCCCTGCACTACGGCGCGCAGCGGGCCAGCGGAGAGTTGCTCTTGTTTACCGACGCCGACGTAATCATGGAGCCGACGACTCTCGGCCGCGCCGTGGGCTACTTGCGTGACCAGGGGCTGGACCACCTGTGCGTGGCCCCGGAACCGCGCATGCCGACGTGGTTCCTGGAAGCGTTTGTCATGACGTTTTCGGTCTTTCTCAGTTGTTATGCGCGTCCCTGGAAGGCCAAGGATCCGCGCAGCAACGCACACATTGGCATTGGGGCGTTTAACCTGCTGTGGGCCAGCGCCTATCGCGAGGTCGGCACGATGGAAGCCATCGCCATGCGGCCCGACGACGACATCAAACTGGGCAAGCTCATCAAGATGCACGGCAAGCGCCAGGAAATGCTGGGCGGCCTGGGAATGGTCGCTGTGCCGTGGTACGGATCGGTGCGGGAAGTGGTAACGGGTTTGGAGAAAAACACGTTCGCGGCAGTGGAATATCGGGTTTGGGCGGTCCTCGGCGGCACGTCGGCAATTCTCCTGTTCGACGTGTTTCCGTTTTTTGGCGTACTCGTTACCACTGGCGCCGCGCAGGCCATGTATGCTGTTACCTGCCTGCTGTTGTGGACGCTGGCGGCGGGGGCGGCGCTGTCAGTGAATGCCCGAATATCCACGGCTCTGGCTTTTCCGGTAGTGTGCGTGTTGTTCGTTTATATTCAATGGCGGTCGATGTGGATCACGCTCAAGAATGGCGGAATTCGCTGGCGCGATACCCATTATCCGCTGGCGGAACTCAAGGCCAATCGCATATAACGACCGCCGGAAGGTGGGTTCCGCCCCATTCCTGGCATGCCCCTATTCAAGGTAATCCAAGTCATGCGGTGTATTCTGCTGATCGTTGTGACGCTGGCGGTGATGTTTGCGCGACCTGCCGCGGGACAAGAAGCTCCCGCGACGTGGAAGGCCGGCGCGGCGGCCATTGTCATTACGCCGCCCGAGCCGATGTGGATGGCCGGTTATGCGGGACGAGACAAACCAGCCGAAGGCAAACTGACCGATCTCTGGGCCAAGGCCCTCGTGCTGGAAGACGGCGCCGGGCAGCGCGCGGTACTGGTAACGTTGGATTTGGTGGGCATCGGTCGCGACGTGTCTCAATCCATTTGCCAGCGGCTGGAACAGCAACACGGATTCGAGCGGCGGCAAATCGCCTTGTGCGTCTCCCATACGCATACCGGTCCGGTGGTCGGCCGTAATCTAGGCCCAATGCATTACGTACGCCTGGACGATACCCACCGCGCCGCCGTCGATCGGTACACCGATTTTCTCGAAGACCAGGTTGCGGCGGCCGTGACCGAGGCGCTTGCCAAGCGGGCGCCAGCGAAAGTGGCGTGGGGGAGCGGATCGGCCACCTTTGCCGTGAATCGCCGCAATAATTCCGAACCGCGGGTCCCGGAACTTCGCGCCGAGGGCGCGCTGCGGGGCCCGGTCGATTACGACGTGCCCGTGCTGGCCGTGCGCGACGGCGCCGGTACGCTGACGGCCCTGGTATTCGGCTACGCGTGCCACGCTACGGTGCTAAGTTTTTACCAGTGGTCGGGCGACTACCCGGGGTTCGCGCAGATGGAGCTAGAGAAAGCGCATCCTGGCTGTGTCGCTTTGTTTTGGGCCGGATGCGGCGCCGATCAAAACCCGTTGCCGCGCCGCACGGTCGAGAAGGCCCAAGAATATGGCGCCCAACTTGCCGCGAGCGTCAATCGCGTGGTGGATGGCGTGATGCAGTCGATTCCGCCGTCCTTGAACACAAACTACCGGGAAATTCCCCTGCCGCTGGCGCCGCTCCCCTCGCGCGAAGAGATTGCGCGAGATACCCAATCCGACAATCCTTACGTGGCTTCCCGGGCGCGCACGTTATTGCAACAACTCGAAGCGGGGCCGCTCAATGCGACCTATCCTTATCCGGTGCAATGTTGGCGCCTGGGCGACGAAGTCCAATGGGTGTTCTTGGGAGGCGAAGTCGTCGTCGATTACGCTGTGCGATTGAAGGCGGAGCTGCAAGGGCGGCGGACGTGGTGTGCGGGATATTCCAACGACGTGATGGCGTACATTCCTTCTCGGCGCGTCTTGGCGGAGGGGGGGTACGAGGGCGCAAGTTCCATGATCTATTACGGTTTGCCTACGGTTTGGGCGCCTGAATTGGAAGATACGATCGTTGCCGAGGCCCAGCGTCAGGCAAACCCCCCGGTGGAGACTTCCCCTGCGGCAGCTCATGAACTTGAGGAATAATCGTCCCTCAACTATTCTCATAAGCTGGCAGAACCTACCAATTGCGCGACGAATCACAGCGGCATCTACCTTTTGCCGGGCATGGTCCATCATTTGCGGTTAATGCCGGCCCCCGCTCCCACCTTGGCGGCGCCCGAGAATGATTGACGGTTACAACAAAAACGACAAAAATAACTCGCCGACGGACCCTGCTTGCTTGAGGCGAGGAATTAACGGGGCAACCCTAGCGTGTTGGGAGTGCGTTTCATGAAAACCGGGTCACTAACGCCGCAGTTGCGTGACCTGGGCGGTTCGTCGCCATTGGCGCTGTCGTGGGTGGAGCGCGAGTATGATCTCGTGCGCCGCGTGGACGGCGCGGGGCCGGGCGAGTTTTGGCTCGCCACGCAACGCGAGAACCGCCAACCCGCCACATTGCGCATCGTTCCTCGCGACGCAGTTTCGGCCGAGCAAGCGACCGCCTGGGAACGTAACCTTATTCTGGCCTCGCGGTTGGCGCCCCATCCCCACATCGCCCCGGTGCTGGCCGTGGAAGTCTCGGCGAATCGGATCCTGTTCGCCGCCGCCCAGGTCGAGGGAGACGATGTGGCGTCCCTGATCCGGCAAACGGGGGTGATGCCATGGGAGGCGGCTGCCGACTGCCTGCGGCAAACACTCGCCGGTTTGGATCATGCACACCAGCATGAAGTCGCGCATGGGGACCTTAAGCCCAGCGATCTGACGATCGACTGGAACGGCGTGGTAAAGATCGGCAATTGGGCGAACGGCGCTGTTTCTTCCTCGTGGGACGTGAAGTGCGCCATGGCAAAAGATCTACGCAACGCGGCGCAGGTATTGTCTTGGTTGTTGGTGGGAGAGGAATCGACACAATCCCAAGCAAGCGGCATGGTCCGCAACGGCTCCAGCACGTTAGCTTTGTCGCCGGACGAGGAATGCTCCTGGGCGCCCGACGAACTTAAGGACATCTATCAGCGACTGGCCACCGCCGGTTCAACTCGGGGATTTGCAACCGCCCGCGAAGCAATCGCGGCACTTGATGCTTTGGATATCCACGAAACAACCGCCGTGCCTGTCACCAGGCCGCTGCGTGGCGATAGCGAACCAATCGATGGTGCGCCGGAGAACGTCGCGGTGGCCCCAGAGAAAGACGCCGAGGCGCCGGAATCTCGCCTCGCGGCCAGCGATACCAGACAACCCACCCTTGCGGCCGCTGCACACGCCGTGCCCTCCGATTCGCCCGCTCTCGCGGCCAAGAACGGCGCCGCGAAGTTGTGGCGGTATGGCTTCGTGGCCGCGGCCGTGGCGGCATTGTTGGCGGCGCTGTTGGCGACGTTTCGTTATTTGTTTTCGTAATTAACGGGAGCCTCGTTTCTGGACCATGCAGGTTGTGCTCTACACGCGTCAAGGGTGCCATTTATGCGACGACGCGTTCGATCTGCTGTGTCGTCATGCGGTGACGCCGAAACTGGTCGATGTTGACGCCGATTCTGCGCTGCGCGAGCAATTTGACCAGTGCGTGCCGGTGGTGGAAATTGACGGCAAGGTGCGTTTTCGCGGCCGCATCAATGAAGTGCTGCTCAAGCGGATTCTCGCGCAACGCGAAACATGAGCGACGTTCCTGGCACGACCGTGCTGGGCGTCTTCGCCAAGCACTGGACTCCCGGATGCGTCAAGACGCGGCTGGCGGTTCACATCGGCGCCGCGGCGGCGAGCGAATTGTATCGCCGCTTTGTACACCACACCGTTACGCGATTAGCCGGACTGGCGGACCGCTGCATCCTGGCCTACTGGCCGCCCGAGGCGCGCGCCGCCTTTGAACCCTTCACGGAACAGGGATGGACCCTCGTGGAGCAAGCACCCGGCGACCTGGGCCAGCGCATGCGGCAATTCTTTGAAGAAGCATCATCTACCGGGGCCGAGCGGGTGGTGCTTGTTGGTTCCGACAGTCCCACGTTACCGACGGAATGGGTGCGCGATGCGTTTCTACGTCTGAAGGAATACCCGGTCGCGTTGGGGCCTTCCCAAGATGGCGGGTACTACCTGATTGGCGTCGCCCACCGTATTCCCGCGCTGTTCGACAACATCGCTTGGAGTACGCCGGAAGTCTGGCGCCAGACCGTGGAGCGGTTGGAGTATTTCCAGACGCCTTTCGCCGTATTGCCCGAGTGGTATGATGTGGACGAATTGAACGATTTGCGAAGTCTCGAACGGGACGTTGCGCGGTTGGCTGAGCAGGACGCCGCATGGCGGCCTCTGCGCGATCAACTTTACCACGCGCTACGTTCCCTTCCCAACTAATCCGTGCTGGCGATGGTCAATTGCTTAATTGTGGGCGGCGGCATAATCGGTCTTTCTCTGGCTTGGGAATTAGCGAAACGAGGCCGGAGCGTGCGGGTAATCGACCGCCGGGAGCCGGGGCTGGAGGCTTCATGGGCCGGGGCCGGCATGCTTCCCCCCACCACGAGACAGAACGCGGTTCATCCCTTCGATCAACTCCGCGCCCTGAGCCACGAACTCCACCCAGCATGGGCGGCCGCCCTGACGGAAGAGACGGGGCTGGATACGGGATTTCGTCAAACGGGGGCGGTTTATATGGCGCGGCGCGCGGGCGAGGCCGCGGCGCTCGTGGCGTCGGTCGATTACTGGCGCGACGAAGGAATTGTTGTCGAGCCGCTTCGGCCCGAGGCGCTGGCCTCCCTGGAGCCGGCGCTGGCGCTCCACGCCGAGGCAGGAGCCATTCGGGCGGCTTATTTGCTTCCCCAGGAGGCGCAGCTTCGCAACCCTTGGCATCTCCAGGCGTTGCTCGCGGCCTGCCGCCAGCGCGGCGTGGACGTGACGGCCGATTGCCCCGCACAATCGTTTCTCGTCGAGGCAGGACTTGTGACCGGCGTGCAAACTCCGCAGGGCGTGATTCAGGCTGAACAATATTGCATTTGCTCCGGAGCCTGGACGCGACTGCTCTTGGAGCAACTGGGAATTTCCAACGGAATCGAGCCGATTCGCGGACAAATGGTGCTTTTCCGTTGCCCGCGCCCGCCGCTAAAGCGGATTATCATCGAAGGCACGCGTTACCTGGTGCCTCGCGAGGACGGCCGCGTGTTAGCCGGTTCAACGGAAGAAGAAGTAGGTTTCGATACGCGGACGACGGAAGAAGCCGTGGCCGACTTGACAGGCTTCGCAACCACGTTGGCGCCAGTGCTGGCCGACGCCGAAGTGGAGAAGACCTGGGCGGGGCTACGTCCTGGCACATACGACGGCTTGCCGTACCTGGGGCGAGCGCCCGGCCTGGAGAACACGTTCGTGGCGGCGGGGCACTTCCGCAGCGGACTTCAACTTTCGCCCGGCACCGCCGTTGTCATGGCGCAGTTCCTTTGCGATGAAGAAACCGACGTTGATCTCTCGCCGTTCCACGTCGGTCGCCGGCGCGACTTTTACTGACGATTTCTCTTGTGTTGCAACAATGCGCTAGAGTATATTCGCGCGGACCGAGACTCATGGAGGAGTGAGACGCGATGGCGGAAACCCAGCCTTTGGAAGCCGTTTTGTTGATATTCTGGGTCGCGGCCGCGCTCGCGGCGGTTCTGGCTGTCGCGGGAGCGGTGATCTTCCTCAAACGACGGCGCCGGGGACGGTTCGCCGAATACGGGTTCGAGGTCAAGCAATTCGATTTGCCCGAGGATGGGCCGGTTCAGTATGCTCAGTGGCTACATCCCAAGGAGCGTGCAAAGACCGTCCAGCAAGAACACGTAAACGCCTGGCGCCAATTCGTGCGCGAGGGCGATACCGTGATCGACATTGGCGCCCACACGGGCGATTCCACGTTGCCGTTCGCCTTGGCCGCCGGTCGGTCGGGTTGCGTGTTCGCGCTTGAGCCGAACCCGTACGTGTTCAAGGTTCTTCTTAAGAACGCGTCGCTCAACCCGTCCAAGACCAACATCAAGCCGCTGAACTTCGCAGCCACCGAGCGCGACGGCGTGTTTACGTTTCATTACTCCGACGGTGCTTACTGTAACGGCGGGTTTCTCTCGCAAATTGCCGACCAAGGCCACAAGCACCGCCAGCCGTTGGAAGTCCAGGGCCGCAACTTGCGCGACTTCCTGCAACAAGAACATAGCGACCGCTTGTCGCGGTTGTCGCTGATCAAGGTGGACACCGAAGGCTACGACCGCCAGGTGCTGCTGTCGCTCATGGACCTGATTGAACGGTACCGCCCGACGATCGCGTGCGAGGTTTATAAGCGCCTGACGCGAGTCGAGCGCGAAGCGCTGTACGCGGTGCTTGAGCAAGCGGGCTACCAATGCTTCAAGCTGGGCGAAGGCGCCAATATCCAGGGGGAAGCGATCCCGCGCGACGGCATGGAAAAGTGGGAGCATTTCGACATGCTCGCCTTGCCGCGCAAGCAGGCGAATTGCTCCGCCGCATAGCGGTTGTGCAGGATGGATCCAAGACGCGGCGAAACCGCAAACGATTACGTTTGCGATTTCATTGCAAGACCGAGCGCCATTCTCAAAAGGCCTTGGAGCGTGCGCTAGTAGTTGAACGCCACGCGGCGCTGGTGGAGTTCGTTGGCCAGGCGGCGCGCCGTGGTGAAGGGAACCGCATCGAAACCGGCCCGCAGCGCCGCTTCGATGTTTTCCGGTCGATCGTCGGTGAAGAAGATTTCGTCCGGCGCCACGCCAGCCAACTCCGCCGCCGCCCGGTAGGTTTTTTCATCTGGCTTCATGGCGCCGATTTCGTAACTGAGCGCGAACACGTCAAAGAATCGCAGCGCCGCGTATCGGGGAATGCAGTAGTTCCAGTGCGCGGCGCAGGTGTTGGAAAGCACTCCCAGCCGTTGTCCCGCCGAGGCTAAACCCACCACGACCGGCGCGACCGAGAAATTGACTTCAAAGATCGCGCTGGCCGCATATTGGAAGGCCGCAAAGTCCGGCGAAGTGCGCGTAGCGTGGCAAAAATGGGCGTGGAACTCCTGGCAGGAGATCTCGCCGCGCTCATACCGCCACTGGACGCCCTCGTCGAACACCACCCGCCGCACCACATCCGGCGCCAACCCAGCCAGTTCCGCCATTTGCCGACACGCCAACCCGTGATCAAAGTGCAACAAGACGTTGCCCAGATCAAAGTAGAAGAAGCGAATCATGGCGTTTACAGTTCGCGCCGTAAGTTGATTCCGCGAGGCGTGTTTTGGGTGGCGTACCAGGCTTTCCAGGCGTCCTTGCGATAGCCATGATGCGCCTGCGTGAGCGCGGTCAGGGCCTGCAGCACGGCGGGATTTTGCACCTCTTGCTCCACGATCTTCGGCTTGCCGCCCATCGAGAGACCGCCCCCGCCGCCATTCGGGCTGAAACTGGCCCCGATTCCTCCTGGCGCCCCGCCCTGGCTGACCAGGTGCTTGTGCTTGGTGGTCAAAGCGTCGATTAGGGGGATGATGGCGCGCTCGTCGCCCATCCGCGCCAGGGCTACCGCGGCGCGGTTCACCATGTAGTTTTCCTTGTGCGTTAAAGCGCGTGTGAAGACGGCCACGGCGCCATGCTCGCCTCGGCGAACCAGGTGGTCCAGACACAGGTCGCGAACCCGCTCGTCGCCGTTCTCCAGCGCGTGCTTGACCAGCGCCGCCGTGGCCGCCGGGTGATTCAACTGCCCGAGCACCTCGATATATAGCACGGCCATTTCGGGAAGCGTCTCTCCGTTCAGCAATTCGACCAGGGCCGGCGCTGCCATCGGATCGCGGATTGCCCGTAGTTGCGCGACGGCCTCGGGACCGCGACGTTTGCCGACCTGCCCCCGAAGATTTTTCACGTCGCGCCGCCATTGGTTGTGCGCGTCGTCGATACGGCCCTTCCGTGCCTGAATTGCGATTTCCTGGGGCAGTCGCCACGAACCGCCGCTGCGAACGTAGCCGAGGCCGCGCATGCGGTCCTCGGGACGCGCCCAGACGCCATCGACCTTGGTGTATCCCAGCGCCAGGCGCGCTCCCTTGTGGTCGGGGTCGAGCCGAAGGAGTTGCTCCAAGTGGATTTCCCGCTCGGTATTCAGGCTCGATTCGCGACACCACTCGGCCATTTTCCAAAGGCCCTCGACGGTGTTCGGCATGCGGGGGAGAATCTCCAGATACCGCTGCTCCACGGGAGAAAGTGTTTCGACCGCTTCCACCAGTTCGGCCGCCAACACCACGCGTCCGCCTTCGGCCGTCTCGATGACATAGGTTTCCCGCGGCGAGTCATCGGGATTGAGCCATTGACCTTCAATATGACCGCCGTTGGCCAGCACAAACCGGTCGGCGCGGCACGAACCATCGCCGGCGCCCCAGGCGGCGGCAAGAGTCAGTAGCATGATGAAAGTGGAAAGCCGCATCATCGGTGGTGGTTGCGCGCTGCGGATATTCAACACTCTATTCCAGTATAGCCACCCTTGGCCCCGGGACCAACGATTTCCTATCCGGACGAGCACGCAACGGGGCCTCGTGCGGTGCGTCGCGCTCATTCATCCGACAGGTCCCAGGCGGTCAACCACCGCGTTTCGGCGCGCTTCAGGCCAAAGTCGTTCAGCAGTCGTTTTTCCATGTCCGGCAAATGCGCGGCGCCATAAAAGACGGCGACGCGGTGTTTGCCGGCGTCCAGTTCGCGCCGCAGTGTTTGCATCGCTTTCTTATTGCGTTCGGTCACAATGGTCGAGCCTTCGGGCCCGTCGAGCGAGGAAATCGAACCGCCGAGCGTCGCCATCTGCTCGGCCATGACTCGCTTGAGTCGCTCGGCCCGATTCTTCGAGAACAGCGCCAGCAGCATTTCCAGATCGCTTAACCGACCCGCGTTGTCCTCGTTAAGCTCCAGGCCGCGCCCTGAACGCAAGTTTCGCCACTGCTGGGCGACGTTCTCCTGCACCTGCGCCGCCTTCTTCTTGGAAACCAGCGAAAGCGCCAAGTCGACCATGCTGGCGCGCTCGTTCTCGCCCGCCCGATGCTTTTCTTGAGCCATGCCGTCCACGGTCATCTTGAGCAGCATCTGCCAAAAACTTTCACCGCGATCCTGCATGGACCGGGCGAACTCTTCGGGCGACATGTCGGCGTGTACCAGGTTGTCGCACGTGTAATCGATCACTTCCAATTGATGCTCCAGGTTCAGCAATTCCTTCATGCCGCCTTGAAGCTGCGACACGGGGTGGCGGTCGTTCGTATCGGCGCCGCCTTGGGGAATTCGCGTCCCTTCGGGCGCCACCAACTCATATAACACTGAGTCATATCCACGGAATTCGCGATTCAACGCCTTGTAATAGCTTCGGTCGCCAATATGGATTGCGGCCACTAGATCGACGATCGCGCCGTCCCCGCCGTCGGCTGGGGTGTAACGAACGATGGCCGTTTCCAGCGCCTGGGCGACGCCGCGCTCATTGCGCCGCACGCGCACAAAGGATTCCGCCGACGGGACCTGGACCGCCGCCTCGTCCTCGTCCGCGCGCGTCGCGGCCGGCGTCTCGTCGGCCAGCAACGGCGCTCCAAACCCCGCCACAACCAGCCACGCCCAACGTGCAACGGTACGGAAGTCAGACATAAAGGCAGTCCATCCTTTGAGAAGTCAATTGAAGAACGAAAACGGGTACGTTCTTTTCTCGAATCAGTTCCTGCGCCCTGTAGGGGGGCGAAACCGCAGGCGAGGTTGTTTGCGGGTGTTGCCGCACCGGGAAATTGGGAGACTTGTAGATTTGGAAGTATACGCCGCACGGGTGGGGACGGCAATTTTTGCGAAGATTGCCTTGGAGGCGCCGTCGGCGAAGTGGCCTTCTCCAAGTTACCGCGGTTCTCCGGCACAATCGACACCCGCGCAAATTTCGGAACGCCTTTCCTTTCTTGTTCAACTTGAACGACAGGCAGTTCCGATACTACCGCTACAAGCCGTTTCGCGTCGTCCCGGGGGGCGTCGCGGGCTTTTGGAGTATGTTCATCCAGAGGCGCCAGCGAACTATGTCGATTTTACGTATTCCGCTTTGGCTCTCGGTTCTGGTTGCCGCTGTCGGGTTTTGCACGCAGGCCAGCGCCCAACCGTATCCCGCCACCACACGCCAGTTCGGCGGGGCCGGGTTCTGGGAGCCGGACCACTTGGGACTGGTCGAACCGCAGATCCCGCCGAATTACTTTGAGCCGGACTTCCAATTCTTCGCGCCGGCCGACGTGAGCACCTTCGGCGGGTATCCGGAGCCGAACATCGGGTTCTTCTTCAGCTATGACCGCCTTTATTGGAACGTGCAGCGTTCGGAAACGACCTCGGCCCCCTACGAAGGAGACTTCACTTGGGGCAACCGCGTCGATCTGGGCTATATGATGGACACCGACCATGGCTGGCTAGTCACAGCCTTTCACGTGGACGGACCGAATCACGAGGAAAACAACGCCGACTTCGACAGCGTCGAAGTAAACAAAACGTTCCGCTGGAAGCCCATCGGCAAAAACTTCATCGTTGAACCGATGATCGGGCTGCGGTACATGAAGTTTATCGATCGCACCCCGGAATTCATTCCCGATCCGGCCGACCCCACCCTGTTTGTCGTGCAATCGCTGAACGTGGTGGAGAACAACATCCTGGCGGGGCAGCTTGGCATGCGAATCCACCGCCAGACCGAACGGTGGGTCACCGCGGTCGAGTCGCGGATCGCCCCTGGCATCAATTACCAGTTTTATCCCAGTGAAGACCATAGCGAGTTCACGATCTTGGGTTCGCTTCGCTTTACGGCCACGTACAAGTTGACGCGAGACATCTCGATTGGCGGCGGCGCCGACCTGTTGCACTTTGGCACCGGCATCGCCCGCGGTCTCCAAGAAGGGATCGGCTTTGCGAGCGGCCACCAGGTCGTGCTGCCGATCAACGACCAAGACCTGACCATCGGCGGCTTCTCGATGATCTTCCAAGTCAACCGGTAAAGCGTGGCGAATAACCCACTCGCTCTGCGGGTGCGTTCTCTTGAAGGCGCGCGGCGGTCGCCAGATGCGCACTCACGTTGCGGGTGCGCTGCGCTATCGTAGCCAGCCGAAACGACGCATGCGGTAAGGCCCAGGGGGGAGATGGGGCGCGGCGTCGCCGAGTAGCTCGGCAACGAGCTTCCCGGTGGCGGGCGCCATTGATACGCCTTCCATGTTGTGCCCCGCGGCCAGGATCACGTTTTCCATCCGTGGAGCGCGGTCAATCACCGGCACGCCGTCGTGGGTCATCGGCCGCCAGCCGAACCATTCCTCTTCCACGGGCTCGGAGTAAGGTTCGCATAAGTACGGCTCGGCGCCTTTCTTGAGCAAGTGCAGACGTTCGCGATTGAGCGTTGCGTCATATCCAGCCAGTTCCATGGTCGAACCAAGGCGGTAGCCCGACTGGAGCGGCGTCACGGCCACCCGCGTCTCGGGAAAAATCAACGGCATGGTCGGACAACGGCCGGGGCGCGGCATGGTAAGCGAATAGCCTTTGCCCGGCTGAATCGGAACACGGCAACCCAACTGCTTGTGCAGTTTGGGCGTGAGCGCGCCCGTGGCAACGACAAACGCATGCGCCGGCAAATCGCCTTGGTCGGTGACCGCCGCCTGCGCGCGACCGCCCTTTTGCAAGAATCCTTGAAAGCGGCATTGCTCGAGAACCACGACGCCGCGCTCCTCCAACTGCGTTCGCCAACTCGCCAGCAGTCGATCGGGGCGAAGATGCGCTTCGTCGGGATAATACCAACCGCCCGCCAGTCCTGGACGCAGCGCCGGTTCGCGCTGGAGTAGTTCGTCGGACTCCCATCGTTCCGCAGCCACCTGAAACTCGTCGCGCAGCAATTGATCCACGCGCGTGAAATCCTCCATGGCTTCCGGCGAGCGGTACACGCATAGCAAGCCGCGATGCTCCCATTCGCAAGCGAGCGGCTCGGTTTCGATAAGCTGTTCCCAGAGCCGGCGTGACGACTGCAACAGTGCTTGCCGGGCGCGCCCCGCTTCCAACATCGACCGCCGATTGCATTGCAAGGCAAACCTTCCCAGCCAAAGCCATAAGGCGGGGTCGAGCCGCGGTTGGATGGCGAACGAGGCGTCCTTGTCGAATAGCGATTGCCACGCACTGCGGACGGCGCCGGGTTCGGCAAGCGGCAACACGTGGCTGGGAACGATCAACCCGCAATTGCCATGCGAACAACCACCGCCAAAGCGTCCTTGCTCTACAATTTGGACGCTCCACCCCGATGCGGCAAGGTAATGGGCGCACGCCGCGCCAATTACGCCTCCGCCCACCACAATCGCCCGTCCCTTGTCGCTCATCCCGGCAGTCCTCGCAGGTTCTGGGAACGAGACGCTCGTCCGCGGTTTGCCCAAGCGGGAGCGCGTTTCCGCCGGCGCGGTCCTCATGGCCGGGTCGCGGGCGTCGTTCAACGGATAGGCATTTTCCTCGGCGGGAAGATTGCGTGCAAGCCGCGCTTTGGGCGATCTAGCGCGAATTTATCGCTGCCGGAGAAGGCGTTGCAGGTCGCTCGGACGCCGGTCGATCAAAGATGACGTGCGGTAGACTCATTTTGCGGCGGGAGAGAATTATGAAAAACGCTTGGTTGGCGGTGGTGGTGGGGTTGGCGGTCGCGGGTGGGGTTTCGACGGCGCGGGCCGAATGGACCGAAAGTTGGAACGGGTTCTGGCACCGGGTCGAATTGGATTACCTGCGCAACACCCATTGGCCCCAACCGTTTGTTTATCCTGACCGCGAAGCCGCGCGCGCCCCGTTCACGATCATGGCCGCCAAAGGCTGGCAACGCCAGAACACCCTCGGAGATTATCACTTCGACCCGAATACGCACGAATTGAACCAGGCCGGGCAGTTGCGCGTGCGCTGGATTTCGGGACAAGCCGATCCGCAGCGGCGCACGGTGTTCGTCTTCCGTGGATTTACCCAGGAGATCACGGCGGCGCGCATGAACTCGGTGCAACACCACGTGGCGAATACGCTTCAGCGCGACATCATGCCCGCCGTGATCGATACGGGAGTTCCCCCGATCGAGCGCCCTGGAGAGCAAATTGACCAGATTCAGTCGCGCGTGTTGAGCAGCACACCCGAACCGATCCTGCCTCCCTATCAGGCTGCTGGTTCGCAGGGCGGGTAACGTGTAACCCCCGGCACGAAGGAGCCTACCTTGCCGCCGATCGACTGCCGCGCTCGTCGGTTAACCTGTCGTGAACGCGCCGGCGTGGACTAGGCGCGCCGCAGCGTGTGCAGCACACGCAGGATGCGGCGCGCGGCTTCTTCGATTTCGTCCTCGATGTTGAGGACGCTAACGCTAAACCGTAACGCCGAACGCACTAGCGATGGCGGAAGTCCCATCGCCAAATGTACGGGCGAGGGTTCGCTAGACCCGCTGGCGCAGGCCGATCCGGTCGAACACGCCACACCCGCCAAATCCAGCGCCATGATCGCCGCTTGGCGGTCCACCGGGGGAAAGGCGATGTTCGAGGTATGCGGAGCGCGCGGCGCCTCGCCGCCGAGCACCACCGCCCCGGGCCAGCCCGCAAGCAAACGCTCCTCCAAGCGATCGCGCAAGCGCGCCATCGCGGCGCAGCGCCGTTCCTGTTCCTTCAGGCACAACTCCAACGCGGTGCGCATGCCCGTCACCAAAGGCGTCGATTCCGTTCCCGGCCGAAGCGACAACTGCTGGGCGCCGCCAAACAAGATGGGCGTAAGCGGTACGTCGTGGCGGACCAGCAAAGCGCCGATCCCCACCGGGCCGTGGAACTTGTGCGGGGCGATGGTCATGGCCGCCACGCCCAAGTCGCGAAAATGCACCGGGAGTTTGCCTACGGCCTGCACGGCGTCGGTATGCAACGGGACGCCCGCGCGAGCGCACGCTTCGGCAATTTGCGGCAGGGGTTGGATCACGCCCGTCTCGTTATTGACCAGCATGACGCTGACCAACCGCGTGGGCGATTGCGCCAGGAGTTCAATTAAACTCCCCAAGTCCACCACTCCGGCCGACGAGACGCGTAGCGACTGAACTTCGACGCCCCGCCGCGCCAGTTCCTGAGCCGCCTCGGCGACGCTGGGGTGTTCGACGGACGAAACAACGACCTTGCCCCACGCCGCGTCGTTCAAGCCCAACAACGCCAGGTTATTGGCTTCGGTCCCGCCGCTGGTAAAGATCACCCGATCGGCGGGGACGCGGTTTGCGTCGGCGCCCAGGAGCGTGGCGATCGTCTCCCGCGCGTCTTCGACCACCCGTGCCGCGCGGCGCCCCAAGCGGTGCTGGGCGGCGGGGTTGGCGGGGCCGGCCCGCCAACAAGCGGCCATGGCTTCGAGGACCTCGGTGCGGAGAGGCGTGGTCGCGTTGTTATCGAGATAAATCATGAGTTGGGTGAAGCGTCTTCCGGCGCGGCTTTGCCTTGCGCGCGAAGCGACTTGGCCTGACCAGCCAACGCCCGATCCGATTTCGCATCGTAAGAAAGCGCTGCGGCGTAGAGTTGTAAGGCCCGGTCGTGCCGGTTTAGTTGTTGGTGCACGTCGGCCAGCCGCGCGAAACGCGTGGCCAAATGGCGCGCGATCCGTTGTTTCAGTTGTGCCGCGTCGTCCGCCTTCTCGGCCATGTGGAACAGGTCCGGCATGACAACATACACATCGCGGCGCGCCGCCTCGGCCACCGCCGGCCAAAGCACCTTGGCCCGTTGCGGTTCGTTCTTCGTCCATTGCAGCCAGACCAACTCCCCTTCGGAGTTCGTCAGGTCCAGATAGCGGCACAGAATCTCGGCGTCGCGCGGCGGGGCGGGAACCTCGGCGCGCCGCAAGGCGACCAGGTCCCAGCGCGGGCGCGGTTGGTTGGCGACAAGGATCAACTTGTTCTGAACGAGATATTTTTCCAAGTCATTGGTTTCGTCTTGTTTCTTGAGCGGGGTGACTTGAACGTGGAGCAGCGGGATCTCCCAGTAATGGTAACTGCGCCGCCGGAAGCGGTCGGGGGAAAATTCCTCGCCCACCACCGATCCATAACGCAGGAACGGAGCCGCGATGAGCAGCAAGACGGCCATCGCGATAACCACGCCCAAAAGAACCCGTTTCCAACCACCAACTCCACCACGTTCGAGGGCGGCGGCGCGCGTTGTGGGTCGATTCATGGCGTCAATTCCTTCCAAGGTTTGGTTCGCGTCGTGTTATTCTCTCGTTGCGAACCCCTGTGGGCAAGAAGCGGGCTTGCAGGGGCTTTGGAAAGGCGCCTATCATCGAGGTTTGGAGTTTTTTGCGACACGGAATCGGTATGGCGCGCCCCTTCTCTCCTTTCAGCAACTCGGGAGCCGGCTACCCGGTGGGGACCGGTTATCCGGCTGGTCCGGGTTCCGGCGCGATGACGCCTTGGGGGCGGCGTCCCGCGTTTGCGAAGCGACGTCCGCAGTGGCCGCCTTGGTGGATGGGGCCGAACGAGCGAGCGATTTCCCCCGTTGCGGCCGATGCCCGCGGAGAGTCGGACGAGGCCCGGTTGCGGCGGCTCGAAGCTGTATTATTTCTGGCCCGCGAACCGTTGAATAGCCGAAAACTGAGTCAATACGCCAACTTGGCGGATGGCACGGAAGCGCGTACACTGATTCGCCGACTGAATGCCTGGTACGACGCGGTGGGCCGGGCCTTCCGGGTCGAGGAAATGGCCGGTGGTTTTCGCCTGATGACGCGCCCCAAATTCGGCGCCTGGTTAAAGCGACTGACGCACACCCCCTCCGAAGTGCGACTTTCGGCGCCCGCGTTGGAAACGCTCGCCGTCGTGGCGTACCGGCAACCCGTGCTCAAGGCCGCCATCGAAGCCATTCGCGGCGTCCAATGCGGCGAAGTCTTGCGGCAACTCATGGAGCGGGACCTGGTGCGGATCGTGGGAAGGAGCGATGAACTGGGAAGGCCCTATTTATATGGGCCGACAAAACGTTTTCTCGAAGTATTTGGACTTCGTAGTTTGGACGATTTACCGCGCGCCGAGACGCTGCGCGTGGCGCCGGGAACCGACCCCGAAACCGTGCCCGCGCCGGCAAACGAACCCGCAACGAACTCTCATTCCATCCACCCCCAACAGGAGAAGGTTACCGTGAGGATTCAGGAATTTTCGGAGGAGCAAGCACACCGTCGATGGACGAGTCCGGCGTCGGCCACCGCGCCGGTTCCGGTTCTTGCGGCCGACGACGAAGATTTCGAAGAGGACGTGACGGACGACGAGGAGGAAGGCTTCGACGACGATCTGGACGGCGAAGAAGACCTTGAGGAAGAAGACCTCGATGAAGAAGAGTGGGAGTACGACGAAGAAGAGGAAGACGACAACGAGGAAGAAGACCTCGACGATCTCGATGAAGAAGAGTGGTCTGAGGTGGAAGAAGACGACGACGATCTCGAAGACGACGACGAGGAAGACGATGATTGGGGCGACGACGACGAAGACGAGGACTGGGGCGAAGAAGATGATTAACTTCATCCGGCCGTCCCAAACTTCGGATCCCGTGGGGTTCGAAGATTCGTATTGCGCCGGCCCTGGGGCTTTGTAAGTTCCCCGCGTATGGTCCCCCGGAGAGGTTGTGAAGGTTTTGTCAAATCGTCGTAGCGGCGGCGCGAGTGCCGCCGGAAATTGCGGCATTTAACGAAGCAAGCGGCGACGCTCGCGCCGCGGCTACGGAAAGATTTACAACCTTTGAGGAGTCGGTTGCTTCAAGGTAATTCTTCCGCAAGGGGTGCGGAACGTGACATTCCGGCGGTGATCATTTCTACGGGCGGACAGGCGGGATGGCGACCACAAACGAAAAAAGGCCGAATCTCAAACGAGATTCGGCCCTTGGCTGGGTCGTGGTCCGGAAAAAGGTCTAACAGGGCAAGTCGCTTTTTCCGTTCACTTCGTTTGCCAATCCACTAGGATTAACGACGGAAGCTGACCTGACGGTAAGCGACCGGAGCGCGATCCAAAGCGGCCGCGGGAGGCGGAGCGGGAGCAGCGCCTTCAGCTTCGGGAGCAGGAGCGGGGCCTTCGACCGGAGCGCCACCGTCGACCGGCACGCCAGCGTCATAGCCACCGTGGTAGACACCTTCGTGACCGCCGCCGTAGCAGCCGTGTCCGCCGTGGCAAGCGGGAGCGTAGCCGCAGCAATCGTAGGCATGGCAGCCGTGGCAACCATGGCAGTAGCTGTGGCAACCATGGCACGCATGACGACGAGCACGCAGGCGGGCCAACAAGCCCACGCGGCCGTGGCACGAGCCGGCGCAACTGCAAGCGCAGTCACAGCCGTAGCACGAGCAATCGCAATAGCTGTTGCAGCCGTGACCAGCAACGGCCGACTGTTCACCGCCCAGGAGAGCGATGCCGACAATCGCGAAGAAAATCGCGACACCCAAAAGCACAGTTCGATTCATCCTAAACTCCTTGATGTCTCACAAAGTACCGTGACAGGATCCGAACACGTTAGCGCCGTCATCGCTCTTTCGTCCCCGGCCTGACGGCGCCGGCCGAGGCGATCGCTCTTCCTTACCTGTTCAATCTCCGTTCATGGTTTGCCCTGTTGGATATGAACCGCGATTGAAAAGGAAGGATACTTAAAACACGCAATCTAGGTGGCTAGATTAACACCTGCGTTTCCCTTGTCAAGTGCGCCGTGATAAATTGCGTAATTTACAAAAACGGTTTGCATCGCAGGGGTCTTGGCGCCGGTTGGACAAATCTAGACCATCCCCGCTGCTTGTCCAGCGAGACGCCCAAAGAAAAAATGACGGGGGCGCGGCGGCTACTTCAGGCCCGCAAAGCGTTGATGGAAGAAGCATGCGTTAGTCGCCCGAAAGATTGGAAACAGCGTTCCGTACACAATTGCTTTCTCGTTCCATCCGCTTAAATTTACCCAAGCTTCCGCAATCGCTGTGCCAAATGGGCGATCTATGCAGAACTATTGTTGCCAGCAAGCGGTCCGGTAGCGGGGAAAGGAACGTAAGTTCCGTAGTGATAAGGCGCGAGGGAGCCAAGCCCGTGGCTCTTTGGTAACCGCAGATGACCGCCAGCCCCCGCGCGTGCCGTACCCCTCGGACAAGAATCCGGTCTCAAAACGACCAGACAGGCGCGCACGCATCCGATGGAGTGCGCTGAAATCGCCACCAAGAAAAGCAACCGGGCCTGCCGAAGCAGGCCCGGTTCTTTCCAATGGGCGCGTGGTGCGAAAGGTTGTGCGGGCCGAAATCTCACGCTGGCGCGCGGACCGTATTTTGCCCGGAGACGCTATTGAAGAGGCGGTTGCGCGCCGGGATCGGGATTGACCGCTTGCCGTGTCGGTTCGGCTGGCGTTTCGGCCGCTTGTTCGACTTGTTCTTTCTTGTGGAACACTTCTTCCAGATTCTCGAAATTGAACACCACGGGCTGTTCGCTTTGGGGATCGTGAACCGCCAAGCCACTGACGCGCCATCCGTCGACTTCGCGGCGAGTGATCCACACGGCCTCAAAGGTAAACACTTCGCCCTCGCCCAAGTCATGCGTCCAAGTGCTGCTGACCAGGGCCTCGGGATGTTCGCCGTTCACCATTTCGACTTGTCCCACCGTGTACTTCGACGTGGGATCGCCCGGCGGATTGATTTCAAAACCGTGCCGCACCGTTTCTTGCCGCGCTCCCGAGGTTAGCAGCGTGGCCACGGTCTCTCGGTCTCCCTTGCGCAGGGCTTCCAAAAATCGCCCGACCATCGCCTCGGGCGATTCGCCCGCGGTCGCCAGGCCGGTCGAAGTAGCCGTGGCTCCGCCGGTCGAGGACGTTGCCGATCCGCCGCCCTCGGAAGCGCTCGGTTGGGCGACGGGAGCATCGCCCCCTTTGCTACAACCCACGAGCAACGCCGCACACACCACCCATTGCATCCATCGCAAGCGCGCCGCCATTGTTTTGCTCCTTGAAGCGGACCTTGTTCACGTCGAGGAGACGAAGGTTGCTCGTCTCCGGGCCGAGAAATGTCGCAGGGAGGCCCCGGCGTGTCAAGGCGAATCGCGCTCCGTTCGCGGATGGAACGTTGACCGCGACCGAATTCACGCAAAGACAATCTAGGAAAAAAGACGTGGACGCCGGGGACAACGATAAACCGCTCTGGCTGTGATGGTGCGGGGCCGATAGAATCCCGCCGCAATTTTGCGTGAATCTTCTTCCCCGAGGGGCGTAGCATGGATGACCATTTCGCCGGGCGCTGCATCCTCTGTTGCTTGTGCCTGCTTGGCGTGGAGGCTGCGTTCGACGCAACCGAGGCGGACGCGGCCGTGCGTCGCCGGCTGACGGTGCGCAGCAATCCGGAAGGGGCGCTGGTGTATGTCGATGACCAGCAAATCGGCGCCACGCCGGTCTCGGTAAGTTTCACGTATTACGGGACGCGCAAGATTCAACTCATCAAGGACGGATTCAAGACCGTGACCGTGCGGCAGACGTTTTCGCCGCCGTGGTATGAGATTCCGCCGCTGGATTTCTTTTCCGAGAACTTGTACGGCGGCGAACTGCGTGACGAGCACGTGGTGGATGTGCAGTTGGAGCCGGAAACCATTCCTTCCACCACCGAGTTGTGGGAACGCGCCGAAGCGCTGCGGTCCAGCGCGCGCGCTGGGGTGATTACACCCGCCGCGCCTGTCGCGCCCGTAGTGGCTGCGCCGGTCGCGCCGGTCGCGCCGTTCTCGGCGCCGGCTGTCGTAGCCCCGCCTCCAGCGAGCGGCCCGGCGACGCCCGCGTTCTCGCCGGTTGCGCCGCTGCCGGCGCCCGTGCCGCAGCGGTTACCTCCGCCGTTTTCTGTCCAACCGCCAGCCATCGATCCTTACGCGCGGCCGGCTATTTCACCGTTGCCGCCGCCGTAGCCCTGTGTGCCCGCATTCACCCTTGTTGGCGTTGATTGATACGCGCCTTGAATTTGCGAGATTGGTTCGTCCGAACGATATGAGATCGTCCTCCTCCAGCCCGTTGACGCAGCTCCGCCCCGGCGTCTTGTCGGTGGTGACCGAGGGAATCGCCAGTTGGGGCGCCTTGGTGATCGAAACCGTGGCGGCGGTCGGCGCACTGACCCTCTTTGCCTGGCGCACCTGCTATTGGTTAACTTCGCGGCTCCCGCGGCGCGAGACGCTCTTGCCGAACTTTAACCAGGTGGGCGTGATGAGCCTTCCGGTGATCGCGCTCACCGGCACGTTCATCGGCATGGTGCTGGCCGTGCAAAGCTATTCGCAATTCAAGTTGCTGGGACTGGAATCGCGGTTAGGCGCGGTGATTAATATGTCGCTCGTGCGCGAATTGGGGCCAGTGCTGGCCGCCACCATGCTGGCGGGACGCGTGGGCAGCGCCATGGCCGCTGAACTGGGCGCCATGCGCGTGACCGAGCAGATCGACGCCCTGGCCAGCATGGGCTGCAATCCCATTCAGTACCTGGTTGTGCCGCGCTTCCTGGCGTGCCTGATTCTGATTCCCACGCTGACGGTCATGGCCGACTTCATGGGCGTGGTGGGCGGGTACTTCTTCAGCGTGCACGTGCTGGACATCGACATGCACCACTACTGGGACAACGCCCGCGACTTTGTCGGGCACTGGGACCTTTGGAGCGGCATTCTCAAGAGCTTCTTTTTTGGGGCCGCCATTGCCATGGTCAGTTGCTACCAGGGGTTCAACTGCACCGCCGGCGCCGACGGCGTGGGACGCGCCGCGACGGCCGCCTTCGTGTTCTCGTTCGTCTCGATCCTGGTCTTGGACTTGTTCCTGAACATTGCCCTGGAGTCGGCGTACGAACACCTGATGCCGGATCGCCCCTCGCTGATTTAGTGGAATGGAGCATGGTGGAGGAGCCTCGCGTAAACCTGCTTGAACCTGGCGCCCGCGCTGCGGACCTGGTCGAGTTGCGCGGCGTTCACGTCACGTTTGATCGGCATGCGGTGCTGCGCGACATTACGCTTTCGATCCCGGCCGGGCAAACGCTGGCCATCATCGGCGAGAGTGGGTGCGGCAAGTCGGTTACGCTCAAAACGATGATCGGCCTGCTTAAGCCCACCCGCGGAGAAGTGTTATTCGACGGCCAGCGTTTGACCGACCTCAACGAGCGCGAACTTGCCGAGCAACGCACGCGGTTCGGCTTTGTGTTTCAACAAGCGGCCTTGTTCGACAGCATGACGGTGGGCCAAAACGTGGCCTTTCCGCTCCGCCAACACCGGCGACTATCGCCCGTGGAATTGCGTGACATCGTCGCCGCGCGGCTGGCGGAAGTGGGCTTGCCCGAGTCGGTTGCCAGCAAAAAGCCCGCGGAGTTGTCGGGCGGCATGCGCAAACGCGTGGGCCTGGCGCGGGCGCTGGTGCTAGAGCCGGACGTGATGCTCTACGATGAGCCGACGACCGGGCTGGACCCGATCATGAGCGACGTAATCAACGAGTTGATCCTCCGCACCCGGGAACGTCTGAACATGACGAGCGTGGTGGTGACGCACGACATGAACTCGGCCCGCAAAGTGGCCGACCGCGTGGTGATGTTCTATCCGCTCTCGCGCCTAAACGCCGACGAGCGGCAAACGATCTTCGACGGCCCCCCCGACGCACTCGACCATTGCGACGACCGTCGCGTGATCCAATTCGTCAACGGCCAAGCGGGCGAAAGACTGATGGAAATGCGGAATGCAAAATCCGGAACGCGGAACGAAGAACCCACCGTCGCCTGACCCCTGACCCCTAACCTCTAACCTCTCCCCCGTCTCATGGACGAGCGTGTGCTTCAATTTCGTGTGGGCGTGGTGATGATCGTCGCGGCGATCCTGACCGTCGTCATGATGTTCATTCTGACCGACGGCTCGCCGCTGGCGGGCGCCTTGAGCGACGATTACGAACTGTTCATTTCATTTCCCGAAGCCCCAGGCGTGAAGGTCGATACGCCAGTCCAGCGCGACGGCGTCTTGATCGGGCGCGTGACCGAGGTCGAGCTGCTTCCGGAACGCGGCGTGCGGATCACGACCCGCATCGACGGAAAACGCACGTTGCGGCAGGACCAGGTTCCGCGGATCACCTCGAAGTTTCCGCTGGGGAACGCGATTGTCGAGTTTGTTCCCAACAGCGATGCCGCCGCGTCGGAAACGCCGTTGCAACATGGCGATCACTTGCAAGGCGCCGTCGCCAGCAATCCTCTGGAGGCCATCCAGCGGTTCGCGGAACTGGACGCGGAGCTCAAGACCGCCATTCAGTCGATTTCCCGCGCGGGGAACGAAGCCACCATCCTGGCGGCCAGCATCAATACCCTGGTCGAAAGCAATGCGACCCAATTGAACCGGCTGGTGCAAAAGTCGGAAGTGGTCATGGACGGTTTCCAAACGACGGTCATCAACGCCAACGCCACGTTTCAAAACGTGAACGAGCTGCTGGAGAGCGAAACCTTGCGGGAAGACATGGAGCGGGCCTTTCGCGAAATGCCGCAACTGGTGTCGGAAACGCGCGTGGCGGTGGGCGAGGCCCGCGTGGCGTTCAACCGGTTTGGCGAGGCCAGTGAGACGTTTCGCCGTAACATGAACAACCTGGAGGGCATCACGCGGCCCCTGGGCGACCGGGGCGAGGCGATCGTCACCGACATCGAACGAAGCGTAAACACCATTGACACGATGCTGGTCAACGTCAACGAGTTTACGGAGCGTTTGAACAGCCCCGAAGGCACGCTGGGACGCTTGGCCCACGACCCCGACTTGTACCTCCGGCTGAACCGCGCCGCGGCCAACGTCGAGGAAATCACCCGCCGAGTGATGCCCATTGTGGACGACGCCCGGATCGCCGTCGATAAAGTGGCTCGTGACCCCGGCGGCTCGATCGGCGTGCGCAGCATCCTGGATCGTTCGTCCCCTGGCCTGAAGCATTATCCCCAGACGCCATGACCAATCATTCGGAACAACGGCGCGCGCCGGTGGCGACGGGCGAAATTGACTTGTCGCTCCCGGTGGCCATCTATGCCACCGGATGGGACGCAGCCCTGGCGCGTCCGCCGAAGATCGAAACCGAAAGTCTCTCGCTGGCGGTCGAGGCGCCGAAGACAATCGCCGTGCGCATCAGCGCTCCGCCACTGAAGGCGTTTGGGTTTGTCTTCCCCGAAGCGCCTGAATGGCGGCCCGCGGCGCCCGAAGAGGAGCCGAAAGCGGCGCCTCCTTCCCGCGCCGCCGGTGCTTCCAAGCCCGAGCGGCCGCCGGTCACGCGCATTCGTCCGCCAGGCGACATTGTGAAGCTGGAAGATCGCCTGTACTACCTGTTGCAGCCCTCGCTGGAGACGATCATCTCGCAGGAGGCGGTGCGATTCCCCTTCGATCCGTTTCCCTACCAGTTACAGGGCATTGCGTTTTTGTATCCCCGGTACGCGGCGATTCTGGCCGACGAGATGGGTCTGGGCAAAACCATGCAGGCGATCACCACGATTCGCCTGCTCCTTGTGGCGGGCGAAGCACGGAACGTGCTGCTGGTGTGCCCCAAGCCGCTTGTGACCAACTGGCGGCGCGAGTTCGCGCTCTGGGCGCCCGAGATTCCGATTGGGGTGATCGAAGGCGACCAAACGCGCCGCCGCTGGCAATGGCGCCAGCCCAATACGCCGGTCAAGCTGGCCAATTACGAAGTGCTGATGCGCGACCGCGACGCCGCCTGCGAGCCAGACATGCACTTTGACTTGATGGTGCTGGACGAAGCGCAGCGCATCAAGAACCGCAATAGCACGACCAGCCAGATTGTGCGCTCCATCTCGCGGACACGAAGCTGGGCGCTCACCGGTACGCCCATCGAAAACAGCCCTGAAGACCTGGTGGGCATCTTCGAGTACTTGGCGCCCAATTTCCTAACGTCCGACATGCGGGCCAAGGAAATGGGCGCTGCCGTGCGCGACTACATTCTCCGGCGCACCAAGGACAAGGTGTTGACCGAGATGCCGCCCAAGTTGTATCGCGACGCCGAGGTGGAACTGACCCCCGAACAGGCCGATTCCTACCAGGTGGCCGAAGACGAAGGGGTCATCCGCCTGAATGCGCTGGGCGACGAACTGACCGTCCAACACGTCTTTGAACTGGTGCTGCGGCTCAAGCAGATTTGCAACTTCGATCCCGTGACCGGCGCCAGCGCCAAGATGGAGCGCCTGCTGGCCGACCTGGAGGAAGTGGCGGCCAGCAATCAAAAAGCGATTGTGTTTAGCCAGTGGGTCCGCACGCTGCACGCCATTCGGGAACGGATCGAGCCGCTTGGCCCGTTGGAGTACCATGGGCAAATTCCTTCCAAGCGGCGCGACGCCGTGATCGACCAGTTCAAGGCCGACCCCAGTAAGCGAGTAATCCTTATGAGCTACGGCGCGGGAAGCGTGGGGCTGAACCTTCAGTTCTGCCGCTATGTCTTCCTTTTCGACCGCTGGTGGAACCCGGCGGTCGAGGACCAGGCGATCAACCGCGCGCACCGGATTGGCGCCGCCGGCTCGGTCACGGTTACGCGGTTCATGGTGTTAAGCACCATCGAAGAACGCATCAACCAGGTGCTGGACGAAAAACGCGAGATGTTCAACGCGATCTTCTCCGACACCGCGGCCCCCCGCGCCCACGGCCTGACGCAGGACCAGATCTTCGGCCTTTTCAACCTCCAAACCCCCCGCGGCCCCATACGCCACGCCGCTTAATAAAGCAATTCCCAAAACACGCTCGCAAGAGATGACCTGAAGGAACCACCCACGTAGAAGGGAAATCCCTTGGTCCAGATGATATTTTCCGGTTACGCCTTGTCCTAGTTGCTGGGACGGAGACGAGAAATGGACGAAACGATCAACACAGGCAGCGAGCCTGGCGCGAAAACCCGTGGACGGGGGCGTTAAGCACCGCTTGACGTTTCGCTTGAAATATCTAGACTTAAACAACGTGAGCCAAACAGGTTTCGAAAATAACGCGGGAATGGCGGAATTGGCAGACGCGCTAGGTTGAGGGCCTAGTGGGGGCAACCCCGTGGAGGTTCAAGTCCTCTTTCCCGCACTTAACGCAACTCTCTCTGACTGAAAGGGTTGCCTATCTTTGCTCCAAAACCGTCGAGGCTTCCCCTACCGGAATTTGGGTGGGCGTAGATCTCGCGGTTGAGCGGCGTTTTCTTGACGCCGTTTATACGTCCCTAACAAGTGCGTCGAATTGCCCGACGCACGGCAAGGCTGCGGAACGTTTTTTTCTGGCCGACGTGTTCCAATGGGTTGTTTGTCGGTTGCGATATGCGCGCCTCACGGCCGTGGCAATTCCCGCCACTTCAAGGTTGTGAATGTTTTGCCATATCGTCGCAGCGGCGGCGCGAGCGCCGCCGCTACGGAAAGATTCACAACCACTTCTCGCTCGTCAGGCACGAGCGAGAAGGAACGGCGGGGGCAAACTTATTGGAGATCGCCCAGCGGGAAATCCAGGTCCACCGGGTAGGTCATGCGAAGGCCCGTGTACCACTGGAGCTTTCCCCAGAATGACAGTTTCTGGCGAGAACGCTCTATCGCCGAGCGTAGCTTTTGCACCGCCGGGTGCGGGTCCCGCTTGACATCGGCCAGGACGAGCAGGCAGCCTTGAAGGTTGCCTTCCGCCAGCAACGATGTGGCGTAGTTCGTTTTGAACACCGTCGGCGCATCTTCGCGAATGGTTGCGCCCACGGAGCTTAGCAGCAGGCGGCGGTAAATATCGGTCGCCGCCTTGGTATTGCCGAGACGAAGCTGGCAAACCCCGGCCGCGTTGGCCGCCCACGGAGAGTTGCTCTTGGCCCGCGAAATGATATCCAATGCGTGCTTGGCGTGGCCTTTTTCCAGGTGGGCATCGACCTCGGCTAATAGTTCGCTTACCTCGGGCGTGAGCGCGGATTCCTCGACATCGGCCGTTTGATGCCCTGGAGACATAATTTCGGTTGTTCTCGTATTCTTTGCCATTTTGATTGTCCGGGAACCGAGAGATTTGAAGGATGATCCAACGAACGAGCACAAGCGCGAAAGCGCCTGCGCGCCAAGATGAACGGCCAGCCGCGCGGCAATCCACAATGCGCAGCGGCGCCCGCTAGGGCGTAAGGCCGAAAGTGTTCGGCTTCTGGATCAATCTCGCCACACGCAAAAGAGAATTTGCAGCGTGCGATTCGCGCGGAGCGGCGGCCGGGGAGCAAATCGTCCCAGAAAGGCAAAGGGGAGGCGTCCCGGCGTCACCAGCGGCGGCAAGACCGCAAAGCACAGGACGTTTGGCCGAATCCCCAGCACAGGCCAGCAAGAATAGTTGTTTAACAGCGCCTCGGGCAAAGGGGCGCCCTGCTCCAAGTGCGCCCGCGGGAGCGTGGGACCGGCCGGTGTGGTGGGGGTAGGGTGGTTGGACTGCCGTGCGTCGGTCGGCAGGCGCACAACATCGGCCGGCGATGGTGGCCTGCTAACGAGCAAAAGGAGGCCAAAGAGAATAACCAGACCAAATTGTGGGGAACGGCTCGCCACGCAAATGCCATCCTCAAAAAGAACGGTTTAAAAATTCTAGGCGCACCGCGCCGCCCCAACAAGGGCAACGGACAAGCCACGAAGGAACCATTGATGCACACAGGACAGGTCCAGCGACGTTTTCCCCGGATTTTCTCTCGATCGTGGGCGTGCGTGTCGCCTGGCGCGCCGAATCCACGGCAAACAAATTGTGGAGGCGGGATTGGCCTTTGCGGGGCCGGCGGTTTTTGGTAGTTAATTCCCCGCGTGTTTTTGGGTCGCGTTGCGGCCCACCTCGGCTCGCGGAGCGAGCCGCCCAATCTTCCACGGAGGGGAAGGGGACCCATGAAGCGGTTGCTTGTCCGATTGTCGCTGATCTCGGTCGTGGTTGGCGTCGGGGTGTTCGCCATCGTCCTTGCGCAGCGCGAGCGAGCGTCCGAAGATTCTGGCAACGAATCGGCCGCGCCTCCTTCCTTGCCGCCGCAAGTTCCTCTCTCGACGCCCGCCGTGGCGACGCAAACGGGCGCGCCCAGCGCAGCGGAACAAGCGGTCGCTTCGCTTATTCCCACGCCCGGCGCATGGCGAGAGTCGCCCATCGATGGCGGCTACGTTCTTCCGGCGCCCACGCCCGCCATTGTCCGCGGCAACAACGGGGGCGAAGAAGATAGCAGCGACGCAACCCTAAGCCCGGGCGAAAACGATCACGTCGACGCGGTCCAGCCGGAGCCCAATCATTTAGCCCAGGCCGCCGCTCCCAGTTCCCGGGCGCGGAATCCCTTTGCGCCCCGCGCTGGCATGGAGCAGTCCAGCGAGTTTCGCGCGCCCGCCAATTCGGGCGCAGCGTCGGAAACCGTTCCTTCCACCGAAGCGCCAGCGCCGAACCCCGCCGACGAAGCGGCTTATCCCGCGACGGGTCCGACTCTCGCGTCCCCCGCGCCGGCGGCGGCTCTGCCCGCCACCCCGGCTAGCGAGGCAAGCGAATTCACGCCCCCGACTTTCGACGCCCCCACGTCCAGCGTACGCGTCGCTCAAACACCCGAAGAAAGCGCGAATGAGCCAGCCGACGATGCGCGCGATTCAGCCGCGCCGGCTCTGGGCGCTCCGCGGGAATTGCCCGCCTATGGTAACGCGACCGACGGCGCCGTGGGCGAGCCCTATGCCGCTCCGCGCCCCTTGGCGGAATCCAAATCTCCTGAGCCGGGCGCCGGCAACGGATACACCGTAAGCGAGCCTTCCAGCGTGCGTGCGCTGCCCGCACAAGATGAACCGCGGTTCGGCGGCGATGTCGCTTCTCCTTCCCAACCGGGCGGCCGGTATGGCGACGGTGGAGGCGCCGAGGGCGTCGGCACGCCGGGACCGCAAGACCTGGAAGGTCCGCAAACTCCCTCGCTCATGGTCAAGAAGACGGCGCCGCCGGAGATTCAGGTCGGCAAGGCGGCGACCTTTGAGATTCACGTCCAGAACGTCAGCCGAGTTGCGGCCCATCAAGTCATTGTTAAAGAAGAGATTCCCCGCGGCGTGCGGCTGATCGACGCCGTTCCGCCTGCCGCCCCGCAAGGCGGCTCGCTGATGTGGGAACTGGGCACGCTCCAACCGGGCGAAAGCCGCCAGTTAAAAATCCAATACCTGCCGTATGCCGAGGGCGACATCGGCAGCGTGGCCGTGGCGGCATTCCAGACGCAGGCTTCGGTCCGCACCGTTTGCACGCGGCCGCAATTGACCGTAGAGCAAGCGGCGCCGGAAAAGGTTCTGTTGGGGCAGTCGTTCAAGGTTCGCATCCGGTTGTCGAATCCCGGCACGGGCATCGCACATAAGGTGATGCTGGAAGAGGATGTGCCCGATGGGTTCCAGCATCCCTCGGGCCGGGCCTTGGAGTACGAGGTCGGCTCGTTGCGTCCCGGCGAAACGCGCGACCTGGACCTGACGCTGCACGCGGCGAAACCCGGCATGTGGGACAACGTGCTCGTGGTGCGCGGCGAAGGCAACCTGGCGGTCGAGGCCTCGGCCAAGATCGAGATTGTCGCCCCACAATTGGAACTGGCGATGACCGGCCCCACCCGCCGCTACCTGGAACGGCAGGCTACGTACACGGTGGCGGTGGCCAATCCCGGCACTGCCACGGCCAACGACGTGCGCGTGGTTGGCCGACTGCCCAAAGGCATGAAGTTTGTGGCCGCCAACAACGAAGGCCAGTACGACCCCAAGACGCACGCCGTGGTGTGGAGCCTGGCCGAACTGCCGCCGGGTCAGGTGGGCCAGGTGCAACTAACCACGCTGCCGGTGGAGACTGGCGAGCAAAAGATCGTGGTCGAAGGCCAAGGCAGCCTCGACACCACGGCCCTGGCCGAACATGCCGTGTCGGTCGAAGCGCTCGCCGAACTCTCCTTCGAAATTGTCGACAAGGGCGACCCGATCGAGGTCGGCAAAGAAGCCATGTATGAAATCAAGGTCACCAATAAAGGCTCGAAGACGGCCACCAACATCCAAGTTGTGACCACCTTCCCGCCCGACATGAAGCCCGTGGCCGGCGACGGTCCCTCGCGGGCGGAAGTCGCGGGTGGGCGGATCGTATTCGAGCCGTTGGCCCGGTTGAATCCGAACGAAGAGGCGATCTTCCGCCTCCAGGCCGAAGGGCTGCGTCCGGGCGATCAACGCATCCAGGTGCAAGTCACCAGCGACGACTCGCCCACGCCCGTCACCAAGGAAGAAAGCACCCGCGTATACGCGGACCGGTAACGGTTGATGGAAGCGCCCCGCGCGCGTCGTTCGCGAGAACGACGCCGCATGCGTCGCGCAAAACGGTCGCAGTTACGTCCTGCGAGAATACAGCCCCGATTCGTCGGGGCTTTTTTTGTTTGGCGAAAGCCGTTATGCATTGCTCCACGCTTGCGGTTACAAGAACGGCGTCACAATTCGCAGGCTTCGTGAACGCTCAAGCTTCGCCGCGAACGCCTGCGACTTCCACAGGATCTTTTTCTGACTCCGCTGTACTAAGGTGAAGAGTCGAGACAGAAAAAGGGGGATGGAAAGATGAAATGGGAAAGCGAAAGAAGTTAAGGGCCTCGGTTGCATTTCCGAAGCGTTTTGCGACGAATGAACCGCAATCACGACTCCTGGAATCCTTCTCGGAACGCCTCATGCGCAATCTCACCCTCCGCGACTTGTTCGCCGTTGTTGTCATCGTGGCCCTAACTCTAGGGTGGTGGGGGGAACATCGGCGGCTTGTCTCCGCGCGCAAGGCGACCGTGGACGTGACGGGAACGGTCACGCTTGACGGCCGACCTCTCGCGACTGGCCGAATCGATCTTTCGCGGAACGACGGGCATTCCGTCGGTTGTGAGATCAGCAACGGCAGTTTCAAGATACCCGGTGTCCCGGTTGGCGAATGGTCGGTCGGTATCCAAGGCGAGTCCGTGCCACCGCTGTACGCGGCGGGAATGACGACCAGCATCAGCCAGCGCGTGCGCGAGTTCCGGTATGGCCTGAAAGGGGTAGACGCTTTGAATAACCCCGCCGCAGCGCAGCGGGGGCAGGCGGGACAGTAGTCAAACGAGTTGCCCAACATCCCAGCATGGTTCGCTGCCTGGGCGGCTTGCCAAAGGGGCGGGCACGCGTTAGTTTCAATGGTTTTAGGTTTCGCGTGGATTGGCGAGTATGATTACCGGCAAGTCTTTGCATCCGCTTCCCGATTCCCAACGGATCGTCATTACCGGCATCGGACTGACCGCGCCCAACGGAAATGACTACGCCACGTTCCGCGATAACCTGCTGAACGGCCGGAGCGGCGTGCAGCCGTACGAGATTCGCTATTTCGGCAAGACGTTGGCGGGCGTGTGCAATTACGACGCGCTGCGGCATCAGACCCGCAAGGACGTGCGCCGCGGCACGCGAGCAGGCAGCGTGGGCATCTACTGCGCCCAAGAGGCGGTCCTGAACTCGGGTGTTGATTGGGAAAGCACCGACCGCGCGCGGGTGGGCGTCTACATCGGCGTGACCGAGCATGGCAACGTCGAGACGGAGAACGAAATCTACCAGATCAAGGCCTACGACTACGACACCAGCGTCTGGTCGCACCACCACAACCCGCGCACGGTGGCCAACAACCCGGCGGGGGAAATCGCCCTGAATCTGGGCGTCACCGGGCCGCATTACACGATCGGCGCCGCCTGCGCCGCGGGGAATGCGGGTTTGATCCAAGGCGCGCAAATGCTGCGACTGGGCGACTGTGACTTGGCCATTGCCGGCGGCGTGTCGGAGAGCATCCACACGTTCGGCATCTTCGCCAGCTTTCACAGCCAAGGCGCCTTGGCCACGCACGAAGAACCAGCGCGGGCCTCGCGCCCTTTCGACCAAAGCCGCAACGGCATTGTGGTGGCTGAAGGGGGCTGCGTGTTCATCTTGGAGCGGCTTTCCGACGCCAAGGCGCGCCGCGCCAAGATTTACGGCGAACTGGCCGGCTACGCCATGAACACCGACGCTACGGACTTTGTGTTGCCCAACCCCGAGCGGCAGGCGGAATGCGTGGAGTTGGCCCTGCGCCGCGCGGGACTAGCGGCCGAGCAAATCGACATTGTCAGCACGCACGCCACGGGCACCCACAGCGGCGACGAGCAGGAATGCACGGCCCTCCGCCGGGTGTTCGGCAAGTGCGAACGCACTTATTTTAACAACACCAAGAGCTTTATCGGCCACGCGATGGGAGCGGCTGGCTCGTTGGAGTTGGCGGGCAACCTGGCGGCATTCGATGACGGCGTTTGTCACGCCACGATTAACGTCGAAGCGCTCGACCCCAAGTGCGAATTGCCCGGCCTGGTGCTCAACGAGGCGCGCGAAATCGGCCGACCCCGTTACATCCTGAACAATTCTTTCGGTATGTTAGGAATCAACTCGGTGGTCATCATCGAGCGGTTCACCGAGTAACCTTTTGACCACAAAACCTCACGCCCCAAACCGATGACGCGCGAAGAAATACGAGACGAAATCGTCAACATCCTGCAAGACATTGCTCCCGACGAGGACCTGGGCGGGCTGGACGACCAGACCGCGTTCCGCGACCAGTTGGAACTGGACAGCATGGACTTCCTCGACATCGTGATGGAGCTGCGCAAGCGGTACCGCATTCAAATTCCCGAGGAAGATTATCCCAACCTCGCCAGCATGGATTCCACGGTGAATTACCTGGAGCCGATCATGAAGGACATGCAAAAAGTGTCCTAGGGGCGGGAATTGCAAATTGCAAATTTCGGTCAATCCAAGCCTGATTCGTAGTTCCCGGTAGATTCTGGAAGCGGTCGCTCCTCAAGCGAGGCCGCTTGCGGTCTCGCGCTGCGAACCAGGAACTTTCGGCCGGTGTTCGTCGCGTTCTTCGATGGGGCGTTGGCCCTGAAAAGTGGTTGCAGTCGGCGGTCATGAAACCTCCCGAGGAACGTGTCGAAAACGCAGGTTCGCCCGGGGCGTCGCGCGTGCGGTTTTCGCTGCGCTTCATGATCGTGGTGGTGGGCGTCGGCTGCCTGGTGGCGTCAAACCTGACGGCGATGCGCGACATCACCCGCTTGCGTGAAGAAAACGACCGGCTGCGATCCGAATTGGGTTACTTGACCATCCAAGACCGCGACCGGTTTCACCTGGTTGCGGCGCCGCAAATCGAAGACTGGAAGTGGCGGTGGCGGGTGTACGCGCCTCCACAGCGCGAGTTCACCTTGTTCTTTGCCGCCTCGGGAGCCGGAGATGCGGACAAAGAGCTCCGCTTCCCCTTCTTTCTCTCGCCCGGCGAGTATACGCTTACCTTGGCAGTCACTCCCGGCGATGGCCGCGGGTCGAGCGTCAAGGTCATGGACGCCCAACGCACCACCACGTTTAACCTTCCTGACGGGGCCGCGCAGCGCTTGGGTCTTGGCCAGGCGGGGCAAGAACCCTGGCAAGGCGGCGTCGATCAAACAGTCAACATCGAGCCGGGCGGCCAGATAGTGCTGCTAGAGCCGCGTAGTCCCGAATCCCACTTGTACGGCGGTCTTCCGCGAGACGCCCTGTCGTCGTGGCGGGTGTGGATCGAGGAAACCAGCCATAACCGCGCAATCGGCTTTCCCGCCGCGACTCGCTCGCACCAACAACCCTCCTTGTAGACTACCCCGCCTCTGGCAAAACAACCCTGCTGACCCTACCCGGTGGAGCACGCAACATTCCCCTAACGGGCCGAGAACAATTTTTGCGATGGTGTAACGGGTTCAATGTAGGCCACTCGCTGGAGCGAGTGCACCACACTGAGGAACCCATCCCGCCCGCCTGAAAAATCGCTCTGGCTCGGCGGGGCGGTGAACGTCGCCGACTTCAAAACAGAATAGGTCCTTCATGGCTCGCGATTTCCTTCAAGGCGCTCAAGACGAGTACGACGTCGTGGTGATCGGCAGCGGACTCGGCGGACTGACCACCGCCAACGTTCTCGGCCGCGCTGGTTATTCGGTGTTGTTGCTGGAACAGCATTACAAGCTCGGCGGCATGGCCACGTGGTTCAAACGGCCCGGCGGCCACATCTTTGACGTCTCGCTGCACGGCTTTCCGGCGGGAATGATTAAGAGCTGCCGCCGGTATTGGACGTCGGAGATCGCCGACTCGATCGTGCAGTTGAAGAACATTCGGTTCGACAACCCCATGTTCTCGCTCACCACCACATTCAATCGCGAAGACTTTACGCGGCTCTTGACCGAGCAATTCGGCGTGCCCCGGGAAAACGTCACGGCGTTTTTCGACACCGCCCGCGGAATGAACTTCTACGACGACCAGCAGATGACCACGCGGGAGTTGTTCGACAAGTTCTTTCCCGGCCGCGAGGACGTCATTCGGCTGCTCATGGAGCCAATCACCTACGCCAACGGCTCGACGCTGGAGGACCCGGCGATCACCTATGGCATCGTGTTCTCGAACTTCATGAGCAAAGGCGTGTTCACCTTCGAGGGCGGCACTGACCGGCTAATCGGCCTGATGCGCGACGAACTGCTCCGCAATGGCGTGGACGTGCGCATTCGCTGCGACGTGAACCGGATCGTCATCCGTCGCGGCCGCGTCGAGGGTATCGAAGTGAACGGCCGCACCATTCGCACGCGGGCCGTAGTCTCCAACGCCAACCTAAAGCTCACCATCTTCCGGCTGGCGGGCGAAGAGAACTTTGACGAACGCTTTCTTGACGAAGCTCGAGACGTGCGGCTGAATAACTCCAGCACGCAAGTTTACATGGCCTTGAAACCGGAAGAACGGATCGAAGAATCCACGGGAGACTTGCTGTTCAGCTCCACCGCGCCGCTGTTTCGCACCGACTTGTTGCTAAGCCGCGATGTGACCAGCCGCACCTACTCGTTTTACTACCCGCGCACGCGTCCCCAAGGACGGCCGCGGTGCCTGGTCGTTTCCAGCACCAACGCCAACTACGCGGACTGGGCGAACCTCTCGGAGGAAGACTACGAGGCGAGCAAGCGGGACCTGGTGGAAACCACCATCGACGCGGCGGAGAAATACATTCCCAACTTCCGCAATCGGCTGGCCCATGCGGAAGCGGCTACCCCCCGCACGTTCCAACACTACACACAACACGCGCAAGGGGCCAGCTTTGGCACGAAGTTCGAGGGGCTGGCGGTGAGCCGGGCGTTGCCCGAACAGGTCGCGGGGCTATACCACGCCGGAAGCGTGGGGATTATCATGTCAGGATGGTTAGGCGCGATCAACTACGGCGTGATTGTGGCCAACGACGTGGACGCACACCTAATGAAAGCTCCTTCCCCCTCGGTTGCTTCGCAAGTCGCTTCGCTGGAATCGTAGTCCGACGTGCGGAAAACCGAATCACCCCGCTGGTGGAATATCGGGCGGGACGCTTCCCCTACCATCCCACCCGGCGTATCGTGCAATCGCTACGATCGCCCCTATTTCGCTAGTTTCCGATCTTTAACCCCCGCCTCCAAGACAAAATCCATTTCCTGGAGATTGCGCATCCGATACTTCGTTCGAGGAGCCCATTTTTCCTCGATTCGCTTCACTGCGCACCACCCAGAAGGGTTTCGCGTTTGAACAGTTAGTGCCGGGATGCTACCGTGAAGATTGGTTCTTGCTCGTTGGGGACTAATCCTTGGGCCGGCGTCTCAGGCAAGATCAGTAGCAACCTCCTTGCTCGCTTTTGGATTGGGAGTCGCGCTCGCCGTGAATCTCGACGATTATTTTGCCCCATTTACCCCGCCTGACACCCACCTGATTGACCGACTGGATTTTTGGGCGACCCAACAGCCCAATGCCGTCGCGTACTATTATCTGGTTGACGGGGAGCAAGAAGAAGTCCGCATCACGTATGCGGAACTTCAGCAGCGCGTGCGCGTCATCGCGGCCGAACTGGTGCGCCGCGGTCTGGCCGGCGAACGGGTGCTGCTGCTCTACCCGCCCGGATTGGAGTTTGTCGAGGGGTTTTATGCCTGTCTGGCGGCCGGTGCGGTGGCCACGCCCGCGTATCCCCCGCGCCGCAACCGCAATATGGAGCGGATCGAGACGATCTCCGAGGCCGCCCGAGCCAAGGCGGCGCTCACGGTCCAAGACGTCATCGACCGCACCAGCGACATTCTCAACCAGACGCCGCATTTGGCGCAGTTGGACTGGATTGCGACCGACCGCATCTCCGCCGATGGCGCCGATCAATGGAAAAAGCCCGACATCCAAAGCTCGGACCTGGCCGTGCTCCAGTTCACGTCAGGCTCCACGGGCACGCCCAAGGGGGTGATGCTGACGCATGGCAACCTGATGCACAATGTGGCGCTGATTACCATGGCCTTCGACCTGACCCGCGACGGGGCGGGCATGACGTGGCTTCCCACGTACCACGACATGGGCCTCGTGGGCGGCGTCTTGAATCCGCTGTACTTCGGCCGCTTTAACGTGTTGATGTCGCCGTTGGCGTTCCTGCAAAAGCCGGCGCGGTGGTTGTGGGCGGTGTCTCGCTATGGCGTGACGGTAAGCGGCGGGCCAAATTTCGCCTACGACCTGTGCGTCGAAAAGATCACCCCCGATCAATGCGAGGGCCTGGACCTCAGCCGCTGGCAAGTGGCGTTCAATGGGGCCGAGCCGGTTCGTCCCGAAACGATCCAGGCGTTTACCGAAAAATTCGGACCCTACGGTTTCCGCCCCGAAGCCTTTTACCCCTGTTACGGGATGGCGGAAACCACGCTCATTGTGACCGGCGGTTATAAGTGGGAGCGGCCCCACACGATTCCCTTTGACGGCCAGGCGATCGACGAGCACCATGTCACGCCCGTACCCGTCGGAGACCCCCGAGCGCGTTTGTTGACCGGTTGCGGCCACGTCCTTCCCGACGAGGAGGTGCTGATTGTCGATCCGCAAACCCACCGCCGTCTGCCGGCTGATCACATCGGCGAGATTTGGGTGAAAAGCCCCAGCGTGGGCGCCGGGTTCTTCAACAATCCCGAAGCGACCGAAGAAACCTTCCGCGCCCGTTTGGCCGATCCCGGCGCCGAAGACGAGGGGCCGTATTTGCGAACCGGCGACTTGGGTTTCATGCATGAGGAAGAGTTGTTCGTCACGGGGCGGCTTAAGGACTTGATTATCATTCGCGGCGTCAACCGCTACCCGCAAGACATTGAACGCACGGTGGAACAGACCGACGAACGGTTTCCGCCGGGTTCGACGGCCGCCTTTGCCGTGGAGCACCTGGGACGCGAGCGGTTGATTATCGTCAGCGAAACGGCCCGCACCCGCGATCGGGAATGGGGAGACGTACTGGACGCGGTGCGCCGCAACGTGACCGCCGAGCACGACATCGCCCCCGACGCAGTGGTGCTGGTGCGCAATGGCTCGATTCCCAAGACCTCCAGCGGCAAGATTCAACGGCACGCCTGTCGAGCGGACTTCCTGAGCAATACCCTGAAGGAAATCGCGGCCTGGCGCATTTGGGAGCAGGGGGAAGAAATGCTCGCCGCGCCTGCCGGCGCGGTCGAAACACGATTTACCTCTCGCGAGTTCACCGACGAGGAATTGACGAACGTCGATCCCGACGTTGCCGCCACGGTGATGGAGCATGTTCGGGCCATTGGCAAGGAGCGCGCCAAAAACATTACACTCGACACCAACGTGGTGGAGTTGGGCCTGGATTCGCTGGAGCGAATGGAGATTGTGGCGAACCTCGAAGAGGCGTTTGGCGGCCGCTTTCCCGAAACCATTCTTCCGCACATTGAAACTTGCCGCGAAGTGGCGGCCGCGGTCCAAAAGCACTTGGGAACGCGCCGCGCTGCGCTCACGGCCTCCCAACCTGAAAAAGAAATCCTGCCCGGCGATTACCAATTCGCCCACATGCCGGAGTACCTGCAACTGCAAGGCGCGATGCGTTCGCTGCACGCGGCCGGGTTCGAGAACCCCTACTTTACCGTCCACGACGGCATCACGGCCGATACCACGGTCGTCGGCGGCCGCAAGTTGCTTAGCTTCGCCACCTACAATTACCTGGGCATGTCGGGCGACCCGGCAGTCATCGCCGCAGTCCAAGAAGCGGTGGAGCGCTACGGCACGAGCGTCTCGGCCAGCCGCCTGGTGTCGGGAGAAAAGCCGCTGCATCGAGAGTTGGAGCTCGGGCTGGCGCGGCTGGTGGGCGTGGACGATGCGATCTTGTTCGTGGGCGGCCATGCCACCAACGAGTCGGTCATTGGGCATCTGTTCGGCCACGGCGACCTGATCCTGCATGACGGCCTGGCCCATAACAGCATCATTCAGGGCGCCATGCTTTCCGGCGCCCGGCGGCGCCCCTTCCCGCACAACGACTGGCAAGCCCTGGACGACGTGCTGCGCGAAGTGCGCCACGATTACCGCCGCGTGCTGGTGGTGATCGAAGGCGTGTACAGTATGGACGGCGACTTCCCCGACCTGCCGCGGTTCATCGAAGTAAAAAAACGCCACAAGGCGTTCCTGATGGTGGACGAGGCGCACTCGATCGGCACGATGGGCGCCCACGGCCGCGGCATTGGCGAGCATTTCCACGTCAACCCGCGCGACGTGGACCTGTGGATGGGCACGCTCAGCAAGTCGTTCGGCAGTTGCGGCGGCTACGTGGCGGGTTGCAAGGAAGTGGTGGAGTACCTCAAGTACACCGCGCCGGGCTTTGTGTACAGCGTGGGTATGCCTCCCGCAGCGGCGGCGGCCGCGCTGGCCTCGCTGCGTGTGCTGGAACAGGAACCGGAGCGCGTCACCCGGCTGCGGGATCGCTCGCGGTTGTTCCTCAAGTTGGCGAAGGAACGCGGGCTCAATACCGGCATGAGCCACGACACGCCGGTAATTCCCGTGATCGTGGGCAACTCGCAAGGCGCGGTGCTGCTCTCGCGGCGGCTGTTTGAGCGCGGGATCAACGTGCAGCCAATCATGTACCCCGCGGTGGAAGAAAGCGCCGCCCGACTGCGGTTCTTCATTACCGCCCGCCACACGGAAGACCAAATCCGCCGCACGGTAGACGCGGTGGCTGAAGAATTCGCCCAGCTCGCGGCCCACGCCACTCCTGCCCCCGCTCCGCAACCCATCGAAAAGCCCGCCCGCGTCAAAACGCGGCAATAGGCTCTGTCTCACCCGATCCGGCGGCGCAGGTGTTTTGCCCGTTCGGGGAGACAGGGTTGTTCTGGTTTGCCAATCAGGCTGGGCGACCGCGCCCGTCTCGTCGTTGCCCTGAAAGGGCGAAGCAGCACCGCGGCGCGAGTCAATCTTGCTCAATGAGACGCAACCCGTGAGCGCCGTCCGCCTCCGGACTTTTGACCGCGCCACGATACGCATCCATCGATACGGAACGCGTCTGGCGAATCTATTGAACCGCGCCCCGTGGAGGGCCACGCACCGGGCGAGTCTTGCGCACTGGTTCTGGTTGCAGCACTTGCGGCGAATTTTCTGCTTACGGGGAATTGAGCAAATGTGCAGTTGACAAATTTACACTACGCTTTAGAATGGCGTGAGGAAGTGAATAAACGTCCACTTAGTCGAGGAGCCAGCCATGCCTCCCACATCCTATCCCCACAGAGCGCAAACCCATTCTCCCCAACATATTGCGGAAATTCTTCCGGATGTCTTGGCGCGGTATGGGCTGGGACCGCAGGCCGCCGAGAGTGGCGCCCGGGAACGGCCCGGGGGCGGGCGAGCCGGGGTATTGGAACTTCCAGTTCTCGAGTTGACGGCCGATTTCGCGTTACCGCTTTCCCTTTCCTGACTCGTTCAAGGAGGACTCGCCATGTTGGTGCTATCGCGCAAGAATCGCGAGACGGTGGTAATTGATGGTTGCATCACTGTGAAAGTGCTGCAGATCAAGGGGAACACCATTCGCCTGGGTATCGACGCTCCCAAAGACATGAGCGTCCGTCGCGGCGAGTTGCTGCAAGAAGTAACGATCGAACTGGCGCCGCAAGCCGGAGCGGAGGAAAACGATTCGGCGGCGCCGGTGGTTCCTGGCTTGCCGTTTTCTATCGGCTATACTTGTGCGGCCTCTTAGCGTCACGGCCGCATCCCTTCTTGCGGCCCGACGGGATGACTTGCAAAGTCACTGGCGTCTCGCCACCCCACGCGCAAAGGCCAAATCGAAGCGTGGCTTGGAATGTTGGCCCTTCCTGCCTGAATTGGCGAATATTCGACAGCCGCGCCGCGGGTACGTCGGCTGAATTCACAAATGGGAAGTCAGTCACCCGGCGGCATGATCGCAGGACCGTGCCGCCCTCCTTAATTCCAGGAGTTGGCCCATGCTGCGACATTTGGCGCTCGTGGTCGGCGGTTGTTTGATTGGCGCGTCCTTGGCGGCCCAGGAACCTACGTCTTCTCCGCCGGTCATTGAGGAGCAAGCGCCCGACCCGCTTTGCCCCGAGGTCCATTTCGATCAGCGCCCCACGCTTCCCACAGCCGCGCCGCGGATGGCTCTGGAGCCGACGCTTCCTCCGCCGGCCGATCCGCGGGTGATCTTTTTCGATCCTTACTTCTACCCCACGCACTATAACTTTCGCCCGCTGCCCTACGGCTATCCGCCAACGGATATGGGCTTCTTCTACGGCGCCTTCGCCAGTCCCTATTACAACCAATACTACGGTCCCGGCGAGTATTACGGGTTCTAGGGCGTCTGAGAGGTTGGATGCCGGCGGGCTTACCAGTCGCCGTACTCGCTCGGCGCTTTGCCGCGAGAGGCGATGACTTTGGGTTTCTGAGGACGTTTTGCGTTCGGATCGATCTTTTCGAGCGTCGCCCGAAACCGCCAATTCGCGCCGAAATCGTAAACGAACATCATGGATTGCCCTGGGGCGAGCGGCAAGGCGCCGATGGACCATTCCTCCGTGGTCGATTCGCCGTCTTCCACTTCAGGGCGAAGCGCGCTGACCGCCGCGCCATTGCGTTCCTGAAAGACGAATTCATACGAGTGGTCGCCGTCGAAGTCGTAGGTGTCGATAATCGCCCACGCCAGGCGGTCCCAGGTGTCGATGGCGATCTTCCGCGATACCTTTCCCAGCACCGCGTCGAAGAAGGTAAACGCCTTCGCGCACGTCGCGCGGCGGCGGCGTTAGCGCTGTGCGCCATTCGGGAAGATAGGGCGCAATAAAAAAGGCCCGACTTCCGAAGAAGCCGGGCCTCGTAATACTCGCATGCCAAGTCAGGCGTTGGATCAACGCGCCGACTTGCGACCGTCAACCGTAGAGGTGGTCGCTGCGAGGAGGCGGCCGCCGACCGCGGAGGTGATGGAATCGCAAAAATGCGAACCGCCTACCGCGATACCTTCGGCAAGTCCGCCGACGAGCCGTCAGGCTAGACCGCCTCGCTGGCTAGTACAGAAACATTCCACTGGACCACCTCCTTCCATAAGCGTATCCGCCCCGTCGCGCTTTAGCCAAGACTTGCAACGGCCGCGGCTTATAGTCCCTCGCGCTGCGTTTGCGCGAACCGATGTTTTTATTGTACCTGGACGTCCGAAAAGGCAAGAGGCAAAACCGAACGCGACGAAAAATTTTTGGTGCTTGGCCCGGTGGCTCGGCGCGTGGGCACGAACGCAGTTGCGTAGCGAGTGCGCCGCACTACAGCCGGTCGAGCGTGTCGATCCAGCGGGCGAGCGCTTGCAGTTCTTCGGCGTTGAGGTCGCGGGACTCGGCGCCCAGGTTCTGAACGGTGACTGGGTAACCCATCTCGCGCAGTTGCTTGGCGTTCTCGGTGACGCGCTCGCCCAGCGGTCCACCTTCGACGTGGGTCATGTAGATTGCGAGTCGCTCCAACGGATCGTTGGCCGGCGGCGAGACGCGGGCCGGTACGGCGGCATCGACCGCCGCCACGCCGCGAACGACCTCACGATTTGCAAAGGCCGTCAGGAACGCCATCGCCCCGCCCGCCTCTTGACCATGCACCACCACCCGCTGCGGGTCGATGCTGTATTTGCCCGCCAAGTCGTCATATGCTTTGCGTATAAATTCGATCTCGGTGGGCGACCACCGCGCGGGATTGGCCGATTGCGGCGCCAGCACAATCAAGTCGTGCTTCTCGCACAGGTCCTTCCACCGCTCCACCAGGGCGTCTTTATCGAACGCGCCTGGTTTGTGCAGCCAGATGATCGCTCCGTGAGGCGTGCGCGGGTTATAGGTCGTCGGCACGTACGCCATGCAGTTGTTGGGTTCTTCCGGCAGCTTGATTTCCACCGCTCCCGTAACGGGCGCCTGGTCGGGCGCTGCTGCGGCGCCGTGGGCGGCGGGCAGCTCGCCGGGAATTTCCTCCGGCAACTTGGCAAGCGTGACTTCGGCCTCTTGCGTTTGTTCGCCGCGGACGAACTTGATTTTGACTTTCTCGCTTGGCTCCAGGTTGGCGAACTTCTCGCGCAGAATTGCGGCGTCGGCAATGGCTTCCTCGCCTAAGCCTGTAATCCGGTCGCCCGCTTCGATCCCCGCTTCCGCCGCGGGGCTGGCGGGATAAACCCCCCGGACGACCACGCCTTGCGGCTCGCCTCCGTCGCGCATCGGCAACACGCCCAGGAAGGGATGGAGGTACGGCTCCAGTTCCGCCACAAGAGTGGCTTCCGTTTCGATGCGATCCTCGCCGCGCTGGACGGTGATCTTAACCGTGTCGCCCGCGTACCGGGCGCCGACGATGTGCTTGAGTTGCACTTGCCGGACGACCGGCTTGCCGTCGGCGGCCACAATCTCGTCGCCTACTTTTAACCCGGCCTCGGCGGCGGGCGACTTGGGCTGCACGGCGCCTAAGAGCGCTGGATCGGCGAACTGGTCTTTCCCTTTGAACGACACGCCGAGCACGCCCGGCTCCAGGTTCTCGCCCGATTTGAGCTTGTCCAGGTGCGGCAGGATTTCTGTCACCGGCACGGCGAACCCAATGCCCGAGTCGTACCACTCGGCGCCGGCCACCGCGCCTTGCTGCTGCGGCGAGAGCGGCGCCAGAACGCCCAGCACGCGTCCGTGAATATCGACCAGCGGCCCGCCGTAGTTGGTGGGCGAGATTTTGGCGTCGGTCTGAATGGCCTTGCCCCAAATGCGATTCAGCGCACTCAACACGCCGGTCGAGACGTTCGGCCGATCGGCAGAGAACGTGCGTCCCACGGCAATCGTCCACTGGCCCACTTGCATGTCTTCGCGGCGCACAAACTCGGGGACGGGGAGTTTTTCTTCGGCGCTCACCTTGAGCAGCACCAGCATCCGGCTGTTGTCGCGGGCCACAATTTCGGCCGGCGCCCGTTTGCCGTTGGGAAGAGTCACCAGGATGGACGTGGGCTTTTGGATGAAGTTGAACGCGCTGGAAAGGATGTACCCGTCTTCGGCGACCACAAGGCCCGTGGTCGGGCCACTGCCGACCAGCACTTCGCCCACGCGCTCCAGTCCGCCAAGCGTTTCGATCTGCACGACCGACGGCGCCACGCGCTGCACCGCCGCGCGGAACGCTTGTTCCTCCAGCAGGTCGATGTCCTCGTCTTGCGCCAGGGCGCCATACGGCGCGAGCGCCAAGAGACTTAACACGACGCCTATGGCTTGCATCTTCATGGTCGGTATTCCCTAGCCGACGGCCCCGGGCGCCCTCGGTGTTTTCAAGTCTTGGTTTGAGCCGTGCACCAGGCTCATGGAACGTGGGGTAGGCATCCTGCCTGCCATTGTTTTGTGTTATTGTCGGGCCGAATCCGTAGTTCCAAACTTTGAAGCCTCGGTCCACTGTACTGGTGTGCCGCGGCGAAACCGCAAGCGATGTCGCTTGCGGTTTCGCCGCTTCAACATCCGTAAAGCGAGGAAAGCCCCAAGTTGGAAACTACGGAGGATGCCTGCTCCCGCGGAGGGAACAGCCTCTTGCGTTACTCACGCGCTCCTAGCGTCGCTTCGATTAACTCCTGGCCTCGCTGCACAACCAGCCGCACCGTGTCGTCGCGGTCCATTAGCCCCAGTTCGCTCTCTAACGCTTCCAGCGAGGGCACAATACGATTGTTGACAAAGAGAATCAGGTCGTCGGGCTGGAGACCAGCGGTTTCCGCGGGCGAGTCGGGACGCACAGCGTCGATGAACGGCGGAGTCTTGGGCAACACCGACGGCACGGGCGTAATGCCCAGCCGGGCCAAGGTCAACGGATCGAGAGGACGGCGGAGATTCTCGTCGCGGCTGCGCGGTCGTACTTTGCCGGCCAGAATATCGTCCACGGCGCCAACCAATTCACCGATCGGCGGCGCGTAGTTGAGCCAGGTGCTCGTCAGCTCATTCCGCAGTTCTTTGCCCAACAACGCCACCAACTGGCCGCGGCGATCGGTCAGCGCGCCGCCCGCGGCGCCGGGGTTGTTGGTCATGGCGTCCACCACGTACACCGGGCCGTTGTAGGGCGTCTCGAAGGCGCCGCGGCGGGCGGCCAGTTCGGTCTTGGCCGAGACAATGCCCTTTTGCACGCTGGCCGGCTCATCGCCGGTCGCCACGCCGTACAGGTTCGAGAACGCCAGCACGCGGTCGCCCACTTGAGCCTCGACCGCCTGATCCAGCGAAAAGTGCGGCAATTCAGTGGCGTCGATCTTGAGCACCGCCAATTCCAACCGAGGGTCGGCGCCAATCAACTCGGCCTGGAACTTCCGGCCGTCGTCCAGCGTGACCGTGATGTAGTCGGTATCCAGCACATAGCTCCACACGGTCAGCACGTGCCCTTCGGCCGAGATGAGGAACCCGCTCTGATAGGCCTCCAACTGGCGGAAGCCGCCCGCCCCGTAAATCTTGACCATTCTGGGCTGCACGTCGGCAATCACTTCCGCCAGCGACGGTCCAGCCTCTACGGATCGAAACGGCAACGCGACGCACAACGCGAACACCGTAGTCATCACGATTGCCGTGGTCTTTTTGGGATCAAGATTCATGGGTTGTCTTTGTCCTAACCTGGTGACTTTAACGCCGTCATCGAAACCTACCCGAAGTTTCAACAACCCAATGGCTTTGCCTTTTTAATTGGCAGGCGCCGGTTTGGGGGTTTCGTCGACCGCGCCGGTCTTCACGCTTGCCACGTTGATGACCGCGAATTGTTGGTCGCCGTAGCGCACGTCCAGGCGGTGGGGAACCTGGCGGCCGTCCACCTCGCGGTATTCGTCGAAGAAGACTTCACACGGATCGGCGTAGGGGTCGGCGAACATTTCCAGCGAGGCCAGGCGGCCGGTGTCGGGGTCGAAGTAAAATTTCGTCTCGACCACGTCGTACACGCCCACCAGGATGTCATACAGTTTCTCTCGGCCGGGAATCGGCGCCGTGCCCAGGTAGTACACGTCGCCGTACTCGGGCGGGCCTTCCACAAGCAGGCGGCGCCACAGGTGCAAGGCGACCAACAGACCGCCGCTCTCGGGCGGAACCAGTTGTTCGCCCAGGTCACGGTCCAGGTCCAGCTTGGCTTCGCCGCGGGGGAACACGGCGCGCACTTCGTCGTTCGCCAGGTGCGCGGCAAAGGGACCGCCGCCCGCGAATTGGCCTTCCAAGTCCCACGTTCCGGCAACCTGCGAAAAATCGCCGCTGCTTCCGGTGAGCGCCTTCCACACGCGGTCGCGGTTAAGCTGATTGAAGTAGTAATTCGCGTAGCCTTCGCGCTCGACGTGGTACTTGGCCAACTCCTTGGGCGGCGGGGGCGGAGCGTGCGGGTTGACCTTGGGCACGGGATCTTCGCCCGGCTTGGGGCCTTCGGGCTGCTCTCCCTCTTTCTTTGGCTCAGGCTGCGGGCGCTGCTTGGGCCGGGGCGTAGGTTCTTCGGCCGGCGCGCCGGTGGTCTTTTGAATTAGCTCCTCGTGCCGATGGACGCCCGCCAGACGCACCCAAATCTCGTGGATCTCGTCGCCACGGCGGTACGTGAGCGGCACGCGCCAGCCTTTGGGATAAATGCCCAGCACGTTCTTAAAGCCGTTGACCGTGTTGATCTCCCGGCCGCCAAAGGCCACGATCTCATCGCCATATTGCAGCCCGCGGCGGTAGGCGTCGGAGGTGTTCAAGATGTTCGACACAGCCACGCGGCCGCCTTCGTCGGAAGAGACCGTGGCGCCCAGCGTGGCGTGATCGACAATCCGCCCGCTGTGCAAATAGCCAAGGAAGTTCTTGATCTGGTTGATCGAAATGGCGTAGCCCACGCCCACGTTCACGCGGCCGCGCTTCTCGAACGAACCGCGGCCGTTAATACCAATCAAGCGGCCTTGGGCGTCGAACAACGGCCCGCCTGAGTTGCCGGGGTTAATGGCGGCGTCGGTCTGGATGCAGTCGGCGTATTCCAGCAGCGTGCCCGCGGGATACTGATACCGATGTACGCCCGACACAATCCCATAACTAATGGTGGGCTGAAAGTCAGTGGCCAGCAGGAATGGGTTGCCAATGGCGAAGCACCAGTCGCCCACGCGGACCTGGTTGCTGTCGGCCATTTCGGCGACGGGGAAGTCCTCGCGGCCCAATAGCTTGATGAGCGCCACGTCGCCCGTGGGATCAAGGCCGACCAGCACGGCGTCGTAGAGGTTGCCGTCGGGCAGGCTGCACTTCATGAACTCGCCCGCCGGCTTGACGACGTGGAAGTTGGTGAGCGCGTAACCGTCGGCGGAGATAATCACGCCCGAGCCGCCGCCCCCGCCGCCCCGGGCAAACACCGAGATGGTGGGCTGCGACGCCTTGGAAATGGCCTCGATGCGTTGCCGCTCATATTCCAACACCGCATCCGGCGGCGCCGCCGCGGCAGGCGCGGAAGACGCTGCGGCGTCCTCAGACGCCTCAACCTGGGCGAAGAGCGCAACCGGAGCCGCCATCGCCAGAACGAACGCCAGCGCCACAACGCGACAACGCCTTACGAAATAGCCGGGGGCTAACAACCCCCGGAGCCCGGCGCACTGCTCTCCAACGTGGCTTGGCTCGCTGTCGCTTAGTTTGAAAATTTCCACGACTTGGGGCTTGAGAGTTGGAATGATCTGCCTCATTTGGTGATCCTTGCCTCGCATAAGTCCAAGTCGTCGTTGCGGTCGCCGTACTTGCCCCAGTCGGCGCGAATCGTCAGGCGGCGCACGTTCGTAATATCCACGTCCAGGCGGACCGGCTCGGCCGCGGCGTCGATCTCATGGCGTTCCAATTCGCGGCCATCGCCCAGAAGCACCAGCTCCACGTTGCCTTGCCCGGCGGTGCGGTCATCGATGGCGGCAATCGCGCGGAAGCGGCGATACCCTTCGGGCAGCACATACGTGGCCACGGTGCGGCTGGCCATCGCCAGTCCTTTACGGTAGTCTTGCCCGGCCACCCGCAACGGGCCGTCATCGAGCAAGGCCCGGTCTTTTTTGAACGCGAACAGCCGCGCGTAGTTTTCATCTGAAGCGCCGCCGGACTGGCGCGAAGTGAACTCGACCGAGGCCGGCTCCAGGTCGCTCAGGTATTGCATCTTGCCGACGGAGAAATCAAGGCGCCGCAGCTCGTCGGCGGCAAGCTCCACATCGACTCCCGCGGTGGTCTTGAGCGTCAATCTTTGGCCTTCGGCTTGCCATGTCAACGAGCCGGCGCTCCACACCGAGCCGAAAGCGTCGGTCACGCGGCATAGAGGATCGGCGGGTTGTTCGCCTCGTGGGTGGTAGTAGATCAGCCCCTCGACGCGGGAACGCGGCACGTCGATCAATTCTCCATCCAACTCAAACTGCACGTTGTCGGCGGTGACGTTGTAGAGGACGCCGTCCACGTAATCGAGCGCAAACTCCTTTTGAACCGCCGCCTGGTCGTCCGCGTTGAGCTGTTTTTCGACGGTGCGACGAACCACCACCACGTCGGCGGAGCGATCTTGCCGAGCAAGGATTTTGGTCCATTGATCGGCCAGGGCGGGTTCGCCTTGATGACTCTTGAAGCGGACCGCATGGATGGCGCGGGTGCGCGCGTTCACGGCGGCGTCGCTAGTGAGACGGACTTTCCCCACGCCGCGCTCCACGGTGTAGCTGGAAGCGAGCAGACGCGAGCCGTCGGTCAAGTCGATCCAGACTTCGGGCGTGGGCGGCTTGCCCGCCGGCGCGGTCGGCGGAGCGGCCCAAAACAATTCATCGATGGCGAAGGGAACTTCGCCTTCGTCGGTCTTGAGCGTCAGGCGGTTTGAATCCAACGCCGCCAATTCGCCCGCCACCACCGGCCCGGCAACCGGCTGCACCTGCAACTCCACCGCCGCCACCGCGGTAAGAAAAAGGAAAGATGTAATCATGCTTTACCGTACTTTATTTCCACTTAGCCGCCGCGAAATATTCGCTTCTTGAATTACTTGGAGCCTTCGCGGGCGAGTTTCTGGAAGTAAGCCTCGATCGCTTCGCGGTAATGGTCGGGGAGTTCCTTGCTGATTTGTTGGAGGGCTTTTTCTCGTTCTTTGAAGGGAAGGTTGCCCCAGTCGGTGCGGCCGGCCATGTTGCGGGGATCAACGTTTCCTTCGCCCGTGCCGCCCAAGGGGGCGCTGTCCTGGGCGGGTTGCGACGACTGCGTGTTGCCGCCCGACGAACTGGAGCTTTGCATTTGTTGTTGTTGCTTCTCCAAGTCTTCGATCATCTTGTCGAGCTTGGCGATTACGTCGTCTTCCTGCTTGCGGACTTTGGCGCCCGCCCGGCCGAAGTTGAGCCGCCGGCGAATGTCGCCCATCAGGCGGGCGATTTCATCGAGCGAATCGACTTCCAGGGGCTTAATGTCGGCCGCCATCAACCGCGCCAGGGCCGCGTAGCGCTGGGGAATCGTCTTCTCGTTTTCCAGTAGCTTGTTGATGGCCGGCAGGCAGGCTTCTTTGTTGAGCAGTTTGTGATGCCCCACGCTTTGATAGAACAATAGCGACGCCGGATCGACCACGTCTTCAGGCTTTAAGCCGGTCAGTTGCTCTAGCGACTCGTCGATGAGGTCATGCTGGGCGAGCCAGCGGCCGTAGAACAAACGGAGGTTGTTGCGCACAAACGGCGACAACCCTTCGTCCACAAGGAAGTCAAACTTGGGTAGTGGCGCGGGAACCTGGGCCTGGTGGGTCAGATCCACCAGCGGACGGGTTTCGGGGCGAACCAAGGCCATGGTAGCAGCCACATGGTCAAGTAGCTGCTCGGGCTTTTGCGGCAGCGACTCTTCGGTCCAGAGCAGGTCGAGCTGCGCGCGAACGTCGGGCTTCACGGTTTCGTCGGCCAGCCAGACTTCGACCCGTTCTTTCACTTCGGCCGCGGTCGGCGGGTTCCACGAAGCGCGGACCTGCAAGTCGTCGGCGGCCGACGGCCGAGGAGCGAAGACGCCCAGCAACGCGACCAGCGCCGCCCCCGCCGCGATTCGCTTCCACGCGCTGCGTGGGAACGCCAGTTGGCGGACGGTTGAAGTTGGAGACGCAGAGCGTCCGCGGAGTGCGTGCCGACGCGGAGCGTTATCACGCGGGGCGAGGCAAGGCAGGGGAGCGTTCATTGGTTTTTTCCTAGCACGATGTCGCGCGTGACGCGGAAAATGCTTTGTTGGCGCTCGGCGAGTTTTTGGATCGCCGTGCGTAGCTCGTCGTCCACCGCCTGGCCGACGGGGTCTTCCTCGTCTTCCAATAAGCCCGCGTAACGCACCGTGCGTTTGCGGACGCGGTCTTGCAAGGCGCGGATCATCTTGAGTTCGGCCAGCTTATCCACAAGCGGCTGGTCCGAGGGGTCCATCTGCTGCGGCGGGCCTTGCTGCTGTTGCTGTTGAAGGTCTTGTTGCGCTTTTTGCAAGGCCTCAATCATGTCTTGCAAGGCGGCGATGATGTCTTCTTCAATTCCCAACGTCAACTTGTCGGGCTTGGCGGCGGCCAGACGATTGACCACTTGCTCCATGTCGTCCCGCATCTGCTCGACGGTTTCGGGGAACGCTACCGACGAGCCTTCCTCGTGCAGCAACAAGAGGGCTTTGTCGGCCTCGGACACGATGCGCCGCTCTTCGGACGAGAGCCGCCCGGCGGGCAGGCCCACTTCGCGGTCGAGGCGGTCTTTGTCGTCTTGCGGAATCTCCTTGGCGACGTTGTTCAACGTGCGGGTCTTTTCGTAGACCTCCAGTTGCATTTCCAGCATCTTGGCGAAGCGGGCTTCGAGCATCCGCAGCACGCGCTCGATTTCTTCCTCCCGCAACTGGCGGAGGATTTCTTCTAGCTCGGCGATGGCGCGGTCCAGTTCGCGTTCGGCTTCGCGCTGGTCTTCGACCGACTCCTTACGTTTGGCTTCTTCCAGCTTGCGCTGGGCCTGACGCATTTTTTCTTCGGCCGCCTGAATGCGCTTGCGGGCCGGGTTGCCGTCGTCCTGCTGCTGCTGATCTTGTTGCTGTTGTTCCTGGTCGCCTTGCTGACCTTGCTGACCCTGCTGACCCTGCTGACCCTGCTGGCCTTGCTGGCCTTGCTGGCCTTGTTCGCCTTCTTGACCTTGCTGGCCTTCTTGGTTTTGTTCGGACTGTTGATCACCCGGTTTCTTTTGGCCTTCGCCTGGCTCTTTGGGTTTGCCTTCGCCGTTGGGCTTCGGCTGGCCTTCTTCGGAGGGTTTTTTCTGGCCCTCGCCGCCGGGCTGCTTTTGGCCTTCGCCGCCGGGTTGTTTTTGGCCCTCGCCGCCGGGCTGCTTTTGGCCTTCGCCGCCGGGTTGTTTTTGGCCTTCGCCGCCAGGCTGCTTTTGGCCCTCGCCGGGTTGCATTTTACCTTCCTGGCCCTCGCCTTCTTCGCCAGGTTGTTGTTCACCCTCTTGGCCTTCGCCTTCCTGGTTTTCGCCTTCCTGGCCTTCGGCGGACTTGCCGCCTTCTTCATTCTCGGCGATTTGCTTGGCGAGTTCGCCGGTGCGCTCGGCGGTCTTGCCTTGCTCGCCGGCCAGGCGCTGGGCGTCGGCGCCGCCCTCGGTTCGACCGCGGATGCCTTGTTGCAAACGCTTGATCCGCTCGGCCTCTTTGATGTACTCCTTAATGCGGGCCATCTCGTCCTTGACGCGCTCCGGACGGACCTCGGTCAGCAGCAACTCCAGCAGGCCGTTCAGTTCCTTTTGAACTTCCTCTTCGCGGCTGAGGGCGTCGCTAATCCGCTTTTGCGAGAGGAAATCGGCCGCCTTCTCCATTTGAAGTTTGACCAACCGCTCTTTGGACTGGTTAAACGCCTGTTTCAAAAGCGCGGCCCGGCGGGGATTGGAGCCGGCTTCGACCTCGGCCATTTTGAACAGCAGGTCTTCCATCCGCTTGTACTGGTCGGCCAGTTGCGTTTGCCGCAGCGCGAGATCATCGGCGGGGGCAGATTGCTCGGTCTCGGCGGGCGGCTGCGGCGATTCCTCCTGAGCGACGGAGACTCCGACGCAAAGCAGGAACGCCAAAGCGGTTAGGAAGTACGGCCCAGGGTGACGAACGGCCATAAGGAGTTTCCCACCAGGGATTCAAGTCGGATGAAACGTTGTGGATTGGTTGCGCCGAACGGGGCGATTGTTTATTGTACGCCTTCCAAGCACACCGCGCGCCGAACTAACCCACCGTATTCTACCGCGTGGCTTGTCGCGTTTACCACGGCAGTTTTGCATCGTCAGGAGGGCGTGGCATCGCGAAACCGCAAGCGGAGGCCCTGGCGGCTGCGCTGGCGCTGGTTGGGAAAGGTATGGGTTTAGGGTTCAAATAGGACGTTGCGGCGTTGTTTTTTGGTGTCGTCGATGATCTGGTTCTGGTCCTTGATCAATGAGCGGACGATGTCCACTAGCTCGTTGTAGGTTTCCAGGTCGAGCATTTGATTGAGAATGTCGTTCATGGCGGTCAGGACGCGCTCGGTTTCGTCGATCGCAATTTGCGCGGCCTGCGGACCTTGTTGCGGGTCGGCGTAAACCTTTTGCAGTTCTCCCAGGCGGTTATGGACCTCGGGGAACAAGTCTTCAGCGATTTTCCGCAGCGGGTCGGCGATCAGTTCTTTAAGACGTGACTTGCGTTCCTCGGTATCGACCCGGTTATTGATTAGCTCTTCCCGCAGTCCCTCGAACGCCAACGCCACCCCGAGCGTCTCTTGCGCCGACTTTTGCGCCTGCTGCTCGGCCCGCTGGATGCGCAGCAACCGCAGCGAAGCGCCGCCGTCGCCTTCGTCCGCCGCCTCTTCTTCGCTTTCCGCTCTCGACGCTTCGCTCTCCGGCTCTTCCGCCTCCGCATCTTCCGGCTCGGCGCCGCGGTCGTCTTCTCCGCCAAGCTCGGCTTTCACACGAAGGAGCGAGTCGCGCATGTCGGTCATTTCCTGGACGATCTGCTCAAACCGGCGGCGCTGGGCCAGCTCGCGGGCTTCGAGCATCGCCAAAAGCTGGTTCGGCGAGACCACGTCCAACTGGTAGCGGTCGCCGGAGCCGACATTCGGCCCGCCGTCGAGGGTCGAGAAGTCCGACGCTTTCAAAGTTAAGACGAGTTTATCGCCTTCCTTGATCTCAAACGGGGCGGCGCCGTCGCCGCGAAGGGCGCGGAAGTCCAGAGCCGCCTGAACCTCGCCGTTGCCCGGTAACGTGAACTTGTGGACGTAGGGGTCGGAGGCGCCTTCGCGCTGCACCTCGAACCAGGCCGACTGCACGCCGTAATCGTCGCCGATTCGGCCCGCAGCGGGCGTTTGCGCGTCGGGCGTAATTGCCGAACTGATGCCCCGCAGCGCTGTTTCGACCCGCGGCGCGGTGTCTTCAATGGCCGCCACGTAGAGCCGAATGGGCCGATCGTTGGTCACGCCGTCCACGTCAATAAGCGACACCTTCAACCCCAGGTTGCTATCCAGCCGGTCAATGGTGAACTCGAATCCCGGCTTCGCGTCTTCCGGAGAAGCGGCCTCGTCCGACGATCCGCCGCTGCCGCCTGGCTCCGTCGCCGGTTCATCCGACGCGGAACTTGAGCCTTCCGAAAAACCGGCCCCGACGATCCGGACTGGAATGGTTTGATTGGTGTCGGCGTTCACCACCAGCGCTTCGCGAAGCGGCTTGTTGGTGGTCACGCGGAAACGGACTTGCGTGCCGCGGGGCAACTGCGTGCCGCTGCGAAGCTCGACCGTGCGGGGCAGCCAGAGCGATTGTTGCTGGTTGACCATGTACGCGGGAAAGACGCAGTCCAGTTGGGTGGCCAGGATCGAGGGGCTATCAACCACCCGCACCCAGTAGTCGCGAATGCGGTGATCGAAGCCGACCACGTCGAAGTGAACAGTATTCAGGATGGACTTGAAGGGCTTGCCGGCGAAGGTGTAATACTGGTAGCCGTCGCGGACGTCTCCGTCTTTGTCCATGTTGACCCAACCCCGATCAACGCGGCGCTCTTCGCCGTCGGGCGTGGTCTCGAAGGTGGTGTAATAGACGGTGCAGGTGTCGGGGGTGACTTCCTTGGAATCGTCAGCTCGCACGCGCAGCACGAGGCTTGCGCCTTTGGCCACCTGGAGGCGGCGATCTTCGGGGAAGGCGAGGAAGTTCGCCCGCTGGATGTCTTCTTCCGTGGCGCCGGCGCCCAGGGCCAATTCGCGTTTGACTTCCACGCCCACCACTTCCACCCGCGCATTGCGGGGCCACGGCTGGTCTTGCAAGGCGTACAACCGCCGCACCCAGATGGCGAAGGCGTCGGTCGCGAAGAACGCAAACGCTCCGATCGTCGCCGCGCAAACCAGCGCCGACACGCCGTAGGTGGCCAGGCGGCCGAAGTTGAACACCCGCCGCACGCGCACGTCGCGCACCTGGTCTTCGGCTTCTTCGCGGGTGTGTTCGAGCATCTCGGGATTGAATTCGCGGGCCCGGTCCGGGTGTTCGCTCATTTCGACCGAGGTCAACAGGCTGTCGTGAAAGCGGTCGAACTGCCGCTCCAGGAGCAAAGCCATGCTATGGTCGGCCAGCCGCGCAAACGCCCGCCGCAGAATCCAACGATAGAAGATCCACGCCAGCACCGCGGCGATGACGCCCAGCAGCACCGCGCGGGCGGCGCGGGGCATTTCGCTGGCGCCCACCAGCACGGGCAAGTAGTCGATGGCCAGGCCCAGCCAGAATGTCAGCCCCAGCCACAGCACCGCCACGGCCAGCCCTTCCAGCCAGACGTAGAGCCGAATCCGCCGTCGCAAGGCGACCAGCTTCGAGCGAACCTGCGGCGAAAGCGGCGGTGAATTGGTTTGCGAAGACATAGGAATTTGAGCAGCGCCAAACCGCGCCGCCATCGTAAAGTAACGTGATTTCGATCCAGCCGGAGGCGAACCGCCTCCGGAGGGTGGCGCTTTGGGCGTTGTTTCGATTTTTGGTTGCGCCGGGTTCCGGAGGCGGTTCGCCTCCGGCTGGTTACATTCGTTGTGGTAACTTTGTTTGTTACGCCAGTTTGTGCAGGCGGCGGATGGTCCATTCCAGGAATAGCACGCCGCAGACCAGGACCATTAGCCAGCTGGCGAGCAAACGCTCGAAGGTCTGGTCGAGCGAGCCGCTTAGGAACGTCTCTTGGTCGCGCGGCGTAATGGCCGTGGCTAATGGGATGCGGCCTTCCGACCCACGCCCCACAGCCGAGTTCAAGCCGATGTAGTATTCGCCCTTGGTGCGGTCGGCGATGGTCTTGAGCAGCACGTCGTTTCGTTGCGGGTGTTCGATCTCGCGGTCGGGCACGCGGACCCGGATCTCGCGGGCCAGGAGTTCATCGTCGGGACTTTGCGGCACGGGCAATTCCAGCCGGTAGTCGCCTTCCTGGGCCGTGGTGAACTGGCCCGCGTACATGCCTTCCCGCGCGGCGTCTTTGATCTTGCGCAGAATCAGGGGCTTACGGATTTTGTCGGGCTGCACCAGCGTCGCTTGCACCTCTTCCAAGGTGAGCGGGTTGAACTGCGGGTCGGTCAGGTGCGCGCGGACGGCCACCTGATCGCCCAGCAAGGCTCGCTCTTTATCGACCAGCAGCACGCCGCGGTTGGAGTCGCGCAAGAGTCGTCCCTGCGACGCCCACCGCACGAGCTTGGTGTAGTAGCGTTCGAAGTAGCCGTCGTTGATCGCGCGGACGCGCCACATCTCGCCGCTGGCTTGGAAGAACACCCGGCCGGCGCCATAAAAGTGGCCCGCCATGTAAATCGGAAGTTGATCGTCGAGCTTGGTGCTAGGGTCGGAAAAATAGGCATAGACCGAGGCGCCCGGCTTGGCCTCCTTGGTGGCGTAGTAACCGTAGACGCCCTTGAACGAGAGCCAGGCATTCTCATTCTCGATCTGATCGTCTTCCAGCCATAGGAACTCGGCCTCTTGCCCTTCGCGGGTGAAGTCGAGGTTCCAGGAGGTCTCGCCGCCGAACCGCCCCAGGCGCAGCGTGGGCGAGAACGAATCGTAGAACGACACGGGATACAAGCCCTTGATCTTTTCCAGGCGCGGGTCCTCGCGCCGACCGCCGGTCCATTGCGGTGTATAAACAGGGCCGGACACCACGATCAGCCCGCCGGCCTTCTCTGCCACCCAGCGTTCCAGAATGTCAATCTGCTGGTCGTCCAGGGTCCGCCAGTCGGGATCAAAGGCCGCCACACAATCGTACTCGAACATTTGCTCGGCGGTGCGGGGGAACTCGTCCAGCATCACGTCGCCTTCCTGGTAACTGGCGGGCGAGGCCGATTGCAGCAGGACGTGGAGCGTGGTGTCTTTGTCGCGAAACAGCAAGTTGCGGAAGAACTGGTACTCGCGCATCGGGCCGCCGGCCACGAGCAGCACCTTGGTCTTGCGCTCGACCACTTGGACCGTGGCTGATTTTTCATTGTCGCGCGGGTCGTGCTCCTTCGAGACGCCGCTGACGCGCACCTTGTACGTGCGGCGGCCGGGTTCGCCGGGAGTGATTTCAAACTTGACCGGCAACACGTCGCCTTCGGCGCCGAGGGCCAGGCGGAATTCGTCTTCGGGAGTGAGGTTGGCCGCGTCGTCGCTGGGCGCCGAGAAAAGCTCCACCTTGACGTTGCGGCCCGGCTCCAGGCCGAACGACTGCACGTAGGCCGTGACCGAGAAGTTGTCGCCAGGGTAGACGCGCGGCGGCGCTTCAACATCGACCAGACGCACGTTGATCGGCGTTTTGTCGGACCCCATGCCAATCGGATAGATCCGCACGCCGGCATCCTGAGCCAACGGCAGCACGGCGGAAGTCTTGACGCCGGCGTTTTCGCCGCCGTCGCTAATCAGCACCACGCCCGCCACGGGTCCGCCCCGCTCTTTGTTGACGATGAACCGCAGCGCTTCGCCGATCCGCGACTCGACGCCGCGAGCCAGCAGCCGCTCGGCCCAATCCACTTCCTCGGGAGCTTGCGGAGGCGGGGCGTCTTCGGCTTCGCGATCCTTGGCGGTAGGCGGCGCTTCTGGCTCGTCTTGCTCGGTTACGGGCGCCGGGTCTTTGAGACCGGCCGCGGCCAACAACGCGACGCGCGGGTTGCGCAGGTTCGCCACGCCCACCAGTCCGACCGCCACCACCAAAGTCACGACCGAAGCGAACAACATCCACGAGGCGGTGGTGGCGTACGCCGCGTTGCGCAGCATGCCGAAGTAAACGACGGTACACAGCAGCGATAAAACAAACACCCCCAGCCCGATCCCGCCGAGATAGCGCACCTCGCGCAGGCCTTCCAGGTACTGGGCGTCCAACTCGGCCCGCGATTCTGTATCCGTGGTCCGCGCGGCCGCCTTGGGAAACGACGCGACTTCCACCGGCTGCGCGGTCTGATCGAAACGATAGACCACCACGTCATGTTTTTTCTGCAAGTCGTCCAGCAAATCGCCTTGGCTGAATGTGGCCAAGACTTGCTCGATGCGGCTGGCGCCGCCGGTGGAGCCGTCCAGCGCATCGCGCAGGCCCATGCTTTGACTGGTATCGACCAGCACTAGCGCCCGCGAGTTCTTGACCAGTTTGCGCTCGGTGCGTTTTTCGACTTCGAGAAAGAAAATCACCAGGCCCACAAAGGCCAGCACGCGCAGCACTAGGAGCGTGGCCGCCACGCCGGGCCGCAACTCGACGCTGTCCAGCCAGTACACCACGGCAATAAACGCCGCCGCCGCCAGGCCCACGCCCGCGAGCAGCAGCCAGTGCCACCACTCGCTCATGTATTGGAGACGGGCCACCGCAAAGTAGGTCCGCGTCGCCGCGTCGGCAAAAAGAGGGTTTATGAACATTCCACGCGATTACAAAAATATGGCTATTAGATAGGGCAAGCGGTATTCCGACCGGCTTCCAGGTCACCAAGTCCCATAGACCTCCAAGAAGCGGTCGTCGTCCAATTCGAGAACCGATAAGTAGTCATACGCACGCTCCCCGTATTTCGCTTGGTAGCTCAGAAGCACCTGGCGAAGCAATTCGCAATGGGAGTCTTCCCAATCGGCCAGAAGTCCAGGCATGATTTCGAACGCGTCCGCCAGGTCGGCCGCCTGCTGATGTTCTTGGGCTAGCGACAAACTGCGCAAATCCACCAACGAGCGATGAAGAAGGTATAGCAGCTTGCGATACAGCACCGCTTGCTCTTGGCTTTCGTCGAGAGGTCTTTTTTGCATGATAGGCGCCCCCATCGTTATGGCGTGAGCCCAACGTCCCGTAGGGGAATCGACTCCGACTGTCCCCAAGCGCCAAGGATCTCAATTTCCAAAGGCGGAATTTTGGCTCGTCCAGCGGGCGTTTGCATCGCTTGGCGAACACGGATCAACCTGGGGTCGCTGGCGCTCGCCGTCTTCTTGGGAGAGTAAAGTTGGTCCAACGACACGTACATGAGGCGGTCAGGCATTCCAGCGGCTTTCAACCGTGCGGGCAGAATCGAAATGTTGCCTTCGCGGGCTGCGAACGCTCGACGCACGCCGTCCGCAAGGTAATAGGATGCGCCACCCGTCGCGCCGGATGGGCCGTCCTCCATGGCATTTCCTTTAGCATTTTAACGTTCATCAACCCTCACCCGCCGTTCGTTCGGGCGGGATGGTAACTGGTGGCGTAGGACATGATTTGTTCGCCCAGCAGGAGCAGCACCAAGACGTAAAACAGGTAGCGGCTCCAGCGGAACCCGCCCAGGCTGAGGAAGTTTAGCGCCTGCGCATCGTACTCTTGCCAGTCGTGAACCTTGGGCGTGAGCGGCTCCAGGCCCGCCACGATTTCTTGCGTCGCCAGGCGGTCCAGGCGGCCTTCTTCCGGCTCCACGTTCACGGCGAAACGCCGCACGTCGGGCGTGCCTTCACCGGTTACAGGCCAGGCTTCGTAAATGCCAGCGCGGGCGGTCTCGTGCAGGTGCGACAGCGACGCGCCGCCCAGCGACGTGCCAATCCAGGGCGCATTCGCTTTGGCCGGCGTGGCGGGTTTGACAAACACCACGGGAATTTGCGGATCCGCGCCGGGCGCCACAAACGTGACTTCCTGTTGAAACTTATCCGCGGGCAACTCTAGCGGCAATTCGGCCCCCACGGGATACGACACATCCTCGCGCCCGGCCGCCGCCAGGTGCGATTGCAATTTCAAGTTCACCACCACAAAACTTGGCCCCGAGGCCCAGTTGTTCCAAAGCGGCGCGGCCGTGGTCAAGAATGCCATCACTCGACCTTTGCCGAGGGACTTCTCGACCACCAGCGGCGAGCGATCGCGCAAGCGGGCCACGACTCGCACGCCGGAATCGGGTTCGGGCCGCCATACGCCGGGCGCCGCCAAATACTGATGCACATTCACGAGCCGCAACAGCGGGTTGCGTTCGCCCAAGAGCGGCGCAAATACGGGATGGTCCTCGACCTGCAAGTCCGGCTCGGCCTGCTCCAGCGGCGCCACCAAGAACCCTTCCTTCTCCAGCGGCAAGGGAAAAAGACCTTCGCCCTCGCGATACAATGTGCCATTGTAGGCTTGGAGATTCACATTCGGCCCCACGTACACGGCCACGCCGCCGCCGTTACGCACGTACTGTTCCAGGCTCTCGATGGCGGGCGTGTCAAAGCGCCTTACATCGCACAGGAAAATCGCCTTGTACTGCGCGAGCTGCTCGGCCGTTGCGTTGTTGAGAAACGTGACCGGCTGCGGATCAACCACCACGCCGGTGTTCGCCCGGGCGCCGGGCTGAAATACCGACGCCAGGAAAAACTCGTTGCGGCGGTCCACATCGCCGTCGATGACCAGCACGGTTTCGGCTGCGGGAAAATCCAGCACCGCGTAGCGGTGGTTGTCGGCGGCCACCGGGTCGGCGGGCAACTCGGCTTCGACCGCATGCACGCCTGACTTAGGAAAGAAGACCTGCACGCGGCCAATCGCCGTTTCGCCGGGAGCAATTTCTTCCAGCAACACGGGCGGCAAATCGCTCACCTGTTTGGGCGCCTCGCCAGGGTTGGCGCCGCCGGGGGCGTCGTAAAACGTGGAGCGCACTTTCACTTGGACATTGCGGGCGGCGGTGCGGCCGAAATTTTTGACCGCCACGTTCACAAACAGCGGCACGCCCGCGGCGCGGGTCTCGTTGGCCGGTTCGAGCGCGGTGATCGCCAAGTTCGGCTGCTCTTGCTCAACGCAGGTGATGAGCAAGACTTCCGCCTTGGCCTCTTGCAAGGCTTGCAGTTGTTTCTTTTGCTCGGTGGGGTTGCCCCACTCGTTCGTGCGGAAATCGGAGATGACGTAAATTTTGCGGTTCTCGTCGCTCGCATCACCCAGGAGTTGCCGCACTAACTGAAGCGCGGGAGTGGGGCCGACGGCGCGCTGCGAGGCCTCGAACGTGCGGGTGATTTCCTCCAGACGCTCGTCAAAATCGGTGTCGATGTACTCGGCGTCGATGTCGGCCACGCGGGCGGGGTCGGCCGGGGCGGCGTCGCCATCTTCGCCACCGGTAGACGGTTCGCTTGGCGCTTTCTTTGGCGTTTTCGCGTCGGCCGAACGCGGTGGAACATTCGCCGGAGCGGCCGATTCTTCTTGGGCGGCGACCGCGGCGGCTCGCGAGAACCGGACCAGAGTCAAACGCTGCCGACCTTCGGTCTGCCGCGATTGGTGAGCGATGTTTTTGACGACTTGTAAGGCGCGGTCGAAAGCAAACGCCCCGCCCACCCGCTCCGACATGGAGAAGCTGTCATCCAGCAGCACGTAATGATGCGTCGTCCGGCCGCCAAATAGGGCCGCGAACTGATCGTCCCGGCATCCCACGCCGGCCAGCATCAGCACCACAAACAGGATCGCCGCCACGCGCATCAACAACAGGATCAACTGCTTGAGCCAAATCCAGTTGCGGTGCTTCTTGTAACTGGCCAGCAAGAAATCCATCGCTGCCCATTGGACCCGCCGGTGCCGCATCATGTTGATCAAGTGGATCAAGATCGGCACGGCCGCCAGGCCCAGCAGCGAGAACAGGACGGGAGTGGAAAAAAGGCTGTAAAGCATGAATGAATTTGGGATTGCGGATTTCGGATTGCGGATTCAAGGACGGCGGAAGAAAAGTCGAAGGCGGATCACGTTCCGGCTCCTCTCTTCAATCCGCAATCCAAAATCCGCAACCTGCAATTCTTTGGTTACCTTCCGTGCATCCCCAAGCGACTGCTAAGGAACGTGGCCAAGGCGGCGTCGAGCGGGGCGCTGGTGCGAATCAAGGCGTAATCAATTGTATTGCGGGCGCACTCGCGGCGCACGCGCTCCAAAAACTCGTTGAGCGCCGCCAAGTACCCGTCGCGCAGCGCGCGGGGGTTGCAGTTCAGGTGGTCGGCCGATTCCAGCCCCTCGAATCGCGTGGGGCCTGAAAAGGGAAAATCCAGCTCGTCGTCGTCCATCACGTGCAGCACCAGCACGTCGTGGCCGCGCTGGCGAAGCAGCTTTAAGCCCTTGATCGTGCCATCGGTGTCGGCCAATAGGTCGGAGATCAAAACCATCATCCCCCGCCGCGGGAACGTCTCGGCCGCCTCGCGCAGGATCGGGTACATCTCGGTTTTGTCGGCGGGCGCCGTGGCGTCGAGGGCTTCGATAATCGAACCTAAATGTCCTCGGCGACTGCGGATCGGTACTTTGCGCCGGACCTTTTCGTCAAAGGCGATTACGCCCGCGGCGTCTTGCTGTTTCAAGAGCAGCCACGCCAGGCTGGCCGCCACGGTGCAGGCGTATTCATACTTGTTCAGCGCGCCGCTGCCGTACTGCATTGAGTTCGAGACATCGACGAGCATCACGCAGCGGAGGTTCGTGTCTTCCTCGTACTGCTTGACGACCAGGCGATCTTGCTTGGCCCAAACGGTCCAGTCCACGTGCCGCAAGTCGTCGCCGGGGGCGTACTCGCGGTGCTGGAGGAACTCGACCGACTGGCCAAAGTACGGACTGCGGTGCATGCCCGACTGAAAGCCCTCGACGACGTGCCTGGCCCGCAATTCAAGCCGGCCGATCCGTTTGACGGCCTCAGGAAGCAAAAATCTTTTGGAATCGGGCATCGCGGGTTAGTTCATCCTCTTTGGTGGGGGTGGCGGATACGATGCGCTCGATCACCTGGTCGCTATTCACACCTTCGCTCTCGGCGGCGAAGTTCACCACAATCCGGTGCCGCAACACGGGCTTGGCCAAGGCTTGAATGTCCTCGGTCGAAACGTGAGTCCGGCCGTGAAGCAAGGCCCGCGCCTTGCCCCCCAGAATCAGGAACTGCACCGCCCGCGGACCGGCGCCCCAACTGAGCATGTCTTGGGCAAAGTCGGGCACGCCCGCTCGGCCGATGCGTGTTTGCCGCACCAGCGACAGCGTATACCGAATCACATGGTCCGAAACCGGCACCTCGCGCACGGTGCGCTGCAATTCCAGAATCTCGTCGCCCGTAAGGACCGACTGCACGTGGTCCATCTGCACGGTCGTCGTGCGGCGGGCGACCTCAAATTCCTCCTCGAACGAGGGGTAGTCAACATAGACCTTGAACATAAAGCGGTCTTGCTGCGCTTCTGGAAGGGGGTAGGTTCCTTCCTGTTCGATGGGGTTTTGTGTGGCGAGCACAAAGAAGGGGTCGGAAAGTTGGTGCCGCACCCGCCCCACGGTGACCTGTCGTTCCTGCATCGCCTCCAAAAGCGCCGCTTGGGTCTTGGGAGGGGTGCGGTTGATTTCGTCCGCCAAAATGACGTGCGAGAAAATCGGCCCTTCCATAAACCGCCGTTCACGAGCGCCGGTGGAACGGTTTTCCTCGAGGATCTCGGTGCCGGTGATGTCCGCCGGCATTAGGTCGGGGGTAAACTGAATCCGGCTGAACGAGAGGTTCAGCGTCCGGGCCAGGGTGCTGATCATCAAGGTTTTGGCCAAACCGGGCACGCCTTCCAGCAGGCAGTGACCGCGGCTGAACAGCGAAATCAGCAGTTCTTCGATCACATCTTGTTGGCCCACAATCACTTGCGAAAGCTGATCGAGGATCCGTTCGCGGGCCTCGCCCAATTTGCGAATTGCCGAGGAATGTTCTTCGACGGTCATAAAAGTTCCTTAGAATACCCGATGGTTCGCCACCGAAACGCGCCGTTGCGGAAAGTGTACCCACGAAGCGCCGTTGGTGCGGCGGCCCCGTGAGTGTCAAATGGCGACAGTTAGCGCGATAATGACGCAGCCCGCGCCGCTAATTAGTGCCAGTTAAGTAAAGATAAGTTCAAGGGCGCGCCCAGGAAGGCGAGAACAGCAAGATTGCCGCGCGAAAGCAATCATTCGGAGGGGAAGCAGGCGAGGAAAGAAAAAAGGGCGCCAAGACAGTCTCATTGCGCACTCTTTCCTTCTTTTTATTATACATGTGTACACTTTATTATCAAGGGTTGACGGCGGAATACGAAACCGGTTGTTTTGCGCAAACTGTCTCCTGGTAATGGATAACGGAAAATTGCGATGAATGTTGAGTTGGTTCGGGTGCAAACGGTGGATGGTCTTCGTTTGGATGGCGCGTTGGTCCGACCAACGGGCGCAACGGCTCCCCCTGACGTGGACGTCGCCGTGCTTCTACACGGGGTAGGTAGCAATTTTTACGGCTCGACGCTGTTGGAAGCGTTTGTCCAACCGCTGTTGGCGCGCGGCATCGCCGTGCTGCGGGTCAATACGCGGGGGCATGACGGGCTATTCTCTGCCAGCACCTTTCGGGGGATACGGCGGTTCGGAGCCGCTTACGAGGTGGTGGACGAATGCCGGTTTGACCTCGCCGCTTGGCGCAACTTTCTCCTGGAGGAAGGGTTCTCGCGGATTGCCTTGATTGGCCACAGTCTGGGAGCGATCAAGGCGATCTACGTCTCGGCGCACGCCCAGGAAGGCGCCTATGCCCGCGTCGCGGCGCTCTCGCCGCCGCTATTGTCTCACGACGTGTTTCAACAAGGCTCGGACGCGCAGGTTTTTCGCGACGCGTTGGCGAAGGCCGAAGACTGCATCGCCGACGGCCGGCGCTACGAGATGTTGCAAGTCCGTTTCCCGTTTCTCCTGGTGATCACCGCTGACGGGTACGTCGATAAGTACGGCCCGCGAGAGCGGTACAACATCTTGCGCTACGTGCCCCGCATGACTTGCCCGGCGCTGTTTCTCTATGGCGCCAAGGAGCTTGCCAGCGGCGCCACGCCGTTCGTGGGCATCGATCGCTCGGTGGCCGAAGCCGCGCGGCCAGGGCAGCCGCTCACGGTGCGCGTCGTTCCCGACGGAGATCATTTTTATAACGGCGTGTACGACGTCGCCGTCTCGCAGGTGGCCGAGTGGCTCGGCTCCTAGAGCGCTGGTCGGGCAAGTGTGAAGGTTTGAATGTAGCGCTATCGCTCCGCACGTGCGTTCTTTCCTGGCGTCCTTCGGACGCAAAAACGAGTACGCACTCGCGGAACGAGTGCGCCACGCGGAAGAACCGGTCTCGCCACCGTGAAAAATGCGATTGCACTTGATGGCCAAGCTCGCCGCGAATTCACGCCGCAAACGAACTTGCTTTTGCTATGATGAGGTGCGTTGCCGACGGGGAGATTGCCTCTCTCGAATTTGCGCTGTTTGGGCGACAACACCTTGCCGATCAATCCTGCTCCCGCGTTCGCGGTCAGGTCGCGGATAAACAATCATGGTCGAATGTTGGTTGCGGCCGAATCGCCGTGTGCTCTGGCTTAGTCTCGTCCTGTCGGCATTGGCCGTGCTGGGCGGTTTGCTGCTGGCGTGGCTGTTTCCCGTAAACGTTCGGCCGGCCTGGCCGGGTTGGGTGGGGCTGGCGCTGGCGGGCGCGGGACTGTTGGCCGCGGCGTCGTTCCTGTATGCGATGCGGCTCCCGCGACTGGCGCGGGAAGACGATCAGTTGTTGGTGTACTTGCGGTCGACCGTGCCGGAGCGCGTGCCGCTGGAATACGTGGAATGTTTCTTTTGGGGGCAAGGCCCGAGCCTGCTCCACCTGCCCGACGGGCGCGAAGCCGAGTCGGCCAACATCATCGTGCGGCTGGCCGAGCGGGCTGCCGACTGGCGCGACCGCGAAGTCCATCCCTCGCTTGGCGAGTGGCGGTGCGGGTACATCACCATTCGCGGCGCCTGGTGCGAACGCATCACGCCGGAACTGGTCAAGCAATTGAACGAGCGCCTGGTGGCGGCGCATCGCCGCCAGCGCGATCAGCACCGGCAAGCGGCCCAGCCGAAGGCGGAGTCGGCATGACGCGCCTTCTGGTCAGTGTCCGCAGCGCCGCCGAGGCCGCCGACGCCCTGGCCGGCGGCGCCAATCTGATCGACGTCAAAGAGCCGTCGCGCGGGTCGCTCGGCGCCGCCGACCCCGCCGTGTGGCGCGATGTGGCCCATACCGTCGCCGGCCGCGCTCCGGTGAGCGTCGCGTTAGGTGAACTAACCGAGTTGCTCGATGCGCCGTGTTTGCCCGCGTTCGACTTTTCCGGCATCCAGTTCGCCAAGCTCGGCCTGCGCGGCTGCGCGGCAATAGCCGGATGGCGGGAAGCATGGGCCAACATTCTTACTTCGTTTCCTCCGCACGTTTGCCGCGTGGCGGTCAGTTACGCCGACTGGCGGCGCGTCCAAGCGCCGCCGCCGGAGGAAGTCATTGCTGCTGGTTCAGAATGCGGCTGCAGCGCGTGGCTCATCGATACCCACGATAAAACTCAAGGCGGCTTGTTGGATCATGCCCGCGTCGATCAATTGGCGGCATGGATCAAGCGGGCCCACGACCGCGGCATGCAAGTCGCGCTGGCCGGTTCGCTCACCATCGGCGCCTTGGCACACATCCGCCCGCTTCAACCCGACTGGATCGCCGTGCGCGGCGCCGTATGCGCCAACGGTCGCGAAGGAAGGCTCGACTCCACCCAAGTCCACCGCCTCGCCACGCTGCTCCGTCATGCCAGGACCGCGCCGCTGTCGCCACAAAATCAACCTGGCTCCTGAGAGGTTGTGAATGTTTGGTAGGTCCCGCCCGGCAGGCGGAACCTACGTTGCGAAAGATTCACAACCTCTGACCTGTAACCTCCAACCCCTTCTTCCCCGGCTATGACCAACTCGCAAGTCGCGGACGTGTTTGACGAAATCGCCGACATGTTGGAGTTTCAGGACGCCAACCCGTTTCGGGTGCGGGCGTATCGCAACGCGGCGAGGACGATTCGCGATTTGACCGAGCCGGTGGCGGCCATCGTGAACGATCCCGACCGCGATGTGACCGAGATTGAAGGCATTGGCAAGGACCTGGCCGAGAAAATTACCACGCTCGTGCAAACGGGGCAGTTGCGGCAACACCAAGAGTTGGTGCAACAAGTTCCGCCGAGCGTGTTGAGCCTGATGCGCATTCCCGGCCTTGGACCCAAGAAAGCGGCGGCGCTGCACCGCGAGCTAGGCGTGAAGACGCTGGAGGACGTGCGGCGCGCTTGCGAGGAAGGCAAGGTCCGCACGCTCAAGGGCTTTGGCGCCAAGACCGAGAAGATCATTCTCGAAGGGTTGTCGATCGCCTCGGCCGCCGAGCAGCGGGTCTATTGGTACAAGGCCGACAGCATCGCCCAGGACATGCTCGACCATCTGCGGGCGTGCAAGTCGCTGGAGCAAATCGAGGCGGCCGGCAGTTACCGCCGCGGCAAAGAAACCGTGGGCGACTTGGACTTCCTGGTCGTCTCTTCCGATGCGAATGAAGTGATGGACCGGTTTGGCGAATTTGCCGCGGTCGATAAAGTGCTGGCCCGCGGCGAAACGAAGATGTCGATCCGCGTGGCGCACGGGCTGCAAATCGATCTGCGGGTCGTGCCGGCCGAGTCGTTCGGGGCGGCGCTGCAATACTTCACCGGCTCCAAGGCGCATAACATCAAGCTCCGCGGCCTGGCGAAAGACCGCGGTTTGAAGATCAACGAATATGGCGTCTTCCGGGTGAAAGGCGAGAAAGAAACGCGCGTGGCCGGCAAGACCGAGGAGGAGGTTTACGCCGCCCTCGATCTGCCGTGGTTCCCGCCTGAGATTCGCGAGGCTCGCAATGAGTTTGAATGGGCCAAGCAAGGCGAATTGCCCGAACTGATTGAGCTGGACGATGTTCGCGGCGACCTGCATATGCACACGCACGCCAGCGACGGCAAGGCTTCGCTGGAAGACATGGCCCAGGCGGCCATTGCCCGCCGTTTGAAGTACATCGCCATTACCGACCATTCCAAGCGGGTGTCGATGGCCCACGGCCTGGACGAGAAGCGGCTGCTGGCGCAATGGGCCGAGATCGACCGCTTGAACGAGGAGCTAGGCAACAAGCTGATGGTGCTCAAGGGCGTCGAGTGCGACATCCTGGAAAAAGGCGGTATGGACATTGTCGACGACGTGCTGGCCCAGGCCGATTGGGTGATCGGCAGCGTCCACTACGGCCAGAAGCAATCGCGAGAGCAGATTACCGAGCGCATTCTGGGAGCGCTGGAGAACCCGCACGTCCACATCATTGCCCATCCCACCGGGCGGCTTATCAATCATCGCGAACCCTACGCCGTGGACTTGGACGCGGTGTTCAAGTCGGCCAAGAAGCACAAGAAATTGTTGGAGCTGAACGCCAGCCCCGAACGGCTGGACTTGGACGACGTGCAATGCGCCGCCGCCAAAGAGCACGGCGTTCCGATCGTCATCAGCACCGACGCCCACAGCCCCGACGGCTTGCACGCCATGCGCCTCGGCGTGCTCCAAGCCCGCCGCGCCGGATTGACCAAAAAAGACGTGGCCAACACCCGCACCCTAGCGCAGTTTCAGAAATTGTTGCACTAGCGGCGGAGCCTTAGCGACTCCCCAGCACGACTCCGTGTATCGCGGGGGCGTCGTTAAGGCTCCGCCGCCAGCCACCCGTCGTCGTTCAGGTAGGCGAGAGCGGCGCCTTTTGACAATTGGAGTTGATGGCCGTTTTGCTTGTTGGCGGCTTGCGCGCTGCGCTGAACCTTCCTACCGTTCACAAGAGGGAACCGCGGCCGTTACGACGTCGCTTAGAGTCCCTTAATTAGCGAGGGGAAGGGCAGGAACAGGCCAACCACCAGCGCTAGCAATAGCCCGCCGCAGAGCAGCACCACCACGGGAAGGACGATGCTCAGGAATGAACGAAAGCGGAGCGCCAGGCGGCGCACGTGGCTTTCCGAAAGCTCCTCCATCGCCCAGGGGAGATTGCCGGCGCGCTGGGCGGCGCGGAGCGCGGCCACGTCGGCGGCGCGGATCAAGCCTTTGGCCCGCAGGGCGTCGCACCAGTCGCGCCCACGGGCCATGTGTCCCGTGGATTCAAACAAACGCTGCGCGATGTATTCCGCCGGATAATGGGCGGCCAGCAGCCGCACCCCGTATTCCAGCGGCCGGCCTTGCTGCACGAGAAACGCCAGGTAACGCAGAATCCAGGCGGTATGGGCGCGCCGCCACAAACGCCGCACCAGCCACGGCTCCCAACGAATCCACCCGATGTAGTACAGCACGACCACGATCAAAAATCCAAGCAATGCCAGACCGAGCAGGTCAAAAAAATCGAAATGCCAACCGATCAGACCCAGGATGACGCCGGCTCCCATCACGGTGCGCTGCTGGAGCCAGTCGACCGCTTGGGTCAGGTTGATGACCGCCTGCGTTTCCCACGGAATCTCGACGCCAAAATCCAGGTAAATGGAATCCAACGCGGGAACCACCGTGGTAAAAAAGTAGGCCAGGACCACTACCGACGCCGTGCCGACCAGGAGCAGATAAAAGAGTTTCTCCGTTGCGCTTCGCACGTGGTTGTCAAACTCTTCTTGAAAATCCACCATGCGGCGCAGCGCCGGTCCCAGGCAACCGCCCTGCCAACCGACGCCGCACGCCAGCCGAGCGTCGAAGGACAAAAAATTCCCTGACGTCTTGATCGCCTCCGGCAGCGGCGCGCCGCGTTCTAACTCTTTGGCCAGCCGCGCGGCGCGGAGGCCCGTTTCGTCGTAGCGTTCGTCGGCGAAGGCGTTGGCCGCCTGCTCCAGCGGAATGCCGCGCTCGGCCGCCAACGCCAGCGACCACAACAGCGACCGCCGTTCGTATTGGCGATACCGCCCGACCGCCATCGTCAGGATCACCAGGAAGACCGGCCAGACCGCTATCGCCGCGGGTCCAATAAACAAGGCCAGCAAGCCGATCATGCCGAGCAAGACCATCAGCCAACCGGCAATGGTCATCCCGCGCTGCATCAAATCGTCGCCTTGGGAGCTGCGCCGGGCAAAGACCAGGCGCACCGTCGCCAGCCAGGCGGCCCCGAGCGCCAGCAGCGGCAGAAGGTTCATCAAGCCATAGGAATTCGACATAACACTCCGCCGCTCAACGCCTTGCTTCAACGTAAGGGGGTAACGCCACGCAGGCCCGTCCACGATCAAGCCAGCATTTGAATCAAAGTCACCAAGGGAACGACAAACCCTAAGAAAATCGCCAAAGCGAATACGGCGGCAATCAGCAGTACGAATGGCGGCGCGACGGCCCGCAGCAGACCCGCGCGCGAACGCACGCGCCCTTCGAACATGTCGGCGGCCGAGGCGAACGCTTCGTCCAACTGGCCCGTCTTTTGGCCCCAGCGAATGATCGGCGCCAGCGAAGCCGGCAACCGCGGCGACACCACTACCAGCGAGGCCAGTTCTCGCCCTTGCTCCACGCCCTGAGCCAAATCCTGGCAAATGACCGCCAGGTGCGCGTCGCGCAGGCCCGCGCTGGTCAATTGCAGCGCCTCGGGCAGCGGCACTCCGCGGCCCACCAGCGAGGCCATCAGGCGGGCCATCTCGGCCACCGCTGCCCACCGCCACATCGGCCCGAACAGCGGCACGGCGCCAACGGCCCGGTCCCATTCGGCGCGGCCGGCAATAAGTCGATAGACTCCCACCAGCGCCAGCACTCCGGCCAGCGCCGTCAAGATCGGAGCGATCCCGTGTTGGCCGATCCAAATCAAGACGTGCGAAACCATGGGAACCGTGAGTTGGAAATCATCGAGCATATCGACCAGCGCTGGTCCCAACAGCGCCGCCAAGGCCAGGAACATGACGCCCGTGAATCCCAACAACATCGCGGGATAGGCCAAGGCCGAAGTCACCGTGCGCTGTTGCTCCCGCGCCGCGCGGCGGTGGGCGACCAACTCGGTCAACGCCGCGCCTAACTGCCCCGTGCGCAAGGCCGCTTGCACCAAGCCTTGAAGATACCGGGGAAAACCGCTGGCCGGGGCCAAGAGCGCCTCGTTCAGCGACTGCCCTTGATCCAGCGCGTCGGCCAGTGAGCGCAAGGCGACGGCCAAGCGGCCTCCCCCTTCCTCGGCCGCGGCGCGCAGACCCGACGCCAGCGGCAAGTTCGCCGCGCTCAGTTCGGCCACGTAGACCATGAGCATTTCGGCGTCGGTTTCCGACAACCGAACCGGACGATCAATTGCGGAAGGGCCTTTTGCGGAAGGACTGGGCGCCGTCATTGTTCAAGGTTGTCCCATGACCTGCATCAAGCGAAACACCGGTCCCAAGACCGCCAACGCATACAGGAAAACGATCGTGCCGCCAACGGCTGCCGTCAGCAACAACGGCAGATACACCGAGAACCAGTGCGTCAAGCGCGCTGCCTCATGCCGATACGCCCGGCCCAGGTGGTCGAGCGCCGACGTCAATTGCCCCTCGGGCGCCGATCCGGCCAACAGCCAAGACAGCAGCGGGGGAAAACCGGCGCCGCTTTCGCGCGGTAGGGGACCGTCTCCACCGCCCTCCAAGTGTTCGGCCATGCGCCGCGCGCTCGCTTCCAGGCGCCGGTCGCCACTGGCTTCGCCCGCCAGCAGCAGGGCCTGAGGCAGCGGCACGCGATGTTCAATCAACAGCCGCAACACGTCGGCAAACGAGGCCATGCGGCTGACCCTCGATAACCGCGACAAGGTCGGCCACCACGTTCTCTGGCCCCTACGTCCCGAGACCTGAACCCGCGCCGCGCGCCCGCTTCTTCGCCACCAGACAAACGCCAGCACGAAGATTGCCAGCGGAATCCACGGCGCCCAAGTCCACGGATGCTCGCCGATTCGCGCCGCCGCCTGGAGCAGGCGCGCCGAGCCGTCGTCCCAATCGCGGTACGCGTCGGCTAGCGCCGGCGCCGCATAACGCGCGACCACCGCGAACAACACCACCGCTGTCGCCGCCACAAACAGCGGATACACCAGCGCCACGCCCACCAGCCGCCGCATTTCGCGGACGCGGCGCGTGGTGGCGGCCAATCCTTGCAGGGCGGTCGCTAGATTTCCCGACCGCAGCCCGGCCGCAATCACCGCGCGGTAGAGAGGAGGAAACTGGTCGCTTTCGTCGGCCAGGATCTTTTCCAGCGGCTCGCCGCGCTCCAGGCGCTGGCTCATCGAGGACGCCAGCGATCCCAGTCGGCCGCCCACGTCCCGGCCCAGGTCGGCCAGTCCCCGATCCAGGGGAACACCCGCGCGCACCAGCGCCGCCATTTCCTCGTTCAAGGCGATAAATTGGTCGAGCGAAAGCGAACGGGCCATGATGCTACGCCGCGCGACGGCCACAAAAGGCAGAGAAAAGCAGGGTGGCCGCTATTCTACTCGCCTGCGCCGGTTTGCAAATCGAAAAAACCAAAAATCCGGCGAACTTCAGCGGGGCTGGTCCCTCCTTGCTCCACGGCCTGCAGCGCCCGACGCCACCGCGGGACCATTCCCGCCTGGACCGCCAGTTGTTCCAAATGCGCCGCATCGTCGCGCGACAGGATGGCCCGGCCCAGCGCGGTCGGCTGCGCGGTGAGCATTTCCGCCAGCACCATCCGACCGCGGTAGCCGACGCCCCGGCACGCATCGCACCCTTGGGGCGTGCGCCACGCGGCGACCGGCAAGCCTAGCCGTTCGGCTTCGTCGCTCCCCGGACGGCTGCACGCGCACAAGCGGCGCGCCAGTCGCTGGCAGACAATCGCCAGCACGCCGCTGCGCAGCAGATACGGCTCGATGCCCATATCCGACAACCGGCTGATGGCGCCCGCCGCGCTTCCGGCATGGAAGGTGGTGACTACCAAATGCCCCGTGAGCGCGGCCTGGAACACGCCTTCGGCCGTGGGGCGGTCGCGGATTTCTCCGACGAGGATCACTTCGGGGTCTTGACGCATGAGCGACCGCAGGCCGGTGGCCAGGTCGAACTCGGCGGCGCGATGGACCTGGGCCTGCGCCACGCCGGGAACGGCGGCCTCGATGGGATCTTCCAACGAGACGACGCTGCGCCCGCCAGCCGACGCACGCACCACTTCCCGCAAACACGCATAGGCGGTGGTGGTCTTGCCGCTGCCCGCCGGCCCGGCGATGACCACCGCGCCCGATGTCTCGGCCGTCAGACGCTTGAGCGCGTGGGCGATTTCTTCGGGCAGGCCCAAATCTTCGATCCACAGCAAGCTTTCCGGCGCCGCGAACAAGCGAATCACCGCCCGCTCTCCGTGCAGGGTGGGAAAGGTGCTAACTCGCATTTCCACGGCGTTGCCGGCGGCGCGGATGCGGCCCTCTTGCGGAACGTCGACGCGATAGGTGAGCAGTTCCGCCAGCACTTTCAGCCGCGCCACCACCTGCGACGCCTCGCCCGGCGGAAAGCACCCGATGGTCTGCAACACGCCATCCAGCCGCCAGCGCACTTCCAAACCTTGTGGAGTGGGTTGCAAATGTACGTCGCTGGCGCCCGCCTCCCGCGCTGCGGCCAGCAGTCGCTCCACGAACTCCGCCGCATACGAAGCGCTCGCCGGTTGTAACTTCCCCAATTGCGTCTGCAAACTCGCCAAAGTCATGACTCAGTTTCCCAAACAATCCCGAATCGCACGCGAGGTCCGAACCGACGCTTCGCTTGCGTTTCAGGTGTGTTTGCGTTCCGTGGAGAGAACTGGCCTAGGGCGCTGCGGACAGCAGCGGCGCGATGTGGCGTTAACTTACCACGGATAATACACGCGCGGCCGGGCGCCAAAGCGAAATTCCACGCCTGCGGTGGCGGAAAGATTATCGCGGCTATCTACGCCCGAGTCACCCAGAATGAAGTGATGCGTCACCTCGGCCCGCAGCGCCAGCCAGCGGTGAAAGAAGTATTTGACCCCCACGCCCAGCGGAATTTGAAAGAGCGTCTCGCGGTGCGAGTCGCCCGCATCGTCATGGAATTGCAATCGGGCCACGCCGGCGCCCAGCGAGACAAACGGCCGCCACTGCGCATCGCCCCATGGGTACAACAGCAGGTCAACATCCAGCAGCCATTCGTCGCCCGATTGCTCGTCGGCGCCGGCGCCCACGTCCACGTCAAACTCGGACTGGGCGAACCGCACCTCGCCTCCCCAGTGGTGGGTAAAGTCATAGCCCACGCGGCCGCCGCCGATCAGCCCCGTTTCCTGCTCCGCGCGACCGTCGATCAAGTCGTCGCCCAGCAAGCCGCCGAAGAATGCGCCGACCTGCCACGGGCGATTCCGCCAACTTGTGCCTGACAACGGATTGCCCCACCGTCGAGGTGGCAGCGGCGGCCCAGGTTCCCAAGGCTCCACAGCTAGCGGCGGCAAGGACGCCAAATGGCCCGCAGCCCACGGCGCCAGTCCGCGCGGCGGCGCGGAGGCGTGCGGCTCCAGGCTCGCTTCGACCGACCCCGCAGGCCATGACTCCCCGGCCGCATGGTACTTGCCTTCCAAAGAGGTCGCACCCTCGTCCGCACTCCCGGTTGGTTCTCCCGCGGCGCAGCGCGCAGCCGCCCATCCCACGATGGTCGCAACCGCCAAGATACGCCCGATGCCCAACATAGCGAACCCGCGCCCTACCAGAACGCCCCCGCGCGGATTCTCCAATCCCGGTTCCCGCGTGTCAACCTCAACGCGAAACGGTTTCGGTTGGTGCGCGGATTGGCATGTCCTTCTCAAGCATGAAACGCAAGTTATGAGTTTTGAAGTTGCAGCCCCTCCCACGGGCTTGCGCCCGTGGATACATGCTGTCGCGGCTTCGCCGCTAAGAAAGGAGAAGCGTGCAACGTCAAAAAGTGCGAGCAAAACCCGGACGGCTTTCTTCGCTTGCGTTTTTTGACGTTGTGCTGTTCTTGGTTCTGGCGGCGTCGGACCCCGGCATTTCCTGGTTCGTTTTCCTTCCAGCGGCGGTGATTGTTCCTGGCGTCGCGCACCCTCCGGAAACAACTTGACAAGAAAACGCTTGACAGAACGCCGTCCGAAGAATACTGTTAAACCTCATAATCAGAGTCTTGTATAACTTGCTTTACTGGCAAGGCGAAAAACTCGCCCCGCTTCACCCCTTCCCAAGAGTCCTAGCGGCCCTGCGGCGACGGCCGCCAGCAACCTTCCCCCAGCCGCCACGCCCGGAACCATTTCCTTAACCAACATTTCACCGCTTGTAAGTTCCTGAGGAGGACGTCTCATGAAACCTGGAGCCAAGTTCCTGTTGCTCGCCGGTGTCTTGTGGAGTTTCGGATGGCTGGCCCATCCGGCTTCCGCCCAAGATCAGGAGGTAATCGCGGCCGTCAAAAAGGGCGCCGAGGAATTAACGGCCGCCGACAAGGCGGTGGTCGCCGCCAGAAACGCGTTGCAGTCGGCCAAAAGGAGCCTCAATGCCGAGCAGTTCGGAACGCCCGCTTACAATGCCCGGATCACGACTCAGCAGGTTGAGGCCACCAAGAAGCAATACGACGAAGCCGCCCCCGAGAAGAAAGAAGAGGCGTTGGAGTCGTATGAACTGGCCCAGGAGCTAGCCGCCCAGCGGAAGACGGAATTCGAAAACGCGCAAAACGCCTTGCCGCAGAAAGAGGCCGACGCCAAGGCCGCCGAAGAAAAATACGGCGCCGCGTTGACGACCGCGCTGGACCTTGCCAACCAGATCAAGACGTTGGTGCGTCAAGCCGAAAGCAATGCCCAAACGAGCTTGGAAAACTTCAAGGTCGCGACCGAGAATGCCGCGGTCGGCAAGGCGACCGCCGAGCAGCAAGCGGCCGCCAACGTGCAAATCTCCAAGTCGTTGGCCGACTTCCTCGCGGCCGACACCGCGCTGCAACAAGCCACCGCGGCCCTCAAGCAGGCGACCGACGCCGACCGCCCACAGAAACAAGCCGAAGCCGAGAAAGCGCTTAAGGCGGCTGTGTTGGCGCTGCACGCCGCGGCGGTTCATTTGCCCGCGTTGACCGCTGGCGAGCCTCCGTTGGAAATCCTGAAGTCAACCAGCAAGTTGGTTGAAGCGGATCGAAACCTTCAGAAAGCCAATGCCGCGTTGGAGCAGGCCAAGAAGGACGTGCAAGACAAGACCAACGCCGTGACGCAGGCCGAGAACCGCGTCAAGGCCGCCCAGGAAAGCTTGGAAAAACGGATCGCCAAAGTCCGGGGCCGCAAGGACCTCGAGCGAGAACAACAGGCGACCGAACGCGCCAAGACGGCCAAGCAAGAGGCCGAAGCCGCATTGCCCCAAAAGACGACCGAAGCCGAGCAAGCGCAACAAGCGTATGCGGCCGCGATGGCCGAGGCGGTCAAAGCGCTTGTGTCGTCTCCAGAATTGGAGCAGCCGCTCCAAGCCGCGCGGGAGGCGTTCGCCAAGTTGATCGCCGACAAAGAAGCCGCGATGAAGGCCGAGAACGAGGCCCTGGCCAAGGCGGCCGCCGAGGCCCAAACCGCGGCGGAACAGGCCCAGGCGGCGTTGACCGCGGCCGACAAGTCCTTGGCGGATCGGGTCGCGGTGCGTGAGTCGCTCGACAAGATTCTTCGTCAACGCTTCCTGCGCGACGCGAGTGTGGCCGTCGAAGACATGCGTCGCGTCGAAGCGGCCCTGGCCGTCGCCAATCGAGACCTTCAAGGCAAAGTGGCGGCGGTGAACCGCGCTGTCGCCGCCATCAAGCCCTTGCAGGACGCCGCCGCCAAGGCGCGAGAGCAGGTCAAAGCCCCAACGGCCGCGTTGGCCGCTGCGACCCAAGCTAAGGACGCGGCGGATAAAGTGGCCCAGGAAAAGATCGCCGCGAAAGCCGCCGCCGATCAGGCCGCCAAGGATGCGCTCGCGGCCGCCACTGCCGCACAGGACATGCTGGCGCAGGTGACCGAAGCGGACAAAGCGGCCGCTGAGAAAGACGCGCAAGACAAGGCCGCGGCCGCCAAGGCGGCGGAGCAAAAGGCCAGTGAAGCGCAGCCGCCGGTGGACGCCGCGCAGGCGGAAGTAGCCAAAGCCGTGGCTGCCGTGCAAGCAGCTCAGAAGGCCGTCGACGCATCGAGCCAGGCGGTCAAGGCCGCCGAGCAAAAAGTGGCCGAGGCGCAAGCCGTGATCGACAAGGCCACTGCGGAAAAGGACGCTGTCGAGAAAGTCGTCAACCAGCACCGTGACGAACTGGCGGTGGCCCCCGGCAAGCTCGCTGTGATTCGGGCCTCGGCCGATGGCGGACTTAAGCCGCTGGCGGACGCCGAATGGGACTATGCCAAGGCGCGCCACTTGTTGGTGCGTGCCGGTTTTGGCGGAACGCCCGACGAAGTCGCTCATCTGCACAGTCTGGGTCTCTACGGCGCGGTGCGCCATCTGGTGAATTTCAAGGACCAGCCGACGCCCAACCTGGAGTTCGACGCGAATCCCAAGGATCGCCCCGAGAACTACGAGAGCGGCTTGACGGGCGACACCCAGCGGAGGATGCGCGAAGCCCGCGTGGCCCGCGATCGCCAGCAAATCCAGAAGATGCGCGAATGGTGGCTGCGGCGGATGATCGAGTCGCCCCGGCCGCTGGAAGAGAAGCTGACCTTGTTCTGGCACGGCCATTTCGCCTCGCAATACAACGACGTGGGCGATAGCTACGCCATGTACCTTCAGAACCAGCTTTTCCGAGATAACGCGGCCGGCAACTTTGCCACGCTCCTGTATGGCATCGCGCACGACGCGGCCATGCTCAAGTACCTGAACAACGACACGAACGTCAAAGGCCGGGCCAACGAGAACCTTGCCCGAGAGATCATGGAGTTGTTCAGCATGGGCCGTGATCAAGGCTATAGCGAGACCGACATTCGCCAAGGCGCTCGGGCGTTGACCGGCTTCACCTACGACACGTGGACCGGGCAGTTCCGCTTCATCTCGACCAACCACGACACCGAGCCGAAGAAAATCTTTGGCAAGGAAGGAAACTGGAGCGGCGACGACTTTGTGAAGCTGATTCTCGACACGCCGTACCCGGCCAAGTTCATTGCCCGGCAGATGTTCGTGTACTTCGCCCATGAAGAGCCGTCGACCGACACCGTCGAGTCGCTGGCCAACGTGCTCCGGCACAACAACTACGAGCTAGCGCCCATGCTGGAAAATCTCTTCCTCTCGGAGGAGTTCTACAGCGCCCGTTCGGTAGGCACGCAGGTCAAAGGCCCCATTCAATTGGTGGTTGGCCTTCACCGCGACCTGGGCCTCAAAGATGCGGACTTGGCCTACTTGAATACGGCCACTCGCGACATGGGCCAGGAACTGTTCGAGCCGCCCAGCGTCTTTGGTTGGCAGGCGGGCCTGTCTTGGGTCAGCACCAGCCGCACGTTCGGCCGTTACAACGCGCTGGCGGAAATCCTGGAACGTCGGCCGCGCGCCGGCAAGGCGGGGGTCGATGTCGTCGGCGCCGTCTTGGCGGGCAAGACGTTTGAGAATCACGCGCAGGTGGTGGATTACCTGATCAAGAGCTGCGTGAACGTGCCGCTGGCGGAAAGCAAGCGACAGGCCTTGATCGAGTTCGCCGCCCCGCTTCCGCCGCCCGCCGAGTGGGCGGCCAGCCCGAATCCCGTCAATGCCCGCCTGACGCGGATGCTGGTCATGCTGATGTGCTCTCCTGAGTACCAGTTGAACTAGAAGTGTTGTCGGCCCCGGAATCCCGGTCCACGGAGGCCGGGATTCGCAGGCCAACGTCTCCCCAACTTCCGATCTACCTTTGGAGGATTTCACCCATGACACGCTCTAGGATCGCCACCCGCCGGGATTTTCTGACGCAAGGCTTGGGCCTGGTCGGTGTCGGCGCCGTGTTGCCGAACTTTCTTGTCCATACGGCGCTGGCCGGCCCGCAGACCCAGGGCGGGGACCATCGCATCTTGGTGTTGCTCGAAATGTCGGGCGGCAACGATGGCCCCAGTGCGCTCGTGCCTTACGCCATGGACGGATACCATCGTTTGCGGAAGATGACCCGCATTAACGAGAACCAGGTAATCCGCCTCAACGACGAGGTCGGATTGAATCCCAACTTGCGGCCCTTCAAGGAACTCCTTGATCAAGGCAAGTTCGCCGCCATTCCTGGCGTTTGCTACCCGAATCCGAATTACAGCCACGAACAAGCCATGTACATCTGGCACAGTGGCGACCCGACCAAGCGATTGGACATTTACAATCCCGGCGGCGGCGCGGGCGCCGGCGGCGGGCGTTTGGATGCGGTGGGCTGGGTCGGCCGCTATGCCGACCATGTGTTCCAAGACGCTTCCGACGTTCAGCCGAGTATCGCCGTGGGGAATCCCGGCAGCCGATTCTGGTGTCTGGAAGCACGCGACCGCCCCTATTTGAACATCAACGATCCCGGCGCTTTTGGGTTCCGCCACGGGGCGAACGAAGCCTTGTATCAGCGTCTGAATGCGGCCGATGCCGCCCAGCAGAACCCAATTGCGGATTTGGAGTACATCACCCAAACCGCGGTGCAGGCCAACTCCACCAGCCAACGGATCCAAGAAGCCGCAGAGCGCGCCAAGAGCAACGCCGCGGGTTATCCCAGTTCGGGCCTGGCCCGGTCCTTGCAAACCGTGGGCGCCCTGATCGCGGGCGGTTTGAACACGCGCGTCTATTACGTGCGGCAAGGCGGCTTCGACACCCACGCCGGTCAGCGCGGGCGACACGATAGCTTAATGACGGAATTGTCTGGCTCGATCGCCGCCTTCCAACGCGACCTGACCAGCCAAGGCAACGCCGATCGGGTGTTGCTGATGACCTTCAGCGAATTCGGCCGCACGGTGGCCGAAAACAACAGCCAAGGCACCGATCATGGCTCGGCCGGTCCGATGTTCCTGGTCGGCGGCGGATTGAAGCCCGGCGTTCACGGCAACCATCCGAGTTACGAGCACTTCAATCCGCAAGGGCACTTTATCCCCACGCACGATTTCCGCAGCGTGTACGCGGCTATCCTGGAAAAGTGGCTGGGCGCCCCCTCGGAGCCGATTCTCGGCGGCGCCTTTGAGCCGCTCGATTGCATCGCCTAACGCAGCATTAGTCAACGTATTCAAGAAGGGCGCCTGACCCTTCTTGCCGCGGGGCAGGCATCTTCAGTCGTTCCAAACTAGGAGGTAATAGCTCACAGCCACGGTGTGGCGCCGCGAATCCGCAAGCGGCGCCGCTTGCGGCCAGCGAGGTTTCCGAGATTAAAAGTAGGCGGACACCCCAATTTTTGGAACCACTGAAGACGCCTGCCCGACGGCGTCCATTTCTCACTCATCGCATTGATCTCGCACCGGGGACTGGACGGTATCTCCAGACGCATCCGCCGAGGTGGAGCCTCGGCGCTCTTGAATTCGCACGGCTGCGAAACGCGAGCGAGGCCCTTTGTCGATCGAACTTGTCCATTTGCGGGAAGAAGGCGCATTATGAGCAGCCGCGTATTGTTTGCGTTTCTGATTGCCAGCGCTCTGACTCTTGGCCAGACGGCGTTCTCTCAAACTTCCGACGACCCCGCGGCAACGGCGCTCCAGCAAGCCCAAACTGCGCTGGCGGCGGCGGAAAAGGACTGCGCTGAACAACCCGACGACGCCAATAAGGCCAAAGTTCAAGCCGCCCGGCAAGCGCTGCTTGCCGAGCAAGCGTGGGCGGCCCGGCAAGCGGTCGTCAACGCCGAGGCGGCCAAGACGGCGGCCGAGCGATCAGCGGCCAGCATGGCAACGCAAGTCAAAGCCGAACGGGCCAAGCTAGATACGGCTAAGCAAGGGGTCGAGAAAGCCGCCGCCGAAAAACTCGCCGCCGAGAAGGCACTCGAAGCCGCGCCCGCGGATCAACCTGAGCCGCTCGCCGAAGCCAAGAAAGCGCTGGAACAAAAGACGGCCGCTTTGCAGCAAGCCGAACAGGCCGTTGCCGCGGCGACCTCTGCGGTGGAGAAAGCCACCGCCGAGCAGGCCGCGGCCGGAGAGGCGCTGACCCAGAAAAAGGCGGAACTGACCGAGGCAATGGATGCCGCGGCCTTGGCGCACGCCGAGGCGTTAGGCGGCCTCAAGCCCATCACCAGCAAGCAATGGGACTACGCCAAGGCCCGCCACTTGTTGTTCCGGGCTGGCTTCGGCGGCCCTCCCGAGGAAATCCAAAAGCTGGTCGAGATGGGCCCGCACAAGGCCGTCGCGCACCTGGTGGAGTACCACCGACGTCCGGTCGCCAACATCGAAGTCGAATCCGAGATATTCTCCTGGGAACGGCCCTTGGAGTATGAACGCCGGCTGCACGTCGCCGCGCAGAACGAACTGCATGAAGTGGACGGCAAGCGCAACGTCGACTCGCACGCGGTCATGGTCCGCTGGTGGGTGCGGCGGTTGCTTGAATCCCCTCGGCCGTTGGAAGAGAAGCTGGTTCTTTTCTGGCATGACCATTTCGCCTCCAGCTACCGAACGCTGGGCGATACCTACCTGATGTACCAGCAAAATCAGTTCTTCCGCCGCTACGCCGATAACTTCGACGCCTTGCTGCACGGCATTGTGCAAGACCCGGCGATGATTCGGTATCTCAACAACGACGAAAACGAAGACGGAAACGTCAACGAGAACTTCGGTCGTGAACTGCTGGAATTGTTCTCGCTTGGCGAGGAAAACAGCGCCGCGCATTGCGCCGACGGCTACTCCGAAAAAGACGTTCGCGACGCGAACACCCGGGCCTTGACGGGCGCCAGCTACGAGCGCTATTCCGCCCAATTCCGCTTCTACCATGATCGGCACGATAGCAACCCCAAGACGCTCTTAGGAAAGTCCGGGAATTGGGGAACGCACGAAGCGATCGACATCATGCTGGAGCACCCAGCCACCGCCCAGTACGTGACGAAAAAGCTGTGGCGGTACTTCGCCTCGTGGGATCCGGAGCCGGAAACGGTCGAGCGATTGTCGCACGTGCTGCGCGAGAACGGCTATCGGATGCGGCCCCTCCTCACCAACCTGTTTCTCTCGGAGGAGTTCTACAGCGACCGGGTGATGGGCAACCATATCAAAAGCCCCGTTGAACTGCTGGTGGGCACGGCCAAAACGATGAATATGCCGCGCGTGGACTACCAGAACGTTCGCTTCCTGCTGGCGAGCATGGGTCAGAGCTTATTCGATCCGCCCAGCGTGGCCGGCTGGGAAGAGGGCCGCGATTGGGTGAACACCAACCTGCTCATGGCCCGTTATACCGCCACGACGGACCTGGTGAAGAAAGCCAACTTGGACCTGGTGGCGCTGCTCAAGGATCGGCAATTCCAGGAGCCTGGCGACGTGGTCGATCACCTTGCCGAGCGTTGCTTGCCGCGGACCTTAAGCGCCGAGAAACGGCAAGCGCTGGTCGAATTCCTTGGCCCCTTGCCGCCCTCGTCGGAGTGGTCCAAGCAGTCCAAGGAGATCAACGCCAAGCTCCAAGCACTCCTGATCTTGCTGGTGAGCAGTCCCGAATACCAAGTGAGCTGAAGCAGGCTCGGTCCCCGCACATCACCTTTGCACGGAAACAAAACCCATGTCGAAGCTCCCGATCGCAACGCGCCGAGATATTTTGTCGTGCGGCCTGGGCCTGGTGGGCATTGGCGCCGCGTTGCCAGACTTCTTAATCCGGTCGGCCTTGGCCGGACCGCAAGCCGAGCCGGACCAGCGCGTGCTGGTGATCCTCCAACTCGACGGCGGCAACGATAGTTTGAACACCTTGATTCCCTACGGGCACAAGGAGTATTACGAGTATCGCAAAGCCGCGACCCGGATTCCCGAAAACGAGATCATCAAGCTCGACGCGGAACTGGGCCTGCATCCCAATCTGCGCGGGTGGAAGGAACTGCTCGATGAAGGACTGTTCGCGGCCGTGCATGGCGTGGGTTATCCGAACCCGAACTTCAGCCATTTTGAGTCCACCAACATCTGGATGATGGGCGACACCCAAGGCCGCAAAGTGCCGCACGGCTGGGTCGGCCGCGCGTGCGATGTGGGTTACGGCGACCTGGCCGATCCCAAGGTGGCGGTCGCGGTGGGTCCCAACAACGGCGCCGCGCTGGCGCTGCGGGGGCAACACCACGCCGGGATTCTCGTGGAACGGCCGGAGTCGTTCGGCTATGCCGGCGCCGCGAATGAGGCACAGTTCGCCGCCTACAAGAAGCTGAATGAAGCCTGCGGCAAAGGCGCGCCGAGCGAACTGGAATGGGTCACGCGCACCGCGATTACGGCCAATTCCGCCGCCGAAGAAATCAGCCGCTTGGGGGCCAGCTATCAACCCAAGGTCGAATATCCCGATACTTCCTACGGCCGCAACCTCCGCGCCATTGCCGGGTTGATCGGCGGGGGGCTTTCGACACGCATTTATTGGACGAGCCGCTCGGGCCGGTTGGAGTTCGACACGCACAGCAACCAGCGTCCCGGCCACGATAACCTTTTGAAGGAACTGGACGGCGCCTTGCTTGCCTTTTTCCGAGATCTGAAGCAGCAAGGACAGGCCGACCGCGTGCTGTTGATGACCGTCAGCGAGTTTGGTCGAACCGCCAAGGAAAACGGCAACAGGGGAACCGACCATGCCGCCGGCGCCGCCCAGTTCCTTTTCGGTCCCGGCGTGAAGGCGGGATTGCACGGCGCTCACCCCAGTCTCAAGGCGAGCGACCTGTTGCCCACGGGCAGCGGGCTGAAGTTCGATACCGACTTCCGCAGCGTCTACGCTACGGTTCTAGAGAAATGGCTGGGCATTCCCAGTGAGCCAGTCTTGGGACAGAAGTGGCCGCTGGTCGATTGCCTGGCGTGAGCCACCCGCGCCCGAACCTAGAGAGGCTGTGAATCTTTCGGTAGCGGCGGCGCTCGCGCCGCCGGCACCGACGATTTGACAAAACATGCACAACCTCAGAGCGGTGCGTCTAGCGCGGCTTGAGTCGGGAGGATGCCCACGGTTGCCGATGGGACGGCCGCCGGCAACAACGCTTTCTTATTGCGAGGCGTTAATCTTTTATCTTTCGATGCCCGTGGCGCGACCCGGCTAATGTGGACGTTGACATCCACTTCCAGGAGCCATAGGGTGAGATTCCCCGGGCGCATCGAATCTCGCCCCTTCGGCAACTCACCAACTGCCATGACACTTTCTCCGATTCTTTGCCTCGCCGCGGTGGCGAGCGCGCTGGCGGCCGATCCCACGCCAACGGCGCCGGCGGATTATCCCATTCGGCCTGTCTCATTCACCCAGGTGCGGTTTCGCGACGGCCTATGGGCCTCGCGAATTGAAACGAACCGCCGCGTGACCGTGGCGTATGACTTCGCCAAGTGCGAAGAGACGGGCCGCATTGAGAATTTCGCCGTGGCGGGCGGGCTGAAGGCGGGAGGTTTTCGCGGAATCTTCTTTAACGACTCCGATGTTTTCAAGGTGATTGAAGGCGCGGCGTACTGCCTGGCGCTGCAATCCGATCCCGGGCTTGACCAATATCTGGACCGGCTCATAAGTCAGATCGCCGCCGCGCAAGAGGACGACGGCTATCTCTACACGGCGCGGACAATCGCCGATCCCAACTACAACTATCCCGGTCGCGAAGCGCGCTGGTCGCACCTGGCGGCGGGCCACGAGCTGTATAACGTGGGGCATCTCTACGAGGCGGCCGTGGCCCACTATCAAGCCACCGGCAAGAGAACCCTGTTGGACGTTGCGCTTAAGAATGCCGACCTGGTCTGCCAGGTGTTCGGCCCCGCGCCAGAGCAGCGGTTCGACGCGCCCGGGCACGAAGAGATTGAAATCGGCCTGGTCAAGCTCTACCGAACGACCGGCGATCCGAAGTATCTCCGCCAGGCGAAGTTCTTCATCGACGCCCGCGGCCGGGCCGACAAACGCAAACTGTTCGGGCCGAACGTTCAGGACCATCAGCCCGTAAGCGAGCAACGCGAGGCGGTCGGCCACGCGGTGCGGGCGGGCTACCTGTACGCGGGCGTAGCCGACGTAGCGGCGCTGACCGGCGACGCCCAGTATCTACGCGCGATCGACCCGATTTGGGAAGACATTGTTTCCAAGAAGCTCTATCTGACCGGCGGCGTCGGCGCCTCGCGGCACGGCGAATCGTTTGGCGGCGCTTACCAATTGCCGAACGACACCGCCTACAACGAAACGTGCGCGGCAATCGCCCTGGCCCTGTTCAACCAGCGCATGTTCCTGCTGCGCGGCGACGCGAAATACATCGACGTGGTGGAGCGCATCATTTACAACGGCTTTCTCGCGGGCGTGTCGCTCGAAGGTAATCGGTTCTTCTACCCGAACCCGCTCGCCTGCGATGGACGCACCCGCTTCAACCAGGGGACGCTCGGCCGCAGCCCGTGGTTCGATTGTTCCTGCTGCCCGGTGAACGTCGTCCGCTTTCTGCCTTCGCTGGCCGGTTATGTCTATGCGACGCGCGAAGACGACATCTACGTGAACCTGTTTGCCGACAGCGTCGCCACCGTGCAAGCCGGCCAACGCTCCGTGACTCTCTCGCAAGAGACCAACTACCCGTGGGATTCGGTCGTGACTTTCGGCGTCGAGGTGCAACAACCGACCGAGTTCACGCTTCGCGTGCGAATTCCCGGTTGGGCGCGCGGAGAGCCAGTCCCCAGCGATTTGTATCGCTACCTGGATGAGTCCGACGACCGGTATGTGCTTCGCGTGAACGGCGCCGCCGTCGCGGGGAAGCTGGAAAAAGGATACGCCGTCATCACACGCACCTGGCGCCCTGGGGACCAGGTCCGACTGGAACTGCCCATGCCCATACGTCGCGTCGTCGCTCACCAAGCCGTTGACGCCGACCGTGGGCGCGTGGCCCTGGAACGCGGGCCGATCGTGTATTGCGTGGAAGCCGTCGATCACGAAGGACGGGTCCGTGACCTCGCTTTACCCGACGACGCCGAACTGCGGGTCGAGCATCGTCCGAACTTGTTGGACGGCGTCAGCGTGATTCGCGGCGCCGCCACCCGGCTGGAGCGCGGCGACGATGGCTCAAACCAACCGGCGCCGGTCGAATTGACGGCCCTTCCCTACTACGCCTGGGCGCACCGCGAGATCGGCGAGATGGCGGTCTGGCTGCCCCGGCGAGCCGAAGACGCCCAAGCACGGCCCGTTCCCACCATCGCCTCCCGCGCTCGCGCTTCGGCCTCTCACGTCTGGCCGAGCGACACCCTCGAAGCCCTGAACGATCAGCAAGAGCCGAAAAGCTCCGGCGATCACGACCTGCCGCGACATACCTGGTGGGACCGCCGCGGTTCGCGGGAGTGGGTGCAATACGACTTCGCCACGGCCGAAACGGTCGCGGCGGTGGAGGTCTACTGGTTCGACGATACGGGCAGGGGACAGTGCCGCGTACCCAAGTCGTGGCGGCTCCTGTACCGCGACGGGCAAACGTGGAAGCCAGTCGAGAACCGCGGCGACTACAACGTCGCCAAGAACCAGTTCAACCGACTCGACTTCGTCCCCGTCAAGACCGATGGCCTGCGGATCGAAGTCCAACTCCAGCCCGATTTCAGCGGCGGCATCCTCGAATGGCGAATCCCCACCAGCCCGCCAGAACAGCCGCAATAAGACGGCCCTGGTCGGACTTTCTCTTCGGGAAGATTCCTGCTGCTCGACGCCAAGCGGCGGCAAGCTGCGCCCGAGACGCCAGGACAGCTACCCGCTCAACAACCGCTGAGAACGCATCGCGCGACGAGCGGTTGGCTGCTTGCACGCATTGGAACCAGGCTGCGGCGACCTCTGCGGTCCAACTATGGAACGCGGTCACGGGGGAGCACTTGTGCGATACCAAAGAGTATAACCGCATCGTGCCCGACCTGGAGTTCCTGCCCGACGGCCGGCGCCTGATCTCGAACGGGTACCACGAACGCCTGATCCGCATTTGGGACGTGTTCATGGGCGAGGAACTGCAACGATTCCCGATCTTGCGCGCCCTGGGCGACGTCGCCGTCTCGTCCAAGGGAGATTTTCTCGTCACCAGCGGTCCGGAGCTGACGTTGTGGCGCCAGGCCGACGGCGCGCTCCTCTGGCAATATCGCGGCAACGCCCATAACCTCGCCATTTCCCCCGACGGCTGCACCGTACTTTCGGGAGGAACCGACGCCCTCGTCCACCTCTGGCGCCTGCCACGCCACCTTTTCAACACTCCCATGCCGCGTAGCGCCACGACGCAATGAAAACGTCGAACATCGGCGCGGCGCCCAAAACTTTATCGACTTGGCGCCGGCCATGCCCGTCCGGCTTTCTGACCATGCTGCTCCTTCTGAACCGGAATGGGTTGCCTGCGAACTCTCGGTTGAAGTCTTGACTCTAGAGCATACTCTAGGGTCTATAATGCAGCGGTGGCCCCCGGAGTCTTGCGATGAAGCCCATGAAAATCGGGGAGGTCTCGAAGCGATCGGGACTTTCCATCGACGCCATCCGTTACTACGAAAAGGAAGGATTGCTCGAAGCGCCGGATCGGATGCCCTCCGGTTATCGGCAGTACAACGATTCCACGGTCGCTCGCCTGCTCTTCATCCGGCGCATCAAGGAGTTGGGCTTTACGCTGAAGGAGATCCGAGAGCTTCTCGGCCTCTGGTTCGATCCCAACACCCAACCCTCCGAGGTTCGGCAGCGAGCCGAAAGTAAGATCAAGCACATCGATGAGAAGATTTGTCATCTTCAAGAAATCAAAAAGTCCCTCCAACGTTTGACGACCCAATGCCAGCACCACAATTCGATTCGGGAATGTCCCCTTCTAGCGGGCTTAGGCGCGGACGCGGGCGCCGAAGCCGGAGACCGAGATACTGGGTAGTGGCATAGTTTTCCGGTTTTTCGCAGTTGTGTGAGAATAGCCGCAAGGCGGAATCGCAAGTTTTGAAATTGCGCTGTTTGTTGACGCCGCCCCGCCGAGCTTGCTCGGTGGAAGCCCTGGTTGGCGGCGCGCCCAAGCATTCGCTCTCCCGAACAAGTTCGCCGGAGCGGTGTTGCTCAGATATTCCGTGGCTAGTGCAGAATCGTTATCCCCACCGAGACAAGCTTGGTTGAGGAAATGCGCAACGTCCAAACTTTCGCTTCAGGCTGGTGTTAGTCGCTTGAGTGGGATGAGGGAACTCGCATGGTCAGCATCGGCGGGAGTTCGGCAAAGCGTTGGCTCTGGCGGGCGCTGCGCGCCGGGGCCGGGCTGGTCCTGATTGGTGGAATCATTTACTGGATCAAGCTGGCGCCCATGTCGGTCATAGTCCATTCCATCGACCAAGGGGAAGTCATCGCAGAGGTCATGGGAACCGGCACCCTGGAGGCCCGCGTCAAAACCACGGTCGGACCCAAGATTTCCGGACGCATTGCCCAGATCAACGTCGATCAGGGAGACCGAGTCGAACGCGGGGCCTTGCTCGTACGCCTGGCCGACGAAGAACTGAAGCAGCAAGTCGCCATTGCTCAGGCCAACCAAGAAGCGGCCCAGGCCGCGCTGGACCGGCTGAAGACCGACAAGGATCGGGCGATCGCGGTCTTCGACCAAGCGAGCAAAAGCCGCAGCCGGGCCGAAACACTTTCGGCCAAGAGCGCGGTCAGCCGCGAGGAATTGGACCGGGCGTGGGAGTTGTTTGCCGTGGCGCAGGCGGACCTGGCGCGCGCCGAGGCCGCCATCACCGAAGGGCAAAAGGAGTTTATCGCCGCCGAGAAAACGCTCGAATACCATCGCGCAAGACTCGCCGACACAGAAATCAACGCTTCGTTCGACGGCCTGATCGTCGTCCGCCAGCGCGATCCCGGCGATGTAGTCGTGCCCGGCAGCGCCATCCTGAAACTGATCTCCACCGACGAGCTTTGGATCAGCGCGTGGGTGGACGAAACCGAGATGTCGAGACTTAAGGAAGGTCAGCCCGCGCGGGTGATTTTCCGCTCGGAGCCAGGCCGGGACTTTGCCGGCACGGTGGCCCGCTTGGGCCGAGAGGCGGACCGGGAAACCCGTGAGTTCGTGGTCGATGTGCGGGTGCTCGAACTGCCCGCGAATTGGGCCGTGGGACAACGCGCCGAGGTCTACATCGAAACCGAGCGCAAGGATGTCGCCACGCTCTTGGACGCGAAGTTCGTGGTGCGCAGGGGAGACCATGTCGGAGCTTTCGTCGATCAGCAAGGTCGAGCCGAGTGGCGACCGCTTTCCCTCGGCCTGCGCAGCGCCGACAAGGTGGAGGTCGTGCGCGGCCTGCAGTCGGGAGAAACGGTCGTGACGCCGTTCGATCCGAGAAATAGTCTCCGCGACGGCCAAAGGATCGCTCCTCAATGAACCTTGCTTCCAAAGACATTCGGCACAACCTGGGACGATTCGCCCTGACGGCGCTCGGCGTCGGAATGTTGCTCATGACCGTCATGGGCATGGGCGGCATTTACCGGGGCGTGGTCGAGGACGCAACCCTGCTTCTTGACCGCGTGGGCGCCGACCTATGGATCGTCCAGCGCAACACGCGCGGCCCGTTCGCCGAAATCTCCCGCGTGCCGCCCAACCTGGTTCATCGGGCGCTGGCGGTTCCCGGCGTTCAATCGGCCCGAGAGTTCGTCTATCACACCATCCAGCGGGAGCGGAAGGGAAAACCGCTGCGCATCGCGGTGCTGGGCCTGAGTTGGCCGAGCGACAAGGGCGAATGGCTGCCGCTGGTCGCCGGGCGCCCCCTGGCGCAGAACCACTATGAGATGATTGCCGATGCATCGCTGGGGCTTTCGCTTGGCGAGCGACTGACGATGGGCAAGGAAACCTACACGGTCGTCGGCCTCACGAGAAGCATGATTAGCTCCAGCGGCGACGGCCTCGCCTTCTTTACCGTGAACGACGCCCTGGCGATTCAGTTCGATACGCCGGGGGAAGCCGTTCGCCTGGAGCGGGCGTCCCGCCAGGCGCGCGGCGAGCGAAGTGAGTTGACAGCCAAGCAACCGGCCCTGCTCGAGCAAGCGGCAAAGCCCGCTCTCGAAATTCCGGCCATTGCCCGGCCGCAACTAAGCGCCGTGATGGTCACGCTCGCTCCCGGCGCCGACGCGCAGCAAGTGACGCGGGTGATTTCCGGGTGGAGCGACGTGTCGGTTTACACGCAGCAAGGGCAGCGCGAGCTAATGTTGGAAGGATCGGTGGAGAAGATCCGCCGACAGATCGGGCTGTTTCGCATCCTGCTGACGGCCATTGCCGCCATCATCATGGCCCTGATCCTTTACACGCTCACACTCGACAAGGTGCATTCCATCGCCCTGCTCAAGCTGATCGGCGCTCCGAACTCCGTCGTTGCGGGGCTAATCGTGCGACAGGCCCTCGCGCTGGGAGCGATCGGGTATGGAATTGCCTGGCTGATCGGCCAGCAGTTGTTCCCGATGTTTCCGCGGCGGGTGATCCTGACCGAAAACGACCTGATGCAACTGGCGATGATTGTGCTGGTGATCTCTGTGGCGTCGAGTTTGCTGGGTGTTTGGAAGGCCATGCGGGTCTCGCCGAACGAGGCGTTGTCATGATGGCTGAACGCAGGGAAGACGCATTCGCGATCGAAACCCGGAAGCTGACCAAAGTGTACGGCGGCGGCAACACCGAGGTCGTCGCCATGCGCGACGCCTCGATGCAGGTCCACAAAGGCGAGGTCGTAGCGTTGCTCGGCCCCAGCGGTTCAGGTAAATCGACCTTCCTGACGGCGGTCGGACTCATCAATCCGCCAACGTCCGGCCAGGTTTTCATCGGGGGCCGCTTGGTGCAGGACGGACCACGGGCGCGGGTGAATCCGCGGAGCTTCCGCCGCATGCACATCGGCTTTGTTTTTCAGAAGTCCAATTTGATACCGTTCCTGAAGGCCGTCGAAAACGTCCAGATCGCTTTGGAGCTTAACGGCGAAGCTCCCCGCGCGGCGCGCGCGCGGGCGATGGAATTGCTGGATTACCTGGGCGTTGCCGACCGGGCCGACAATTTGCCGTCCATGCTCTCGGGCGGGCAGCAACAGCGGGTCGCGGTTGCGCGCGCGCTGGCGAATCAGCCAAGCGTGATCTTAGCGGACGAGCCAACCGCCGCCCTGGACAGCCACCGGGGACGACAGGTGATGGAATTGTTCGCCCAGGTCGCCAAGGAGCAAGGGACAGGGGTCATCGTCGTGACGCACGACCATCGCGCGCTGGACGTGTTCGACATCATCTACGAAATGGAAGACGGCCTCCTGCGACGGGCGGAAACGCCCCTGCATCACCCCTAATGCAGTTTCCTGGAGATCGCCATTCAATCAACGCCCCGGTGGCTAACGGCGGAGTCTTAGCGACGCCCCGGCGATTTTCGGTGAAGCACCGGGGCGTCGCGGAACGCCGCCTGCCTGCCAATCCGTGAAATCCACGAACGCGGGTATCGATACTCGCGGGCGGAATCGCACTCGTCTTCGTGCGGTATGGCACAATGAACGGTCGCGTTGAACAGGCATGCGTGCATAAGACGTAGGTAATCCTGAGTGAACGAACAACCCGACCGGACGGCACAAAATATGCAAAAAACCTTCACCGCTGGTATTGGTGCACGTTTGCGATTTTTACCCTAATCCGATCCGTGAGTTTTGAAGTTGCGCGCTTCTCCTTTCTTAGCGACGAAGCCGCGACAGCATACAGCCACGGGCGCAAGGTGGAAGGGCTTGAAAATCGCCAAGCGGCGCCACTACCCCACGTCGATTCCTCCTGGCTCGGAAAGTCGAGATGAGCGTTATCGTGAGGCCCCAGTCATGTCAAACACCTCGTTACCCCCGTCCTCGGAAAGCGATGGTGAACTGCTCCAGCGCGTGACAAGTTCCCTTGCTCGACAAAACTATGGCGCGCACCATACACTGCGGATTGACGTACGCGACGGCGTCGTCCGTGTATGCGGCCGCGTGCCGTCCTTTTACATGCGACAGGTGGCCGTCGAGTGCATCCGGCGCGTGCCGGGCGTTTCGCGGCTAGAGGATCACATGGAGGTTGCGGAAGCTTTGGAGTCTTGCCCACCCGGTGCGATCGACGGCGGACCGGAAGACGGCGCGTATTAGCCCACTTTAGCGAGCGACAGGCACTCCCATGATCAAGCGAATTCTGGTTGGACTCGGGGGAACGGAATACGCCACCACGGCCACGAACCACGCCGTGGCCTTGGCCATGGCGCATGACGCGGAGTTGACGGGAGTCAGCGTGCTGGATGAACGGCGCCTGACCGCGTTGGGGCCGGTGCCGCTGGGCGGCGGGCATTACGCACACGAATTGGCGGAGCATCGCCTTAAGAAAGGACAAGAGCTTGTCGAGTGGTCGGTCAAGGGATTTGTCGATGCGTGCGAGGCCGCGGGCGTCCGACATCGGGTGCTGCGCGAAGTCGGCGAACCGTTCACGCTCATGATCGACGAGGCGCGTTACCACGACCTGATGGTCTTTGGGCTTCGCAGCTTGTTCGAGTTCGACCTGGTTCCTGACCCTCACGATTCCTTGGTGCGCCTGGTGCAAGCCGGGGTTCGGCCGCTCCTGGCGGTGTCCGAAGGTTTTTATGCGGTCAAGAAGGTCTTGATCGCCTATAGCGGGTCGATGGAGTCGGCGAAAACCATGAAGCATTTCGTGCAAACGCGGCTCTGGCCAGACGTGGAAATCCGAATCGTAACTTTTGAGGACGATGGACGCGACGCAAAGCGCCTCGTGGCGGACGCGGCGGAATATTGTCGATCCCACCAGCTTGAGGTCGAAACCGATTGTGTGAGCGGTTCGCCCAAGGAGCAACTTTTGCCCTACGCGGAAAGCTGGGGGGCGGACCTGACCGTGATCGGCAACAGCGCTAAGAACCTCTTAATGCGCAGAATCTTCGGCGAGACGGCGTTACACGCAATCCGCAATGCGAACCGGCCGCTCTTCCTATCGCAGTAAGCCGGGCGAACCGGCCGCGTCCCGCAGCAACCGGTGCGGAACGCCCTAATGCGGTTTTATGCGATTGGTTGTTCCATGCCCCGAGATGCTCTGGCGGCGGGTATGGAAACGCCAGCAGCATGCGGGCAATGAGCGCCTGGCGGCGTTTGTGGCGCGTCGGTGGAAGTCGCTGTTCACGTTTCTGACGCGTCGGGATGTGGACACCACGAACGAGCGGGCGGAGCAGACGATTCGTCCGGCGGTAATCTTTGGGGCATGACTTTCGTATTTTTCCGCCTTCACCCGCCCTCAGACAAAACGCAGGCTAGCCGGAAGCCGAGGTTGTAATGGCAGTGGAGAGGATCGTTGTGGCTCCGATGCGCAGAGCGGCAGTTCCACGACTTGTGGAACCAACTGCCGCCGCGATAGACGCGGTCCGGGTCTGCGGAGTGTTGCGTCGGAGCATCGACAGGAGCCTTGGCGGCGTAGTTCCCTGCAAATGCGGTCGCGCACCACTCCATCACGTTTCCGTGCATGTCAAAAAGACCGAACGCATTCGGTCGGAGCCTTCCAACCGGATGCGTCTTGCCGGCCGAATTATCCCTGAACCAGCCGTATACCTGCAATTCCTCGACGCTCTCGCCGCCGTAATAAGGCGTGGTCGTCCCCGCACGGCAGGCGTACTCCCATTGTGCTTCCGTCGGCAACGCAAACGTTAATTCCTTAGCGGAGTTGTTCTCATTCAACTTCACCACGAACCGCTGGACGTCGTTCCACTTCACCATCTCCACGGGATGCGTCGGGTCGCCCTTGAATTCAGATGGGTTATCACCCATAACGGATTGCCACTGGGCCTGCGTTACCTCGTACTTGCCCAGATAAAACGGTTGCGCGATCCTCACCCGATGCTGCGGGCCTTCCAGCGGTATTCGGGCGACGGCCCAGTTATCAGAGTCCGCGACTTCTTTTAAGAACTTAGCCTGCTCCTGCTCCGTCGAACCCATTAGGAACTCACCCGGCGGAATCAGCACGAGCGTCAGCTTCTCGCCGCCTGGCAACATGATCTCTTTCTCAGCCGGCAAGCCCCCGTAGTCGGCCCACGCTTGCTGGCGGCGCTCCGCTACTTCGTAATCAAACGGTGCAAGAGCGATTGGCGGAGTCGGAAGCATCTTTTGGCCGATCACCTTGTCGCCCTGCCGCACCTGCACTTCGCCGGCCAGCAGTTCCACGTGCACAATGACTTCGTCGCCGCGCTTCAGAATTAGCTTGTCGGTTTCGAACTTGAAATCGCCCCGCTCAACGGCCAGCGTCTTTTCGCCGGGAGACAGCTTCACGTCCGTCCCTTGGTGCGCCTGCCTAAATACGATTTCCGTTCCTTTAATGGCGACTTCGATCTGGGGATCGTTGATCTCGACGCGGATCGTGCCCGCGCCGGTCTGTACGAAGAAGACGATCCCCGCCAGTAGCAAAAACGCAGTCCCCCCGCCAACCGCGCTGAGCAGAATCGCGCGTGAGCGAGAAACGCCAGCGGCCCGGCGCCTCGGCTTGCGGGAAGTGGGCAGGGCGGACTCGCTGGCGCCACCCGTTGCGGCAGGCGCCAGCCACACCTGCGTTTGCGGATCGGTATCAGCCTGGTCGAGCTGCAACGCCACGGTTGGTTCGAAGCCCGTCGCCGCCAAGGGAATCTCTTGGATCTTCCTGGCCGGCATCCGTCGGCCTGGCTCAGCGCTCGTGTGCGCCAGGGGGCCTGGCGCGAAGTTTGAACGGCTCTCGTTGCCCGCCGCTCCGGCGATTGACGGCGCGGAGGGGGAACCCTGCAAAAGCGGCTCCAAGGCGGCGATCACCTCGGTCATCGCCTGGTAGCGGTCCTGCGGCTGTTTGGCCACCATTCGGGCGAAGATCTCGTCGAGTTCCGGCGGCGCTTCGGGACATGCGGCCGATAGCAAGGGGATCGGCGATTCGCGATGGGCCAGCAACTTGGCCATGACGGAATCGCCCTGATAGGCTCCGCGACCGGTCAACAGAAACCAGAGCGTCATCCCCAAGGCGTAGATGTCGGCCCGCACATCGGCGCGTCTTGGGTCGAGAGCCTGCTCGGGCGCCATGTAATCAATCGTGCCCATTATCTGGCCTGAGCCGGTCAGTTGATCCTGCTCGGCGTCCGCCGATTCCAGCCGCGCCAGCCCCATGTCGAGAATCTTGACCGTCCCCTCTAGGTCAAGCAGCAAGTTCGCCGGCTTGATGTCGCGATGCACCACGCCGCGACTGTGGGCGTATTCCAGACCGCGCGCCGCCTGCAAAATGCAGTGGAGGGCGTGCTGGGTTGACAATCGACCTTCTTCTTTGACGAGCGCCGAAAGATCGCGCCCATCAACATACTGCATCACCAGAAAATGCGTGCGGTCCACCTCGTCGGCGTCGTAGGCCGCCACAATGTTGACATGGTCCAGTTTGGCGGCAGCCTCAACCTCGCGGTCAAAGCGCCGCACGGCATCGGGGGTTTTCGTAACGCTAGGCGAAAGAAACTTAATTGCAACGACCCGCTTCATGCGCTTGTGCTCGGCCTTGAGCACCATCCCCATGCCGCCCTGGCCGAGCTTGTCAAGAATCACGTAGTTGCCCAGCACGAGTGACTTTCCGTCGCCGCGATAGACTTGCTGCGCCTAGTACGACGTAAGCTTTTTCTGCTGGACCAGTAGTCGCGCCAACTGCTGACCATCCTGAGGCTGTTGATTCGCAGGTAAGGCCTCCAGGGAAGCCTGGACCTCTACACGGGAAAGCAATCCGCTTTCAACAAGGTGGTCTGCAAACTGTGCGAGCGAAATCGACATGCCTGAAAACTCCGGCTTACGAGTATACCGGCAGGCTGTTCGCTCTTGCTACCTCGTATGACGGATCGGGCGACAAAACCATGCCGCTGAGGCCAAGCCTGTCAACGCAAACGGGAAACATTCTCCTTCTTTTGTAGTTCTGTACTTTTTGGCTCGCTCGACGGACTGCTGTTGCGGGTGGCGGGCAGGCGCACTAAGGAACCGCGTGTCGCTCCGGCGTCTGGAGCGTCGCGCGGATGCGCATCGGTCCCATCTGGCGGCCCGCGTGCCCGAATCGGATCGTGTGCCGGCCAGGGGCCAGTTCGATCGATGGCGCCGGCTGCTCGGGCGGGGCGCCTTCCACAGTCGGTCCATAGCGTCGGATCGGTTCGCTGGGCCAGACCACAAGGTATTGCTCCTGGCCGAGCGTGACCGGGGCGGCCAGGCGCTGCCCGTCGATCTCAATCCACGGCTCGGCCAGCGTCTGCCGGTCAATCTTGCGGAGCGCCTTGACGCCGTCGATCCCGCAGGAAACGGTCGTTTTTCCCGGCAGGCCGTTGTAATAGACCATCAGCGTGCGGACGCTGCGGTAGTCGATCGCGTCGGTTTCGGGACGCACCAGTTGGTGATAGCGCCAGCCTTCGTAGGTGTTGTCGAGGTAGTAATCCATGGCCGACTTGCCGTCGCCAAGCTGCAATTTGAACTTCCCGCCCTGTCCGTCGCCGCGCAGCCACAGGCCGATGGCGGCGTGCCAAGACAGATCGACGGGCGTCGCGAAGCTCCGGCTCAGCACCGACCAGCCGGCGTTCGTCCCGAGCGTGCTTTCGGCCGTGTAGACGGCAAAGCGGTCGCCGTCGTGGCCGTCCTCGTGCAACTCCATCCGTTGCGTGACGCCTGGGAACGTCGAACCGCCCTGTCCGTGCTCGATCAGGCGAACCTGTTTGTCATTCGGATCGCGGGTGAAGGGGGCCAGGTCCTCGAACGATTCCAGCGTGAGGGCGTCGGCGGCGTCATACGACGCCCCCGGCGCCAGCCACGGCCCGCCTGGCAGATGCACCTGAAAGCCGACGCGCGACGGCTCGGGCACGTCGATCGTCCAGCTTGACGGCGAAGACGCCGCCGCCTCGTCGTCGGCCGGCGTCACGTCCCGCCAGGGTTCGTAAAGAACTCGCTGGAAGACCTCTTTGCCGGGGCCCCCCAGGAGCCGGTAATCGCGGCGGTGCGAGAGCAACTTCTCGCGTTCCTCGGGCGTCTTCACCCCGGCGAGAATCGGATCAATTTGCAGCCGCTTGCGCATCTCCCGCGGAACTCGGCCGGAAAGCCGCAGTTGCTCGTAGCGATGGATAAGGTCGAGAATTTCGGCGGTGAACGGATGCCGGGCGGCGGCGTCGACCGAGACCTGAAACGACATTGATGCGCCGTAACCCAGGGTCGTTCCCAAAACGTACTCGTACTGGTCGAGTGTGGACATCGGGTCGTAGCCATAATACCAGCCGACGTCCATCGGCATGCCCTGGAGCGCGAAGTGCCCGAAGGCGGGCGACCGTTCTTCCAGGTAGCCCTTGAGATCGCCGTGCCCGTCGGCCGAGGCGCTTCGCGCCAGCAGATGCCACGAGTAATGGCTGAAACTGCTGGCCTGCAACAGCACGTCCTTCTTCTTCAATCGGTCATGGAACGCCTTGTGGAGCCGCGCGTTGTAGTACCAGTGGTCGCCTTGCAGGCGTTCAGAACCGTCGAAGTAGATCATGTCGATGTCGCAGGCGTTGGCGACGGCGGCAAAGTTCGTCGCCACTTCGTCAAGCAGCGTCGTGTTCATGTCGAACATGTGGTAGCCGTAGGCTCGGCGCAGATGCCGCACGGTCGCTCCCTGCGGGTGTACGGCGACCTTCGTGCCCAGGTGACCGCGCCGGCAACCACGGAACCCGAATGGCGGCGTGGTCGAGAGACTGTCGTAATGGATTAGTTCGTCGCCAATTTGCAGGACCGTTCCATCGCCTACGTAACCGCCGTCTTCCGCGGGGAAACCGTCGGGCGTGGCCGTGAGCGGCAGAAAGTCGGCCTCGGCGCTCACCGCTGCGGCAAGCTCGGCCGACGCTCCTTTCACTAGCCGCGGATCGGGAACCGGCGTCAGGTACGGGTCGGGCGGGTAAATGCTCGGCCCCAGAAAGTGCAGCCCGACATGGAAGCCCTCGTCCTTGAAGCGGCGGACGACGCGTTGCAGGCCCGGCAACCCGTCGGAAAAGCGATTGCGATTGATCGCGTAATGCCCCGTCGCCTCGCACCACGACTCCTGACCGAGCAGGATCATGTCGAAGTTGCCCCGCTTGGCGATGGCCAGCGCCTCGTCGAACTGATCTTCGCCGAAACGGGTCAGAAACAGATACGATCGCTTGACCCACGGAGATCGTTTATTCCATTGGCCCCCCAGGCGCGGAGACGGCAAGCCCGCTGCAACCTCGAACTGCGGGACGACATCCCAGAACTGGGCGTCGGGGCAGGCGACGACACCGAACGCCGCCGGCGTCAGCCCATATTGGTCGAGCGTTTCCAGGCACAGCGTCTGCGAGGTCGCATCCCAGAAGGGCGAGCTTTCGGACTCGAAATCTTCCAGCAACACCACCTGCTCTTGGCCGTTGCGCTGCACGATGGCCTCGACGTGATCGATCAGGCAGGTCACCGTGCGGCCGGCGGGCAGGCTGTTGTAGTAGAGTTGCAGCGCCGCCACGCGTTCGGGGTTCATTTTGTCGTAGGGCCGGTCGGTCAGCGTGACCTGCTTCCAGCCCGTGAAATCGATTTTCAAATACGTATCGCGACACCCGCCCGCCTCGTCACAGAGTTGGAACTTGAGCATCTGCCCCTGCCCGTCGCCGTGGACCCATGCGCGAATGGCCGTCAGGCCGGTCAGGTCGTGCCGCGTGTCGAAGCGACTTCCCCGCATGCTCCAGCCGCCGGGTTTCTCGTCGGCCGTGGCCGTGAAACGGGCCGCGGTCTGGCCCGCCTTGGCGTCGTCGGTCGGTCCGAACGTATGACGGCACCCCGCGCGATCGGCGCGGTGGGCGCCCGGCAGTTCGCTGAAGGCGCGCACGTTAGGCTCGCAGGCCATCAGCGCCGCGGTGTTCGTTCCCACCGTCGCGGCGTTCAGAACTCGCCGGACACGCGCCTCGGCAGGCAAACCAATACGAAACAGCCCGAGTGTTTCGACCCCCTCGGCGTTCGAGAGTTTCGTCAGGCGAAAGGCCGCAAAACCGTTTCGCACCATGACCGCGAACTCGGCCGTGATGTTCCCCGGGAAGGTCGCGACGATCCGCTCTGCATTCCCCTGGACCGATTGCGGCCGAAGCGTCTGCCCGTCTTTCCGCAGCGAGAGCGCCGACGTCCCGGTCTTGGGCCATGCCGCGCCATCGGCGAAGGTCAACCGCGAGGCCCCCCGGTCGTCGAGCGTGAGGGTCGCCGTGCCAAGATCATAAACGACCTCGGCTCGGCCGGTAGTCGCGATTCCGATCAACAACAGCAGCAACGCCCGCCTGATAATGACGCTCATGATTCGTTCTCGTTCCTAATCTGCGTCACGCGACCGATCAAGCTCGTCGGTGGGCGAACCGCAATTGGCCCGCAGCGCGGAATGGGAGCTGCTTGGTGGGTATGGTGGTGAGTCAGCTTGATTTTCGTCAACGAGGGTTGGACCTGCAAGGCAGGGCGGCGATTCGGGGCAAACCGAGATCGTTGATTACCTACGCTCCCTTGGCATCGTAAATGCCCGATGCTTGAAGGCGCTGACAAAACCCCTACAAACCCGACGCGCAAGCGAGAAACGCAAAGAGAAAGAGCCTCGCTTGCGCGTCGGGTTGGTGTTTTGTCAGGGCGTCTTAATTCATCACTCGATCCTGATCGTTTGATTGTCAACGCGTCGTTATGTTTGAATAAGTCGCTCAACCAGACACGGCCCAGCCAGCAACTTTGCTTCGGTTTATGCTCTTAAGGACCGTGTGGGTTTCGGTTATGTGTTTGCCACAAGGCGCGAGTGGCGTCCAGCCACGCTCTCGCCACCTACCAGCGCCGGCCGAGGTAAACGCCGCATGAAGCGCTCCCCGAAAAATCACGCCAGGCGCGCTGCGGGCGATTGCGTTCCCTTGGCGAAGGGGTATTATAGGAACGCAGATTCTCCAAGGTATTTCGCCAAAAATTCAAAGCAAATGAATCGCTCCCACTTCCTCGCGGCCATGTCCCTGCTGGCCGGCGCTGCGCTGGCTGGGTGTTCGTCGTCTGAGAACGGCTCCGGCGCTGGCAGCGGACCGGAACAGGACGGAGGTATGCGCCAAGTTTCGGCCGCCGACCTTCCCCCGCTTGCCGACCCCTCGCCCACGTCGGACCCGACGGTCGAAGCGTCGGGGCCGGAAGGTTGGAAGCGACTGCCCCGAAACGATAACCAATACCTGATCGGTTGGTACGGAGGGACCACGCCGAACGCACTCCCGCGCATCTTCATTCGCACGACGGAATGGACGGGGCAGGCCGGCGATACGACGACGAGCAACGTGGCCGAGTTGACCAACGAAATTGACCAAAAGTTGGCCAGCGAAGAAAAGCAAGTCACCGAGTCGCCGCTGGCGATGATCCTGGGCGAGACGCCCTACGTGCGCTACGTGGAGGACGCCCGCGTGGGCCAGGCGCGGGCCGAAAAGCAAATCCTCCAGCGCGTCGCCAACGGCCGGCTGTATACGGTTGAACTGCAAATCTATGACGGTAAAATCCTTGACGCACGCGACCACGCATACGCCGTGGCCGCGGGGCTGAAGATTGCGGCGTCCGACGCCGCGCCGACCGACGCTTTGCCCGAAACGACCGAAGACGACGCCGCGCCGACCGACGCCGAATCTCCGGACGAACCCGAACCCGCCCCGGAAGATGACGCCGCGGCGGCGACCGAATCGTAATCCGTGCTGCCCACGAACTTTCTCGGAACGACCTGGATGGACGAACAGCAAAAGCAGCGCGTGATGATGGCGATCGTCGCCTTCAACATGGTCATCATCGCTTATCAAATCATTTTCAACTCAGGCTTGTTTGGATTTCCCTTTTCCGTCGGGAAGCTTCTCATCGGTCTGGTCGTGGCCGCGGTGATTGGCGGCGTGGCGTACGTCGTGGCCGGCCTGACGCAACGCTAACGACGTTGCGCGGTCGCATTGGCCGCTCGTGCCGGTAACGCCGGGGCGCGCCCGCGGACGGCCGTCTTGGTCGTGGTACGGTTTGGCGATTTTCGAAATTTTCGCTGAACTCGTTCTCACCTGAAGCGTTAGGTTTGAAGCTGCACGCTTTTCCTTTTTTAGCAGAACCCGCGACAGCACGTAGCCACCGGCAAGCCCGTTGGGAGGCTTGTTTTGGCTGAACCTTGAGCGTTTGCCCTCTTCTGCCGCTTCGCGGCAAAGATATACGCCAATTCGCGGTAATTGCTACATGTGATCCCCAACGAATCGCTTGGGGTTCGTGTGAAAATCGGCAATCTGTACCACGAACTTTCCGGGGGCGGAACCGACCGGCGGGGCGGCGTTTCAAAAATGGCGATTTTTTCGCACCCCACCTTCGCAGTGGCGCCGATTCCGGTATAATCATCCGTTTTTCCAAACCCCATTTTGTCGAGAGAGAACTGCTTCGATGAATTTCTACCGTGTTGTGTGGCGCGACCAGGAGCGGAACCGAGCCATCGAAATCTACGTGGATTACCGTGTCTCGGGCGCCGGCGTCGAAATCGTCAAGTTGCGCCCCACGCGGGTCATGCTGCTAAGTGAGTCGGGCGAAGCCGTGCGGCAGGTGATTCATGTCCGCACCCAGGCCGGTCAACGGTTCCTGGCGCAACAGTTCGAGCAACGGTGCGACAAGGTCGCCACGCTGGCCGATCAAATTCACACCCGCCACCACGATCGCGAAGATCAGGCCCTCGAACTTCCGCTGGCCGTGTAAGGCAGGCGTGAGAGGTTGTGATGCTTTCGCAAAGTAGGTCCCGCCTGCCGGGCGGGACCTTCTTTCTGCCTGCGATCTCCGTGGTTTTTTGTAGGAAGGTCCCGCCCGGCGCGCGGGATCTACCAAACATTCACACTCGCTCCAGCGAGTGACCTACATTGGCAAACGCTACTCGCGTTCGCCTTCACGGAAGGGGTGTTCTTCTCGAAACCAGGCAGGCGGCTCGTTCGCGCGCAGACGTTGCGTGCTGGCGTGTATCCAGGCTGCCCCGATCACCAGGACCACCGAGCCGCCTCCCGCCAGGGCGATCATGGTGGGAAAGTCTTCTTTGGACGCCAGGACCATCGGCCCGGCCATCGAGCCGACAATCGCCCCCGCCATCCCTCCCGCGATGATGCCCAAACCGGGGCGGTAGTGGTGCAGCCCCAGGGCCGTGCCGAGCAACATCGTCGCCGTGCTTCCCCAGAGCGAGGCAAGCAACAAGCGACTTGGACCGGAATTCCCGGGGGCCATGGCGCGTCCCGCCGCGGTCGACATCGCAATCGGAATGGCGCACGCCGCGATCAGGAGGAACAAGGCGCTTAGCGGGTAACCACGTTCAGGCACGGGGGCCATGACTGCTCCTAATATCAATAGGCTTCGGCGTCCAGTGCTATTCCATCGGCGCGGTGCGCCAAGAAACCCATGATTTGCGGGCTAGCGGTCGCCGAGAGGAACGTCACCCGCCCGTCGCCAAAGGCGTACTGGGCGCCGCCGGGATGGTTACTCCCAAAACCGCCGACGACCAGCAATGGGTCAATCTTGGTCGGCTTCGTGGCGGCGCGCTGCAACTCCGCCACGACCGCGCCGATCACGTTTTGCGCGAGGACCGGGTTTCCACCGACGCGCGTCGCCGCGACCGACAGCCCCGCGTTCCGCAGCGTGGCCCGCGTGCCCGACATCCACCCCAGCCCGCCGCGCTCGGCGAACATCTCGCCCAGGAAGATCGTTTGCGAGGAGCCGTCGGTCACGTCCTCGTAGCGGACGCGGCTGTTCAGAAAGAACACGCCGTGGTTGTCCACGTCGATGGGCGCCTCGGCGTCGTGATGCACCGCGGCATAGCAGGACTGCGGCGTGGGCGGCGCGACCTGGGACGGACACTGGAGCGAGTCCAACGATAACCGCGCCACGGGCGCATTCCGCGGATGATACACCCCGACCGAAAAGTCCACGTTCCGCCACGCGTTCCTTTGCTCCAGGAACGGCAAAATTTGCACGATCCAGCCATGATGATACCCCTGGGCGACGTTTCGCACCGGGCGCTGGGCGTCGATGGTTCCCGGCGGATAGAACTCGTGCAAGTTCTGGTAGTTGTGAATCGCCAGAATCAATTGCGCGAGGTTCTTCTGGCAGTTCGACCGCCGCGCCGCCTCGCGGGCCGCCTGGATCGCCGGCAGCAGCAGCGACACCAGAATGCCAATGATCGTCACCGCCACCAGCAGTTCGATGAACGAAAATCCTGGCCGGCGGCAAGAACCACGCCAATGGATTCCCGCAGGAGGGTTCGGGCGCGCCATCATTCCCATTCGTCCAGAAGTTGACCGTCGGCGCGGTGGCCGAGTTGTTGATAAATCTTCATGTCGATCGACTGGCGGATCACCCGCACCGAGCCGTCGCCCATGACAAACTGCACAATGCCGGGATGCGTGCTGGCGAAACCGCCCACGGACGTCGGCGTCGGGACCAGCGCAGCGCGGCCCGCCCTGTTTTTCGCTTCCGCATCCGTGGGTGCTTCCGTTTCGTTCGCCGGATCGGCGGCCGGCTCATCCGCGCCGTCTTCCGGGGAATCTTCCGCCGGATTCTCAATCGCTCCTGGCGGAAGGCCCACTCCACTCGGTTCAACGCTGGCGCCCATTCCGTCGATCACGGTCGGCATGGACGGACCCAGCACGCCGCCTCTGGCCGTCATTCCCGTGGTATTGGGCGGCAATCCGGTATTGCGGAGCGTGGCCCGCGTGCCCGACATCCAGCCCAGATCATTGCCGACAAGGAAACGTTTCTCGCCGACGAACAGTGTATGCGAAGGGCCGTCGGTAATGTCGTCGCGCGTGACCGCGCTATTTAAGAAGAACACGCCGTGGTTATCCACGTCGATGGGGGCTTCGAGGTCGTGGTGCACGGCGGCGTAACAACTGCGGGCTTGCGTCTGGTCGGCCGACGAGGGGCAAATCAGCAGTCGGAAAGACAACGCTCGCACCGCGGCGTTGTTGGGGTGATACACCCCCACCGACGCGTCAACGTGCTGGTAGGCGTTTCGCTGCTCGATATACGGCAGGATTTGCACAATCCAGCTATGGTGATAACCTTTCGGCTCCTGGTAAATCGGTCCTTGCGTCTCGATCGTTCCCGGCGGAAACACGCCATGCGCCGACTCGTAGTTGAAGAGCGCGACGCCCAGTTGCGTCAGGTTTTGCGAACATTGCAGCCGCCGCGCTGACTCCCGCGCCGCTTGCACCGCGGGCAAGAGCAACGACACCATGATTCCGATGATGGCAATGACCACCAACAACTCGACCAACGTGAACCCGGGTTCGCTTCGGCAGGGTTCGTGGTTCTCACTCGCTTCCCACGCCGAAGGAAACATTCCCCGTGGCGATTTCTGTTGCCGCGTTACGTCCAAGGCGACCTCCGAGCGGGCGGTTGATAGTGATGGGAAAGGTGGGGCGTGCTAGTGTGGCGCCCTTCGCTCCGCGAGTGCGCCACATGATTATTCGGGATTATCACCGTCGTCCGCATTGCGCTGGAGGGTTATCTCTCGCACGACGCGCATCCGGTCGATGGGATGGTCGGGGTAATAGGCTTCGATGGTGACTCGTTGTTGCTGGGGATCGTTCTCGTCGACGCCGACGGTAATCACCGCCTTGCCGCCGTGCCGACCGCCCAATTCCTTGGCCGAGACGGTCCACGTTTCGCCGGAATAACGGGGATCTTGCCGCAGTTGGGCGGCGGCGCGCTCGGCGGCCGAGGCGGCCAGCCAGGCGGCCTGGTGATCGCGAGCCTGGTGTTGTAAGCGGCGATGGCGGTCGAGTGTCGAAACCGCCAGGCTCGCGCTGAGCAAGATGGCGAGAAACAAGCACGCCAACGCCGCCGCCAGCACAACGCCGCGGGGCGGGCGAGTCGGTCGCTTGCGAGGTTGGCGCCGGGTCGTCATTCGTCGTACCGGTGATCCATTCCCAGGAAAGCTTCGATGCGCGTCTTTCGCGTGGGCCGCCGCTCTTGGGGTTCTTCACCCACGGGCCGCAAGACCAGCACCGACAGCACTGGCGGACCGTCTTCCGGCGGCGGAGTCCAGCGGAGGGCGCTGCCGGACGGCAAGTTGAACAGGTCCCGCGCTTCGGTCTGGCCGCCGTGGATCAGGCGCCGCCGCACGCGCGCCAAGTCGGGGTGGAAGTCATAAACAATGGTCTTGCCGTCATCCCGCGTTAAGGTCAACACGCGGGGCGCCGCGTCGTCGCTTTCCGCCGCGGGCGGTGGATCGAACGAACAACTTTCCGCCGCGTGCGCGTCCTCGCGCAGGCGCTGCGCGAAATGATGCAGCACCGTCGCCGTGTTCGCCTCGGCCTGGGTGGTGGATTGAGCGCGGAACAGAAGCTGGAGCGCCACCGCCAGGATGGTGAACATCACCGACGCCGTGGTCGCCGCCACCAGCAGTTCGATCAGCGTGAAGCCGCGTCTCATGGCGCCCGGCCCTCCGCGTAACGCCAGGCGACGAGCCGCACCGGCTGGACCCGTTCGCCGGCCGTGTTGCGCCAGGTCACGGCCACTTCCACGCGCCGGCGCTCCAGCGCCGCGGCGTCGGCTGGCGGCGCGGCTTCCGATATGCGAACCGTTAGCTCGCCCGCGGGAAGCGCTTCGGCCGCCTCGACCGAAAGCGTCGCTTGACTGACCGTTTCCGTGGAAAGACCGTTCCAGGGAATCGCCGCCAGGCGCTCCATGTGGTTGGCCGCTTCGTGGAGGGCGGCCAGGCGTCGCTCGTCTTCGCGTTGCTGCTGGGCGACCACGGTCAACAGGCGGCCAATGCTCGCCAGCAAGACGCCGATCACCAGCACGGCGATGGTCAACTCCACGATGGTCAGGCCACGACGTCGCATCTCGAAGTGCGGCTTAGCACGAGGGAACAGGAAGATAAGACCACGCCGCCGGTCGCGCGGCGAGGCATGGAAAAGGAGTATATCGCCCCTCCCCCCGTCGATGCAAAGAGAATCTACGAAAAAACCAAAATACCGGCCGGTCAGTCGATGTAAATCAACTCCTTGGCGTTGAACAGCACGTGGCACAAGTCAGCCCAGGGACGGAAATCGGTCGGGGACTGGTCGTTTTTGACTCCCAGTTCGGACGCCTGTTGCACAAGGAACGCCAACGCCGCGTTCGATTCTTCGGCCGTTGCCGGACGGGCGAACGCCGTGAGGTAAAGCCGCTGGATGTGCTCCTCGGCCGATAAGTTCGAATCGGCCAATTCACGTTCGGCCCAGAGCCGCGCCTGCTGCACCACAAAGGGGTCGTTCATCAGGATCAAGGCTTGGGCGGGCACGTTGGAAACATTGCGCCGGCCCATGGTGCTAAACGGGGCGGGCGTGTCGAAGGCGAGCATCATGGGCGACAGAAAATTGCGCCGCACCGCGCCGTAAATGCTGCGCCGTCCGGCGCCGTCCAGCGGACCACTGGCGCCGGGACGCCCCCGACCTTGCAGGAACGCCGTCAGATGCACAGGAATGCTGGAGCCGTACAAGGTGCGGTCAAGCCGGCCTGAAACGGCGAGTAACGTGTCGCGAATGACTTCGCCCTCCAGCCGGCGGATGCGCTGCCGGTGCAGGAGCAGGTTGGAGGGGTCGCGTTCCGACGCCGCTGGATCGGACGTGCTGGCCATTTGATAGGTGCGGCTGAGTACGATGGAGCGAATCAGCCGCTTGACCGACCAACCCTCGGCGATGAACTGGTTGGTCAGATAATCCAGCAACTCGGGATGCGTGGGAGCTTCGCCCAGCACGCCAAAGTTATCGGTCGAGGCGACAATCCCCCTTCCGAAAAGATGATGCCACACGCGGTTCACCAGGACGCGGCCGGTGAGCGGATTGTCCGGATCGGCGATTTGCCGGGCTAGTTGGAGCCGACCGCTGCCCGATTCCACGTCCAGGGGCTCGTCGCCAACCAAGGCTTCCAGCAACCGCCGCGGAACGGGATCTCCGGCCGTCTTCGGATTGCCGCGAATGAACAGGAACTCGTTCACGCCGCTCCCGTCCCACATGGCGGGGGCCGTGTGCGATTCCTCCTTGATCCGCGCGGCAAGTTCGGTGCGGCGGGACAGGAACGTCTGGCCCGCCTGGCGGACCGGGTCGAGCAGGGCCGCGTCGGCGACTGTCAATTCCGGATGCTCTAGCAGCCAGTTGGCCAATTGCGCTTCGTCCGTCGCGGCCGGGCCGTCGATAACGCGGTTTTCGCTAAGATTCTTTAAGACTTCTTGAAATTGCGATTGCAGCCCGTTTGCCAACTCGGCCAGCGACGGCGACGCGGCCAGGGTCTCGGTGAGCAAGGTGTTTGGCCGGTCAAGCGGGCTGCCAGGCTGCCGGTCGCCTTGCACGACCATGAGGACTTCCAGCGGATCGCCGTCACGGGCGCTGAATTCGATGTGCGCCCTGTGGCCGCGGTAACGCGCCAGGGAATGGGCAATCCAGCGTGGCTCGTCCACTTTTTGAAAACCGTGGACCAGCGAACCATGTAGCGGGCCGTTGTTCACTCGATGCGAATCGACCACGGCATAAACATGGGCCGACCCGCGCACCAGGTAATAGACATTCGGAGCGTCGATGGTAAACGTGGGCGTGCGGAACGTCCGGCCCGCGCGGACCCAAGCGCCGCTACGTCCCGGTTCGTTCGCCGCGCCCGGCGCCAGGCGCAGACCGTTCCACAAGGGATCGCGCCGCGCGGCCGAATATTCCGCGATCTTGGCGACCGGCGCTTCGGCCTGGTCGCTCAAGATCGCCGTTCCCGCGACGACCGGCCCGGCGCCGAAGGTCGGGCCGTCTGCAATCCAATCGGCCGGCCCGGATTGGGCGTAGTCGATAATCGTCGCGACGTGGGACAAGGCTTCGTCCGCGCCGCGTTGTCGATCGGCGGCTTGTTCGAGAAATTGCTTTTGTACGGCCGTAAAGGCGGCGTCATCGCTGGCTTTGGCCCAAACGTGGAAAGGATCGCGCGGGTTCGCTTGGGCTTGGCTCAAGAAAGTGACCCAGCGCGAGAGAATCTCAGGACGGATTTGCCGCTCCGCCGCTAACTCGGCCACGGCGGTGGTTTGTTCGCTGCCCGGCGCGGCGGCGCGGGCATGCACTTGACGCGCCGCCAAGAGATAGTCCGCCAGCTTGGCGACCACCGGCTTGCGGCTGGCGGCGAGGGCCGACAAAAGCGGCGGTCGCGATTCTTGTCGCAACGATTCCCAATCGGCCGCCACGCGGCGGTTTTGCCCTTGCGACTGAAAGCTTGCTTGCCGGTACGTCGAGCTTTGCAGAAAACCGGCCATCGCGTAGTAGTCGCGCTGCGAGATTGCGTCGAACTTATGATCGTGGCAGCGCGCGCAGGCCACCGTCATCGCCAGAAAAGTTTTCGAGGCCACGTCAAGCTGGTTATCCAGGCGGTCGGCCTCGTCCAAGCGAATATCGACCGGCGAATGGACCCATTCGCCCAGGAACCAAAATCCCGTGCCCAGGATCGACTCGTTAAACCCCTCAGTCGGATGGAGCCGCGGTTCGGCAAGCAAGTCGCCGGCAAAGTGTTCGATGACGAATTGATCGTAGGGCACGTCGGCATTGAGGGCGCGAATCACGTAATCGCGATAGTGCCAGGCGCCGGGCACGTCGTAATCGAATTCGTGCCCGCGCGACTCGGCGTAACGCACCAGGTCGAGCCAATGCCGCCCCCAACGTTCGCCAAAATGGGGCGAATCGAGCAACCGATCCACCACCTTCTCCACCGCGCGGGGATCTTCGTCCCGCACGAACGCCTCGACCTCTTCGGGCGACGGCGGCAAGCCGATCAGATCGAACGAAAGCCGCCGGAGGAGCGTGCGGCGGTCGGCGTCGGCGGCGGGCGCCAGTCCGCTTTGTTCCAGTTTCGCGAGAACGAACGCGTCCAGCGTCTGCCGGGGCCAGGCCTTGTTTTGAACCACGGGCGGCGCCGGGTCTTGAACCGGCTGCCATGCCCAATGCGACGTCTCGCGGCTTTGCAGGTCGAATTCTTGTTTTGCCAAGGCCGCCGTCGCGCCGTCTTCGGCGGGCCACGGGGCGCCCATCTCCACCCAGCGCGTCAGCACGGCAATCTCACGGGCGGGTAATTTGGACTTCGGCGGCATTTGGTATAGGTCGCCGTAGTTGATCGCATCCAGGAAGAGGCTTTTCTTGGGCGCGGCCAGATCGACCGAGGGACCGGTGTCGCCGCCGGCCAGGATCGCCGCGCGGGAATCAAGGCGCAGTCCCCCCTTCGGTTCCTCGGATTTTCCGCTGTGACATTCATGGCACCGCGCGGCCAAGATCGGCCGGACCTCTTTTTCGAAGAACTCCAGCGCGGCTGCGTCGAATTGTGGTTCGGCCGCGTGCGCGGAAAGCCCGCAGATTCCGTACGCGGCGACGACGACCGACACTAGAACGAGCAGGCGATGGGGCATGATTCGAGCGAGGTGGGAAAAAGAAAGCGAGGGAACCGCCCACGGGGGGCCAGGGCCAGTATACCGGCGGCGCGAGATGCGGTCAAAATCGGTCGCCACGGAGAGCGGCTGTCTTGGCGTCGAAAAGTACGCACAATCTATTATACGGTTGGAATGTTCAATTTCAGTAATTTATAACCAAAAGTGAATTACATCGATAACAACTTATTGCGGCGTGACTTGGCTGGCGTAGTGCGGCCGACGACGAGGCGCGGGGCGGCGTCGCTTTCCGCCGAACGCCGCGTTGCGTCCGCGGTGTATCGGCCAACGTCGCCCGAACCGGGCGCCGATCACGGTTGACCGCCAAGGGCATTTTCACGATACTTTCGGTTGTATTCGTAACTTCCAGCAACGCCGCAGGTTCGAACGATTTTTCCATGTCGGTCGCCGAGTTTCACGATCTTACGCAGTATTGCTTGACCGTGGCCGAGCGGGCCAAGGCGGCCTCGGCGCGGCTGGCGCAGGTTAGCGGCGCCAACAAGAATGCCTGGCTGCGCCATTCGGCCGCCCAGATTCGCGCTCGCAGCGACGAAATTCAAGCCGCCAACCGGCGCGACGTGGACGCCGCCCCGCAGTTTGGCTTGACCGAGGCTCAAGTCGATCGCCTGCGTCTTACGCCCGACCGCATCGAGGCCATCGCCCGCGGGCTGGAAGAAGTGGCCATGCTTCCCGACCCCGTGGGCGAAGTGATCGAGTCTTCGCGCCGCCCGAACGGTCTGGAAGTGGCCAAAGTGCGGGTTCCGCTGGGGGTGGTGTTCTTCATTTATGAGTCGCGGCCGAACGTCACCGCCGATGCGGCCGCCATTTGCCTGAAAAGCGGCAACGCGGTCATTTTGCGTGGCGGCAAAGAGGCGGCCCACAGCAGCCAGGCGATTGTCGAGATCCTGGCGGAGCAAGCGGCGCTGGTTGGCATCCCGGCCGACGCGGTGCAACTGGTGGCCACCAACGACCGGGAGGCGGTCGGACAATTCTTGGCGCTGAGCGACTTGATTGACGTGGCCATCCCCCGCGGCGGCGAGGGGCTGATCCGCCGCGTGACGGCCGAGGCCCGCATGCCCGTCATCAAGCACTTTGCCGGCAACTGCCATGTGTACGTCGACAGCGCCGCCGACCTGGACATGGCCGAGCGGTTGGTGGTCAACTCCAAGTGCCACCGGTTGGGCGTGTGCAACGCCGCCGAGTCGCTCTTGGTTCATGCCGACGTGGCCGCCGAATTTTTGCCGCGCATCGGCCGGTCGCTGGCGGAACATCAGATTGAGATTCGCGGCGACGCGAAGACGCGCGCGCTTGTGGCCAGCGCTGGTCCAGCCACCGAGGACGATTACTTCACCGAATTTCTGGGGCCTGTCATCTCGGTCAAGGTGGTCCCGTCGCTGGACGAGGCAATCGCCCACATTAACCACTACGGCTCGCACCACACCGACGCCATCGTGACGCGGGACCTGTTCGCCGCGCGGCGCTTCGCCAACGAGGTCGACAGCGCCGCGGTGATGATTAACGCCAGCACGCGCTTTAACGACGGCGGCGAGTTCGGGCTGGGCGCCGAGATCGGCATCAGCACCGACAAGTTCCATGCTCGCGGGCCTTGCGGCCTGCGCGAATTGACCAGTTACAAGTACATCGTCCACGGCGAAGGCCAGGTCCGCAGTTAAGCACCACGGAGAAAGAGGAAGAAGGAGAACCACGGATAACACGGATTGCCACGGATAAGAAATGCGCCGTGCGTTAGCCGCGTTGGCAAGAGTGGAATTCATTAAGAACGAGAAACGCAAACAGTTCCGTTCTAGGGCGTCAGGCGAAAGTCTTGCCGTTTTCCTCTTTTTATCCGTGGTTGATCTCATTCTGATACGATTCAACCCGGCAACGTCCCAGGCAGGAAGCCCATGTCGGAAGAGATTCTCACCCAGGCGGAAGTCGAGAACTTACTCAGCTCCATGGAAGCGAGCCACGCCGCGCGGCCAGCTCCTCCAGCGCGGAAAAACGATGAGCCGGCGCCCGTCGCCGCCGGGGTGCGGCTGGCGGGCAAGGTCACGACCTACGACTTCAGGCGGCCCGAGCGCGTGGGCAAAGAGCAGATGCGCGCGCTCCAGTCGGTCCATGAAGGCTTTAGCCGCAACTTTGGCGCGGCGCTGTCGGCGATGTTGCGGTCGATCGTCGAAGTGAAACTCACCAGCGTGGATCAATTGACCTACGGCGAATTCGTCTTCAGCCTGGAGAACCCTACCTGTTTCAACTTGATCCAGGCGGAGCCACTCGAGGGCCGGCTGATCTTGGACATTAACCCGGCGATCCTCTTTCCCATCATCGACCGCCTCTTGGGCGGCGGTAAGGAAACGGGCGCTCCGGCGCGGCGACCTCTGACCGAAATCGAACTGCGGTTGGTGTCGCGCATTACGCAACTGTTTCTCAAGGAGCTAAAAGCCGCTTGGGAAAACGTAACGCCGATCGACCCCGTGGTGGAACGCGTCGAGAGCAACCCGCAGCTTGTGCAGATCGTCCCGCCCAACGAAGTCGTGGTGCTGGTCAGTTTTGAATTAACCCTGGGCGAAGTCCGCGGGATGCTTAACCTGTGCATCCCCTTCAATTCCCTGGAGCGGATCAGCGGAAAACTCCAATCGAATAATTGGGCGACGTATGGCGGACGGCAGTCCAGTTCCGAGAACCGCCAGCGGATCGGCCGCCGCCTGGACGCCGCGATGGTGGAGCTGACCGCCACGCTGGCCGAGTCCACGATCGCCATGAAAGACCTGATCGAGCTGCGCGTGGGCGATATCATCACCACCGAGAAAGACATTCACTCGCCGCTGGTGGTTTCGATCCAAGGCGTCCCCAAGTTCCACGCCTCGCCCGGCGCGCTCAAAGGCAAAAAGGCGGTGCAAGTCCTCGCCGCCCTGGAACCGCCGGCCCCGGTTGCGACTCCCGCTCCTGCGCCGCCCGCGGCGGCGAAGAAATAGAGCGCATTGACACCCCCGTAAGCTGGCTTCTTTGACGCCCACTCCCGCGGCCGCCACGCGGCGACTTTGCCAAAGAAGTCGCCCTAATTCTCCATCCTGTAAGGATTTGCGGCCCCTGTCGCGCCCGCAAGCGTCTTGGTAAAGTTGGGAAAGCGCGGGCCTCGTTCCGCCGTTGATCGCACACCCCCGCAGGGTGGCGATTTTGGAGATTCTTGCCGAACCCACACCAACCCGAATTGTAAATTTTGAAGTTGCGATGTTTTGAGGCCCACGTGCAGTATGGACCGCGTTGTGGAGTATTTCTTTGCCGCGAAGCGGCAGAAGACGGCAGACGTTCAAGGTTTGGCCAAAACCAGCAAATAACGCAATTTCAAAACGTACGCTTCGGGTTCATGGGGAAATCGCCAATCGGTGGCACGGCCTCGCGCGGAATCCGCTTGATGCGTATTGCGGTCGTGCTTTGGCGCGCGGGCAAGATTGCAGTCACGGTGAATTGAGAGTGGGGAATTTTTGAGCTATGGCGTTGAATTGGAAACTTGCTTTGGGGTTTGGTGGCGAAGGGAACGGTAGCGCGCAGACCGAGCGCGAAGAGCAACTGCGGTACTTGAACTTGAAGTTGGCCGCCAACGGGCTGCCGGTCGCTCAAGGCGTGGGTGGCGCCGAGTTGGTGTCGCTAGCTTCGGGGTTGCTGGCGAACTTTCGCGAGAAAACGCGACTGCTGGATTCGCACCGCTGCCCGGTCGATGCGCGCATCGAGGGTTTTCTGAACCGTCACTTCGCCGATTTGAACCTTGAAGCGCCCCTGCGCATTCCGGCTCGGGCGATGGTGCTGGACCGGCACGGGTTGGCCCGCGAATTGTCGTTGCCGGCCGGCGGCGACGAATTCGCCAGCGAGTACGGGCACTCGTACCGAGTGCGCAACGGCGTGCTGCACAACCCCCGTTCCGACCGCCGCACGACCGCCGGGACGTTCCACGTGGTGGAAGGCGGCTTGCCGATTCCCAGCGACAAGCGGGCCGTGCCGCGGCGCACCTTCGTGGCCTTGTTCCGCCGCGCCGTGGCGCCGCCCTCGCCCGTACTGCAACTTCCGTTCACCTCGCTGCAAGAAGAACAGGCCCGGTGCTGGGCTTCGGTGCTGCTGCGGCCGATCGTGCGGCCCGAGGTTCCGGGGTATTGCGCCGAGCGGTCGATGGAGATTCGCTTCTTCGCGCCGGGCGCGTTGGTCAGCAACTTGGATTTTGTCGAGTCGATCTTCGGCAACGCGGGCGATCCGTACGTTCCCGCCAACGACGCGGGGCTGGACGTGGAGCATTGGTCGGGCCACACGGGCTGTGTGATCCTGGCTCCGCACTTGCCCACGTTCACCAAGAAGGAATTGGGCCTGCCGCACGTCAGCCAGGCCACCGAGCGGCAACGCCGCGACCGCATGTGCTGGGAGCGCGCGGACGAGCGTTACAACGACGGCGAAGCCTTCAAGCTCGCTTGCCGCACCGACGAAGGCGTGATCGTCACGGTGATTGCCGACTCGTACTTCGGCTACTGCAAGAAGGAAGTCAAAACCCAGATCAGCTATGCCGCCAACCTGATGGGCGGCGTGGAAGAGGAGCATGCCGGCGGCGCGCTAGTGTTTCAAAGCTGGTCGCTCGGCGAAGCGTTTCAGGTCAACAGCAAACGCTATAACGGCCGCACGCTGGACGACTTGGCGCGCGACTACGGCGAGTTGATCGAGTTCCGCAAAGAAGGCTACGGCGTCGATCGCAAGTATCCGCAGCTTATTTATATTCCCGAAGACGCGCGGGCCGACTTGCGCCGGCAGGACATCGCCTGGACGCGCGACGGCCAAGAACATTCGATCCCGCTCTTGCCGGGACGGATCTACATGGCGCCGTCGGGTTACAAGATTCGGATGGAAAAGCACCCCTCGGCGCCAAGTTGGCGGTTGATCGGCACGGCCGGCGAGGGCGTCTTCTGTCACAAGCCCTGCACCGTCAGCGGCGGCGGCAAGAGCGAGATCAGCAAGTCGCTGGGCGACTACATGCAGTATGGCCCGATCTTCGTCGCCGACTTTGAAGAAGACATGCGGCAGGTCGAGGAGATTTTTCAGCGAGACTACACCCCGCGGTGGCGCCCCGAAAAGCGGGCCGAGCGGCACTACGAACAGGCCCCCAGCCGGCCGATCCTCAGCCCGCGGCGGTCGCTCGGCAGCGTCATCAAGTTGCTTACGCCTTCGGACGACTACACCGACGAATACAACGAATGGCTCCGCGCGATCCCCAGCCGCATCTTGGCGATGGTGTTCATTATCAAGCGGTTTCATCGGCCCGAGTGGGGCGACGGCTGGCGCGGCCACTTCGGCGTCGACCTGGTGAACGGCAGCCCCGGCAACGAGCTGAAATTGCACGAGCGCAAGCTCGTCGGCACGTACTTGCGCGTCGGCTTTCACGGCCGACGTGATTGGCGGCTATTCAAGGTGCGGCAGGATTTCTTTGCCGCGTCCAAGGTGCAAACCGAGGACGACATCAGCGCCTCGGTGGTCGTGCCTGCCCATTTCGTGGAGTATCCGCCGCGTGGGGCCGAACGTGAGGCAGATTTCCCGCCTGCCGAAAATCGTCCAGAACCGCAGGCAGGATGCCTGCCCCACGAGGACTCGTACAAGTTCGTCATCAACTGCGAGTACCGCCTGTTTCAGCGGCCGGACGACGCCATTCATCGCGGCTTCGACCGGCAGGCCGAAGCGGACCTGGCGCGGCGAGACGTGAACTTTGTCTCCAACTTTGAGCCGCTGCGGCGCGAGCAGGTAGTGGACATGATGGAGAAGGTAGTGGATTTTGACGCCTTCACGCCGCCCATGAAGAAGCTGCTCCGGCAGGTCAAGAAGAGTCCCCGCGGCTACGTGGTTTGCTCCGACAATCCGCGCCGTATCGACGGCGTCCCGTCCAAGAACCCGCGCTACTTGCAGGACCGGCCCGAAATCACCGATCCGCTGCGCCGCTACGTTGCCGAGATGGGCACGCGGCTGTTCCGCGCCATTCCCGCCAACAAGCCCGTGCCGCTGCCGGTCAACGCCGTGCTTTCCGGACGCCGCAACAATCCGCCCGACGCCGAGCGCGGGCACCGCGGCCTGGCCGTGTATAGTCCGGTCCACTACCAAGAGTTGCCCGAACTGTTCATGGATTACATTTGTTCGCTGACTGGCAAAAGCCCCTCGACCACGGGCGCCGGCAGCGAAGGGGCGCTCACCAAGGGACCATTCAACTGCATCCGCCCCGCCGCCGATTTGAACGCGGCCCTGGTGGCGATGATCCTGACCGGCCACGCGGGATTTTCGACCGCCGCTGGGTACGTCGGGCCGCATCAACGCTTTGACCACGACTTGAGCCTGCTCGTGCCCGAAATCTGGTGCCGCATGACGCCCGAGGAACGGCGCCCGGAATTCCTGATTGAACACGGCTTGCTGGAGCGAGTGGTCGATTTCACCTGGCAAAACGAGCGGATTCCGGCCTCGCGGTTGGGCTATCGCATCACGCAGCGATTTGTGCTGCGGTTCTGCGGGCGCGTGTTTGACCATCCTGACAAAGTATTCGACGAGTCGATCCTGCGGCCCGAGACGCAAGACCTGGCCGCGTTCGCCGACGGCGTGAAGTACATTTGCGAGGCGCACCAACGCGTGGCCCGGCAATACTTTGAGGACGGCTCCATCGAACAGCTTTGCCCGCCGCTACAAGCTCTGGTGACGATCATGGCGCACGGTTCCCACCAAGGCAAAACGGAACATGATCCGGAAATCCGGAGCATGTTCACCCGCGACGCCCTGTGGAACAGCGACTGGTACCGGCGGCGATTGCACACCGCTCAGGAGCGCGAGCGGGCGCTGTTCGAGCGGCACGCGGATTACCTGGCCGCCTTCTCTCAGGACCGCCTGAGCAACGATCCGGCGCTGCGGGCGGTCATCGCGCTGCGGCGGCGGATGGTCAAGTCCCACTTGGACCATTTGCAAAGCCCCGGTTATTTGCATGAGTTGGAGGGCACGCTTGGCGCCCAGCCGCAACTTTAGCCGCGGACCAACGACCGCGTGGCAACCAACAAGGGTCGGGGTGGTTTTCAGCCAGGCGGCCTGCGAAATGGCAAGGGGGTGGACCGAAATACCTCCCCGGCCCCGGTCACGCCGTTGCGGGTCAGCTCCCCGTGCGGCTCTTTCCCGCGCGGGGCGTGTGGCCCACAATGGGAAACGCCGCTTCCTCGTGGAGAGAGACGCGGCGACCAGAGCATTTTTCAGGCAAGCGTGACGGATTTTAGTGTGGTCCACTCGCTCCGCGACTGCGTTTACGTTGTGGCGTCCGAAAGACGCCCCGAAAGAGCGCACTCGCGGAGCGAGTGCATCACACGGAAGAAGCCTTCACACCATCGTGAAAAATGCTCTAACCTTTCCTCACGAACAAGTCGCCCAGCGGGGCGGGAAAGTGGTTATGCAGGAAATCGTCCTTTGTCCGAACTGCGCCAAGTTGGTGTTTTCAACCGCCAGCGGCCATTGCCCTGATTGCGGCGGCGTGATCCCACCGGGCGCTCAAAATCCAGTAACCGCGCAGGCCGAGCAGGGGCCGCCGTCGCGGACGATGGAAGACGTGCTCAACGAACTGACCCCGTACACGATCGTGACGCCCGCGATCGTGGCGATCAATGTCTTGGTGTTCATCGTGATGGTGATTCGCGGCGTGGGCCTTCTTTCGCCCGACGCGCAAGACGTGTTGAACTGGGGCGCCAACTACGGGCCGCGCACCATGCAAGGCGAATGGTGGCGGCTGCTCACGTCGATGTTCCTTCACTTTGGGCTCATCCATTTGGGCTTCAACATGTGGGTTCTCTCGGACGCCGGCCGACTGGTCGAGCGATTGGTGGGGAACACCGGGTTCTTGCTGCTCTATCTTTTTTCCGGCGTGATGGGCAGCCTGACGAGTTTGTTCTGGCGGTCCGACGTGATCAGCGCGGGCGCCTCGGGAGCGGTCTTCGGGGTGATCGGGGCGCTGGGCGGATTCGTCCTCCTGCGGCGCGACACCGTGCCGCCGCACGTCCTGCGGCACCTGCGCGGCAGCTTGGGTTTGTTCGTGATTTACAACCTGATTTTCGGGCTGGCCGTGCCGGGCATCGACCTGGCGGCGCACCTGGGCGGCTTGTTCACTGGCGCGGCGTGCGGCTTGATTATGAGCCGCCCGCTACGGCCCGAAGGCGCGTTCCTGGGCCGAGCGGCGCGCAACCTCTTGGTGCTGCTCTTGGCCGCCGTGGCCGTGCCCGGCGCCCTGGCCTTGCTTCCTGCGCCGCCGCCCGACGTGGACGCGGTGATGAACGAATTCGGCGACAGTGAAACGAAGATTTTCGCGACCTACGACGGCATCGTCGATAAAATGCAACGGGGCGAACTGCCGACGGCCGAGGCGGCCGACCAAATCGAACAGCAAGTTCTCATTCCCTGGCGCGAGCAACGTCAGAACTTGGAAAGCCTGAAAAGCTCTTCACGTTTGAAACAAGACGTTTACGGCCAACTACTGGAGTACACCCGCCTGCGCGAAGACAGCTTCCGGTTGTTGATCGAGTCGCTCCGCGAGAACGATGAAGAGAAGATGAGCCAGCACGCCGCCGGTTGGGCCGCCGCTGAAGAACTCGCCCGCCGCCTCAGCCAGCAAAACGAGTAGCGCGCCGCCCTTTCCTTCTTTGCTCCCTGGCGTGCGGCCGGCCTACACCGGCCGCTCGCCATCGAATCGCGCCGTCGGGTTGTACTTGACTCCGTTACCCATAGTTCAACCGTTCGGGCGTCTGGCGGGCGATGGGCACGTCGAATAGTTGCGGCCGGTCGCCAGCGAGCGAGGCTTGCACGCGCTCGGCCAATTCGTGGGGTTCGCTGACCCGGTGCGCCTCGACGCCGAGCGAACGAGCCAATGACACCATATCGACCTCGGGCGATACCAGGTCCAGCCCTTCGTATTTTCCTTGCCGCGCGTGCGGCAGGCCCAAGCCGCCGGCCCCGATCTTGAGAATCTGATACTGCGCATTGTTACAAACGACAAACGTCACCGGGATTTGATACCGGGCCGCCGACCATAATCCCTGAACGCCATACATCGTGGCCCCTTCGCCCAACAACGCCAGCACGGGCCGGCCCGGCCACGCCAGCTTGGCGCCCAGCGCGCATCCCAAGCCCCAGCCCAGCGCCCAGCCACGGTGGCCAAAATAACCGGTGGTGTTCTTGAGCACGCCCAAGCGCTCGAACGTGGTGTTGGTGGTGGTCACGGCTTCTTCGATCACGGCCACGTCGTCGGGCAACACGCGGGCCAAGGCGCCCATCAGGCCCAAGGGCGTCAGCGGCCGCGCGTCGCGCTGGCTGGCGATCGCGCGTTGCAGCGCGCTCCGCGCTTGCTGGTGCGCCGCGGCATGACGCTCGAAGCGACGCTTTGCCGCGGCAGTGTCTTGATCGCGCATTGTGCCCGCCAACGCGGCGTCCAATTCTGCCAACGCCATTTTGGTATGGCCGAGCACCCCGACCTCCACCGGATAATTCTTCCCCAGTTGCCATGCGTCTTCATCCAGATGCACAAGACGAATGGACTCGGGAATTGCCCGCGCCGGTTCGTGGTAAACGTACTGCCGCAGCAGGTCCATGCCGGCGACCAGCAGCACGTCGTATTCCCGCAATCGCTCGCGCACTTCGGGCGACCAGAGCGGCAACCCTTGGCCGTTCAGCGGGTGGTCGCTCGGAAACGCCAGCCGGCCGTGTGTGGTGCCCGGCTCGGTAATCACCGGCGCGCCCAGTCGTTCGGCCACCGCGACTAATTCCGCCATCGCGTCGCGCTCGACGACCCGGCTGCCCGACAGAATCGCGGGGTTCTTCGCTTCCAGCAGCACTTGGGCGGCGCGCTCGATGGCTTCACGCGGCGGTCGGGTGTGGAAGTTGGGAAGGCGGATCGGCGTCAGGTCTAACCCCTCGGCAATTTCCATTTGCACGTCCACGGGCAAAGAAAGGAACACCGGTCCAGTGGGCGGCGTGAGCGCAAGTTGCACGGCCCGCCGCACCGCCGCGGGCAGGTCCTGCACGCGATCCACTTCGATCGCCCCCTTGGTCCAGGGCTGCGCCACGCGGACCATTTCGCCCCACAGGATCGGCTCTTCAAATTTCAGCCGCCGGTCGGTCTGCCCGGACGTGACCAGGAGCGGCGTGCCTTCGCGCCAGGCGTTGTAGAGCATGCCCATCGCGTTGCCCAATCCGCAACTGATGTGCAAGTTGACCACTCCCACGCCGCCTGAGGCCATGGCGTAACCGTCGGCCATCGCCATGACGGGAACTTCCTGCAGGCCCAGGATGTACTGGAACCGATCGTCGCCGACGAGCGCGTCGTTGAGCGGCAACTCGGTCGTGCCGGGGTTGCCAAACAGATACCGCACGCCAAACTCGGCCAGCAGGTGGAGAAACGCTTCGACGCCGGAACAGGGCATGAGAACTTCCGAATGCGGAATGTCACGAGGGGTGGACGCTTAAGCAAAAGGTCAGTGTACGACATGCCGCCCCACATGCAACGCGAGGAAGCAATACCCCCTCCCCCATTCGCACCCACCTCGCACCCACCTCCGGCAATAGCCGGCGGCTAACAGCCCTCGGAAGTCAACACATCCCATCAACCCGCCGCCTCCAAGGCTTTTACCCGCCTCCGAAAATCACCCTATCCCATCAACTTGCCACGTCTGGGGATTGTGCGCGCTTCCGGAGACTGTTAGCCTCCGGCTATGGAAAACGTACTTGAATCTGCTGATGTGTTGAGCGGTCCCGCGCCGGGCGCCGCCAAGGACCAACTGGATACGCCTGCGTTGTGCGTCAACCTGGACGCGATGGAGGTGAATATCCGGCTGGCGGTCGAAACATGCCGACGGCATGGAGTTGCGTGGCGGCCCCACGCCAAATGCCACAAGTCCACGGCCGTCGCCCGCAAACTGGTCGAGGCGGGCGCCATCGGCCTCACGTGCGCCAAGCTCGGCGAGGCGGAAGTTTTCGCCGACGCGGGCGTGCGCGACCTGCTGATTGCGAACCTGGTGGTCGGTCCTCACAAGCTGCGGCGACTGGTCGAATTGCGCCGCAAGGCCGATCCCGTGGTGTGCGTCGATCACTTGGATCAGGCGGCGCCCATGAGCCGCGCCTTCGCCGAAGCGGGGCTGACCATCCGCGTGCTGATCGAAGTGGATTTGGGTTTGGAACGAGTGGGCGTTCCGTGCGGCCAGCCGGCTCTCGACCTGGCCCGCCGCGTGGCGGACCTGCCGGGCTTGGAATTGGCCGGCGTCATGGGCTACGAGGGGCACCTGCTGACCGTGCCCGATCCCGACGAGAAAACGGCGCGGATTCAAGACGCGCTTGGCCGACTGGTCCAAATGCGGCCCATGTTGGAAGAGGCGGGGTTACCGTGCCCGATTGTCTCGTGCGGCGGGACCGGCTCGTTCTTTATCTCGGTCGCGCAGCCGGGCATCACTGAAGTCCAGGCAGGCGGATTGATTTTTTCCGACGCCTTTTATCGCTACGTGTGCCGCGTTCCGCAGTTCGAATACGCCTTGACCGTGCTCACGACCGTGGTGGGCCGGCCAGCGCCTGATCGGGCCATCATCGACGCCGGCCGGAAGACGGTTAATCAAGAGCTTCACAAGCCGCTGGTCCGCGACCGGGAAGACATCACGGTGGAAAGCCTCTCGGCCGAGCATGGGAAGCTGCGCCTCGCGCCTTCCGCGCAGGACTTGCGGATTGGCGATCGCTTGGAGTTGATTCCTGGTTATGGCGACTTGACGACCGTGCTGCACGACCGCTTTTATGCATTCCGCGGCGACCGGCTGGAAGCGGTCTGGCCATTGGAAGGACGCGGCCGGGTGCAATGATGGCGGCTACTGGTGGACTCGAGGGGGAGCCACAGCGTTTTACCGTAATTCGCTGCGGCGTCGCTGTGCCTCCGCCGCACTACCTGCCCGCCATACCCTTGGGGCTGTCGATACCACGTTCTGACGAGAACCGTTTATGCGACCTCATCGAACGCTCCTCGCCGTGGCTGTTTTCCTGGCCCCGGCGATGCTTCACGGCCAGGAGTGGACGCGCTTCCGCGGCCCCAACGGCGCCGGAGTCAGCCAGACGCGCGTTCCCGTGGAATGGACCGAGCAGGTCTTCCGTTGGAAGATCGACTTGCCGGGCGTGGGGCATTCGTCGCCCGTGCTGTGGGGCGAGCGGTTATTCGTGACCAGCGGCGACGAGGATTCCGGGCGCCGGCTGCTCTTGTGCCTCAACCGCAACACGGGCGAAATCTTGTGGACGCAGGAGTACGCGTCTCAGAAGCACGGCAAACACAACCTCAATAGTTTCGCCTCGCCTACGCCCGTGGTCGACGCCGAGCGGGTGGTCCACTGCTTTGCCACGCCCGAAGAGTTCTGGGTCATCGCGCTAACGCATGACGGGAAAGAACTCTGGCGGCGTGACTTAGGCGCGTTCAAGTCAGGCCACGGGTATGGCGCTTCGCCGATTGTGGTCGAAGGGCTGGTGATCGTGCCCAACGAGCAATCCGGGCCAAGTTCGTTGGTCGCGCTGGACGCCGCCACGGGCGCCATTCGCTGGCAAACGCCGCGCAAGAGCCAGGTACACTTCTACACGCCCTGCGTTAACGAGCGCGACGGTCGTAAGGAATTGATCTTCACCAACTGGGAGCAAGGCGTTACTGGGCTGGACCCGCAAACGGGCGAAACGCGCTGGTCGGCCGACGTGTTCGACCGGGGGCACGTCGAATCGTCCATTGGCTCGCCCGTGATCGCGGGCGATTTGATCCTGGGCGTGTGCGGGTGGTTGGGCCACGGCAACGAAGTGGTGGCCGTCCGACCTCCGCCGGGCGATGAGCAATCCACGGGCGAAAAGGTCTATCGTATCGACCGGGGCGCGCCGCTTTGCACCACGCCGCTCGTCAAGAATGGTCTGGTGTTTCTCTGGTCCGACAACGGCGTGGTGGCGTGCGCCGACGCGGCGACGGGCGAGACGCATTGGCTGCGGCGCATCGGGGGAGCGTTCTACAGTTCGCCCGTGGCGGCGGGCGACTACGTTTACAACGTTTCGACCGAAGGCGAAGTGATCGTGCTGGACGCCGCGAAGGAGTTTCGCATTGCCGCCCGCAATCGACTCGACGAAGGCACCCACGCCACCCCCGCCATCGCGGGCGGCGTGATGTACGTGCGGACGTTCTCAGGCCTGCTGGCGATCAACGGCGAAGCGCCATGACCTGGCCGAATAATGTGGTGCGCTCGCTCCGCGGTTGTGAATTTTTCCGTAGCGGCGGCGCGAGCGCCGCCGACTGCTTTGTCAACTGCCGCAATTTTCGGCGGCGCTTGCGCCGCCGCTACTATCCAGCCAGGAATCATGTCGGCAAATGATCGCCAGAAGTGGAACGCACGGTATCGCGAAGGGAGCCACGCCACGGATGAACCGTCGGTGTTGCTGACTTCGTCCGCGGCGCTGTTGCCGTCATCGGGCAAGGCGATTGACCTGGCGGGAGGCGCGGGCCGCCATGCATTGTGGTTGGCGCGGTGCGGCTTCGAGGTCACGTTGGCCGACATTTCCGAAGAAGCGTTGGAAATCGCCCGCCGCCGCGCGAGTGACGAGAATCTGTCGCTGCAAGTTCGGCAAGTCGATCTTGAGCAAGAGCCGCTGCCCGCGGGACCGTGGGACCTGGTCATTATGTTTCATTACCTGCATCGGCCGCTCTTCGCTGCCCTGCCTGAGGCGCTGGCCCCTGGGGGCATGGTGTTCTTTGTTCAACCGACAGTGTGCAATCTGGAGCGTCATGCGAAACCATCGCGCCGGTTCCTGCTCGAAGAAGGCGAAGCGCGGCGCTTGGCGGAAGGATTGGAGGTCCTGCGGTACGAAGAAGGTTGGCTGGCCGAAGGCCGCCACGAAGCGCTGCTCATCGCACGCCGCTGTGAGCGCAACCCTGCAGGGGTCGGGTAGGTTTTTCGGTCCCGAGTCTTGCGATGTAGTTGCCGGGTGGGCCGAAAAACCAACCCGACCCCGTGGGCGGGGAACGGTTGCTGGTGGCGATTACCAAAACCACGCCACCGACGCGCGCACGAAATCACTTGCCGCCCGCACGCCGCCGTGGGCGAAGGCGATAATCACGCCCAGCGCCAACAGATTGGCCGTGGGTAGAAACACCAGCGAAAACACGTAACCCGCCTTTTGTACGTCGGTTTGCCCCAGGTGCGTTTCGCGCCAGGTCGAGGTAACGTGATAACCCACGGTGGCGCCGAGGGCCGCATCGATCCAGAATCGCAACCCCTGCGGAGCAATCAGCGCCAGCAACAATACGGCGACGCAGGCGGTGGGAAAGAAGTACGGCGCCAGCGTAATCAGCCAATTGCCGCGGCCGACAAACGTGATCCGTCCGCCGCGCTTCCACGTCGAGCGCAAGCCGACCACCCGATGCCCGGTGGCCGCGGCGAACAGCGCATGGGTTAGTTCATGCTCCAAGGTGGAAAAGTATGACCCGAACATCGGCCGCCGCAGAAGTGTCCACCACAAGAGAAAATAGACGGCCAGCCCCGTACAAAAAGCCCCCAGCGGCGTCGGATCGCCCAGCACCGTGCGCGCCAGTCCCAGCGTGGACGACAAGGCGCCCGGCAACACAACCAGGGTGGCCAAGGCCACGGGCCATTTCAGCGTGTCCAGCGTAATGTCGATTCGGTCCGTCAGCGTCATGAATTGCTCGTTGCGCTATCGCTTACCGCCGGGCCGCTCCGGCCGTGATGCTTTCCGTCGTACCCTTCACCGCATACATTAAATAGATTGGCGGCGGAAAGGAATCGCCGCTTCCGGTCGCCTGCTCCTCGTGCGGAGAGAACCATCATGAGTCGCGCGTATAAAATCAAGGTCAAAGAAAGCCTGCTGCGCGTGATCCGCGCTACCGACCACGTCAGCTCGACCTTGGAATTATTGGAGATTCTTCCTGGAGAGCAAATGGCGGATTTGCTGGCCAAAGAGCTAGAGGGCCGCGGCTTTCACCGCCAGGGCGACCTGGCCGTTCGCGACGAAGGCGACGGCGTGACGGTCGAGGTGGACCTCAAATCAGGGACCGTCTCGGTCCGCGCAGAGGACTCGGAAGAAGTCCGTTTGGCGTCCGAGCGCGACGGCTGGACCTACGAACGCCAGCAACGCGAACAAGCGGCCGAGCGCCTGCGGGGCGAAGTGCGCAAGGAATTGGAGAAGCAGGCCACCAGTCGCGAAGGCGAACTGCAAAAGCAGGTGACCGACCGCTTGGAAGGCCGCTTGACCGACCTCAAGGCGGAACTCGACCAGGCGGTCAACCGCGTCACGGCCGAAGCGCTCAAACGCAAGGCGGCGTCGATGGGCCGCATCAAAGAGATTGCCGACGATCCGCAAACCGGGTCGCTGACCATCGTGGTCGAAGTGTAATTCCCTCGTAGCGGCGCCAGCGCCGCCAGCGGGTGCGGCAAACGCCCATGTTTTCGGCGGCCAGACGCCGCCGCTACGGGATTTTTATGTCGGTCATCATTCCCGAACGCGAACTGCCCCAGCAATTGACGCCCGAACAGGCGGTCGAGGCGGCGTACTCGCACGAACTGGCCCAGGTGGCCTCGGACCTGCAGCGCGGGTTGCCGGCCCTGGTCGAGTGCGAGAAAGACCTGGCCCCCTACTTGTTCATCAACTTGCGGGCTCGGCTCCGGCAGCACGACCTGCGTTGTATTTACCTGGATGGCCGGCCGCGCGAAGGTCAGCAAACCGACCCCATGGCGGGATTCATCGGCACGATGGTCGCGCAACTACGCGAGGCGGTGCGGGGGGCGGTCGAAAAACGCGTGGCGGTGTTGCCGCACTTGGACCTCTTGACCACCAGCCAAGGCGGCCTGACGACCGAGGCCAAAGAAGTCATCCCGCTGTTGTACGAGAACCCCGAATTGGTCTGGTTGGGGTTTAAGGATCCGTCGTTCTCGCTTCCGCAAGTGATCGAGAATCTGTTCCCCCACCGCTATAGCCTGCTGGGCGTGCCGCGTCCGCGGCTGCGGCATCTGATCACACAGAAAGAGTCGCGCAAGTTCGGCAAAGAGTTCAATCCGTGGGCGCTGTACAAGTACGTTTCGGGTATGAACGCCGTCCGGCTGCGCAAGTTGCTGGCCACGCTCGATACCGAAGACTATCCCGCCGATCCGCGGCCTGCCTACCAGCAAATCCGCCAGGCCACCATGACCGGCGCGCTGGAGGTGCCGCACGTGGACCTGGAGCGCGACATCGGCGGGTACGACAAAGTCAAGAAACGCCTGAGCAGCGAAATCCTTGACGTGCTCGCGTTCAAAGACCAGAAAAGCAACGCCGAGGAAATTTCCCGCCTGGAAGAGTTGATCCCCAAGGGAATGATTTTTTGGGGGCCGCCCGGCACCGGTAAGACGATGTTCGCCAAGGCCATGGCCACCGCCATTGGTGCGGCGATCACGGTCGTCTCGGGACCAGAGCTGAAGAGCAAGTGGGTGGGCGAGAGCGAAGAACGATTGCGGCAGATTTTTCACCGCGCGCGGCAGTCGGCGCCGTCGATCATTGTGTTCGACGAGCTGGACTCGTTCGCCTCGGCCCGCGGCACGTACACCGGTTCGGGCGTTGAACATTCGATGGTCAACCAACTCTTGACCGAGATGGACGGATTCCATCGCGAGGAGATGGTGTTCGTGGTGGGCACCACCAACTTCGTCGATATCCTGGACCCCGCGCTTTTGCGGCCGGGACGGTTTGAATTCCTGCTGCACATTCCGCACCCCGGCAGCGACGATCGCCGCGCTATTCTGAACATCTACAACCAAAAGATGCGGTTGGAGCTGACCGAGCACGCGCTGGAGTACGCGGTGCGCCGCACCAGCGAGTTTGTGGAAGGCGCCTCGGCCGGCACGCGGTTTACCGGAGATCACATTAACGCCCTGTGCCGCGCCATGGCCCGCATTCGCTTGCGAGAGCAGATGGAAGGACCGTCGGACGAGGCGCTCGTGGAACGGGCGTTGACCGAGTGGGTGGAACGCCCCAAGATGACGCCGACCGAAGAGCGCGTGGTCGCGACGCACGAGTCGGGCCATGCCGTGTGCAGCATGTTTTGCACCCACGCCACGCCGATCGAACGTATCTCGATACAAAGCGACATTGCCGGCGCCCTGGGCTACGTGCGGCACCAGGAGCATGTTCATCGGTACGTGGTGACACGCGGCCGGCTGCTAGATGACTTGTGCGTGCTGATGGGTGGCCGCGAGGCCGAGTTGCTTCTCTTGGATGATCTTTCGATCGGCTGCGCTGGCGACCTGGAGCGAGCCACCGACATCGCCCGCGCGCTGGTGGAGGAGTTTGGCATGGGTGGCGACGAAGTGGGCGTGGGCCGCTACCCCACGCGCAGCCGCGACCAGTCCGAGCAGCGGCAATACTCGGCCGAGCAACTGGCGGCCCTGGACCGCGGCGTCCGCCGCATTTTGGAGGAAGCCCGGCAGCGCGCCGCCGCAATTTTGCAAGAGCATCGCAACCTCGTCGAGACGTTGCGCGACTTGCTGCTGGAAAAGAAAGTGATCGACGCAAAGACCCTGCAAACAGTCGTCTCGTTGAAAGAATAACGACCACGATGAACGCGGAAACGTTCTCCGTGGGGCAGGCTTCCCGCTTGCCGCGTACCGCGAAACATGGCAGGCAAAGATGCCTGCCCCACCTTGAAGAACCCCATCGCGCTCCAACCGCCGGGATGTTTGATTATGGCCGAAATGACCATTCGCTTACGGATCAATCCGGAAACGGGCAAGAAGGATATTGTCGTTAGCCTCCGCAGCGACGAAGACGCCTTGCCCCAGGAACATGAACAACAGCACCGGGCGTTGGTGGAGCGGCTCATCGAAGGCGGGGTCATTTCCGCCGCCGAGGCCGGCAAGATCGTGGTCGAGCGCGAGGAAGAAGAGAAACTCCCCGCCGCGCCCCAAGGCAACGCCCCCCAAGACCAACGCCAAGCACAACGGGAAGGCGCCTAATCAATGCCCTCTCGCGCCACACCCCCAAAGAACCTCCATTCGCCGGAGGCGAACAGCCTCCGGAGCGGCGCGCGATCGCATAACTTGCCACGTTGCAAGACTCCGGAAGCTGTTCGCCTCCGGCTACTTTCTAGGTCGGGTAAGATTGTGGCGTGATGTTGCGATTATCCGTTGCGCCGGCAACTTCCAACGATTATTCGGTTGTGGCGAGACGCCGTGACCTGTTCATCATCGGTTCGGTACATGCCCACGCTTGTCTTTCCGAATCTTGAGGCGTTCCAACTGGCGATCACCGCGGGCATCGTGCCCGAGGCGGTCCGTCTCGCGCCCGCGCGGGGCCATATCGACGCCGCGGGGCCGGTCACGGTGCAAACATCGGCCAAGTTGCCGGGCGCCACGCTTAAGGCGCTGCAATCGCTGGGCGCCGCCTCGGTCAAGGCGCCCGCCGCACCGCTGGAGATTGAAGGTTCGTGCTGGCTGCAATTGTTACCTTTGCGCCGCACTGCGCAATCGCTGGAGTATGGCGACAAAACCGCCGTGCTATTTGAGTTGACCGACGAAGCCCAATTGCCCAACCTTGTGGGCGAAATGCTGCGGCTGGGAAATGACCGCCAGAGTTTTCGCTACTTAGATCAGGGCAACCAACGCCGCGCCTTGCTGCGCGTGATGGGGCCGCCGTATTACTCCCTGCTGCGCGCGCTGGAGGATCATGACCACCACGCCGCGCCGCGGGCGTATGTCCGACAGGGGGAACGGGTTTGGGTGCAGGTTGGCTACTCGCACCCGCTGGCCGAACGCATTCAGCCGGCCGCCAACCAAATGCTGCTGCTCGGTCCGCCGCATCGGTGGACGTACGTGGAGGAGGCGAAGTTCCGCGATATTTACGAAGTGCTGGAATTTCGCTTGCCGCAAGCGACGGTATACCTGCACGAGACGCCGCTGGCCGACCGCATTCGCGTGCCGCTTAGCCTTTCGACCGGCGGTTCTTCCGACGCCGGTGAATTGTGGGTGGTGGAGGAAGACGCGATTGCGCAACTCGACGCGCTGGTGAGCGAAGCCGACGACCGCTTGATTGGGCGGCTGGCGTTCGCAGCCGCCGAGCGCGACGGCCAGCCGACCGTGGTGCTTCGCGCCCGTCCTTCCAAAGAGCCGCCCCCGGTGCTGGTGCTGCGCGGCGTGGCGTATCGGCCGTACCTCAAACTACCGAATCTGTTCTTGCCTGTCGGCCGGCGGTTGCACCCGCCCCTGCGGCGTGACGCGGTCAGCAAACTGCTGGCGTCGGATCGATCGCTAATTACGTGGCTGGCGCCACGCGGCGGCGCCGAATTCGTTCCCCAATCACTCCCCGACGACGCCTTTCGCCCATTAAGCGATTGGGTCGAATACGTGCTGGACCACGAGCATGAAGCGTTGGCGGCTTGGACCGCTTCCACGCAGTTCGACTTTGAGCCGTTCGTGTGCCGTGATGACGGACCAGGCCGTCGCGATCTTCACCTGGAGAAACGCAAGCCGCCGCGCCGTCGATCCGCGCCGCGCGAAGCGACCGAGCCAGACGAACCGCGCAAGCGCCAAGCTGCCGACGAACAGTACACGGCCGATGGGACCGAGGACGGCGCGAGCGAGTCGCGTCTGGCGGAAACCTCTCGACCGATTCCACCCGACCAGCTCGAACTGCGCGTGCGCGAATTGGAGCAGCAGTTCACCGCTTTGGACTTGCCGCCCGACGCGCCAGAGCGGCGGCCCTTGTGGCGAGAGCTGGCGCGAGCATACGCCGCGCTGGAGTACCGCCGCGACGCGACGATCTGCTGGTCCCATGCGCTCTGGGAAGACGAGCGCCCCACAGCCCAGGACCTACATGCGTGGCTGTCTGACGAAGAGCGACACACGCCCGGTCCGACGTTTGGCGCCGGCGCGGTGGAAGACATCCTGGAGCGGGCCGACGCGCGGCCGCCGGAACCCGGCGCGCTGGCGGCATACGTGACATGGAGCGCGGCTCGCGAACAGCCGCCCGCTGAAATCATCCTGCATCTAAGCGCCCTGGCCGTGCAACTGGAAAGACAAGAAGCGAACCTGCCCGTTCGCGCGGGCTGGCTGGCGTGGCGGGCGCTGGCGCAACTTGCGAACGGCGACGTGCTGGCTCTGGCCAAAGCCCGCGACCGCGCCTTGGAGCGACTTTTTCAGCAAGGGCTGCGGCCCGAGTTCGACCTGCCAGGTTTCCTGCGTGTGGCCGGACAACCCGACACCGAGCGTTTCCGGGTGGTGCGGGAGCGCATCGATGATTTGCGGCGCAGCGCGCATCGTTGGCTCTCGAAGACGCCGCCCTCGGAGCGGGAGACGGCGGCGTACGTGGACCTGATCTTCGCCTACGCCAACGCCCGGCTTGGGGAAAACGCAAAGTCCGCCGCGCTGGTGCAAAGTTGCGCGGGCGTGCTGGGCGAAGGCGGCGCCATCCACGCGTGGCTGTTGGACGCCTTCTCGCTCCGCATTCAAACCCTCATGGAAGGCCGTCCCCCCGCGGCAACGCTGCCCGAGCCGCTGATGAGCCGACTTCAACAACTCAAGGAGGCGGAAAGCTACGCCATTGACCGCCTCCGCAAAGAGTCGAGCATTCTCGAACCGTTCGAGCGCCACAACCCGTTTTTGCGCTACGCGGCGAAACATGGTGACGAACTCGACCAGCGTTTGCTCCGGGTCATCGATGAAACCGACCGCGAGCAACTGCAAGCGGCGACGGGCGAACTGCTGGCCGAGCACGATCCGCGCACGACCGACTCCCAGCGCTCGCTGGAAGTGCTGGAGGTGCTGCTTCAAATTGCTCCGCGGTTGGGCGAGGCCTTCGCCCTGGAACTGCTGGCGGCGGTTACGGAAGTGCTTCGGCGAAAGATCGATTTGCAAAAGCGGGCCGTCCTGTTGGAGCGCAGTTTGTTGTTGGCGGGGCATTTTGACCGGACCGATTACGTGCAAGCGTTCGCTGGCGGATTTCTGGAGTTGCTCCGGTCCGAGTCGCGCGAGAACATCGCCAACGACGCCTTCGAGGCGTTGCTCAAACACTGCTTCCACAGCCTGCGGAGGCTCGGCTTGCAAGAGTCGCTCGACGCGCTGCTGCGCCAACTGACGATCACCCTCCGCGCCGACCGCACCTCCGACGGCGTTCGCGGCAGCGCCTGGTACCCCGCCCAGGCGGGAAAGATCGCCAACGAGCTGAAAAAGGGGACCGAGTTGATGCACGTCGGCAAAATCCTGTTGCAACTGGCGGCCGTGCGGTTCCACTACGGCGACCAACAGCAAGCCCTGGAGATTATCACCGACATTCGCAAGGCGGTCCTGTTCGGCCAATTCGAGGAAGGCCCGCGAATGCGGCTGGCCCGGGCTTACGTGGCGGCGCTGGGGGAAGCGCCGATCGAACTGGCCTACGAACGCATCCAGGAGCTATTCACAAACTTGCCGCACGGCGAGAACAAGTTTATTGGCACCATGAAGTATTACCACGTGTGGGAGCTGACCTTGATCGAGGCGGCCGTGCTGGCGTTGGTGGGCGACGGTCTGCACCTGAACGCCCAAGGGCGACGCTGGCTGGACGAGGACGAGTTCCTCGTGCGCCGGCGTGTTCACCGCGACATGCGCGAGGCGATGGCGCAGGAGGCGACGTAACCGACGTGCTGTTCCTCGACGGTCATCGACACGCGGTTCGCTCCGTGGCCTGGTCGCCCTCGGGCCGCCTGCTGGCCTCCGGCGGCGATGACCGCACCGTCCGCGTCTGGCGGCTTCTGCCCGAGCAATTGCTCCATTCCTGGCAAGGGCACACCCGCAACGTGTACGCCGTCGGTTTTGACCGCGACGACGAGACGTTGCTTTCCGCCGGCGGCGACGGACAAATTCGGATCTGGAACGTATCGGCCGGCGTCATGCGCACCACGCCCAGCGTTCACAGCCGGTCGGTCAACTGCATGGCGTTCCACCGCGGAAAAGTGGCCACGGCCGACGGCGCCTGGCGGACTGCCTCGAAGATCATGGTCCGAAGGGTGCGGCGCACCCTCCGCAACCTGTATGACGCGTCGCTTTTAAGCATTGGCGGGTCATGTACGCTGGACCGCCAAGAGGCGTCGTGCCTGGCGTTTTCACCCGATGGGAACATCCTGGCGATCGGCACGCCGTGGGCGCTGTTCCTGTGGACGCACCAGTGGCCGAGCCAGACCGTGCAACCACGGCGGATTGGCCCCGCCCGCGCGGGAGCATGGCCGCCAGTCGAAGCCAGGGCCACGGGCGAGATAGCGCTGGCCGCCGATGGCGCCTGGTTCCGCTCGGTCGCATTCTCGGCCGATGGGCGTTACCTGGCCGCGGCGGCCGACGCCGGGCTGCGCGTATGGGAGAGCGCCCGCGACTCATCCGGCATGGTCTTGGGGGGCCTGTCGTTTTTCGACCATCGTGCCACGGTCAATGCCATTTCGTTTTCCCCGCTGGGGCGGTTGCTGGCGTCCGCGGGCGACGACGGCGTGGTGCGTCTGTGGAGTATCGGCGCTGGCATGGAGCGCGCGCGGTTTGGTTGGGATATCGGCCCCTTGTATAGCCTGGCCTTCTCGCCCGACGGCGCCGCGTTGGCTGCCAGCGGCGATGGGCGCATCGTCGTCTGGGACGTGGACGAGTATGATTAATGCGGATTTCAAATTGCGGATTGAAAGAGTGAGATGCGCCCTGCCGCGTGGTTTTTTTTCAGACCGCAGTCCGCATTTCCCACTGTCCGTTGCCGCGCTGTTCACAAAACCGCGTTTCTAACCTTCTCTCCACGACGCCGAGGTGTTCATGGTGACCGCCGCTGACCGCCGGGCCAACGAAGATTGGTCATTCGCCGACTTGAAGGCCGAGGCCGAAGACCTGCGCCGGCGTTTGCACCTGTTTCGTTCCTCGCTGGGCCGGTTCTTTGTTCAGAAGCAAGACCTGATCGACCTGATGCTGGTGGCGGCCATTGCCCAAGAACCGCTGCTTCTGGTCGGCCCGCCGGGCACCGCCAAATCCGACCTGGTGCTCAAGTTCAAAGACGCGCTGGGCGTACCCGATGAAGATTACTTTGAGTACATGCTCACGCGGTTCACCGAACCGTCGGAGATTATCGGACCGATCGACATCAACCAACTGCGCGAGGGCCGCTACATCCGCCGCGAGCGCGGCAAACTGCCCACGGCCCAACTGGCGTTTCTCGACGAGATTTTCAAATCAAACTCGGCGATCCTGAACATCTTGCTGACGATCGTCAACGAGAAAAAATTCTATCAAGACGGTCTTCCGCAACCCGTGCGGTTGCGGGTACTGTTCGCCGCCACCAACGAGGTGCCCGAACATGGCGAACTGGCGGCGCTTAAGGACCGTTTCGTGCTCAAGGCCGAAAGTCTCTCGGTGCAGGACGAACATTTCCAAGAGCTGATCGACGCGGGGCTGCAATCCGAGGTGAACCGCACGCTCAACCAGAAACCCTGGAAAGAGGACCATGCCTCGCTGACCGACTTGATTAAGGCGAACCGCTACCTGACGCACCTGTTCGCCAGCGGCGAACACTCGGGACGGCGCGGGGAGCAAAACGACCGCCAACGGTTCTTCCCCGACGACGTGTTTCGCGAGTTTCAACGTCTGGTCAAAACCTTGGTGCGCGAGGAACGGATTTTTATCAGCGACCGCAAGCTGGTGAAGCTCTACAAGTTGTTCCGCGTGCGGGCGTGGCTTTTTAGCGGAGGCGTGGTCAGCCGTGACGACATGCGCCTGTTGACCTACCTGGGCGAGACACACCAGGAAATGGCCCTGCTCCGCGAGAAAGTGCCGCAGCTTCTGGGCGAGGCGTAAATGCACGGCTACGAAATCCGCGATCCCGCGCAGGCCCGCCGCCACTTGCTGGATGGCCTGGTGATGACGCGCACTGCGGTGGTGGACGCCGAATCGGCGCGGCGGGCGCTCGCCTGGACGCTGGAACTTGCCGGACGCGGCGAACCGTTGCCGCCGGTCGGATTCATCGCGGACGTAGGCCACGTGGCGCTGGGACTGGAAATCGACCCCGCGCGGCGCGACGAACTCCCCCTGGCGCCGGGATTCGATCCGGGCCTGGCGCGGCGTTACGACGACTACGTCTTAGGGAAGCTCTACGCCGACCTGAGCTTCGAGCGCGGCGCCGACGCGCTCCTCCGCTACCAGGGCCGCGACCGGATTCGCGCGTTGGCGTTCTTGATCGAACAGTTGCGCCGCCGCGCCGGGTTTAGCGGCGCGCTGCTCAGCCCCGCCGTCGTCAAGTCGCTCCTGCACGAGACCGCCGACAAGCTGTTGCCCGAGGCCTGGGATACGGTCGAACAAGAGGGCGTGGCGCCAGCGCTCTTGGACGAGTACGAAGAACTGACGGCGGCGATCCGCAACCTGGGCGAGACGCTCGGAGTGGAGGACGTGTTTGAACTGGAGCATGGCACGGCGCTGGCCGAACTCGGGCAGCGGGTTGAGCTGCGCGACGTTTTGCAGGCCGCCAAAGCTTTGGAGCAGGGCTTGCCCAAGCACAAACCTCGGCCGACGGAGCGGCGGCGGCACGTCGCGACGAACATTCTGGACGAGGACGCCTACCCCGTGGGCGGTTTCACGTCGATCGCCAATCGCGGCTCGATCGAAAGTTTGCTGCACTCGCAATTGGCGTTCATGGAGCGCGACGAGCGGCCGGACTTGTTCGACATCAAGTTCCTGCGCGACGAACTGCTGTATTACGCCCGCGACGAGAACCAGTTTTTGCGCCAGCGGCAAACTTTTCTATTTGCGTTTGCCCCCGAACTGGCGCAGTTGCCTCTCAAGGACGCCGCCTTGCCGTGGCAACGGATCGTGCTGGTGCTGGCCATGCTGCTGACGGCGGTGCGCAAGTTGACCGAGTGGTTAAGCGAAGACGCTCTGGCGTTCGAGTTCCTGTTCCTCGATCCCAAGCAACTGGCCACCGAAGAAGAGTTGCTGCGCACGCTCTTGCGCGAGCAAATCGAATCGGGCCATGTGCAGATCGCGCGAATCGAGCCGAACGCACTGCCGGCCCGCTGCAGGGAACGCGCGCGGCGCAGCCATTGCCATTGCCTGTCGGTGGCGATGGAGCTGCGCGCGCTTCCCGCCGAATCCACGCTGACGGCGCACCTGTTGCCCGTGTCGGCGGCGCCGCAGTTGATCCTGGATGACCAACCCGTGGAATTGGCCGACGAGTCTCCGCTTGACGCTTGGCGCTCGCTCCTGGCGACCTTGCTCCAAGCGTGGATCCACTGACGCGCGGCAAACCGGGCGAAACGCCTTTCCCCAGGCCGCTCCGCAAACGGTAGCCGCGCGAAAACCATTGTGATCCGTGCGGGGCGGCGTTTGTAATTCTTACTTTCCCGCGTCGTCGCCAGTCACCCGGCTCCGCCTACGCCGTCCATCCGTAACTCGATTAATCATGGCAAGTTACAAGAAAGACCGCCAACGCAACCCGTTCGCGTTGTGCGATGGCGCACGGCTTGCATTGGGAGAGTTCGCCCGGCCGATCTCGTGCCTACGTCGCGATGTTTAAGGCATTCTTCTGCTCGCCCAGCGACAACTGGATCGCGAACTGGCGCTTCCACGAGGGGATGGTGATGTCGCGGACGGTGTTGAATTTCTCGATCAGCTG